>Ga0209925_1001619_pt1 | contig 11197 bp, 7 predicted proteins | sample SalPonR2_A_D1_MG_FD_185702 | JGI IMG/M metagenome (GOLD analysis project Ga0209925, IMG submission 185702) | Salt pond soil microbial communities from South San Francisco under conditions of wetland restoration - Salt Pond MetaG R2_A_D1_MG... ...
CCGGCGATACCGATCGGCACCTGCGCGACCCCGATGAAATGCTCGATGTTGCCCTGCGCCCGGTGCGGGTCGAACGAATGACCGGTAACGTGTTGCAGTTCGACACCCGTCCTGTCGCGCACGAAGCCGCGGCGCGCGCGGATGATCTGTTCGCCGTAGTCGTCTTCGGGATCCCGCGGTACGGTGCCCGGGCCGTTTTGGGTGCTTCTAGGGCGATCCAGTATTGTAAATTCCAGCAGGCCGAAGGGCTCGACCTCGAAAGCCATCGCCAGCTCGTGCTCGCTATCGCTCAACGGTGCCATGGAGATGTCGAACGTCAGCAGGGTCCCCAGCGGGAAATCCACCGGCGAATCGGCGACCATCCGATCCAGGCGAACGGATTCGCCGCCGTCTATGGAGACCGTGATTTGCTCGACCGGCACGGACTCGCCGTTCAGGACGAGTGGCTTGACCCGTTTGAGTTTTGCCGGGCTGAGGCGATTCTTGACGGAGAATCGCACGCCCGAAGCAGTGTTGCGCAGACTGGAACGGTTATAGAGCTTCTTGAGAAGCGCCTTGGGAATGAACTGCATCGCCACCCTCCTGTACCGGGCATCCAGGACGTATCAGTCAATCATACTCACTGTTCAATCAGAGAGGTCAATGCGCCGGGAAATGGCCCATCTCGATCATGTGTGGTGCTTTTTATGCAGGAACCGGGCTGCGCGCTATGCGAGAGGCGCGCGCAGCCCCAGAGGCTACTCCTGCTCCTGCTCAGCCTCCATTTCCTCATCGATCCTGGCGAGGATCTCGGTGGCGTTTTCAGGCAGCTCGTGCACGATGCCGTAATGGCAGTCGATGCAGGTCTGTCCCCGCTGCTCGGCAGTGGAATGCCGGCGGGAGGCGAAGCGGTCCTGCGCTTCGAGATCCATGTTCTCGATGCTGTGGCAACTACGGCAGTACTGCGAATCGGTTTCCTTGTAATGCCGCCAGACCTTTTCCGCCCCGTGCGGACGATAGGCATCGTATTTTTCCTGGGTCGAAATCACGCCCTGCATTTCGGGAATGATGTCCTTGGATACGATGATCTTTTTGGTGACATAGGCGAACCAGTGATCCATCATTTTAGGCAGATGGCAATCCTTGCAGCCGGCCTGGACGCCGGCCTGGTTCTTGAAGTGGCTCGAGGCCTCGTATTCGGGCTTGATGAACTGTTCGTGCGAATGACACTGGTAGCAGAATTCGGTCTTGCTGGTCTGGTGCAGCGTGTAATTCATTGTCTGCAGAGCGGCTGCGCCCAGCACCACAGCCACGAAACCACCCAGCGGGATACCCAGCAGCCACTTGCTGTTCGGGCGTGACCAGAGACGTGCCCACCAACCTTTCCTGGAATCCGTCATCTTCTTGACCTTGTGTTCTGAATTAAATTTCAATCATTGCGTTGTGTGCAGAATATTCATCTGTCGGATGAATGGACATGACTCAGATCAAATTTCACTCCTCCACGAGTTCACGATGCACGCGCACGGCACCATTTCGCGGACAGATCGCATTTCCGCGCGCCTCGAATTGAGCGCGCGTGAACGCCGCGCCGAACAAAAGTATCAGCGACGAGTAATTGACCCAGAGCAGCAGCAGCGCCAGCGAGCCGGCCGCGCCGTAGGCTGACGCCGTTGCGGCATTCGCCAGGTAAATCGCGATCAGCGATCGACCCAGCGTGAACAGAATCGCGGTGACCAGGCCGCCGAGCAGAACATCGCGCAGTGAAAGCACCACGTCCGGCAGCACCTTGAACATCGCCGCGAACAGCAGCGTGACCACGGTCAGCGATACCGTGATTTCGACACCGACCATCGCCCAGCCGGGCACCGGCAGCCACTGATCGGCAAATACGATAAGCGCCCGCAGCGTCACGCTGAGCGCAAGCGAGACCAGCAGCACGAAACCGATCGCCAGCACCACCGTCAGCGACAACAGCCGCGCCTTGATGAACCGCCACAGACCGCCTTTGTTGGGCCGGGGGGCGACGTCCCAGATGGCGTTCAGCGACTGCTGCATCTGGGCAAAGACCGTGGTCGCGCCGAGCACGATCGCGGCCACGCCCGCAATCGTCGGCAGCCAGCCGGACTGATCGAGCTGTGAATTGAGCACGGCAGTCTCCACGGCGCCCGCGGCTTCCGGGCCGACGATGTCGCGCAACTGCTCGAGCAACTGGCCCTCGGCGGCTTTCGGACCGAGGATGACGCCGACCACGGCCACCGCGACGATCATCACCGGCGCAATCGAGAAGGCCGTGAAAAACGCCAGGGCCGCGGCATAGATGAATGCCTGGCTGTCGATCCAGTTACGCCCGGCCGCCGCCAGCACGTGCCCCCACCATAAGGCTTTTTCTTTCAGTTTCGAAATCATGCTCATCAGGGCATTGTAGAGGCCGGGCCGCATGACTTCTCGGTCGCGAGGTTCTTCCGATCGGGAGATTCCGCAAAAAGCGGAGGCGGCGATGTTAGACTCGATGCATATACGCAAGCGACCTAAGGTCCGGCCGGCCTGATCATCGGCCGGGTTTCTGCTGGTTCACCCGTATTCGTCGATCTCGCAGGAGGTTCGGCCATGAAAAATATCTTCGTAATGGGTCTCGACCCTTTCAACCTCGAACTGCTGAAAACCATCGGCGGCGGCGAGGAATACCGATTCCACACGCTGTTCGAAATGTCGGAAGTCGTGCACCCGGAAAGCGGAGAATTTCCGTCGCTGGACCAGCTGCGCGAGCGTGCCCGCGCCAGGTTCGCAGAAGTTCCGGGTGGCCCCGACGCCGTCATGGGCTATTGGGACTTCCCCACCAGCGTCTGCGTGCCCATGTTCGCCCGTGACGCCGGACTGCCCGGCCCCTCGCTGGAATCGGTCGCGCGTTGCGAGCACAAGTACTGGTCGAGGCTGGAGCAGAAAAAGGTGCTGGGCGACATGGTGCCGCAGTTTCAGGCCGTCGACCCTTTCGCCGACGATCCGGCGGCCCGGATCAGCATCGACTATCCGTTCTGGCTAAAGCCGATCAAGGCGCATTCGTCCTTTCTCGGCTTTCATATCGCGGGGCCCGAAGACCTGGAACGACACATTCCGGAAATTCGCGAAATGATCGGCGTCGTGGGGCGGCCGTTCAATGAATTCATGGCCCACGTCGAACAACCCGACGAGGTCGCCGCGGTCGACGGCTACCACTGCATCGCCGAAGGCATCATTTCCGGCGGCGTTCAGGCAACCGTCGAGGGCTATTCGCGGGAAAACGAGATCATCGTGTTCGGTACGGTGGACTCGATTCGCGCCGGCAAGCAGCATTCCTCCTTCTCGCGCTATCAATACCCGTCGAAGTTGCCGCACCGCGTCGAGGCGCGCATGATCAGGGCCGCGCGCACGATCATTCGCCATATCGACTACCACGGCGCGACCTTCAACATCGAATTCTTCTGGGATCACCGCGACGATTCGATCCGCCTGCTGGAAATCAATTCGCGGATTTCGAAGTCGCACTCGCCGCTTTTCCTGATGGTAGATGGTGCCACCAACCAGAAGAACGTGCTCGATCTGGCATTGGGCCGCCGGCCCGATTTCCCCCATCGCCGGGGAGACTACGCGCTGGCCGCCAAGTTCATGATGCGATTGTTCAAGGACGACCTCCAAGACGGCATCGTTGAACGCGTCCCGACCGCGGACGATATTGAAACGGTGCGGCAGGAATATCCCGATATGCGCGTGCAATTGCTCGTCGACGAGGGTACGCAACTCAGCGAGCTTCAGTTCCAGGACAGCTACAGTTACGAAATCGCCGTAGTGTTTCTGGGCGCGGACGGACAGAAAGATCTGCTTGACCGGTTCAGTGACGTGGAAGAGCAGCTTCAGTTCGACATTCATCCAATCGAGAAGAAAGCAAATTGAGAACCGTTACCGACTTTCCGTTCGAGATTACCGAACAGGCCGATGTCCGGATCCCGATGCCCGACGGCGTGGAACTCTCGGCACGCATCTGGCGGCCGAAGGACGAGCGGCCCGTGCCCGCCATCGTCGAGTACATTCCGTACCGCAAGCGCTTCGGTTCCACGGCCCGCGACGAAATCATGCATCCCTGGCTCGCCGGGCACGGCTATGCCTGCGTGCGGGTGGACCTGCGCGGCAGCGGCGAGTCCGATGGCGTGCTCGAAGACGAATATCTGCAGCAGGAACTGGACGACGGCCGCCGGATCCTGACCTGGCTGGCCGAACAGCCCTGGTGCACCGGCGACGTCGGCATGATGGGCATCTCCTGGGGTGGGTTCAATGCGCTGCAGATCGCGGCCATGCAACCGCCGGAACTCAAGGCGATTGTCGCCGCCTGCGCGTCCGACGACCGTTACACCGACGACGTGCACCACATGGGTGGGTGCCTGCTGGGCGACAACATTTCCTGGGCTTCGGTGATGTTTGCCTACAACTCGATGCCGCCGGACCCGGCGCTGGTCGGCGACAAATGGCGCGAACAGTGGTTCGAGAGGCTCGAAGGCAGCGGGTTGTGGCTGGAAAAATGGCTGCGCCACCAGTACCGGGACGACTACTGGACGCACGGTTCGGTGTGCGAGGACTATTCGGCCATCAAGTGCCCGGTCTTTTCGGTCAGCGGCTGGGCGGATGGATATTCGAACGCCGTTTTCCGCTTGATGCGCAATCTGGACGTTCCGCGCAAGGGGCTCATCGGCCCGTGGAGCCACAAGTATCCCCACCAGGGCGTTCCCGGCCCCGCGATCAATTTCCTCCGGGAACTGCTGAACTGGTGGGATCACTGGCTCAAGGGCAAGGACACCGGCGTCGAAGACGAGCCCATGCTGCGCGTCTGGATGCAGGACAGCGTGCCGCCGACCACTTATTACAGCAAGCGGCCCGGACGCTGGGTGGCCGAGGACCGGTGGCCCAGCGCAAGAATCCGCGAACGCACCTATAACCTGTCGCGCTATCGGCTGGTCGATCCCGAACTGGATGCCGAACCCTTCCGGCACACGGTTCAATCGCCGCTTTCGGTAGGCCTGTTCGCCGGCAAATGGTGCTCGTATGCGGCCGGTCCGGACCTGGCCCACGACCAGCGGCAGGAAGACGGCGGCTCGCTGGTGTTCCAGAGCGAGCGGCTCGACGAGGGCTTCGAGATCATGGGCGCGCCGAGCGTCGATCTCGAAATTTCCACCGAACAGGAAATCGCCATGGTCGCCGTACGCCTCTCCGACGTGGCCCCCGACGACAAGGTCACGCGCGTGACGTACGGCCTGCTCAATCTCACCCACCGCTACGGCAGCGAGGAACCGCGCAAACTGGAACCGGGAAAACGCTACCGGGTGCGCGTCGAACTCAACGGCATCGCCCACATGTTCCCGAAAGGCCACAAGGTCCGCCTTTCGGTGTCCACTTCTTACTGGCCGCTGGCCTGGCCGCCGCCGAAACCGGTGCGGCTGAACGTTCATACCGAGGGCTGCTCGCTTTTTCTGCCGGAGCGCGAACCGCGCGATGCAGATGCCGAACTGCCCGATCTCGGCGAGCCCGAGGGTGCGCCGGGCGCAGACATCACGCTGCTCGATCCCGAGCACCACAACTGGCTGGTGCACCGCGATCTTGCGCTGGACGCCTCGGAACTGGAAGTCATCGATGATCGCGGCCGACACCGCCTCGACGATATCGACCTCGAAATCGAATGCAGCGCGGTCGAGAAGTATTCCTCGCTCGACGACGACTTCGATTCGGCGCGCGCCGAGGTTGTCTGGGAGCGCAGCCTGAAACGCGGCCAGTGGAAGATACGCACGGTGACACGAACGGTGCTGACGTCGAATCCCGACGAGTTCGTCCTGCATGCCACACTGGATGCCTACGAGTACTCCAGCGCCGGCGAAAGGCGCGTGTATTCGAACAACTGGGACGAAAGGATCCCGCGCGAACTTGTCTGAGCGCGACGGCTCATCGCCCGATCCCGAAAAGATCGGCCAGACGTCGTGGCACGCCCTGTCGCGCGATGACGTGGCTTCGCGCCTGGCATCCGGCGACGAGGGCCTGAACGACGACGAGGCGCGATCGCGCCTGGAGCGCTTCGGCGCCAACCGTCTGCCCGAGGAGGACCGTCCCGGCCTGGTCGCCATATTCCTGCGCCAGTTCAAGGATCCGCTGATCTATGTCCTGCTGATCGCCGGCCTGGTGTCGCTGGGCATCGGCAACATCAACAACGCGCTGTTCATATTCGCCGTGCTTGCGATCAACTCGATCATCGGCACGCTGCAGGAAGGGCGCGCCGAGAAATCTGCCGCGGCGCTGCAGGAGATGATCCGCACGAAGACGCGCGCCGTTCGCGGCGGAAATCGAAAAACGGTGGATTCCGACGAACTGGTGCCCGGCGACTTTGTCCTGATCGAGGCCGGCACCGCAATCCCGGCCGATATCCGACTGGTCTCGGCCAGGGGCCTGCAGGTCGACGAATCGCCGCTCACGGGCGAATCGACCCCGGTGGGCAAGAATGCCGATGAGACGCTGGACGAGGACGCGGTCGTCAGCGATCGCAGCAACATGGCGTTTGCCGGAAGTACGGTACTCGACGGCGAAGCGCGCGGATATGTCTGTGCGACCGGCGAGCATACCGAGGTCGGCAAGATCGCCGAATCGCTCGCCGAGAGCGCCTCGCAGGCGCCGCCGCTGGTGTTGAAGCTGCGGCGCTTCACGCGCCAGATCGCGCTGCTGGTGCTGGCCGCGATCGTCATCCTGTCGGTCACCCAGTTTCTGCAGGGCGTCGATCCGACCCGGCTGTTCTTCCTCGGCGTGGCGCTGGCGGTATCGGCGATTCCGGCCGGGCTGCCGATCGCCATCACGGTGGCCATGGCAGTCGCCACCCGGCGCATGGCCGATGTCAACGTGATCGTGCGGCAGCTTCCCGCGGTCGAGGGACTGGGTTCGTGCACGCTGATCGCCAGCGACAAGACCGGCACGCTCACGGCCAACACGCTCACGGTGCGGCGACTGCAGCTTCCGGACCAGGACGAGCTGCGGGTGTCCGGCGACGGTTACGAAACCGACGGCGAAATCACCGTGGATGAAGACCAGGCAGATGAGCCGGAACCGGACGATTCACAGCAGGATCAGGCCAAGGCACTGGCGGTCGCAGGTGCATTGTGCAACGAGGGCGAGATCGGCGAAAGCAACGGCGACATCGAGACCGACGGCGACAGCATCGACATCGCTTTCCTCGTGCTCGCCGCGAAACTGGATCTCGAGCGCGGCGAACTTCTGGAGAAGTACCCGGAGATCGATCGAATTCCGTTCAATGCCGATCGCCGGTTCGCCGCGACCTTCAACGACGTGGACGGAACGCCCACGGCGCACGTCAAGGGTGCCGCCGAGGTCGTGCTCGGCATGTGCGGCGACTGCGATGCCGACACGCTGGCCGAACGCGAGAATGCACTGGCCGAGCGCGGCTACCGGGTGCTGGCGCTGGCTCGCGGAGAGGTAAAGGAAAAAGACGGCGAATACGAAGCCGACGACCTGAGGGGCCTGGAATTCCTCGGCTTTGCCGCGCTGATCGATCCGATTCGCGCCGAGGTGCCCGACGCCATCAAGCGCTGCCGGCGCGCCGGTGTGGAAGTCCGGATGATCACCGGCGACCACCCCGCGACCGGCATGAGCATCGCGCGCGATCTCGGCATGGCCGACGAAGACGACGAGGCGGTCACCGGCGCGCAACTGCGCGAACTCGAGGACGATCCCGACGCCCTGCTCGAAAAAATTCGCAAGGCCAGGGTTTTCGCCAGGGTGGAGCCGGCCCAGAAGAACGTGATCGTGGATTGCCTGCAGGAGGCCGGCGAACTGGTTGCCGTTACCGGCGACGGCGTCAACGATGCCCCGGCCTTGAAGGCAGCCCATATCGGCGTGGCCATGGGCGAAGGCGGCACGGACGTGGCGCGCCGCGCGTCTTCTCTTATTCTCACCGACGACAACTTCGCTTCGCTGGTCGACGGGATCGAGCAGGGACGCGGCGCCTACGACAACGTGCGCAAGGTCACCTGGCTGCTGCTCGCCACCGGCGCGGCCGAGGTCATGCTGTTTTTCCTGGCGCTGTTCGCCGGTCTGCCGCTGCCGCTGACGGCCGTGCAGCTGCTGTGGCTCAACCTGGTGACCAACGGCATCCAGGATGTCGCACTGGCGATGGAGAAAGTCGAGGACGACGTACTGGAGCGAAAGCCGCGACCGCCGGACGAGCCGATCTTCAACCGCCTGATGATCCAGGAGACGCTGGTATCCGGCGGCTACATCGGGCTGGTTGCGTTCAGCCTGTACTTCGTGATGATCAACACGTTCGGAATGAACGAGAACGATGCACGCAACCTGCTGCTGCTGCAGATGGTGCTGTTCGAGAACGTCCACGCCTTCAGCTGCAGGTCGGAGACGCAGTCGCTGCTGAAGATTCCGCTGCGGTCCAATCCGCTGCTGGTTCTCGCCGTCGTCGTCGCCCAGGGCGTGCATATCGGGGCCATGTACGTTCCGGGACTCAACGACGTCCTGGGGGTTCAGCCGGTGGCGCTGGAGAGCTGGGGCATTCTGCTGGCAATTGCCGCGTCGCTGCTGCTGGTCGACGAAATCGCCAAGTTCCTGCATCGCCGCGCGGGCGACCCGGGCCGAACTGCGCACGCATCATGACGCTCCCCGTCTGCGTTGACCCATCGGGTAATATCGACATCGAACTCGTCGAGGCCATCGTCTCAGGACAGCTTGCGTCATGAACCATCCGTATCTCGGCGGCGCCAACGCCGCGCTGTTCACCGACTTGTACCAGCTGACCATGGCCCAGGCCTACGTCGCCGAAGAGATGTTCGAACCGGCGACCTTCAGCCTGTTCTACCGCAACCTCCCCGATGACCGCAATTACATCCTGTCGTGCGGCATCGAGGATGTCGTGGATTTCCTGTGCGAACTGAGATTCGGCGACGACGACCTCGCCTACCTGCGCGACACCGGCAAGTTTTCCGATGCGTTTGTCGATTACCTGGCCGATTTCAGCTTCACCGGGCAGGTGCACGGCCTGCCCGACGGCACGCCTGCCTTTCCTCAGGAACCCTTGGTCGAAGTCACCGCGCCGGCGCCCGAAGCCCAGATCGTCGAGACCTGGGTCATGAACCAGATGCACGTGCAGTCGGTGCTGGCGACCAAGGCGGCGCGCATCGTGCACTCGGCCGCCGGCCGACCGGTGCTCGATTTCGGCCTGCGCCGCATTCACGGCGCCGACAACGGCCTGAAAGCCGCCAAAGCGTTTCACGTCGCCGGCGTGGCGGCCACTTCCAATGTGCTGGCGGGCCAGGTATTCGGCATTCCGATTTCGGGCACCATGGCCCACAGCTACGTGCAGGCCCACGACGACGAAATGGATGCATTCCGCAACTTCGTCGGCGAGTTTCCCGACACCGTATTGCTGGTCGACACCTACGACACGGTGCAAGGCGTGAAGAACGTGGTCCGTCTTGCCGAAGAGCTCGGCGACGATTTCCAGGTCAGCGGCATCCGGCTCGATTCGGGCGACCTGGCCGAACTTGCAGAAAAGGCCCGGCGGATTCTCGACGACGCGGGGCTGGACGACGTGGACATCTTCGTCAGCGGCGGACTGAACGAGTTCGAAATCCGGGACATGCTGGACCAGGGCGCGCCCATCGACGGTTTCGGTGTCGGCACCGCCATGGGCGTATCGTCCGACGCGCCGGACCTGGACATTGCCTACAAACTCGTCGAATACGCCGGCCGCGGCCGCATGAAGCTTTCGACCGGCAAGCCGACCCTGCCCGGCGCCAAGCAGATCTTCCGGCGCGACCGGGACGGAAAGGCCATCGGCGATATGCTCGCCAGGCGCGATGAGGCTCTGGACGGAACGCCGTTGCTGGAACCTTTTGTACGCGACGGTCGGCGCATTCGTCGAGCCGATACGCCGGGCCGGGCGCGCGAGCGTGCCGATAAACGACTGAGCGTACTGCCGGAAGACATTCTTGCGGTCGATCGGGCAAGCCAGGACTATCCGGTAGAACTCAGCAAAGCGTTGCGCGACCATCGCGACCAGGTGCAGGCCGCCGTCGAAGCCGCGGCCGGCGACCAAGGTTGACGGCCTCGATCATCATCCAGGGAAGACCAAGGTGACCCAGAACAACAACAACGACAGCGAACTGCAGATCATCGATGCCGATGGCGTGGAAGCATTGCTCGACCAACTGGCCGACGCCGTCGGACCGCACGTTTCGTCTTCGACCGCCCTCATCGGCATCCTCAGACGCGGCAAGCCCCTGGCCGAAATGCTGGCGGACCGTCTCGACACGCGCCACGGACTACAGCCCGAGGTCGGCGAACTCAAGCTCAAGCGCTACAGCGACTCGCTGGAGCTGCTGCACGATCGCCCGCACATCGACGACGATGCACTGGATATCGAAATAGAAGACCGGCACCTGATCCTGATCGACGATGTGCTGTACACCGGCGAGACGATGTTCCGCGCGGCCTGCAGCCTGCGCGCCGCCGGCGCGACGTACCTCCAGACTGCCTTCCTGTGCACCCGGCCCGGGCTGAAGATGCCGCTGCATGCCGACTTCGTCGGGGCGCGCTTCGATATCCGGCCCGATTGGGTGATTCACTGCGCGATTCCGCCCTACGAAGACCATCTCGGCATCGTGCTTGCGCACCAGGATGCCGTGCGCGACGGCGGCAACGATGGACAGGACGACAGACGGGACGACGCATGAAGACATACAGGGAACTCATCGGCGCAAGCCTGCTCGGGTTGTTACTCGCGACTATCGACGCTCACGCGGCAACCCTGTTGCGCGGTGCAACCGTGCACGTCGGCAACGGCAGCGTGCTGGCGGACGCCTCGATTCGGATAGAAGGTGATCGTATCGCCTGCATCGGCAGCCAGGCTCAATGTCTGGCGCTGCCCGGCGACAAGATCATCGACGTCGCCGGCCGCTTCATTACCCCCGGCCTGGTCGACGCTCACGTGCACTTTTCCCAGACCGGCTGGCTGGACGGCCGACCGCACTGGCCGTTCGTCAAGGATTTCTACGACTACGAAAAGTTGCAGCAGGACCTGCGCAACGATCCCGACCGCTGGCACCGGGCCTACCTGTGTTCCGGCATCACCGCGGTCTACGACGTCGGCGGCCTGCCCTGGACGACCGACACCGGCGCCGACACGCCC
>Ga0209925_1001622_pt1 | contig 11187 bp, 17 predicted proteins | sample SalPonR2_A_D1_MG_FD_185702 | JGI IMG/M metagenome (GOLD analysis project Ga0209925, IMG submission 185702) | Salt pond soil microbial communities from South San Francisco under conditions of wetland restoration - Salt Pond MetaG R2_A_D1_MG... ...
TCTTCTCGGGGTGAAGGAACATGTCTACCAGCAATGGAAGCTATTATACATAATAATCCTTTAATTAGCACTTCATATGGCGGACCTGCAGATTTTACAGATCCAAAATATACAAGATATCTGGAATATAGGATGATTCCAGTTCAAAATGACCCCCGTCTTGTAAGTTATTTTAATTATAATATGAAATGGGCTGATGTAGATATTATGGACCTGAGAAAAGCATTAAGACACCAATATGAAACAAGAAAGATGAATGATACAACAGATAAAGCATACGATTATTTACATAATGTTTACTCTTTGGAAAATAATAAAGAAACCATGAATAATATATTACAGGAAGCAAAGAAATGCAATTGAAAAATAAGATATATCATTACTGCGCAAGCAGAGGTCAATCTTGTGGAATAAATCTATTCGCCCAGAAAATTGATAATATACATGAAAACATAATACCAATCGGAGGAGATATAAAATATAGTAATATAAATCCATCAGAAAAAGATACTATACTGGTTGAATATGAGTACGGTTTACATAAAAGTACAGACTTTGATTGGATTATGCGTAAAAAGTGTCAAAAAGTACTCATTATGCATGCATTAAGTGTAACAGAAGCATACAACCAGGTCAATAAAATAATATTTAGTAAATTTAATAAAATAATATTCCTTTCAAACAAAGCAATGCAGAAGGTAAAAGATAATCCTGTATGGAAAAGAGGGAATAAGCTAAGATTTATACCTCATTATACTGAAGTGTTACAATTTAAACCAAAAGAATATAATGAAGGTAAAATAAAACTAGGAATTCACGGATTCGCTTTTCCCAGAAATGGATTTTTCAGACTTCTTCACTGGCTTAATAATACAAATGTAACACATCCTGGTAATCCAATAGAAAAAGTATATATCATGTCATCTATAAATAGTTTTAACAAAGTAGCGGAATATGAAACAAGCATGTATATAGATCAAATGAGAAGAACAACATGGAATTATAACATGGAGGATACAATCGAGATAGATATGAATTATTATGATACTAAGAAGGAAATAATAAGTAAACTATATGAAAAATGCAATATGTTAGCTCATCTTACAAAACCTGCACCTATGTATTATAACGCATCAGGATCTATAAACACACTTCTAGCAACTGGTTTGCCAACATTTGCTAAAAAATCCATATTTACTGAAGATTTACCTGAAAAATGTATTATACCAATCAAATCTTTAAATGAAATATTAAATAAACATATAGTCAATGATAGATGGTCACCAACTGTAGTAGAAAGATATCATTCAGGTAATAACCCTGAAAAATTCACTAAAAAGATGATAAATTTCATTGACGAATAATATACGTACATAGTAAAATAAGTTATGACTAAAAATAGTAATATCAATATGAAAAATAAAGTGGCCTATTGGTTATCAAAGGCATTAAGTCCTAAATATATATTAACATTGTGTGTTGCAGCAACATTTATATATGCTACTGTAAGCAATATCTTAACAAAAGATTCAATTGCACTAATAATTATGGTGGTTTTCAAGGACTACTTTCAAAACAGTGAATAAACTAAAACATGCAACAAAATACTAGCTAAATAAGGAGAAAATAATTATGGCTAAAGATAAAAAAGACAAACCCTTTATTAAAAAGGTAGGATCAGCTCTGAAATTTGTATTTGGAGGCTTCGTTAAATATGGTAAAAGAGCTCTTATTCGTGAAATACGCGAAGAAATCGTACCGACAATCCAAAAGAAGGTACGAGGTAAAATCAAGAAGTATGTAAAGAGTGACAAAACTCTTAAACAAGTGGATAAAGCTATAGTTACTATAGTGGAAAAAGGTATTTCCAAATTCGAATAACATTTAATTGTCTAATATCAAATTATTATATTTGATATTAGACATATATTTCACCATGGATAACTTTAGCACGAAAAAAAGTAAGTGGGAAATTGATATAAAAACAAGCCTTATAAGAGGTCTCGACCCTAGTTCACAACCAGATGACATAAATATATCACAAGATAAAATTGACAATATAAACGACTTCATCGTATTTTGTATCAATAAACTTATTCTACATTATCAAGGCGGAGATTTTGAACAGTTGGGTGATCTAAGAATGATTGAAATAGCATGTAATAGTATTCTTAAGAATCAGCATATTCAAAATAATGCCCCGAACATTAGAATAGAACTATATCCATGCAGTGTTGGAATAAGAGTAGTTATAAATGTTGTAAAATGCAACAAAAATAGTAAACAGCTTATATCAAATTTAATACAATTGGAGGAAAATTGAACCTACAAAATAAAGATAACTTAACAAGCTACGATGTATTATCATATATAGTTGATAATTACAACATAGAAAATTACCTGGAAATAGGTACTAGAGAAGGATGTTCAGCGGCAGCTGTTCTTTGTGCAGGAAATAAGAAAGCCACAAACTTCTTTAGAGATGTTACTATAGCAGGATCATCTTTTGACGAAAAACTACTAAAGAAAGCTGAGAAATTTAAAATTACCAAACCAAATATAGAAATAACGCTATGTGATACATGGGGCGATCAATATGGTGGCACAAATAGAGGAACACCTAGATATGTACTAGAATTATTAGTAAACAGACTACATTGTGAACGATATAATATAAAAATCATGACAGGTGACTCTAAGAAAACAGTACCGACACTAAGAGAAAATTATGATTTAATATATATCGATGGTGATCATAGTTATGATGGAGCAATGAAAGACCTGGAGAACTGTAAAAACAAATTTAACAAATACATTGTATTCGATGATATATATCATAAGGCCCATAAATATCTATTTAAATGCATCAACAAGTTTCTGGAAAACAACAGGCAACTAAAAGCTACTTTTGTTGGTAAAAACAATAATGGTACAGTTATAATATATAAATAAAAGGCTAACATTATGAACATCATTGTGCACGAAATACTTAGAAAATGGACACCATGTTATAGTTCAATTTTAAAGCATAATATTTACAGAACGAATACAAAATATAACAGGAAATAATGTACACACAATGAAATCCAAAGAAAAAGAACAATTATTAAAAAAGCTTACCAATATTGCAGATGAATACATAGGAAAAGATGAAATCAGTGTATATATTAATGATGAACCTGAAACATCCATAGCATGTACGGATGGTAAATACATAGTAGAATTATCTGAAGAAGTATTTGATTGTAAAGAACATGTTATATCAACATTTCTACACGAGCTCGGACATATTTTAGATGAGAATGACGATACATTTGGAAAATGGGACATTTTATACAAAGAAATAGCAGCATGGAACATAGCTATTAATCTAGCTAACATAGAAGAGATTATTGAATTAGATATATTATTAAAATATCGTGAAAAATACTTGAATAGTTATTTAGAACATATAAACACTTTATAAATACTTTATAAATAGGATATTATAATGAAAATATACGGATGTTGGATATGTTACAATAATCATCAGACAATTAAACACAGCATAGAAAGTGTATTACAACATGTAGACGGCATTATTGTAGTTGATGGATCATTTGATGGAAAAGTTAGTGACGATGGTACTTGGGAAATGGTAGAAGCAATATGTAATAAAACAGATAAACCTACTTGGCATGTTAAATCAAAAGCTAATACATTATATGATAAACACAATGAACATGTTGCCATAACTGGGAATAATGATCCAGATGTATTTACATGGCAGGTAGATTCAGATGAAATATATCTACCAGAACATGCAAAAGCAATTGCAAAAAAGATTAGATCTAATAAGTATAATGGAATAGCTGTAAAGCTTATAAATGTTAATTATATTAATGAAGGTATAGCATATACTGACAATAGTCTAACAAAATTAGATACGTATCAAATGCGTATATATAGAATGCATAAAGGACTCATATTTAAAACTAAAGATAACATATTTGAACACATTGTCTATAATAACGATGCCCCAGTACAATCACAGAACAATAAGATTCATTATATTCCCTGGAAAGAACAATGCGTATTTAATTATCATTGTTTAGAACCAATGCATGAAACAATAGCAAGATATAAACACTATAAAATAAAAGATTATGAAGCTTTTGCTAGAAAAGTTAGATCAGTTAAAAATAATCCTAATCAATTAGCTAGACATCCTATGGAAAGTATAATATTTAGGGCCTAAGATTATTACTTTTTTATATATAACCATGATCCATCTTTAAACACTAATAGTGGTTTTCCAATTGATTCATTTACCGCTTTAATAACATCGTTCCAACCTTGTATATAATCATGGCCTGATAATATTCCTCCAACTTTTAATTTTGGTAACCATGTTTTAATATCATTTTTAACAGCTGTGTAGGTATGTTCCCCGTCTATATAAACCGCATCGATGGAATTATCTTCAATTTCTTTTGCTGCTTGAATTGATGTATTTCTAATAACATCAATATTTTTATAATCTTTGGTTCTTTTTTTGAATTCTCCATAAGCGTGTTCTAAATTACTATTAGATAATATATCATTATCATCATATCCTGATTTCCATGGGTCTACAGCTATTACTTTGTCACATAATTCCGCAAATATTCTAGTAGATTGCCCCTCATAGCAACCAATTTCAACTACAGTACTGCTTTTACCTATTATAGATGCTATAATATTTACACAGATACCATGTTCGTTTATTGTTATATTTTTTGGCAGTATATTCATATTATTTCCTTAGTATATCCATATTTATTATATGTATCTGATTCTATTTCTAAAAACTTACGTTTTAGTTTCTTATCGATATTTATGTTATAATTATGTGAAGTATTAACTTTTACTTTGCTAATATTTTTTAAATCCTTAGCAATTATACTATTAATTACATTATACTTAGTTAGTACTTCTATTAAATTGTCAGACATTGACTCTTGCTTTCCAATATAACAACATTTAGTTGTATAATGATCAAATAATTTGTATATAAATCCTGGGTATTCGTTATTATAAATATCTAATGACTCATTGAATGAGTCTATATTAGTAAATCTTATCATAGCTGGAGAAAAAAGTTTATCAAATTCTCCTCTTGGTTTATTAATATATACATTCTTTGTTTTGATCATTGCGGTTGGTCTAGATTTCCAATATTTCCACCACGATATAAACCATGATAATGGTTCTCGCACAAAACAAAACATTGGAAGAGTTGTAAGTCTGGATACTGTTTCACTTCCATCATGAGAACTACCAATAGTTGTAGTGTTACATTTTTGCTGTAATGCTCTTATTACAAAACTACCAGCAGTTTTTGGAACATGTATAAAACATAACTTATTATTTATTATTATTGATTTAGCCATAATATAATTTCACCATGTTTTTATAAATACCTTTTTACCATCAGATGGATAGTTATATATATTGGCTTTTGGAAAATACTTTGATATAAATTTTAACCACCAATCTGGTTTTTCAACGGTAACATGACAATTCATACCATTTGGTAATTTATGACCAGCTGGTATTAAACATATAAGAAAAATAACATTATTACTATATTTCTTAATATGGTTTAAAATATAGTCTAACTCATCTTTTGGTATATGTTCCAATACATCTATATTTAGTATAACATCAACTTTATCAGCATATATCTTATTATATTTTAATATAGCAGGATCATATTTGTATTTGTTTACATTTTGTAATTCTATTAAATCTAATAGTTCACCTTTTCCACACCCATAATCAAGAATAGAAGATATATTCAATTCAGATAACATGCTAATAATGTCATCTATATGTCTGACGGAAGTTGTACCATATTGAGGATTGTTTTTGTGTAATATCTTATATTGATCTATTAATTTATACATCATTATTCCTTTATATTAATATTATCTAAAGATAATATTAACTTCTTTTCTTCATTAATTGTATTTAAATGTACTTCGGCATGTTTATGATTGTTATTCCAATAATGTCCAGTTTTAAGAAAGTCAAAACCATATGCGTCTACTGTTATATCGCATTTATGTAGTATATATAGTAAGGTGCTTCCGGTTGTTAGTCTTTTTATTCCGGTTTCACTTCTCCAATCGTATTCAGGTGATATAATATTTGTACCATTTGATATATGTTTTCTTTTAAATGGACATATTGATTCTTTAAACCCATACTTATTAATATCGCCCTGTGCATTGGTACACCAATGGGTTGTTTTACTACCAATTTGTTTACTGTACTTTTTACTAGTAATGTATTTATTTATACGTATTATTACTTTATAACTATCTATTATTTTCCCATAGTTATATATAATATTAGCATTTCCAACAACACAGATGGGATCATTGTTTTTAAAGTTATTTTCTATATATTTTTCTAGATTCATAAGCTTTTTATAATATTAGTAAAATACCTTTTAGTTTCACTTATCTTGGATTCTATAAATCCAAAAAAATCAATATACATTTCTTTATTATTATTAGCTATTGGAATATAATCCAATACATCTTGGTCTTGTCTACACATTTTTATAGGAATGCCAGACCATTTTATTAAAGATTCTATTTTATGACAGTTACTATACAATGGAATAAATGGTGTATTTGCAATTGCTGCCGCATATACTCCATGATGTTGGCCCGTTAAGTATAACTTTGCTTGTTTTATAGTAGTAATACTATCTTTGTATTTATTTTTTCTATTAATATCAAAAAAAGGAAATTCTAATTTATCTAATTGTTGTCCACTTTTAGTAGAAGACGGATTTGTACTACCTTTAACAATACCCGATAATCGTTTTATTATGTTGCCATTAGAATTATCATTACAAACACAAAAATCTAATAAAGTATCTATATGTGTTTTAACTCCCATTTTTCTCATTGCCTCTGTGCTCATTATCTCTCTAGTACATATATAGTCTACTTTATTTAATATTGGACCCCATTTAGAAGGATTATTATCACATACTGAGTTGACCCATAGTACTTTTTTGCCCATTTTCTTTCCTCTACTTGCTGCCTGAACCAATAAACGTGCTCTATCTGTGCCAGCATGGAAAGTACCTTCTGCGTTTACAATTATTACATCTGATTCTTCTATATCATTGTCTCTAATATTTGTATATCCTGTTTCATATTTTGATATAACGTTATGTCCACATTCATTAATAGTATTATATATAAATGACATTACTGCTGCGCTTCCAGCATGTACATTTGTTGTATCATTAACTATTGTTATTTTTTGCATAGTTTTTCTCTCCAGTTAACTATAGATGATGTTTTATTTATCATTATTTCAAACGCAAGATCGCTAATAGAACACTCTCTTCTTTGTTTTCTTTCATCTGGTATGTTAATCATATCTGTTGTGAAACCACGATGTGAGTAAATAGAAAAGCCATATGTAGTTACATTACCGCCTAAAAACAGTGCTTCAACTCCTGCTTTAGTAGATATTACATGATACTCAATATTTTTATTTAATGTACTTAAATGTACTAAATTACAATGTTTTATCCTATATTGAATATATTCTTTAATTCTTTTATGTTTTAAATCATCATCATCATAAAGTATATTTGAGTAGTATAATGATTTTGTAAAACTAGGATGATTCTTTATTGCAATAAATGCATTATTATCTTTTGATTTTATAACTTGTGCTACTTGTTCAGCATATGTAAATCCAATATGATCCTTTACTCCTGTAGAATTACTGTGTTGATTTATTATAATATGTATTTTACCTTTGGTTTTTATGCGATCTTCTAAATAATTTAGTTCTTTTTTATGTTTATCGGCTTGTATATACTTATTTTTAACATTTGTAAGCTCATTCTTAACTTTTATTAAATCTATTTTGTTTCCATATCCTTTAATTTCATCCGATCCAGTGTACATAACATCATGTTGCATTCTGGGTAAAACTAATAAAGACATATCAGTTATTCCTGATTCAGGGAATATAAACTTTGCTTTTTTATTTATGTTATTTTTTATATATTTTGTAATATATAAACCAAACATATAGTTATTTTCCCATGACCACATATAATAAATATCAGCTATTTGAATTTTAGAAAAATCAAGATCTAATAAGCTTATGAATTTGCCTTTTGGTATGTTACCAAAATATATCATATGTTTTAAATGTTTATCAATCCACCTATCGTTTTTAGAAAATAAATGTATTACATTCATTTGTTATTTCTTTTTATCTATCTCATCTATTAATTCATGTAATTTCCTAACGACATCTCGTACAATTTGTACTTCATCTGTATCACTGGTCTTAAATATAACGCGTTTATCTAGCCACCCATTCATATTGATCTCTTGAGACTCATTACGTCTCGCTAAGTCTTTATATCTTTGAGTTTGGTCACTATTCAGTAACTTATATAGTCTAGATTCTACTTTCTTATCATATTTCAGTGCTTTGTTTAGAACACTTATTGTTTTTGGTCCAACTTTACCGTCTTCAATTAGATCTCTCCATCGTTTACCAAATAGATTTAGGACGTTTAAGTCTTCCTGGAGCCATTTTCCGACGGTTCTAACACCACAGTTGACTCCAGTATCAAAAAGCTCGTTTGCAAGCGTCTGAGAGCTCACATAGTCCAAATTAAGGATGTCCCAGTATTCTTCCCTGTATATAGCAATAGCTGTATCTTTAGAAAGATCTTTCATTTTACCTGTATATCCCCTATCTCTGGCTACTTTCTCAGTAATTCCATACATAGTTTTACCGCCTTTGTCAGCCCAATGATTAGCGAATTTGCCTTCTTTTTCGAGGGTTTCTCTAACTGCTATTTCAAAACTAGCCATTATTACCTCCTGTTATGTGATTACGTTTCACGGTTGCTATTGTTTCATCATTTATATATTTAACTATTGAGTTTATTTCATCAAAATTTGCCGGTTTCTTAATATAATAGCAATTATATTTATCGACTATTTCTTTGATTTCATCATAGTTTTCATACATAAGTACTACTACATGTTGACTTAAAAGTTTGCCCAATATTTCATATATCTCATTGGCTTTACTTAATGAATAGTCAATAAAAGATATGAAAAATCTGGTGTCTCCTATTTTGCGGAATTCTTCAACATTTTTGGCAGATAATATTCTTGTTTCATATTCATATTTATCCAATATCTGTTTAAGTAATTTACGCAATTTTATACGGTCATCTTCTTTTGGATCATATATTAAAACATTATTAACCCTATTAAAATCCCAGACATCTATTTTTGTACGACTATTTATGAGATTAAATGCTTTATAATGTAACTCTTTATTGAGTTTTACGAGTTCATGTTTAATTTTCTCTAATTCACTAAGCGTTGGTGAAGTCATATAATGTATCCTAGTTTGGTAGTTTCTTCGCTAATTCTATTATCAACAGAACAATATATCCTATTCCAGATGTTAATATAGCAAGTAATAACCATTTTCCACCTTCCATCAATATTTGATATTTCTTCCTTTTAGTATGGCGGTTATATGCTTCTATAATGAGCTCTGCTACAACGTAGTCGATGTCACGAGATGTAACATCTATTTTGTTAGATTCAATTATTCGTTGAAATATATTTGCTATTGTTTTTGTATTTTGTCTTTCAATATTACGTATTTTATCATAATCTTTATCTGTTATAGCATCGAGGCGATTCATAATCTCCTCAATTGCTTTAGACTTTGTATCTTTATCCCGTGTTACAGTGTCATTAAGAAGTTTAATATTATTAATAAATAATGTTATAACTTCTTCTAATGAGCTATCTGTAACTTGTTTCATGGGATCATTTTTGTAATCATTTTTGTCAGGCATATTATACTTCCAAGTAAGAAATTAGTTCATTTATATTATCTGTTTCTGCCATCTTATCTAAATCACCCGGTAAAATTGGGTTCCATCTGATTCCTTTCAGATCTATTTTCTTCTTATATTCTGTGAATTTTGAAACTTGTTTATCTGTAGATTCTTTTCTGCCAAATAAGGCTGTAAATAATAGGGATTTTATTTTGCCTTCTTTCATTGCTTCTTTAATCTGTTTTTTAGTGGGAGATATTATATTGCTTCCTGATTTTCCACAACCTAATGATATAATATAACATTCCCTGGATAATGTATCAGAAGTAACATATTTCCAACTTGCTTTTTCTAATAATGAATTATATGTACCGGTTCCACCATCTAAATATACACTGTCTTTATATCTATAGTGTGGAAAATATGCAGGAGCAGCAGTAGACATCATGATAGCTCTATATATTGGAAAATCTGGTGTGTTTTTATAATTACATATAATGGTTTTTCTTTTAAATCTATCTACTGTAGCTATATTAAGTGTAGTGTTTTCGTTTTCATCATAAGCTTCCTGGAATGTTATATCACCAAATATCTTATGAACCTGTTTTTCCAGTTCATCAGATTTATAAAGGCTTTTACGAAATATTTTGCCAAATATATTACGTTCATGAAAAATCTTAGGACCTAATTCGACATAAAATCTAAATATTTTACCTACTGGTAATTTTCTATATATACCAGCAGTTATTATAGATCCAGTCGAGGTACCGTAATAATCGTCTACTATTGTGTTAAAACTTAATGGACTAAGAGTTGGACATTCATTTAAATATTCTTCGTTAGACTTAATAACTGAATTTAATAATACGTATGCGGGCAAAACTCCCAAAATCCCTCCACCATCTACTTGTAATGCAACCTTTTTATATTTGGTCAATTCGTTTATATTTATATATGGAACCAGATTATTTGGTTTAGGATCTGGATCCATAATTTTAAACTGTTCACTTGACCAAGGCCATTTTTTAGTAGATTTGATTTTCATAATAATATTACCTTATTTTGTAACTAGCCAATCTTTGACTTCCTTTATTTCAATTGGAGCCATTGTAACACCTGCTCTATTTTTGTCTGTGATGACAATAATTTAAATCGTTTCGATATTATAATTATACAATACAAATTAAAATGAAGTCAAGTATTGCTAATATCCTTCATTATCTTTATCGCTGAAATCTGTTTTAGCGTAATTCCATATTTTTATATTATCAAAAACTATGTTGGCACAATCACGGCTACTACTG
>Ga0209925_1001627_pt1 | contig 11171 bp, 11 predicted proteins | sample SalPonR2_A_D1_MG_FD_185702 | JGI IMG/M metagenome (GOLD analysis project Ga0209925, IMG submission 185702) | Salt pond soil microbial communities from South San Francisco under conditions of wetland restoration - Salt Pond MetaG R2_A_D1_MG... ...
AACCATGGAAGTTGCAGGTACTTGTCCTCCCTTAGTTACTTTCTCTACCAAGGTTTCGCGGTCAAAGGACATCGCAAATGCTTTGCGAACTCGTGCATCGTCAAAGGGGTCTTTTTCGGTCTGAATGGTGTAATAGTAGGTTCCCAGGTAAGGTGCATTATGGTAGTCGTCGCGCAGTTTGGCGGAATCCATCTGATCCAGGGGAACGGTGGTCATCCAGTCGGCTTCGCCGTTGAGGTACATGTTGTACCCGGTATTGTTGTCGTCGATCGGTAGATAGACTACCCGGTCGAGGCTCACAACGTCGGCGTCCCAGTAGGTGTCGTTAGGTACTACAGCAATTTCTTGTTGGGGTTTCCACTCTTCAAGGGTGAAGGGGCCGTTTCCGACAAAGTTCTCAGGCGAGGTCCATCCGCTGCCATGTTCCTCAATAGTGTGCATGGGAACTACCGCGAAGGAGTAATGGGGCAATGCGCCCAGTACGTAGGGTAGAGGTCCGACTAGTTCGAGGCGGAAGGTATAGTCATCAACCGCTTCAACCCCTACAGCATCAGCATCAGCTTCGCCGGCGTTGTAGTCTGCAGCGCCTGCAATAAACATATTTGGAAACCATGCATAGGGAGCAGCAGTTTCGGGGGCTAACATGCGCAGCCATGAATCCACAACGGTCTGTGCAGTGATAGGTACGCCGTCGCTCCAGGAGGCCTCACGCAGGTGAAAGGTGTAAACCGTTCCATCTTCGCTTACGTCCCAGCTTTTTGCCAATCCGGGAACCGGTTCGGCTGTTTCCGGATCGTAGGTTGTAAGACCTTCGAAAATCGACATGTAAATACGATGCTCAGGAACTCCTGAGATCAGGTGCGGATCAAGAGTTTCGGGCTCCGCTCCATTTACAATGATAAATTCCGCGGGCTCTTCTTGAGCCATCTCAGTTGTCTGGCCTGCTTCCTGTTGTCCGCCTGCGAAAGCAGTAACGGCAAGAGAGACCATGAGCAGGAAAACAAGTAGTTTTCTCATCTCTTCTTACTCCTTTTTGTAAGTTTAATAAAGTAGAGTAAATCATAAGTGTCGTTTTTTCAAGAAGAAAATTGTTCATCAGTCCAATAAATGGGTCCTATTTATGAAGTATATATGTGCATATTTATTTAAAGTAAAAAGAATTAATTGATAAATATGCAAACCCTTTATTAGGTTGAGGGGGACATTTGTCTTATCATGCATTTATCAATGGTATCAATGAGCACTTTCATAAAAAGAAATGGTTTGTAATTATTCAGAATTTTCAGTTCTGTTCATCAAATCTCTTTCGGCTTCAACCCAGGCTTTCGCCTGTTGCAGAAGTATGCTGCGAACCCGCTGGCTGTGAATTCTCCGGAAGACTTTTAATAGAGCTGTCTCCTCAGGACTTACAAGTACTCGCTCGAAGGGTGCAAAACTTTCGCTTTCGGCACTGTAGGAGCCCTGGGCAGAGCCTTCCGGCAATTTAGGTAATAGTTGCACTATCGGCACTTTCAGTATGCGGGATATATCTATCATCCGCTCCACGGTAATACGGCTTTGTCCATACTCGTACTTTTGAAGCTGTTGAAAGGAGATGTTAAGCTGATCGGCAAGAGATTGCTGAGACAAGCCCGCTTCTTCACGGAATTTTCGAATATTCCGGCCTAACTGCTTTGCATCCATAGATACCCATTATCTTGTGAAAACCGTTGATATACTACTAAACTGTAGTGGTAATAAGAAGCATGCAAATACCACTTAGAGAAGTAGGCAGAAAAGATATGTTTCTCACCGTGGGGTTCTAAAGCAAGTCATTCTTGAAGGTGCCTGTTGTAGCAAAGAAATTTGAAACAGCTGCTACATTACACGTAAATATGCTGCCTTGCATAAAAAAAATCAAAAAGTAATTCAATTTTGGAAGTGCCTGTTTGACAACTAGTTCTAAAGTCTTAATAATTACGTGTATGAATGCTAAAAAGAATTCGTTTATGCAGATGCAACCGCCCATGCTTAAAGTAGTATATGCTCTGATACCTTTGGTAGTAGCTGCTATCTATTATTTTGGTTGGCGTTTTCTGCTTGTACTTGCAGTGGTAAATGCGGTTGGTATTCTTACCGAATACCTTATGGCGCGGACATACTCGATGAAAGTTACCTCTTCGGTGCTGGTAACTAATTTTTTGTTCGCTCTGTCGCTTCCACCGACCATTCCCCTCTGGATTGCAGTGGTTGGAATTGTGTTTGGAGTGGTATTCGGTAAGATGGTGTTTGGTGGCTTCGGAAAGAACGTGTTTAATCCTGCGATTTCCGGAAGGGCTTTTATTTACATTAGTTTTGGAGTTCCTCTGACAGGACGCTTTGTTGACCCGGTTGCGGGTACGGCTTTGCGTGGTTTTGCAGCCTGGACCCCTTCTATTGATACTGTATCGAGTGTGACTCCTCTAGTGCAGCAGGCTCAGGGAACCGAGTTTGCTCTACAGGACCTGTTTCTTGGGAATTTAGTTGGCTCCTTCGGTGAAACCAGTGCTTTACTGATCATTTTGGGTGGCCTCTACATTGTATGGAAGAAGAGTGCGAACTGGCATTTTATCGCCGCTTCGCTATTCTCCTTTCTTATTTTATATGCAGCATTGTTTTACAGTGGCGTTCAGGGAGCAATAAACCCGGTGTACGCTCTGTTCAGCGGTAGTTTCTTGTTTGCAGCGGTTTTTATGGTTACCGACCCGGTCTCTGCGTCCCAGACAACAAACCTTGGGCGCTGGATTTACGGCTCTATATTTGGAATTATGACGGTGCTTATTAGGGTCTATTCCGGGTGGCCGGAAGGAGTAACCTTTGCCCTTTTGTTTGCGAACATGTTTGCTCCGCTGATTGATCATCTTATCAAGGAACAGCAGAAAAAGAAAAAAGAGAAGGCGGCTGCAGCATGAAACAGGAGCGTATGTTTTCAACCAGGGTCTATCCTGTGCTGTTCATGGTAGCCCTAACGGTAGTGTTTATCAGTGTAGTTTCAGGAATTTATCTGACCACAAAAGACCGAGTGCTGTTGAATGAATCAATTTTTCAAAAAAAGGCGGTGCTCTACGCCGCTGGTATTGAGTTTCCCGAGGATGATTCGCCGAAAATCCAGCAGATTTACGAAGAACGGGTGACTGAAGTCGATGGGGATGGTGATCAGCCGGATTATTTTAGAATTGAACTTCCCTCCGGACAAACCGGCTATGCAGTGTATGTGCGCGGAGCTGGGTTGTGGGGCGAGATTGTATCGATTTTCGGTTTTAATCCCGACCTCAGTACCTTTACCGGTGTTGAGTTCGTGGAACAGAATGAAACCCCCGGTCTTGGTGCTCGTATCACCGAACAGTGGTACAAGGAGCAGTTTCGCGGCAAGAGTGGACCTTTCGAATTGGTCGAAGAGGGGACCTCTGATGCACCGGGTGAACTCGATGCGATCACCGGTGCATCCCGAACTTCAGAGGCGGTCCTGAAAATTGCCAATAAGGCGGCTGAAGTGGCCAAGGCGAAAGTTGAAGAGGGGGACGAATAGTATGGCGGCACGCGGAAAAATAAAGAAAACCTTTACCGATCCAATCGGTAAGAACAACCCTGTGTTCGCACAGATATTGGGAATATGCTCTACGCTGGCGGTTACCAATAAACTTGAAAATACAGTCATAATGAGCTTGGGTGTTATTTTTACGACCACCCTCTCGGGAGTGACGATTTCTGCGCTTCGAAAATTTATCCCATCCCGGGTGAGAATGATGGCCGAAACTCTTATCATCGCTAGTTTCGTAATCATCGTCGATATAACCTTACGGGCCTATATGCCGGATGTGTGGAAACAGCTGGGACCCTATGTCGGTCTGATCATCACAAACTGTATCATTATGGGACGAGCCGAAGCCTTTGCACTGAATAACAGCGCCGGACTCTCACTGATAGACGGACTGTCATCGGGAATTGGCTATGCCTATGTGCTGATAGTAATCGCGTTCTTTCGCGAGCTGCTCGGAACCGGAGAGTTGTGGGGCATAACGATACTCGGCGACTGGTGGACCAACTGGGCCATCATGGTAATGCCTCCGGGGGCCTTCTTCATGCTGGCTATCTTCGTCTGGGTAGTGAAGGGCGTTATTATTAAAGAAGAAGAGGAGACTGCTAAATGAGTGAAAGTGCATACCCAATAGCGATATTTTTTGCGGCAATTTTTACCAACAATATCCTACTGTCAAACTATCTCGGCATGTGTTCCTTTCTGTCGGTTTCAAGGGAGCTGAAGACCTCGTTAGGATTGGGAGTAGCAGTTATATTCGTGATGACCAGCACCAGTATGCTGAACTGGGTGGTGTATTATAAAATTTTGCAGCCCCTCGGACTGGAATACCTGCGTTTTATTGTCTTCATTATTGTTATCGCCGCCTTTGTCCAGTTGGTCGAAATGATAATTGAACGGGTCTCAGAGGTGTTATACGCGGCCCTGGGAATCTTCCTACCCCTGATTACTGTGAATTGTGCAATTCTCGGTGTCAGTCTGTTCATGGTAATCCGGGAATACAGCTTTGTCGAATCGATTACCTTCGGTCTCGGCAGTGGGATCGGCTGGTTTCTGGCAATTATGGCAATGGCCGGCATTCGTCAAAAACTGAAACGGGCCCGAATACCACACGGTCTTGAGGGCGCAGGAATTACTCTAATAATTACCGGAATGATGGCTCTGGCATTCATGGGCTTTTCCGGAATGCTGCAGATAAACTAGGAGGAATCATGTTTTCCGCATTAATAATAAGTGTCGGCGCGGTTTCAGGTATTTCCGCCTTCTTGGCAATCCTGATGGTAATTGCCGACGCGACAATTGCAAATTACGGCGAAGTAAAGATTACTATAAATGGCGATCACGAATATGAGGTGAGGGGCGGTAAGCCTCTTCTGGGGACTCTGATGGAGCAGGAGATTTTTATCCCCTCCGCCTGTGGCGGACGCGGTTCCTGCGGACTGTGTAAGGTCACGGTCAAAGAGGGAGCTGGACAGTACCTGCCGACTGAACTGCCATGGCTGTCGGAGGAGGAGCAGCAGAATAATGTGCGTCTCTCCTGCCAGCTGAAAGTCAAGAACGACATGCAGATCGAGATACCGGAGGAGCTCTTCAACGTGAAGGAGTTCCAGTCCAAGGTGACAAAGGTCAGGGATCTCACTCACGACATTAAAGAGGTAACCCTAGAGGTAGTCGACCCTCCTGATATAAGTATGGTGCCGGGACAATTCGTGCAGCTAAGAATACCGGAGTATGAACTAACGGATGAGCCGGTGTACCGCGCCTATTCAGTAGCCTCTAATCCCAGTGATACAAAGCATGTGGAGCTGGAGATTCGCCTGGTTCCCAACGGTATCGCCACCACCTACGTGCACAACTACATGAAGGAAGGCGATGAAGTTATTTTCAACGGTCCGTACGGCGATTTCTTTCTCCGTGAAACCGAACGAGAGATCGTCTGTATTGCCGGCGGATCGGGAATGGCCCCCATCAAATCGATTCTTCTTAGTATGGCCGAAAAGGGCATCAACCGGCGAACCCGCTACTTCTTCGGGGCGCGCTCAAAAAAAGACCTCTTTCTGGTAGAGGAGATGCGTCGCCTCGAGCAGGAACTGCCGAACTTTGAGTTCATACCTGCCCTCAGCAATCCTGAAGAAGAAGATGAATGGCAGGGGGAGACCGGGCTGATTACCGATGTTGTGGCAAAACACATGGAGTCCGGTGAGAACACAGAGGCATATCTGTGCGGCAGCCCCGGAATGATCGATGCCTGTGTAAAGGTTCTCTCGGACAAGGGAGTTCCCGATGAGCTTACCTATTACGATAAGTTCGGTTAGGAGAATCAGTTATGAAACAATCACCGCAATTAAATCAGGTTCAGGAGAATATGAGACCGGGGGTATTAACCCTTCATGGCTTTCTTGGAACCGATAAAAGAGACCTGGTAGAAATTCTGGAAGAAGACGAGGCGGAAGTTCGTCGGATAGGGACCACTCATCGAGTAATAGCAGACAAAATGGCGGTTTTACGTGACCGCGGGAAGGACGGATTGGGCGAGTTTATCGACGTAGAGCCCAATTTTGAGGTTCGGGTTGATTCGGTACGGGGTGGAATACCCAGTCCCTTCGGCGGCCCGGGACTTATTCCTAAAACAAACACCACCGTTCGCAATACCCGAATTGGGCGAGAAATTGTGTATACCGATATCAATATTCATTTGATTGGCGAACACGGTTTCTACGAGGGAAAAGGATCGCTTTTTAGACTTGAACCACATGAACTGGTTGAAATTTTAGAGATAAACCCTGAAGAGCAACAAACGGAACTGCCACGATAATAAGAGCAATTCTAAATTTGGAAGTCTTTCGACTTCCAAATTTAGAATTTGCTTCATTTTCTTAGCAAAAATTTGTGTATCAAAAAGGTTGGAGGCATTCTAATTTTGAATAGTGCAATGCACTATTCAAAATTAGAATTGCTGCGATAATAAAAACCTTACTTGTCATTTTTTCATTTTCCCCATACAATAATTGTTTGTATGGGGAAAAATGAACGACTGATGCAGCTTGAACTACTACTCCTCTCACATCCCGAAGGTATGCGGCGGGCTGAAATTGCCCGGCGTCTAGGGGTTCACCGTTCCACAATTGGGCGTTATGTAGATGAATTGAAGAAAAAAATTGATATCTGGGAAGATGATTATGCAATTGGAGTGTCCCAGGATGAGTCAATGAATATGATGAAGTTGAGCGTCTACGAAAGCCTGGCGTTTCATCTGTCCGCAGAACTCCTATCCAAACACACTGAATACCAAAATCCGCATATGTCCTCCGGGCTTCGTAAGCTTGCGGGTAACCTTCGTACTTATGCCCCAACTATGAGCGAAAACATCAATGCGGTGGCCGAATCAATCGAGCTGGGGGCCCATAAGCAGGATCCCGGATATGTTCGGGTGCTGGAAACCCTTACCGACTCATGGGTTTCTGGTAAAATCGTGAGAATTCGGCATGTAGATAAACAGAGTGGCCTAGAGGAAGAAACCGAATTTGCTCCCTACTTTATAGGTTTCAGTGAACAGTCCAACGGACGTCGGCCTATTAGTGTAACCGGCCGTCTGCGGCATACAGCTGAAGTAAAGACTATTGATATCACCGACATCAAAGAAGCTGAGATTCTTGATCAGACCTATACTATTCCCGATAACCTAAAAGCCTTTCGGCGAGTAAGCGAAGAAAGTCCGGCTCCAAGCTATGATTTGATTCCTCTGAAGCTACGGATGCGGGAACGTTCGGTGCTAAACGTATTTCGCTATCTGTATTACAAGAATCTGGAAACCGAAGAACCAGATGTAAATGGAGATATTATTTGCCGGGTCGAGGTCGAAAACTCAATAGAGCTTTTTTTACGTTTGATACAGTGCGGCACCTCAGTTGAAGTCCTCGAACCACTGACCTACCGACGGCAAATTCGAAACCAAGTAAAACAAATCGTCGAAATGTACGAACACGACTTATACTGAAACCTACCGAATTTCTCGTATTTAAATTTGATTTTAATTATTCTGTAGATTATCCTTCTCCCGTAAGGTAGAATCTAAATACAAAAGATTGAAAGGAGTTAGGATGAAAGACCTAAAAGGAACTGAAACTGAAAAAAACCTGCTTGCCGCATTTGCTGGTGAGTCGCAAGCCAGAAATCGGTATACCTATTTTGCATCCCAAGCAAAGAAAGAGGGTTTGGTGCAAATTTCTCAAATTTTTGAGGAAACTGCAAATCAAGAGAAAGAGCATGCGAAGCGTTTTTTTAAATTCCTGCAGGGGGGCGAAGTCGAAGTACAGGCAGCTTTTCCGGCAGGTGTAATCGGCAGTACTTCGGATAATTTGAAGGCAGCCGCTGAAGGTGAAAATTACGAATGGACTGATATGTATCCAGCCTTCGCAGCAAAGGCAAGGGAAGAAGGTTTTACGGATGTGGCGGCGGTTTTTGATGCGGTAATCGTAGCGGAAAAGCAGCATGAGAAACGCTATAATGACTTGAGGGCTAACATTGAAGCTGGTCGGGTATTCAAGCGTGATGAATCTGTGACCTGGCGCTGCATAAACTGCGGCTACCTGTTCGAAGGTCAGGCCCCACCCCAGAAGTGTCCGGCCTGTGCCCATCCTCAGAGCTATTTTGAATTGCTCGGAGAAAATTGGTAGAACCACTGGTGGTGCTTTCGGAGATATATTATCAGTATACTCTTGAAAACGCCTTTAAAAAACAGTCTTAAGGAGGACTATATGTCAACTAAATTAAATGGAATTTACAAGTGCGAGATCTGTGGTAATATTGTAGAAGTATTGCACACGGGAGAAGGTGACTTAGTATGCTGCGGTCAAAATATGACCCTACTCGATGAGAAAACTGCTGATTCGACTACTGAAAAGCATGTACCTCTCATCGAAAAGACATCTGATGGGTTCAAGGTGACTGTCGGCAGCACCCTGCATCCGATGGAAGAAAAACACTACATCGAATGGATTGAGCTTATAGCAGACGGAAAATCTTACCGGAAGTTTCTCAAGCCTGGTGATAAGCCGGTTGCAGAGTTTTGTATTCAGGCATCGAAAGTATCTGCGCGTGAGTACTGTAACGTCCACAGTTTGTGGCGGGCGGATCAATAATATTTCACTGTAAAGGAGCGAAAAATGCAAAAGTACGTATGTAATGTATGCGGCTACATCTATGACCCGGAAGAGGGTGATCCTGATAACGGGGTAGATCCTGGAACATCTTTTGATGATTTGCCCGATGACTGGGTGTGTCCGCTTTGCGGCGCAGCTAAGGATGATTTTTCTCCCGTCGATTGATGGAAACTGAAAAGTGAAGAATTGAAAGCGGAGAAAGCCCGTCGTGTACCTTGTGTATACGGCGGTTTTTGTTTGCCCAGCGAAGCGGGCAGATCTGGCGTGTTTTGAAAAGTTTTGATTTTTGAAGCACCAGCCCTATATAGGAAAGTAATCAGCCTGAGGATTAAAACAGACAAAAGCAGCAGTAGATAATTCCGGCACTATCTGGTCATCTTCAGTAAAGGAAACCCCAAGTTTTTCGGCACTTAACAGCGCCGCTATAGTACGGTTGGCCGCTACATCAGGGCAGCAGGGATACCCGAAGGAATAACGCTTGGCAGATATCGAAGTGCTGGAGGCGCCGTTTTCCGGGGGCTGCAGTTTTGACTGCATAAGAGTCTGTACATACTCAGCTGCTGCTTCGGTGAGTTCTACCGCTAAACCGTGCAAGTGAAGATAGTCACGATAGTTGTCATTACTGAATAGACGATGGATTTCCCGTTGTATTGTATTTCCGAGGGTGACTATCTGCAGACCAATCAAATCATGTCGGTCCGTAGAATCCGGCAGAAAGTAGTCGGCCACCGAAAGGTGGGGGGGCTGTATTTGACGGCTAAAATAAAATTCGGCCGCATGCCTGTAAAATTCCGCTTCTGGGCCACTCTCAAATATGCGAACCCGATTATCGCCGGTTCGATTGCAGGGCATTAGCCGGTACGCGGCCTTCGGAGGGGCAATGTGGCCTTCACAGAGCCATCCTGTCAGTTTATCAAACTCCGGCTGAATTATAGTCTCTTCAAGCTCCAGATATTCCTGCTCAGAGGATGCCCCCCGCCGGTAGCCCCATCGTGCGCGAAAAAGCCGCTTGCGGTTGACATAAGGGAGTAGACTTTCAAAATCTAGGGTCAGCTGCTCTATTTCATTACTTTCCGTAAGCGGAACAGCATGCGAGGCGAGTTTCAGCGATTCGTAGGGGGCTTGAGCCTTAGAGCTGCTCCCGGAGGAAACCTCCAGGGACTTTTTTTGCATGGCCTTCCTTGGAGCATCCGTCGTGGGAGCTCCTGCGTTTTCTTCAATTCTTTCCATTGCCTGAAGTCCATCAAAGGCATCTTTGCAGTAGAAGACCGGTGCATTTATCAGGGGGGCACACTCCTGTTCTACAAACTCGTGGGTCAGTGCAGCTCCTCCTAAGAGAACCGGTATATGCAGGTTTCGGTCGCGCATTGCCTCAATATTCGACTTCATTATACCGGTTGATTTTACCAGAAGACCACTCATCCCGATTGCTCCAGCCTTCACCTCTTTTGCCTTTTCGAGAACTGTATCGATGTCCACTTTAATACCGAGGTTGTATACCTTGTACCCGTTATTTGAGAGGATAATGTCTACCAGGTTTTTACCTATATCGTGTACATCCCCCCTCACGGTAGCCAGCACTACACTTTTGTGGAGGGTGCTGGTCTGTTTTTCCATAAAAGGCTCTAGGTAACCGACCGCCTGCTTCATTACCTCTGCAGATTGAAGAACAAACGGGAGCTGAAGTTTTCCCATGCCAAACAGTTCACCGACCTGCTTCATGGCGGGGATTAACAACTTGTTTATAATTGTATCGGGGGGGGTGTTTTTCAGCAGCGAGTCCAGTACCGGGAGTAAACCGGCATGGGTACCCTCCAGCACCAGCTCTTCCAGCTGTTCCTCCGGAGAAAGACTCGCATGAGTTTTTTGTGTGTCCACCGGGCTGCTCTCTTTATTTGCAAAGTGAGTGATGTAGTCGTGCAACGGGTTATCTGAACCTCGGTTGTAAATCAAATTTAGTGCTGCTGTTGTATCGGCTTTGGAGATCTTAAATACTGGGATTATTTTTTTTACGTTTACTATTGCAATATCTAAGCCGGCCCGAATGGCCTCTTCTAAAAAGACACTGTTTAGCACCTCTCTGGACTGGGGCTTTAGTCCGAATGAAATATTGCTCACCCCCAGGACAGTATGAACTCCCGGCATCTTTTTTTTGATCAAACCGAGTGCGGTGAGGGTAGCTGCTCCTGCGTCGCGAAGGCTTTCATCTCCGCTACCGAGGGTGAAGGTGAGGAGGTCAAAGACCAGATCCTCCGGCCGCAGCCCGTACGTGCCGGTAGCAATATGGAATATGCGCTCGGCAACTGCAAGCTTATCTTCGACGGTACGGGCCATTCCAGTCTCATCAATAGTAAGACAGATAACGGCGGCACCGTATCGTTTTGCAAGTGTAAAAACGGCACCAGCTTCAACTTCTCCATCTTCAAGATTTACAGAATTGATAAGTCCACGAC
>Ga0209925_1001628_pt1 | contig 11169 bp, 11 predicted proteins | sample SalPonR2_A_D1_MG_FD_185702 | JGI IMG/M metagenome (GOLD analysis project Ga0209925, IMG submission 185702) | Salt pond soil microbial communities from South San Francisco under conditions of wetland restoration - Salt Pond MetaG R2_A_D1_MG... ...
AATTTATCCGGATTGCAAAAAGATATTAGATCAATAATTCCTACAAAAGATATTGTTGAGCGATACAGGGAAAAAGGGGGTAGGTTGATATCAATTGGATCTGATTCTCATACTGTTAAAAGTTTTGTGAAATCTGTACGATTTTATGATGAAATATTCAATTATTTGTTCATAGAAAATGATTTTGTTTTATTTAATTATAGTTGATGTAAAAATTTGTATCAATATTTAATGAGTGAGGAGGCAGATGTTAAACCTCCTCAGTAGGGGGAAGAAATATTCAGATCCTTTAGATCCTAATGAACACCAATAGGATCAGGATTACCATCCGGATCTGAAACAGCATATCCATCCGTAGATATGTTTCCCAGTAATAATAAACCAGCACAATGAGGGGAAGCCATTGAAGTTCCACTCATTGTTGCTGTACCATTATTTGGTGCAAGTGATAAAATATTAACTCCTGGTTCTGCATATTCGATTGGTGGATTACCATAATTTGAAAATGATGCGAAAACATCACTTGAATCAATAGCAGATATAGTATAAACATTATAATGTTCTACTCTTGCTGGGGAATGATTATTTGCATCATCTGATTCATTTCCAGCGGCTAAAGCAAAAATATTTCCCTGATCAGCTGCATTAGTAATTGCATTATCTATTGTATCTGATATACCTCCACCAAGACTCATATTAGCAACATCACCTGAATTTGAATTTTGAGCATAATAATCTATTCCTGCAACAACTGATGTTATGGAGCCACTACCTCTACTGTCTAATACTTTTACAGCTACAACTGTTGCATTAGCTGCAACACCTATAACTCCAATGTTATTATCAATAGCAGCAATAGTTCCTGCAACATGTGTACCATGGCCATTTAAATCATCAGGTGTAGATTCTGTATCAACAAATGAAACACTTCTTGAAGTGTCAACATTTAAATCAAGATTATCCTGGTCTATTCCAGAATCAATTATCCAGGCAACCTTACCAGTTGCATCAATTCCTCCATTAACTCTGTTAATTCCCCATGGTGTTTGCTCGGCAGATGGATCTTCTGGATCGTCAGGATCTTCATCGCCTGGGCGACCGCCGCCACCGCCGCCACCACCGGGGCCATTACCATTTAATTTAATAACTCTATCTTTTTCAATGAATTTAACTGCTTGATCTTCTTTTAATTTATTTACTTCGTCTATAGTAAGTTTTGCTGAAAATCCTCTTACAGAATATCCATAAACAAATTTTTTTTTATTATTAAAGTTTATTCCATATTTCCCTGTTATTTTTTCAGCAAATTTACCTACTCTTTCTCTCCCTCTACTAACCTTATTTTCTTCAAAAACAACAATATAACTTCCTTCAATAACTTCGCCTTGTTGTACACTCATTATTGGAACTTCATTACTGGGTGATGTTATGTCAGAATTTTTACCACAACCAAAGCTTAGAAATAATGCTAAACCAAGAAGAATGATTAAAATTTTTTTCATAAATAACCTCCGTTTAATTGAAAATATTACCATCTAACAAATTAAAATCTATACCCCTACATTTAACAATACTTAATATTAAGAGATAAGGTTACAAAAAAAATTAATAAAATAAAAAATATATCAATATTAAATATAATAATATTATATGATAAGCTGAAATTAAAATAATACTTAATAAAAATAAGTGATTGTAAAATATTTGTAATATTATTTTATAAATATAGTAAAAAAAATAAATAAATAATTTAATCTTAGAAAAGCAATAAACTTACTGCCATTACAGCCATTCCCCCTGTAAATCCATAAATTACATTATGTCCTGTGCCATATTTTCTTGAAGTTGGAAGTAATTCATCTATTGAAATAAAAACCATTATACCGGCAACTATTCCAAAAAGTATTCCAAACATCATATCGGTGAATAAAAATTTTAACAAAAAGTATCCTATTAAAGCTCCTATTGGTTCCGCTAATCCTGAGAGGAATGAATAAGCGAAAGCTTTTTTCTTATTACCTGTTGCATGATAAATTGGAACTGAAACAGAAATTCCTTCTGGAATATTATGTATGGCTACAGCAATTGCTATTGAAATTCCAAGTTCGGGATCAGAAAGTGCAGAAGCAAATGTCGCAAGACCTTCCGGGAAATTATGAATTGCTATTGCAAGAGCTGAAAACATTCCCATTTTCATGAGAGAAGATGATTCAATTTTTTTTTCATCTTTTAATTCCTGTAGATCTTTTTTATCCCTTGGAATATGAGGATTTTCAAATTCAGGTACGAAGTTATCAATTAAACCTATTACAGCTATTCCTATAAAAAATGAAATTACAGTCATCAATTCTCCTCTTGATTCTCCAAGAGCAGTAATTAATGATTCTCTTGATTTTGATAGAATTTCAACAAATGATACATAGACCATTACGCCAGCTGAAAAACCAAGGGAGGTGGATAAAAATTTAGTATTTGTTCTTTTGGAAAAAAAGGCAAGAGCACTGCCAATACCGGTTGATAAACCGGCAAATAGAGTTAATAAAAAAGCAAACAGGACATTATTCATATATAATCTTATTTTTATTATAATCAAAATTTGAAAATTAGCAAAAAAAATCTCTTTGATTAATTACATAAATAAATCTATACTAAAAATAAATATATGAAAGGAAAACATTTTGAACAATATATATAGACAATTGCAAAAACATCTTGATAAACTACCGGTTGGTTTTCCACCAACAAAATCAGGTGTGGAAATTGATATTTTAAAAATTCTTTTTTCAAAAATAGAGGCTAAGATTGCTCTCTGTTTATCTTTAAATGATTCTTCAATTAAAAAGATACAAAAAAGAATGGAAAAAAAATTTGGTAAAAAAATGACTTTTAATAAACTTGAAAAAATGCTGGATAAATTATTTATGGAAGGATCTATTAATAGAAATGTAAAGAAAAATAAGAAATATTACAGTAATGCCATGCTTGTAATTGGAATGTTTGAATTTCATGTAGATAATTTGAGTAAAACTTTTGTTGAAAAAATGCATCAATATCTTGATGAAGGATTTAAAGATGAATATTTTAAAAGTGAATTACCACAATTAAGGACTTCTCCACATATTGATGCAGTTGCAGAACAACACAAAATTGAAACTTATGATAACATGATTAAGTATGTTAAAAATACTAATAAAAATATTTATGTAGCTAATTGTGTCTGTAAACAGGGAGCAGAATTGCTTGGTGAACCATGTAAAAGAGTTGATAATATTGAAGTATGTTTGATGTTCAATCAAAATAATTATGTTGAAAGAAATCAGGCAAGAAAGATTACAAAAAAAAATGCCTTAAAATTCTTGATTATGCTGAAGAAAGCGGGTTAGTTATCCAACCTGGTAATACAAGAGAGCCTTTCTGTATCTGTTTGTGCTGCGGTTGCTGTTGTGAGGTTTTAACTACTGCAAAAAAATATAAAAAACCTGCAGAGCTTTTTTCGACAAACTACTATGCATCACTTGATAAGAGTAAGTGTACTGGATGTAGGCTTTGTGTTGATAGATGTCAAATTGATGCTATAACAGTTAAATCAAAAAAAGCTGAAATTAATCATGATAGATGTATTGGATGCGGTTTATGCGTTACAAAATGTCCCCAAAATGCTATTAAATTAATTAAAAAAGATGATATTACTGTTCCTCCCAAAAATATAATATCCCTATACTTGAAAATCCTTAAAAATAAGGTGGGAAAGAAAAAAATGATTCTTAAAATGCTTAAAATGTTATTTGGAAAACAACTATAATTATAAGGATTTAGTAAATTTCAATAATATTTTCCATTCCATTTTGATAAAATTCAAGCATAAGTTTATTATTTTTTTCTTTTATAAAAAATGGACCATTGATTTTAGATCCAACAATATTTTCTATTTTTTTATTCATTTTTTTGCCAGTTAGGGCATTCAATAAAAAATATTTAGTTTCTTTTCTACTCTTATTATTTGATTCCATGGAAATTACAGTTGCCCATTTTATATTATTAGGGGTATCGATTATTTGATATACTTTTGATTCATCTTTAAATAATTCAATATTTTTTTCATCTTCTGTATCAATTATAATACAGTTTTCTTTATCGTTTGTGTATATTCTTTCAATATTATTATATTTAATATTATTTTCATTTGTTATCAGTTTTTTCCCAAAGTATATTTCTGAGATACAGGTATCATCCCAGCTGGTTCCTTTATAAACTTCTTCTATCTCAATTTTCAATATTATTTTGCTTTTTCCATAACCAATTGGTATATTAAAAATTTCTCTATATTCAGATAAAGTCTGTTTTTTAAATTCAATAATTTTTTTATTATCAAATGGAAATTTAAAGTTTTGTAATTTATATTGATCTTTCAAGTTAATAAGGAAAGTTTCACTGTATTTTTTAACCTTATATGCATAACCACGTTCAGTTACATGACCTCTAGGATTTATACCAACAAAAACAGATAATTTTAATTTTTTTGGTCTATTATTTTTAATAAACAAATCTTTATTTTCACCATAACCTGGAAAAATATTAATCATCTTTGTATTATTTTCAATTACAACATGGATTGATTCTCCAATACCGGGACCTTCCACTCCTTCAACCCATGAAGTTTTATAATCATTATCAAAAAGATTATGAGGACCATATTTATTGAATAAAGTTGGATTATAATTTTTATCTTTTAATTCAGAGCTGGTATTATATAAACCAAATATTTTTTCAGCATTTAATATTATTTGATCCCATGATTTTGAAGTATCAGAGTAAGTAAGGGAGCAAAACAAGATAAATATTAATAAAAAGATTGTTAATTTTTTATGCATTATAACTCCTTTTTTTATTTTAAAAATTATCTATTGTTAGTATTATAGTTATTAATAAAAAAAAGTTAAGAGAAAATTAAAAATTAATTTATTGTTTATAAAAGAGGAAGGAAAATAAAAAAACAAAATTAAAAAGTTTATTTTTTTAGTATAAGAATGAGTATCAGCATAAGAAAAAACTGAAAGAAAAAAATTTAAAAGATACATACTCAAGGTGGAATCCCGTAGGCTTCTTAATTTTTTATTACTTATTATCAAGCTATTGATTACAGAGTATAAAGACAAAATCAGGCAAGATGATTTTTTTGTAACTTTTTAGAGTTAATAACAGTATTGTTTTATGAAGATGAGTTTTAATTAAAGGGAGGTATAAAAATGAAAAAGTATTTGATATCACTATTGGTAATTATAAATGGATTAATTTTAATTATTGGGTGTTCAAGTTCTACAGGTGTCAATGGTACTGGAACATTATCTATTCAGTTAACAGATGGTCCTCTGAATACTGAAAATGTATCAGCAGTAATGGTTAAGTTTAAAGAAATAAGATTTAATTATGCAGGGGATAATTTACCCTATGTAACATTTAAAGAATATGGAGAAAATCAGGGGATCTTTAATCTCATGAATTTACAGGATGGTTTAACAACAGAAATGGGAACTAAACAGCTTGATGCAGGAGTTTACAGCCACACAAGAATAATTTTAGACCCGGATTATAACCATCATATTGTAATTAATGGAGAACAAAAAGATCTTGAATTAACAAGTAGTAATGAAGGTGGATATTTTCCAACAGGGCATATTGAACTTGCAGGTTCTTTTCATATTGATGAGGGGATAGAAACAAGATTAATTCTTGATTTTGATGTAAGAAAATCAGTTGTAGATAAAAGTGGATTATATAAGCTTCATCCAGCTATGAGGTTAATTGAAGAAGATGTTACAGGTGCTTTGGATGTTCAATTGATTAACATTCCTGAATCAGTTGACCATATTATCGGTTACTTATATACTGCAGGATCTTTTGATGAATTCACTGAAAAAGGTAATGATTTTGCTAATTCAATTACATCAGATACTCCGGATGAAGGAAATTTGCTTGAATTTGATTACATTGAAGAGGGAAGTTTCACACTGGTAGTAGCAACTTATGATGCTGATGACAATATTTTAGATGTTTTTACAAAAGAAGTGACAATTACAAATGGTATAAGTAATGATGTGGATTTTGATTTTAACAATTATTAATTGATTGAAAATAACTGTATGATAATATTTATACATGAATGAATATGAAGAAGTAGATTTTAAAGTTATAGAGGCGGTATTAAATGGCAATACTGCCTCTTTTGAAAAAATAATAGAAAGGTATGAAGCTATGGTTTTTGATTTAGCTTATAAACATTTACAGAATTATGAAGATGCAAAAGATTTAACCCAGGAAATATTTCTTAAAATATTTAATCAACTTGATAAATATGATAGTAATTACAAATTTTTTTCATGGCTTTATAGAATCAGTTTAAATGAAATCTACTCTTACTTGAAAAAAACAAAATGGAAAAAGAAAATAATTTCAATTGAGAAGGTTAAAAGTTTTTTGTTTTCAGATTTAAAAGTTTATAAAGAAAAAAGCGATGTTCTTTTTGAAATTCAAAAGATCATCAGTAAGGTAAGTGAAAGAGATAATGAAATTTTCACTTTATTTTATTTTGATGATTATTCAATACAAAAAATATCTGAAATTACACAAGAAACTGAAAGTAATGTGAAAGTAATCCTCCATCGGTTGAGAAAAAAAATAAAAAATGAATTAGATGTGGAGGTGGAAAAATGAAAAAGTTTCTATTTTCTGAACACATAAAGGAAACCAAACTTGATAATAGTTTAAAATATGAGATAATGGATAAAATCTATCAAAAAAAATATAAAAACCTATATTTTAAAAGATTTGCTTATAGTGTAATTAGTTTAGCTCTTATTTTCCTTTTTTTGTTTATTGGAAACATATTTTTACATCATGATAAACAAAATAAAATAACTATAGTTTTTAATTTAAAAAAGCCGGATGCTGAAACTGTAAAATTGGTGGGAGATTTCAATAACTGGGATTCAAGTGGAATTAATCTTATTAGAAAAAATGGATACTGGAAAACAGAACTTAAAGTAAAAGAAGGAAGTTATCGATATTTTTTTGTTGTTGATGGGAAAATTGTTTTAGATCCTGATAACCCATCTATTGAAGATCCATTTGGAGATAAGGTATCTTTAGTAAATGTATATCAGGAGAATGGAGTTAATAAGTTATGAAAAAAATTATTTTATTAACTACAATAATTCTAAATATTATTTTTTTATTACAAGGGCTGACTTTTTCAGAAAAACAAAAAATTATTAAAGAACAGTACATCAAAAAGATTCAAAAACAGTACAATATTTCTGAAAAAAAAGTATTAGAATTAAAAAAAGAAATAGAAAATAAATTTGATGAAAATAAAATACAACTTGAAGTATTAAGAAGATTAGCTGTAAATAAATCACTCAAAAACGAGAATATTTTAAACAATAATGAACAAATACAGAATAGAGTAAATAGTAGGTTTAATAAAAAGATAAAAAATAAAGAAAAAATAAAAACAAAAATTGAAAAAATAAAAGATTTTGTTGAGGATAAAATAATGGGTTTTCGTGCTATTCATCAAAAGGGAGGAAAAGGAAATCCATTTAATAAGGGAAATAGAGGACAAACTAATTCTGGAAGGAAGTAATATTTGAAAATGAGTTTCATCTTTAAAAAGAAGATACAAACAGTATTATTATTGATTATGATATTTTTTTTCACAGTATTCATATATTCCGGTATAGAAGAGAATTTGAAAAATAAAATTAAAGAGAATGATCTTTCATCAGATTATTGGAGTTATTATTTTAAACTAAGTAAAATTAGAAATATTTCTGATCTTAGATTAAAAAATTTAATTATAAAAAAAATTGATTATTTAAAAATTTGTAGGACTAATTTAGATAAGTTTCATAAAGATTATATCGGATATTTTTTGTTTTTTTCTGATATTGGAATCAAAAAGGAAAACTGTATTAATTTAAAATATAAAGAAATAAAAACCAATAATTTAAGTTTATTAAAATCATTTTTATCAATTATAAGTTCAGATTATAATTTTAATAAAAAGGAACTTAATATAATATTTAAGAATTTTTGCATTAAAAATTACAGACTTGAAGATCTTGATATATTAATTTTAAATTTTAGGAGAAATAAAGGGCAGTTAAAATTAAGAAAAAGTTTGGTAAAAAAAGTATTATTGGCAAATTTTTCAGAAGGTTTAAATATTAAATTTATTATTAGAGAAATTAGGGGTTTTATTAATGACTAAAAAATATTTTATTATTTGCTTAATAATTTTATTATTTGTTATTTCTATGAATGGGAGTGTTGAGACTAATTTTACCTTTAAATATGGTATGACTGACAATATTTATAAAAATTGGTCCAAGATTGAAGATTCTTATATTGATGGAAATATGATATTATTTTATTCCAATAAAGCCTTTACTGTAGAATCGGTTCTTGATTACATTAATTATTTTGAAAATACTGAAGTAAATTTTGGTTTGTTAAATATTGAACCAAGATATATTTATCCTCTTTCTTTAAAGTCTGATCTGATTTTTAGAGCAGGATTGAATTATCAAAGTTATTACAATACCCCTTACATAACAAATGGAGAATATAATATTAATTTAACTTACAGGTATGATACTTTATATTCATTTAGGAATGATTCTTCAATAATTTATAATAATAGGATTTTCCCTGATAATAATTTGGATTATTATGAGTTTAAACTTAACAATGAAACTACATATTATATTGATATAGATAAAGTATTAAATGTAAATTTGTTATATGGAATAACTTACTGGAAAGAAAAAGATTACTATATAAATTTGGTTGAAACAATAAATAAAACACCGAAGGATAATTTTTTTAGAATAGATATAAATTATGAGAATTATTTTTCTAAAGTTATAGTCTTTGATCTTTTTCTTGATTATGAATATCAAAAAAGTGATTTAAATTCAGTTATTGAAATTGAAAGTGAAGATATTTTTGAGAAAGATATTTATTCATATAATTCTTATAAATTAGGTAGTTCTGTAGATTTATTATTTGAAAAATTATCAATAAAATTAAAAATCAGTTATGAGAATAAGAAATATAATAGTAGAAATGCTATGGATAAAAATAATAATTTTTTAAGTGAAAAAGTTTTTAGTAATATCTATTATTTTGATATTAATGTTGAAAAGGAATTAACCAAAAAATTAGATTTTATTTTAAATTTTAATTATGAAATCAATGATTCCAATGATTATTATAAAAATGGTAGTGGATATGATTTAAATGTTGGTATTTCTTATTAGTTTAAATTATGTAATTCATATTTTAGTTAAATCATAATTTAATATCTCAATATTGAATAATAATTTTTAAAAAGATTTTTTTATCATTAATTTTATAAGTTTTTTTTCTGAAACAAATTGTTATTGTAATTTATCTATTAATTATGGATAGCTGGATATGAAAAAGGAGTTAGGATGTTTTCAAAAAGTATAAAAATTATTTTAATACTATCTGTATTTATAATATTTTTAGCTGGATGTTCGAATAAAACCGAAATTGAAAAAGTTGAAATAGAAAGGTATTTTGGTTTAGATAAAGCATACGGCAATAATGCGACAAGATGTACTGGATCATATAAAAATTTGATTTATGTTCTTGATAGAAAGAACAGGGATTATATTGTAAAATTTTATGATTTAAAAGGAAATATCGATAGAAAAATCAAGTTAAACTATGGAAAAGGACCGGGGGAAGTTATTTTCAACTGGATTGTTAAGGTTGTAGACAATAAAATATATTTTCATGATATTGCACTTAAAAAAATTACTGTATATGATCTAAATGGTGAATTTATTGATGATATAATGTTGAAAAACTATAATGAACATATTACTGATTTTACTGCTATTGGTGATTATATTTATCTTCATGGAGTATATGATAAAAGATTTATTAAAATTGATTATTCTGGTAATAAAATTGATGTTTCAAAATATAATAATAAATTAAATCCTGATCAAAAAAATAAGAGGGTAAAAAGAGATGGTGCCATCACTTTTTCAGATGGATATATTTATAAAGGATTAATTAATAAACCATTTAGAATAAATAAGTATGATAAATCGATGAATAAAGTATTAACAATTACCCATCAATTTGATGAAAGTTTTGAAGATTGCATGTGGACTGAAAGAGGTCGTTTAATTGGTGACTTTTTTATTCATGAATTGGCTGTCGATAAAAATTATATTTATGTACCTTTTGGAAAATCAATTCATTATGAAAAAAATGGCTTGAAAGAATCGAAAATTGATAACAGGTTATTAATTTTTGATAAAAAAAATGGAGAGCTTAAAAAAATTATCTGGAATAAAAAATTGAAAAATTCTGCATCGGGATACAATATTTTGGGAGTAAATAAAGATAATATTATTATAGCAAAATTATTTCATAGAGAGTGTCTTGATGAAATGGTGGAAAATCCGGAGGATAAATGGGGCTGGATAATATTACTTGATAATCCAATGTATGAATAAGATTCAAGCAAGTATTTTTAAAATATTTCTTGAAAAGTTAAATATCATATTTAAACTATAAATAATTATTTATCATTAATACGGGGGGAGATTGAAATTAATAAATTAATTTCAGTTATAAATTTTCAATTATCAATTGATGTTTTTATCTTATTTGACTTTATTTATAATTTTGATTTGGTTGATATGATATGAAAAAATATTTTGGATTTTTTTTCGGATTTACAGCTGCTTTTTTTATTATATTTTATTTTGGACTGAAAAGATTTAGTTTAAATATATTATATATTTCTCTATTATTAGGTATACTATTTACAGCTGTAATCTGGATTTTATTGTTTCTTTTAGAAAAATATGGTTCACATTATGAGATAAAAAAAATAAATTTTGAGTTAATTAGACAAAACTTTAAAAAGCTTTTAGTTTTCTTTTTTGTTTCTTTTGTTATTTTTGGTATTTTCATGGCTGTTATTAATAATAATATTATCGGTGGTATCATAGCAGGTTTAATTTATTCAGTATTTATGACTACTTTTACCTTAGCTACATTATCTAATGAGAAAAAATTAAAACACGACCATTTAATTGAGAAAGATTTTCTCAATAGAACGAG
>Ga0209925_1001630_pt1 | contig 11167 bp, 7 predicted proteins | sample SalPonR2_A_D1_MG_FD_185702 | JGI IMG/M metagenome (GOLD analysis project Ga0209925, IMG submission 185702) | Salt pond soil microbial communities from South San Francisco under conditions of wetland restoration - Salt Pond MetaG R2_A_D1_MG... ...
CACGATCGCGCGCTTGTCGCCGCGCGGCATGATGAAGGAGAGCGAGGATTCGCGCACTTTGCGATGGTGCACGCTGATATGATACTTCGCGGCCATGTCGATGAACATGCGCCCGAGCCAGTCATCTGCCACGGAAGCGAGCAAATCCGGCGCGATGCCGAGCTTCGCGCAGGCGAAAGCTGCGGTGACGGCGTTGCCGCCGAACGAAACCGCGTATTCGCGGGCGACTTTCTTCTCGTCGCCGCTGGGCAATTCGTCGGCGACGAAGGTGACGTCGATATAGGCCTGGCCGATGAACAGCGCTTCCACGATCGCAAACTCCTTCGCTCACTCGCAGCCCGAATCCGGATGGAGCCGGGCTGCCTCCATAAACGAACGAGTTTATGCGCCGATTGCAACCCCGCCGCAGCGCAAAAATCGCCTTCGGCGTGATCAGGTTGCAGCTTCCGCCTCAGGCGGCGCCACGACTTTCTGATACAGGCGCCAACTGGCATGGCCGAGCGCAGGCAGGATGATCAACAGGCCGAGGAAGAAGGGGATCGACGCCAGGATCAGCCCAAGCACGATGAACAGCCCCCAGGCGATCATCGGCTTGGGATTCATCACGACGCTCTTCACGCTCGCGATCATCGCCGTGATGAAATCGACATCGCGGTCGAGCAGGAGCGGGAAGGAGATCACTGTCAGCGAGAACAGGCCGAGGGACAACAGCGCACCCACGACATTGCCGACGAGCAGGAAGAGCAACCCTTCGGGCGTGGTGAAGACCACGTTGAGGAAGTCGCCGAGGGTGGCGAAGGACTGGAAGCCGAGGAACAGGGCGAGCAGCAGCCGCACCTGGTAGAGCCAGATGATCAGCACGAACAGCGTGACGAAGGCCATCCAGCCCAGTTCGCGTTTGCTCTGCGAGAAGATCACCCCGAGGATCGGCCCCCAGGCCAGCTTCTCGCCATGATCACGCCTGCGACTCACTTCATAGAGGCCGACGGCGACGAAGGGGCCGATCAGCGCAAAACCCGCCGCGAGCGGGTAGGCGAGATAGACGGCGTCGAGGGCGATCACGAGGGCCAGCATCAGGATGCCGCCGGCGGCATAGACGGCGCCGAAGAACAGCCCGTAGGCCGGGGCGGCGCGGAAATCGTTGAGGCCTTCGTAGAAGGCGGCCTGCACGTCTTCCATGGTGATTTCGCGAATCACCGGCTGCGGCACGGGCTTGTATTCCGGCACCATCGCCGCTGCCTGTCCCTGATCCTGTTCCTGGCCGGTCGTTTCGTGAGCCATCTGCGCTTCTCCCCTGCACGCGCCCCGCCGCTTCTGTTGCGCCGGATCCGGCGCGCCAAGGCGGATGCTGCGCGAATCGTATTATTGTTACGAGAAACCCGCAACCACACCATACGGCGCCCTACTTACGCGGGTGCCGTATCGGTTTTCATCCCTGCCGCGACCGTCGGGGGAGGGGCGGTCGCGGCGCTGTCCGGCTTCAGCCGAGCCGCCCGCTGGCATGGGCCAGCATTGTGTATACCTTGCCGGTCTCAGAGACGAGATAGGTGCGCGTCAGGATCTGGTCGCGATCATCGCGGGCGACCTCGCGCAGCAGACGCTCGAACTCCTCGACATAACGATCGACCGTCTGACGGAATTCCGCATCGCGCCCGTATTTGCGGCGGATCTCCTCAAAGGTCTCGCGGCCCTGCGCGGTGTAGATGTTGCGGTCGAACACGCCGTTCTCGCCGCGATTGAAACGATCCCAGGCGGTCACGACGGCGCTGTGCTCGACCATTCGGGCGATATCAACCGAGATTGCGTTGAGCGAATCGAGCGCAGTGGCGCCGGAATTGCGCGATCCGCCGGAATTGTCGCGCAACGCTTCCGCGCGCGGCTGAGGCTTGGGCGCCGCCGGAGCCGGTTCGACTTTCGCCGAGGGGGCATCATCGTCGTCGCGCGAGGCGCGCAGCAGCAGGTCCGAGAGCCAGCCGCCATTATCGCTGTCCTGACGGGTCGTGGCTGATCGCGGTGCCTGCGTGTCGGTTCCACGCAATTGCATCGTCGCGGGAGCTGTCGCTGAAGGTTGGGCTGCGGGCTGCGCCGCCGGTTGCGGAGCGGGTCGTTGTGGCGCCGGTTCCGCCGCGCGCGCCTGTGGCGGCGGTGCGGCGGGCTGCGGTGCCGGCTGGGCGGGGCGGGAGACAGCCTCTGCCACGGCGGCCATGGCGCCTTGGGATGCCGCGCTCGTGGCCGCGCTCTTGGCCGCACTCGTCGCGGCGCCCGGAGCCGGGCCCGACGTCCCTGTCATGCGCGTTGCCAGACCACTCTGCGTTCCTTGCGACGCGAGGCGCGCCGCATCGGCCTGGGCCACATCCACCGCCTTTCCGGAGCGGCTGACCAGCGACGAGAGCTCGTTGAGCGCCTTGATCTGGTCGGCGACGACGCGTCGCATGCTGGTCGTGGTCTCCTCCGTATCCTTCGGCAGTTCCGCGAGGCTGCGCTTGAGTTCGTTGCGCGTGGTCTCCAGCTCGCGCTGGATCTGCGAGGTCATCGCCCGTAATTCGTCCGTCGCCTCACGGAAGCGCTCGGCGGTTCCTTCGAGTGCGCCCTGCATGTCGCGCGCGACATCCTCATAGGCCGAGCGGATCGCTGCGCTGGTGCGGCTGCGCTCGCCATCCGTCGCCTGACGGATTTCGGCGAACTGCTTGGTGATCGCCTCGCTGCTGGCCTGGGCACTGTCGGCGAGCACGCCGCCGATCTGCCTGGCCTTGCTCTCGGCCTCGGTGAGGGAGCCTTCGATCAGCCCGGTGAACTGCCGGCTGACCTTCTCCATCTCGGCGGCACGCTCCTCGACGCGTGCGAGCAGGCCTTCGAGCGCTTCGCTACGCCCATGCAGGCCGGCGCCCATGCGCTGTTCGAGTTGCTCGAGCATCCGCGTCGCCTCGCCGAGCGCCGAGGCTTGACGTTGCGCGCTCTCGGCCGCGGATTCGCCGCGCGCATCGAGCGTCTTGGCGAGTTCCCCGGCCTCATGGAGCGCACCGGAAGAAATCGAGCGCAGGGCCTGTGCCTGTTCGGCGATCCGCCCGGTGGCCGCGTTGGTCTGTTCGGCGACCTCTCCGAGCAGGCCGGAAATCTCGGTGACGCGGGCGGAGAGGTTGCTCTCGACCTCGCCGAGATTGCCGCCGGCGCGGCGGGCGACCTCGTCGAGAACGCGGTTGGCGTCGTGCAGACGCACCAGCACGCTGCCGAGTTCGCCGCGAATGCGCTCGTTGGTCGCGACGAGCGCATCGATCGCCTGCTGTGCGCCCTCGTCGATGGCGCCCTTGAGCGCTTCGCTGGAGCGACCGTAGACATCCTGCAGCTCGGCGCTGCGCTCGCGAAGCGTGTCGAGCAGGCGGCCGCCCTGCATTTCGAGGGAGCGCACGACATTGTCGCCGGCATCGGCGATCTCGCGCGCAAGCCCCTGACTGCGCTCGCCCAGCGCATGGACGAGGCCTTCACCGCGCACGTCGATCAGGCTCTCGAGCTGGCTGACTTTGGCGCCGAGATTGCCCACCAGTGCGTCGCCGCGCGTGTCGATGCGCTCGCTGAGCTCACCGCCGCTGCGCTCGATCAGGTTGGCAAGATTGCCGACCGTCGTCTCGATATCGGCGATCAGCGCCTGGCCGCGCTGGTCGAGATTGTTGCTGAGCGCGTTGCCGCCCTTCTCGAGCAGGTAGGCGAGCTGGCCAAGGCTGGTATTGAGCTTGGCGACGACTTCCTCGCCACGCGCATCCAGCGTCGCCGTGAGGCGCTCGCCGCCACCGTCGAGCAGGGCGTCGATGCGCGCGATGCGGCCCTCGAGCTCCTGCACGAAGGCATCGCCACGCTGGTCGAGCAGCTTGCCCAGATTCTCTCCGCCATTCTCCAGAAGGCTCGCGATCCGCGAGATCCGGCCCTCCAGGATAGCGACCATGGCCTCGCCACGGGCGTTCAGATTTGCGCCGATGCGCTCGCCGCCCTTGTCGAAGATCGCTTGCAGTTCATCGACGCGGGTGCCGAGCGTGCCGACCAGCGTCTCGCTGCGCTCCTCGATCATGCGGGCGAGGCCGTCCGACTGCTCGTTGAAGCTCTGGGTCGCTGCCGCGATGCGCTCGCCGAGCGAGACCACCATGTTGCGACCACGCTGATCGATGACCTGGCCGAGCATTTCCGAGGAACGGTCGATCAGGGTCGAGAGCTCCTCGATCCGGTTGCCGAGATTGGCCGTGATCTCGCGCCCGCGCGTCTCCAGCTGCTGGCCTGCATCGCGGCCATGACTGTCGAGGGTTTCCGCTAGGGTGCGGGTCTTCTCGTCGAGAATGCCGGCAAGGGATTCGGTGGAGCCACCAATCGCCTGCGCGATCTCCTGGCCCCGCGTTTCGAACAGCGTGGCAATGTCGTCGACGCGGCTGCCGAGCAGGTTTTCCAGGCTGGTGCTGCGTTCGCCGATGCTGCCGGCGGCGGTTTCGAGCCGGGCGAGGACATCGCCTTCGAGCCGGTTGACGCTTGTATCCAGCGCCTGGACGATCTCGCCGGAACGGCTGCCCAGCTTCACTTCGATCTCGTCTGCCTTGGCGGAGAGCGTGTCGGCGATGGCGGCACTGCGGGCTGTGACGATCTCGCCGATCTCGTCGACGCGCTTCTCCAGCGCCTGCGACACGTCGCGACCGCCTTCGGCGAGGACGCGGGCCATCTCGCCGGTGCGCACGACCAGCGCCTCGTTGAGCGCATTGGCGCGTGCGCCGAGCGTGGCATCGACCTTGCCGACGATATCGTCGAAGCGGGTGGTGATTTCGCTGCCGCGCTGCGTCGCGCGGTCTTCGAGCTCGCGCAGGCGGTTTTCGATCATGTCCGCGGCGTCGCGGGTGCGGTCGCCGAGCGTGTCGGCCAGCGCCTTGCCCTCGATGTTGATGACGCGGTCGATCTCGGAGAAGCGCCCGGAAATAACGCCGCTCATGGTCTCTACGTCGCGCGAGAACTTGTCGACCAGCGCGCCGCCGTCGCGCAGCAGCGCCGTCTCGATCCGCGCGAGATTGTCGCCGATCACGCCGGAGAGTTTCTCGGAACCGGCATTCACCGCCTGCTCGAAAGCCTCCGTGCGGGTGCCGATGGCGCCGGTCAGCGCTTCGCTGCGGGCATCGATCGTCGTCTCGAGGCTGCGCGTGCGCTGCGTGAGTGCTTCGGTGAGAGCCGCCGTGTGCGTGTCGAGGCTCTGCTCGATCTGTTGCGTGCGCTCGCCCAGCTTGCCGGTGAGCGTTTGCGTGCGGCTGTCGATCGCCTCTTCGAGATGCCGGGTGCGCTCGCCGAGATCCTGCTCCAGTTTGCCGCCACGTTCCACGATAATGGCTTCGAAGCCGGCAAGGCGATCACCCAGCAGCTTTTCGATCTGCCCGGCCTTCTCGCCGACGAGGCCGGAAACCGATTCACCCGACTGACGCAGCGCATCGTTGATACGTGTGCCCTGGCCGGCAATGGCGAGGGCGACGCTCTTGCCGGTATCAGCCAGCTTCTCCCTGGTCTTTTCGGTGTGTTCGTCGAGATTGCGGTTGAATTCCTCGCCGGAGCGCGAAATTCCCGCTTCCATGCGCTGGCTCGCTTCTTCCAGACGCGCGACCGCCTCCGTGCTCTTTTCTGCGAGGCGGGCAACCACTTCGTCCCCGCGTTTGCCGAGATCGTCACCGATCTCGCGAAGGCCGGCGGAGATTTCCTCACGCATGCGGGTGCCGCGATTGCCGAGTTCTTCTGCAATGCCCTGACCCGTGGCCTCGAGGCGTTCGTTGATCTCGCTGCCGCGTGCTGCAAAGCTTTCTTCGAGCTTGTTCGCGGTACTCTCCAGATTGCTGCGCAGCTGCTCGCCCTGATCGGCGAGTGAGCGGTTGACCTGATCCCCGGTGTCGGCCAGCGAGCGCGTGACGCTCTCGGCACTCTCCAGGATCTTGCCGGAAAGCGCGCCGCTGGTCTCCTCGAGTGAGGAGCGGAATTCGTCAGCGCGCGCGGTGATCGCGGCGGCGAGTTCCTCCCCGGCCTTCGAGATACCGGAGCGTACTTCGTCGGTGACGCCGCCGAGGCGCTGCACGAGTTCCTCGCCGCGCGAGGCCATGTCGTCGACCACCTGTTCGCCAGCGCGACCGAGGGCGGTTGTGATGTGTTCGCCGCGACTCTCGATCGAGCCGCTGACACGGTCGCCGGTAGCCGAAATCGCCTCGACGATGCGCTGCGAAGCCTTGTCGAGATCCTGCGAGAAGGTCTCGTGTGAGCCGGAAATCGCGCCGCGCACACGCTCGGCATTGGCGACGATCGCTTCGCGCTGGGCGATCAGCTCGTCGACCAGCGAACGGATGCGGATTTCGTTGTCGGAATACGCGCGCTCCAGCGTCGAGATTTCGCTGCGCACCAGCGTCTCGAGCTCGCCGGCGCGGGCCAGTGCACGCTCGATACCGTCACCGACGGCGGCGACTTCGCGGCGCACGGCCTGTGACACGGTGAGAACGGCGTCGGTCGAGAAGCTTTCTGGCTCCGCCAGACGCATGGCGACTTCGCCCATGGACCGCGCGACCAGCTTCATTTCCTGCGAGCGCACCGCCAGAACGGCGGCGGTGAAGAAGAAAATCGTCGGCACCAGCATGACGGCACCGGCGATCGCCGTCTGCGCGGCACCCCAGCCGGCAATCATGGCGCCGAGCCCGCCATCGAGGCTCGCAAGCCCGATCAGCGCACCGATCCAGGCGAGCGAAGCCACAGCGGCATAGCCATAAGGCTTGCGAGAGGGGCGCACCTGCATGGCCTGCATCAGCATACCGATGCTCTGGCGGTCGTCATTGGCCACGCGCGTGTGGTCAGGGCTCACCACGCCGGCCTGACGCTCACCCTCCGCGCGGCGGGCGGAGAGCTCCTCATCGAGGGCAGTGCGATCGAAGCGGCGGGTCAGCTCGTTTTCCTCGATGGCGGGAAGGCGCGGCTCGTCCGGCGCATTCTGCGATGCGTCTTCGTTTTCGACCACACTGCCCGGCTTCGTGCCATCGGTGTCCGCATCAGCCTTTTCGGATGATGCATTCAAGGATGAGTCCGTTTCGTTACGCTCGGACTTTTTCTCCGCCGCATCGTCCGGACTAAGGTTCAATGCCTGCTCGACTGCCGACAGCGCCGCTTCCGCCGGATCCTTGAGCTTCTTTTCCGTTGCCATGTCGCCGCCTCGATAACGCAACCATTCGCGGGGTCATGCCTTAGCGCCGGCCGGTTAATGCTTCGCGCCGTGCATGGATGAAACACGTCTCACGCCGCCTCCATGCGTGCAAGAACGCTACCCACGATTTTCCATCGCTGAGTGTAGTCCCCTGCAAACTCAATGAAAACCGGCCCGGGATGCGATTTTAGCCTTTCATTAACGATATGGTTACCAAAGCAGCAAAAGTTAGTCTGCACAAGGGTTTCACGCACCACTTAACTGTGGACCGGGCGCGGGGTGGTGGGCAGAATCGCATTGCGGCCCGCGATGACACACTCTTCGGGCCAATGGAGGCGGGGAATGATGACGAAAGCGGCTGCTGCATCAGAGCGGAACATGCCCTTCCTCGACAGCGACTACCTTGCCACCGCGACATTTGATGACGAAGCGCTGGCGCGCGAACTTCTCGGTCTTTTCGTAGGGCAGTGCGATGCGCTGGCGCCGGTGATCGCGCAGGAAGGCGGCGCGCTGCAGGCGCGCATCGATGCCGCCCACACGCTCAAGGGCGGTGCCCGGGCCATCGGCGCATGCGCTGTCGCCGATGCCGCCGAACGGGTCGAAGCCGGCCTGCGTAGCGAGGGCGTTCTCCCAGGCGCCGAATGGACATGGCTCGAAATCGCCATGCAGGAGACGCGGGCCGTCATCGCCCGGCGCGGGGCGCTCTAGTACGACGCGCAGCGCCGCCTTTTGCATTGCGAAGGCTGGCATCCTGTTTTGAATTGACCTAAGTACCCCCCGGATCGAGGCGCCGGATGTAAGGGCGCGATGCCGGATCGGGCCCGAGGGGCCAAAGGGGAGCATTTGATGGTCAAGATCAATTTCGTCGATTTCGAAGGCAACAATCGCACGGTCGAGGCGGAACCGGGCGCCACGGTGATGGAGACCGCGATCCGCAACAGCATTCCCGGCATTGATGCCGAATGCGGCGGCGCCTGCGCTTGCGCCACTTGCCATGTTTATGTCGACGAAGCCTGGAGCGAGAAGGTCGGCGGCCCCGAGCCGATGGAAGAGGACATGCTCGATTTCGCCTTCGCCGTGAAGCCGACTTCGCGTCTCTCCTGCCAGATCCGCATCACGGAAGAGATGGACGGCCTCACCGTCCACACACCGGAACTCCAGGGCTGAGGGCGCGGCTCTCTATTCCGCCGGGAGTTTCGGCGGGGCAGATTGGGGGAGGTTGGTGGAGAACCAGCCCGTGGTCGTCTCGCAGCCGGCTTCCGGGTGGCGCGGCACCAGAAAGGCGAGGCTCAACGAGATCAGGGCGATGAAGGCGCCGATCATGAACACGGCGCTGGGATCCGTCATCCAGATCACACCGAAGACCACCGGAATGAACACGGCCGCGATATGGTTGATGGTGAAGGCCACGCTCGCGGTGGGAGCAATATCGGCGGGATCGGCGATCTTCTGGAAATAGGTGCGCTGCGCGATGGTGAGCGTGAAGAAGATACCGTCGACGATGAACAGCGCGCCCGCGACCGCCGCGCTTTCAGTCAGCGCGTAGCCGAGAAAGACCACGATCAGCGAGACATTCTCGATGATGATGGTCCTGCGCTCGCCGAGTACGCCGATCAGGCGCCCCAGCAGCGGGGCGGCAAAGATGTTCACGGCACAGACCACGAACAGCAGCTGGGCCATGCCGGCGACATCGTAGCCGAAGCGCTCGACCAGCAGGAAGCCGCCGAAGGCCATGAACAGTTGCCGGCGCGCGCCCGAGAGGAAGGTCAGCACGTAATACAGCCAGTAGCGCGAGCGCAGGACGAGGCCCTTGTTCTGCGGCACGCTGCCCTGGAAGCGCTTGAACACGCTCATTGCCGTGATCGCCAGCATGATCGTGGTGCCGCCGGCGACCAGGAACAGCGCCTCGAAACTCGGCTCCATCAGGAAATATACCGCCCCGATGCCACCATAGGCGGTGAGCTGCGCCGCCGCATTCGCGCCGTGGATCTTGCCGAGCCCGCCCGGCGCCTCCTTCTTCGAGAGCAGCTGCAGGGCCAGCGCCTGGTTCGCTGTCTCGAAATAATGAAAGCCGATCGACATGATCGTGGTGGTCAGGAGCAGACCGTAGAAGCTGGGGAAATACCCGGTCATGGCGATGCCGATGCCGAGGATGATCAGGCTGAGATAGGCGAGCATCTGCTCGCGCATCACCATGAAGAGCAGGATCGCGGTAAAGGCGAGGAAGCCGGGGATCTCGCGCACCGACTGCAGCACGCCGATCTGGAAGCCGGAAAAGCCGGCTTCCTCCTTGGCGAAATTGTTGAGCAAGGCCTGCCAGCTCGCGAAGCCGATCCAGTTGATGAAGGCGAGCGTCATCAGGAAGATGATCGGTGAGGCGAAGACGGCGCGCTCGCGCCACGGGGCGTTGGAAGCAGGCAACACGGAGCATTTCCATGAAGATGACGGGAGATCGAACTGTGCTCTGCGGGACGACGCCCGTCAAATCCGGGATAGCTTCAAGCGGAGCACAAACGCGACGTTTGACGTGCGTCAAAGCCCGGAGCCGAACGGCATGCGAACGTGCAACGCTGAGGTTCGGCATTGCCACGACCGGGACACACCGCAAGAAGCCATCCGGTCAGCCAGTCAGGAGTCCCCCATGTATGAGACCATTCTCGTCCCCATCGACATCGCCGATCCCGACACGTCAAAGCCTGCCGTCGCGCGCGCTGCGGCCATGGCGAAAGCCGGGCAGGGGCATCTCCGCCTCGTCTATGTGCGCTCGATCATGCCCGTCACCTATATGGAGTTCGTGCCGCCCCAATTCGACGAGCAACAGCAACGCGAAGCCGAAGACGCGCTTGCGGAACTCGCGGCGGAAATCGATCTGCCGGATGAGCGTGTCTCCTCTGTCGTGCGTCTGGGCTCGATCTATCACGAGGTGCTCGACGAGGCCGACAAGTGCGGGGCGGATCTGATCGTGATCGGTTCCCATCGCCCGAGCATGTCGACCTATCTGCTCGGCTCCAACGCCACGACGATCGTGCGCCACGCCAAGATCTCTGTGCTGGTCGTGCGCTGACGCGCCCGCGTGACCGGGCCTTGCACGACGGGAAGGGCTGATTTGCGCCGGGCTGATGCACGCGGGCTTGCCCTGCGGCTCGGCCCGGCGTAACTGATGCGCGACGCAATGAGATCCGATCCCGCCGAAGGCCCTCCATGACCGCCAGTTCCAGACAACAGCAGCCCCAGCCTCCGGTACCCGGTGCGCGCATCCTCGTGGTCGAGGCGCGCTTCTATGATGATCTAGCGGACGCGCTTCTGGGCGGCGCTCGTGCGGCCATCACGCAGGCTGAGGGCGTCGCCGAGGTCTTCACCGTGGACGGTGCGCTTGAAATTCCCGCCACCATGGCGATCCTGCTCGACCGGGCCGAGGCCGCTGGCATGCCCTATGATGCCGCCGTGGCATTGGGCTGCGTGATCCGGGGCGAGACCGGGCATTACGAGATCGTAGCCGGCGAAAGTGCGCGGGCGCTGATGGATCTCTCCGTGGCCCGCCGCCTTCCTCTGGGGAATGGTATCCTGACGGTCGAGAATGACGCCCAGGCCCGGGCACGGGCCTGCGTCGACGAGATGAACAAGGGCGGTGGCGCAGCCGATGCGGCGCTCACGGTTCTGCGCATCAAGCGCGGCCTGGTGACGGGGTTCTGATTATGGTCAAAAGCAATCCCGGTAAAGGCAATCCCGGCAACAACCGAGCCAGCGAGCGCAGCGCCGCCCGCCTCGCCGCCGTCCAGGCGATCTACCAGATGGAGGTGTCTGGCAAGGGCGTGGTCGAGGTCACCGCCGAATTCGAGGCACACTGGATCGGTCGCGAGATCGAGGGCATGACCTTCAATGCCTCCGACATGCCCTTCTTTCGTGACCTTCTCTCTGGCGTCGTACGCGAACAGCGCGCGATCGACCGCGCCACCGACGAGACACTCGCAGAGGGCTGGC
>Ga0209925_1001634_pt1 | contig 11150 bp, 26 predicted proteins | sample SalPonR2_A_D1_MG_FD_185702 | JGI IMG/M metagenome (GOLD analysis project Ga0209925, IMG submission 185702) | Salt pond soil microbial communities from South San Francisco under conditions of wetland restoration - Salt Pond MetaG R2_A_D1_MG... ...
CTCTTGGCTCAAGTGGTAGGTTCGCCCTGCTTTGAGACGGAGCAAACCTTGACACGCGCCGCGTTGCGTCGTCCAGAAGCTGAGGATCGAGTTGAGCTCGTTGCTGTCCTTGACGACCCGCCCATAATCGCCAGGGGGGAAGCTGCAGCGCGGGACGTCTGGGGATACAAGCGCCCACACCGAGGCCATCCAGCAATGGCTGCTGAGCAGTAGAAAGGAGAAGAGGGAAGTGATGCGGCGGTACATAGTGCCTGGTGGGTCGTGGGGTGATAAAGAGGGGTTTGATTGAATGAAGGGGGGGGATGGAGGTTATAACGCATGCCCACCGGAACCAGGACGCGCGTCCGCTGGCAGCCACACCCGTCCAGACCCTCTCGACACGTGGCAACGCAAGAAGCAAGCCACATGCGACGCTGCAGGCGTGCGGACGGTGTCGTGGGCGCTGTTTTGTCAATCCCCCCGCACCGCCTGGGTGCACCATAAGATCAGTATATCATCCGCTGTGGATTCGGGCGTTGAATCTCCACGATTGTAAGTGCAGCGTTTGCCATGCATTCACTGCTCCCCTGTAAGACCATACAAGTAAACGAATTCATTGCCCGTGTCTTGCCAACGAGCGCTCGATCGACGAATACAACTGTCGGCCCATTTCCACCGGGTGGCCGCCTTTTTTCGCTGGTTTCTCTTCGCGTCTCCTGCCTGGGTCGCCAACTTTGCCCACTCTCGGTAGGCACCCAACATCCGGGTCGCCTAGTGCTGATATCCTCCGTCTTCCGTTCGTCAGAGGAGGCATAGTTTGGGAGTAAATCTACCCATAGAGCGCTGAAAACATTAGACATTTACGAAAATAAATATAGGTTACTGGTTTTCAGTCAAGTTGGAACGATCACACGACACTTGTTATCACGCTCAAATAGTCTTCACGCTGGCCTCGCGTGCTCGCTCCCCTTCGACTACGTTGTTCATCTGCTTGACTGAGCGCAGGTCCTTCATCTGCCGAACTTCATCCCCGTAATTCTTGAGATGGATTACCAGCCGTCGGGTTAGGCATCCCCTCTTCCTTACCCTCCCCGAGGCGATTTGAACAGGTTCCTCTGGAGGTTGGGTAACACCTTGTGGTGCCGCAGTCCCATCGTCTCTACCACCCACTGATATCTGTGTCGATGATGCTGGCGCTACCAGGAAAATGTCGCCCACATTTTGCTTCCTCCTCCTGCACTTGGGCGGACCCCCGCCCACCTCCGAGGCACAAGTGGAGCCCTTTCGTTGGCCCCCGCCCCTCGCTGCAGGCTGGGGCGCCCCCGTCGTCACGGTCCCCTACATAGGCTATCAGTTCTAAACGCGCTCCGCCTCCAAGTCGCCTAGTCATGACATTCTCCGTCTTGGACGTCTGATCAGCCGAAGTTGACATCATTAAATTTTGTTTTATCTCGCAGCCGAACTCGTTTCTATGTTATCTTTTGCCTCGATACTGCCATCTCTCAGTCTCGCACCCTTCTTGTATCTGAAACATGCATACAGACGAAAAGCATTTCCCACGCACGTTATTTTGAAGCCATCTTGAGCGACGGTTGTGTTCGTTTGAAATTCATGGGTGGCCATCACGATGGCCGATGCTGGCATTGATTTGTAACTCATCATATCACCCTCCATGTATCAGGTGCAATGCCAAACTGTAAAAGTGATGTTACGACTGCATTCAGCAGCAGCACCACTTCCGTCCAGGGACGAAGCCGGCTGGCAACTCGCCGAGAAATTTTTCGTCCCCGTACACTAACCAAACGATGAGGACGGAAAAAGGGGCCATGCTGGAGGCGGGGAGTACCTTGCGCATAAGGCATCCAGATCCGCGTGGGAGACTCGGTCTTCAACCAGCCAGCGAAGGCGAAACAGCTAAGCCTCGACGATTATATGTCTTATGTCCGATGCGTGCGCGAGCTAAAGCACCATAAACGAACCCCCGAGACCACAAAGGTGGTATGGTACCTAGTTCCGGAGTCTCTAAGGCTGAAAGAGCTTGCGCTCGAGAAATTCGGGCAGGACCTCTTTTTTATACCTCCACAGAGCCGAGTCGGCACGTCCTCTACGCAAAGAATTGGCTGACCGACTACATTGAGAGCGGAGAGATGGCTGAGAGCCTGGCAGCAGCGGCGGCAGACATGATGGGTCTGGCGGAGACGGATGACAGCATCCTAACGCGACAGTCGGGCTTCGGCAAGGTAGCTGCTTGGCTGAATATGCGCTGGCATAAGGTCTGGTGGCTCTCGCCTGGGAAGCCTTAAATGCATCCATGCGAGGCAAGGTCGTACATGCAGTTGGAGGACATGGCAGACAAGTGGAGCGGATTGTGAAAAAGGGATTCATGAACCGCGAATGGAGGGCAGGACTTGGTTCCGACATTCTTATGCTGCATGCGAAATGGTTGAACTCATAACACTTGACTTTTGCCGGCACTTTGCCTACGGTGCTCTCCGTATAATCTAATTTTATCCCCTCTTGGTCCTTTCTTCCTTACAGCTCGGAGGAGTACGGGCAGAACGTGGCGCTCCAGCTCGTGCAAGACTCGAGCCCCGTCTCGCTTGGCGATGGCTACGGCCAGGGGCAGAGGGTGGACAGGGAGGAGGGGGTCGTGGGGGTTAAGATGGAGGCAAGGGTGTGTTAGCTTTGGTAGTGAAGATGGTGGGGACGGACGTGGATAGGAGAGCAGGGGACGATGAAGATATTCTGGTAGTGACTTGGGCTCTTGCGAGAAGAGAGCGGTAAAGTACAGAGGCGACTAGGGGGCAGAAAAGCGAGGACAAAAGGATGCGGGAAGGAGGAGGGTCGGGCAGGACCCTCCATCCGGGGCGGGGCGACGGTAACCTTCCTGGATTCATTGAGCCCGACAACGGTGTTCGGAGGTCTGCGAGCGCGCAGGTCATCATGAAGTGATCAGACCGCTCGACTATCCATGCATGCTTTCCACTTTCCCTTCTCATCCTCCCTCCCTACATCTCTCTTTCCCTCCCTCCTTCCTGGTGCCAGACGTGCAGACTGCCGTGGCCAAGGCGACCGGGGCGGGCGGAAAAGAGCTCAAGGCCGTGGCGACCGTCGAGTTTCCGGCCACGCAGGTCCCCGACCAGGTGCACCCGCCCTCTCTCCCTCCATCTAGCACCTTTACTCTCTAGCCTCCTGCTCGCTTGCCCCATCTACCCCTTTGTGCAGCCCTCCTCCTGGTCCTCTTCTTTCAACGCGACTATCTCTCCATGTGCCTCACTGTTCGGGCCTGAAAGCCAGTTGATTTGGAATCGGCTTCTTTGTCCCCTGCTCTCATCTCTCAGTCCAAAGGCAACAGATGGCAAGGCACAGGATTTGAAGCCGGCGCCTGCTGAGCCCTTACCGCTCCTTTTTCTCTCCTCTCCGGTTCTGTCCTAATTCCCTAGGATGCGCAGGAAGTGAACACTGAGGTAAAAGCTGTGGTGACAGACCCAGACGGATACAAGGTGCGGCTGAATCTGAGAGGAAAGCTTTGGCGGGAGGGAGGGAAGTAGGGAGAAATGAAATGAGGCGTGACAGGGAAGGAGAGAGGAAGAGAGGGGTCAGGTCGACTCATCTTATGCCTCCAGCCAAGGATCTAATGATTCACTTTCTTGTCGTCCCCGCTCACGTTGCCTGTTTTTCTCGCCCTCAGGTCACCTTCATTCAAGGTGACAGCAAAGACGTTCTCTCATCTGTCACCCTCCGCGTGTTCGACACAGAGAAGGCCGTTGCCTTCTACAACAAGCTCGGTGCGCGTTTCCCTTCCCTCCTTCTTCTCTCCTTTGCTTGCTTGCTTCTCCAACAGTATTTCCAGAAACGTCTCCAGTGATTGGCCCAGACCCGCTCACATGCCACGCATTGCGCCCTCTCATGCCCCTCGCAAATATCCCTTTCCCTTGCGCTCCCTTTCTCCTCCGCCTCTTCTCTCTTAGGCATGAAAGTCCTGAAGAAGCACGCAAATGTACCGCCAGAAACCAGCATATCGACCTGGGTGGGCTACGATGACGACCACATCTACACGATGGGCTTTGTCCACGAGAAACTCAAGCAGCCCCAGTTTTACATGATGCGGGTGCCCGCCACCGCCCTCCTCCTCAAGTGCGTCCCTTCCGTGCTTCCTCCCTACATTCCTCGTTACAATCTCTCTTTTTCCTTGCTTTTCTCAAGCACTTCATATCCTCCTCGTCGACCTTGGGCTTCGATTACACCCCTTGGCCGCCCAAAGAACCTGCTCCCTCAAAACCGTCTCAACTCCATTCTGCCTTGTCACTATTCCCTCTCCCTCGTTTATATCCAGTTACGAATATGACTCCCAGCCCGTGAAGACGGGCAACAGCCTGGCGCACATCGTGGTGGGCACCAACAAGGGAGTCAAGACAGCGCTTGACTCCATCGCCGCAGAAGGTAGGGAGCAGGGAGAAACAAAACAGATGATGAAGAAGAGGGAAGGATTGAGTAAGTAAAAGAAAAAAGAGGTATATGATGAGAGTTGTAATTGAAAGCGAGACGGAAGTGTGCGAGCATCTTTGCATTTTGCTTGCTAAACCGTGCCTTTGACGAGTTGAACTTATTCCGCGCCGTCGTAACTCCCTTCATCCTCCCTCCAGGCGCCAAGGTGCTGAAGGAGGTTTCAACCGAGGACGGTCAAGACGTGGCAGCTGTCACGGACATGGACGGGTACACACTGACTCTGGTGGATATGGAGGAGATTAATGCGCAGCTTGCTTAAGACGAGTAGAGGCGGAAGAGGAGGGATTGAGAGAGGAAAGGATGAGAGAAGAAGAACAGGAAACAGCGCCGAAATGCCGGCGAACTACGGCAGTAACAAAAACGTAGACTGGAAAAACCTTGGAAAGGCCATCCTGCGAGGGATGCGTGCATGGTCGGAGGTCTACTCATTGGGTGTTATCTATATGAAGGCGATGAAATGTCGACATGTGTTTGTGAATGTGTGAGTGAGAAAGTCAGCGGGAGGAATTAAGGGATGAACATGCTGAAAAGGGACGAATCAAACGAAGCTGCACCCATGTCTATCGGTCACTTTGCTCGTACACGAGTATCTTTTAACATAATTGAAGTTGTAGGGTTCCCATTGAATGTATCTCATTTGAAAGACATCGGTGCCGCTGCCGGGGATCGAAGGTGCGGTCAATGCATGAAAGCGAAAAGGAGTGTTCCTTTTTCTCGCGTTCACAATGTAGTTCTGCGTGGACAATTACTCATCATATCTTCTTTCTTTCGACGACCTTACGCTTCCTTAAGCCTAATTCCCCAGCTAAAAGTGGCTCCGCCTCGTCTGTTTCCCTCTCGTTCTCCTTTCCTCCCTTTTCATCTCCTTCTATATGTCAACCCTCTTCATATGTCCTTTGTCTTGAGCCTCTATTATAGAGAGATGACTGTATGAGCCCTACTAAGTGTAGAGATACACTCAAACAGTTCTTCACGAGGGCGAGACGAGGTTGCATCTCGTTCAGAAACGTTTCACATTCGTCGAATGATGACAGTGAGCTGACCGAGCTCAATCTAAGGAGTAGCATTCACAACATTCTCAAAAAAGCTCTTAGTTTCGATGTAGAAAGCACAAGCGAGCAATCCCCGGTGAATAAATGGCATTCCCTGAATAATGAGCGGCGAGCTGATGAAACTCAACAAAAAAGCGGCTTTCAATACATTCCAAAGAAAAAGTGTGTGCCGAAATGGAGAGCAAAAGCGAATACGCCCGAGTGACGGAGAAATGGACTTTTAAGGCGGCGTGCCCACCTTGCCGCTCTGCATCAAGCTAACCTAGGATCTGCAAACACTCCTGACAAGTGACTAATGCATCTTTATTTGCGAGGATAAGAGTTGTTCAATGCAAGGACAACGTAGCCGTGGTATGCGTTTGTGAATGTGTGAGTAAGGGTAAGATTCGGTCCTTTGCTTTCGACGCTGGTCAACCAGCGATGGCGCATGTGTAATTGTTTTGCCCTCAATCCGATTTTTCCCTCCACAAACAATGAAATGAGACTATTCGGATGGTGAGCGGAGTAATATGTATGTGAGCGATGCACTTGTGTGGTTACAAGATGCGTTTATTGCAATTTAAGCATTTCAACGGTTCTACACGACACGCGCTATGAGCCTCCTCGCCAGACTGTGGGCCCATGGGAGTGATGATCAGCATCAACACCCACCTCTCCGCAACCTGCATTGCAGAGGGGGAGCGGAGGGGGGATGTCGGATATTCAATGACCAACGCGACCTTGCTTTTTGATGGAGGGTCAACCCACCCTTTTATCTCGATCATCCACAGGAAAGACAGTCACAATGGCCTGCGTCTGGAGCCCATGGGCGTTCCGCCCACGGCCTCCGCACTGGTATGGGACGGCAGTGCTAAGGTTGCTGCTCCTGGTCGGCTTGCTTCAGGTGCGTGGTGACTATGGTATGACACAGCGATGACACTATCCCGTTGCATGATGCGCTGATCAAGCCTCCCAACGCCCCCCACAGGTTCCTTGTGCGGCCGGAGTGCCCTTCGCGTGCAGCAAGCCCAACATGAATGACGGCCAGACGTACATAGTGGCCGCTGGCACTTACACCTGCTCGAGCCCCTTGCTGGTGCATGGCAACTCCAGTCTCATCTTCCAGGACCAGGTAAAGATATCGGTCCCGTCAGTATTAGTGAGCCAGGCCGAACAACCGAACCTGACGTCTCGATCCCATCGCCTGCCAACCATCTCAGGACATCACCCTCACGATCCCGGGCATGATCATCGAGGATGGCGGTGTCGTACAGATTGGGACCGAGGCCCAGCCAATATCGACGGAGCACATTACAATTAAAGTATTTGGCGCGTGGTTGGACCCTTGCCTTTCCTCCCCAAACAACTTGTACGCCACAGACTACCTCTTCTGTCCAGGCAGCAGCGCCTACTGCTCGTCGGCACTTTCCTGTGGTAAAACTGACACCAATTGCAACGGCAACTATCTTGACGTGAATGGACCCTCTTGTGGAGGTGTGTATTGCCGTACACAAGCAAACGGATGGCGTCTTTGTCTGAAGCCGCACACACCGCTACTTAATCTAATTCTCTAACAATGACATTTACCTTCAACCAAAAGGGGCCTACGGTGGCAAGGCCATCGCGGTCGGTCGTGGCGGCACGTTAGATATCCATGGGAGGAAGGGCGTGCCGAAATTTGCCCCTGGCCTGCGCGATCTCAACATCACGGGTGTGTGAGCTATGAGCATGTTTCTGTGTGAATGGAGCAGTCTCTAACAGCAACCATCACTTCAAATGAAACCAGGCGCGCCCGAGTTCAACGCATCAGACTGGCGGGGCGACACCTCTTGGGCCATCCTTACGGCCACCCTGTACAACACACAGGCAGCGGCTCAATGTGTCCAGACCGATAGAGCGCTAACGGGGTGGCAAGTGGGAGACGAAGTGGTAATAAGTGAGTTGCTCTTCTTTATGTGTTTACTACGCGTCGCTCGACGTGCTCTCAAGTGGCATAGACTCATACGTGATCCGTGGCAATATCACACAGCCACCACGGACTTCGAGCCATACCACAATGACCGCACGGTGCTGGTGGCCTGCCCTCCTAGCCTGCCCTGCTCAAGCGGTCTTTGCGTCTCCAATCTCCAGGTATGTTGGACGTTAGTGCGCGCACACACGGCAGAAAAAGAAGCATTCATTGCGCTTCCATTTCTCAACCATCAGTACAAGCACCAGGGTGGGTACCTTCAGGCGAGCAACGGCGTCGAGGTGGGCCAGGCTGCCTCCGCTCGCATAGGTCTTGTGTCACGTCGCATCAATGTACGTACGGCGACAAAGTACCAGGCTTCAGCTGTCACCTGCGTCTTACGAGCAATGCATGCATGTCTGCCTACATATCCACAGATCTTGGCCATCGGCAACACGACGTCCCAAGATCCCTTCCCCATTGCGCCCTACAATTACTATGGCGTACAGATTATCGTCCGGTAAGGGCACGAAAAACGTTTGGAAGATTTTTGATACCTGTAGCAATGCATTACCATCTAATTACACGTTTTTCTGTGATTCTGTGGTGGCGAAGCGGGGACGCCACGGCGTTTCGCATGGAAGGGGCCAAGATCCAGTACGGTGGACAGGTACGTGCATGTTGCGGGATATACACGGACAGCTGCGAAAGCCTGCTGTGTGCTTGACTCCATGATTAATCTCGCTTGTTGAACGTCCAGGGTGGCCTGCTGGGCCGCTACGCGGTGCATTTCCACTTCCTGGGTCTTGATGGGGCTCAAGGAATGTATGTGCACGGGAACGCCATCGTCGACTCCTTCACCCGGGCGGCTGTGGTGCATGAAACGCGCTTCGTAGTCATCAGCGAAAATGTGGCGCACCGGTCCATCGGACACATGTTTTATATTCAGAATGGGGACGAGACGATGAACGCATTCGTCAACAACCTGGCAGTGGAGGCCATTTCGGGCACAGATTTTGGCGTGTTTCAGTCCAAACTCTCACCCTCCTTGGCGCCCGGCATCCACGAGGCCTTTGATTGCACAAAGGTGAGCGAGGGGATGTGATGGGAACCCAGCAGTGTGCTGACCATGTTCCACATATCCTTGCTCACACTGACAGCCGACGCTCTTCTGGATCCCGAACCCGCACAATGTGTTCATTGGCAACCAAGCCATCGGCTCGTTCTGTCTAGGGGTAATGTGAATGCTTGGGTGTCGAGGTCCAACATGTGTTTTCCCACGCAAGGTAGGACAGGGGCAAGAATCCAACTTTCAATATACATACCATAGGCAGGCTACTGGGCGTTCGGCACTGTGCGACCTCGCCACCCACAGGGAGGCACACCGTCCATGGACTTCCCCCTGGAGGGATCGCCCTTCGCCAATCAATTGGTCGGATACATTGCCTTTCGGGATAATCACGCGGCCTCCTCGACATTTTGGTATGGCGTATTGCTTGGATTTTTATAAACATGGACGTTGCATACACTCACATTTTCTCCTCTACACACACCATCTGCATGTGCCTTGGGACAGCATGCACAATGAAGGTAATTGCTCCGTATTTGCTCGAAACTAGCATCACAAACCATAGTCTCATTTCGCATTTCTATCTGACGATCACAGGAAGTACGGCCGTCAACCCAGATGGTATCTACGCACCCTCCCCCGGCATCAACATGGTGTGCATCCCGAATCCGCGCAGCGTGGGACGGAGCTGGACACCGTTGGATCCCGCGGGAGTTGGCACTATGGAGCCCATAACGGCGTCTAATGGAATCATCTCGAGTGCCGCCTCTAAGAGCATGCAGGTCGTAGAGAGGTTTGAGTGCGTGCGCGCACACTCCACCCAGTCCTTCGGCTCCATCTGGATGCGCGATTTTCCCGCCGCCCTCGTAAGCGCCATCGCAGTGGACAATCTCTCCCGTGGGCCCACCCTGATTTCGGGCGGGTCCCCCACGGCCGGGTCTGGTGCCGGCTACAATGGCTTCATCACCAACCTGACGGCGGTCGGGGTCAGCGCGTTCTATCCCTGTGCAACCGTCTGCTGCTCCATCTTCGACCGCGCGAACGGGATGTGGTGGCCGTCCGATGCTGTGAGCCTGCAGCGCTCGGCGGCCAACTTCTACGATGGACCTGTGCATCTGGCGCACGTCCACGTGGAGAATTACACGGATGGGCTGCGTTATCCTTATTGTGACAAGGAGCCCATCGGCTGTGATGTGCAGCCATGCCGCGAGGACGAATTCTGCAAGGCCAGCAGCGTATGGTGGCTTCAGGGCCCAAGCATCGCCATGTCCTGGATGCTGCCCAATAGCCAGTACTATCCCGTGACCTTTACCTCCCGGGGCTTCAGCTTTAAGAACGTCACCAATCGGCACTTGGCCCTGGCGCCGTGGGCGAAGCTCGTTCGTGTACGTGAAACGTATTTATGATAGTAATGTCTTTATGACTTTACGATGTGATGTGGTAGTAATATAAGCGTATATCCTCCATTACAACCCACTTGCTGCCCAACCTACATATGAAATCTACCAGGATCTTGGCGACCTGCCCTTCGTGGACATTGGGCACAGCAACTTACTCACCGTGGTGCAAGACATCGATGGCACGCTCACCGGTGCGCAGGGGAGCGAGGGCCAGCCCGTCATCTCGACCACGTCTACACGCTTTCTGCGTCCCCCTCAGTGGCGTATCGAGTGCCGCTCGAGCGAGACCTGTGGAATCAGCAGCACGGCCTACGCATCTGCATTTCTCCAGCCGCTGACCTCGGTATCGCTCTACAACGGTCCGGCGGGTGCGCAGCAGCAGGACTCTATGGGGTACTGGGACCAGTACAGCAGCCAGAAGTAAGTGCATGCATGCAAGGGCGTCCCCACGCTTGGCTTTCGTTCTATTTCCATCTTTCATCACATGCCCTTTCCGCACGCCAGTGTAAATGTTGCTCTGTATCGACTCTCACTGAGCCACTCTTGGCTTTCGTTCTCTTATCATTTTTCATTACATGCCCTTTTGCACACCAGTGAAAATGTTGCCTTTTATCGCCTCTCACTGAGCCCGAACGAGACCTCCATCCCAGGTGAGAGCAAGCGTGAGTGGGGAGATGCCTAGCCTGTCACACGAATTATCACTCACCTTGGCTTAATTTGTCTAACTACCGTGACAGGGATAGGACTTTTCGACGTCAACCGCCCGATTGCCGATCAAACTTGCTGGGCCAGCCTCCTCGTCAATACCACCACCGCGCTGGTCTTTACGCGGCCCCTGCAGGTCTGGACCATATTCTTCACGAACCTCGAGGAAGGCGACTGGGTTGATTTGGTGGTGCCAGTCAAGCCTGGGGGTCAAGTGGAGGTGCTGCACGGCTTCTCTGGGGGCATTGACATGCCGCGCATCTTCTACAACAATGGTATCACACCCGCCAATGAGACGCTGACGCCCAACGCCAACGGCGTGGTGCACACGCGGGTCACGGCCACCTATCCGCTCAAGACTGGGGAATGTTGGCTGCCCGGTGTGTGCGGGGGCGGGTTCCCCGAATGCGGCTTCACCGGCGTTCCCTACACGGACGTCGCCGCGGGCACGGCTGCACTCTTAGAAGAGGCGTGCCAGATCGGGACGCAGTACGCGGCAGAGGGGCAAG
>Ga0209925_1001635_pt1 | contig 11144 bp, 6 predicted proteins | sample SalPonR2_A_D1_MG_FD_185702 | JGI IMG/M metagenome (GOLD analysis project Ga0209925, IMG submission 185702) | Salt pond soil microbial communities from South San Francisco under conditions of wetland restoration - Salt Pond MetaG R2_A_D1_MG... ...
TCCTCTTGTTGCAGAGAAAAGAGCGAAGCCGATTCATTGGCCACATATTCTGGGTAGATTCTTTTGTACTGCCTGTTCCGACTTATGCTGGTGGAATAGACATCCACCATATTGTACATAGCTCCGGCAGCAACCATGGAAGCGGGGATCATCGCGGATACCGGCATCTGCTGCGAATCACCGGTATCCATGGTAGAGGCTAAGAGAAGACTGGCAGCCAGCCCCCCGTAGGTAAGCCCGGCTACAATTGCCGCTTCGGTAGTTTCACCGTGCACCAGCTGCGAAAGGCCGGGGATATACATCATCGGGATCCCCAACCACGGGGTCACCGGCCTTTTCCCCTCTTCAACCGACTCGTAGGTAACAGGGTTGGTGGTACAGGATGAAATGATAAGAACTATCAATAGTAATGGGACGAGCTTTCGTAGTACCCTGGGCATAATTATCTCCTTAATTTTACAGAGGCGCTTTCAAAAATCAAAGATTTTTGAACCGCCAAGGACTTATTAAATTCCAAGCTCACTTTTGGCGATGTCCGTGTGTTTTTCCATTTGTTGAAAGTTACGCTTTAACAACTCGATCTGCGCCTTTTCAAGCTCTTTAAACGCGCTTTTATACTGAGGAGCGCGAAAAGTCTCATTTGTCGCGAGTGCGGTTAGCAGCTTGTTAAACTGAGCATTAAGGTTAGATTCCTGGTTAAATTTCTTCCCCATATTTTTGGATAAAACAGATTTACTCTTATTAAGGGTTGCTGCTGCTCCACTTAGGTAATCCAAGCGATGGGAGTTGTGGATAAAACCTATAGCAAGAATAGGCTGATCAATTTCCAGCAGTTTCAACGGCGCCATTGCCATGATATTATCCTTTGCTCGGTAGTATTCGAGAATATCCTTCCAATAGATTTCCATTAGTTCTGTAGGTGGATCATTAAGACTCAGGTAGGACTGCAGAAACTGCTCGGTCTCTATGACCCACTGAACCGCTTCCGTCCATAACTGAATACCCTTCTTTCTTTCCCCTCCAAGGTAGAAAAATTTCGGGGCAAGCAGTTTATTTACATGACCTGTGGCTTTTTCCGCAATAAGCAGCGCGCCGTTCTCAACATCGGACTGCTGAAAATGCGTGTAGGCCTCGTCATACTTATCACTCTCAAGTAAGGCATATGCAACCTTTTCATGCTGGTCTTTACCGGTTGCGACCTCCGCATATTTTAACATATAGTGCGTATTTCCCACCTCAACTGCACGTTGCAATAGTAGCGGCGCGTAATTCCTTTTTTTCGATTTCTTGAAATAGTTTTCCACCTGCAGAAAATTGGGCGAGCTTTTCGCCAAGTAGACCTCCGCCATCTGACCATACACATCATCAATCCCCGCTTCTTTAAACCATCCTTTGGCGGTATAGCTGTTTTTTGAAAAGTACACAGTAGCCGCCAGGATTAGCGCTTCCTTATGAAACTCTGGTGAAACCGATTCTGCGATTTTCAATCCCTCTTCCATAGTAGGCTTATACCGCTCTTCAATCATCTGTTTCGCCACACGTCGCTTCCCATCTTCAGCTTTTCCCGCTTTTTCATAATAGGATAATACCGATTCAAACTGCGGGTTTCGAGCGTTCAAAGATTTATCCGCGGCCATCAGCCAGTATTTTGCGGCAGATTTTTGATCACCGCCGGCGGCGTAGGCTTCGGCAGCAAGGGTGTAATATTTTTTCTCTAAATTCTTCTGGGCAATTTCAAAATAGAGTTTTTGCGCTTCTTTCATCATGCCGGCTTTATCATATTTTTCAGCGGCATAACCTTTATCATTGCCAATGGCCAGGGCAGCTAGATTTTTATACACTTCTTTGATCTTATATTTTTCTGCAGTTTTTTCTAACAAGTCCCAGGGCAAGTCTTTTTGTCCCCATTTCATACAGGAAGACTGCTCAATTGCCGAAGCAATAAGCCCTTCATCATTGCCCGCAGCCTCAAAAGCATTAACCGCTTTTTCCATCATATCAGGATCTTCAGGAATCAAGCTCCTTGCTAACTCGCCTGCCTGGTTATAGTAGGAGACCTTGTGTGTATCATTTCCAAGCTTCATATACAGTTGATACGCCATACTTGGATTTTTTTCTGCCGCTGATTTGGCAGCTTCGGCAAAGCAGGCTTCTCTCTCTGCTTCCGTTTCTTTCTGCTCACAAAATGCTTGGAGCCCGCTGTAATCATTGTCCTGTACAAATGTATCGACTGAAGTACAGGCAAACAGAGTGATAAGAGGAATTAAAAAGACTACTTGCTTCAAATAGCGCATACAACTTTCTCCTATTGAAATGATAAGCAGCAAAATTAATTGAGCTGTGTAAGCTTTATTTCATTCTGAATTTCACTTTACATTGTGCAGAGCCAAATTTTAGTAATTTACTCATATTATTTCTCCATAAAGATTTATCACAAAAATAGTACACTCTAGTAAAATACACCATAGGTTGAATTCCCCGAAAACCTAGGGAATTTTCCCCGGGTGATTTTGTCCCTCAATAGAGTGCTGTGAACTCGACAATTCCAGCTTAAAATCGGAAACTTCTCCTGGCAGGAAACAGCTGGTCACTGAATATAGGTTTTACGTTAAAAAAAGTTGAAATGATTGATTAATTATCGAAGACGCGGACAGGGCATATCAGGAAAGGTTATATAGTGAGATTATATAGGGAGACCACCACACAGTTGAAAAATACGGAGCTTATAAGGATGTCATCCTTAGGAATTGAGATATCTAAACTACTTCATACTACTTCAGCAGAGACTTATTAAAGAAACTTACTCTTCAAAAAAACTACTTTTTCTCGTACACAGTAGTTTTGTCGGTAGAGATCAGTTTATCTCCCTCCCGTGTGAAGGTAAGGTCAAAATGCTCCAGCTCGAGGGTAACCTTGTCTCCCTCTACTTTATACGTTCCCTCACTTTTTATCGGATTCATGATGACAGTTCCATCCTTGTTGAGTTCCAGCGAAACCTTCCCGACCATCTCTTCACTGAAATGTTTAATGCAGTCATATTCCCCGGCGAGATCATTAGAAGAACCGCAGGAAACCAGAAAAAACACCGCTGTAACAAAGGTAAAAGCTAATGCAACATTTCTCATAACATCCTCCTGCTATATTTTATTCGACCATTACTTATCTTACAAGCAAAATTTAACACAATTTATGCTATAATGAGGGTATGAGGAGAAGAACTTGGGTAATAAAATTCTTCTATCCTTTTCGCCTATATGTGTTTTAATCACTCTACTTGCTTTTTTTTCCTGCCCGATAGGTGCCAGTCCGATCTCTGCCGACGAAGAGGCACACGCCCGGGCATGGGAGAAATACGCCCTGGGTCTCGAACTCATTGTGCAAGGCAAGACCGAGGAGGGCCGGAGGATGCTGGAGGAAGTCGTATACAACTATCCAAATACTAAAGCGGCAGCGAAGGCCCAAAAATATCTGGAGGAACATTCCACCCGATTCGATCGTTCAGGAATCGTCTCTTTTTATCTGGGAAATATGCTTACCACCACATGGGCTGCCTCCAGTCTGCCTCTGCTCCTGGAGAACGACAGCGAACTCATGATAGGAACCGCCGGTCTCCTCGGCGTTGGATCGGGGATCTACACATCCTGGCTCATGACGAGGGGAAGGGACATGAGCCTAGGTCAGGACCTCTGGATCGAGTTCATTGAGGCTGCTTCGGTGATCAATTTTCAATACGCCTGGAATGCCTTAGGAGACGTGGTTCAGAATGATAAGATAGGAGGAAAAATAAACATCGGCGGCCAGACCCTTACTTCATTAACCTCCCGGGGAATGACCTACTGGAATATCCTGGGCAAGAGTCCTTCTTCGGGAAGGGTTTTTACTGTGATAAATGCCTATGCATGGTCACAGTTCTACTACTGGATTGCAATGTACGAGATAATCGGCTCGAAAAACACTACTCTGAACAACTCTCTTGCAGTCGTGATTCCGGATCTGATCGCAGTGAGTAGTTATTATCTTTGGGAAAAAGTCGACTGGTCCCTTCAGCGGGCCGGCATCATATCGGTCTCTGGAGTGGGAGGTATGCTGACGGGTATTTTCAGCAACATGGTCCTTTCGGAGTTGTTCAACTTCGAATCAGGAGTGGAGCTGACGAACTCTTTAATTCTGGGCTGCAGTTTTGCCGGTCAGGTTTTGGGCGTCATGGCTACCTCAGGAATGGAGAAGGACTCAAGGGCAGACCCGGAGCCTAACACCCTGGTTTCGCTTATCCCCATGGTAAAACCTGAAGGGCCTGGAGTATTCATCAATATCAGCTTTTAATAATAGAACAACTAAGGGAAGAAAAACCAGACTCGTGCTATAATGAGGGTATGAGAACAGGGTGGTATCGTTATTGTCTTATTCTATTTGTCTTTATTCTGTGCTTTACGGAAACAGGAGAATCGATGGGCCGGAAAGATGAGGCTTTAATCCAGACCAAGTGGAACCGTTCGCCGGGCTTACGCGTCGGGGAAGAGATCTATTTTCTGAGTTACTACAGCCTGTATCTTCCCGGAAAAGTTATTGTTCCTATGTTTGTTGTAACTAATCCAAAATACTTTTACACCGATTTTAGCTTGTATAAGCTTTCTTTAGAGCCCGGAAACGCCCGGGATGAGCTCGAACGAGTGTGGAGCTTCGAAGCCGAAGCCGGCTTGCAAAGGGTGGACCTGCAGTCTTGTCGGTTTGGGCGCGACGGAGACACACTCTATTTTAGCTGGACCGGTAACTGGAATTCGGAGCCAAAGAAGTTTCTTCATCCTGTACTCGAATACAACACTGAAAGTGGTACTCTTCGCCTTCTTGAGGAAGAAGAGGCTCCTGTCTCCCTGGATTATCAACATCCGAACAAAATGAAGGAAAGCAGGCTGTGGGGTTACGCTGGTGTACTTCCCCACGATGAGTGGAGTTTACCCTCGCCCCTTGTATACAGTTCAAAAAAACCGAAGTTTCTTGCAAAGGTTGTGGTCCAGGGCTTGGGTGATAGAGAGTTTAGATCCGCCGCCCTTAGAGCACTCGATACACTGGGGAAGCCGGAATTGTTTGAACACATACTTTCACAAATGGAAAAGGAACTTGGCAAAAATACAAAGCTCGGGTACGAAATGTATTATGAGAAATGGACTGCCCTGATCGAAATGAGCGAGACCCTTGAGCAGAACCGGCAAAAAGATATTTTTTCCGCCGCCTTTGAAAACGATACAGACTTGCTAAGGCATTTTATCGAGTCTGGAGTTGGTCCGAACACTCAGGATAGCCTGGGACGAACTCCCCTTATGTATGCTATTTGGGGAAAGTCTCCCGATGCCCTGCGCCTTCTCTTTGAGGAGGGTGCCGATCCGAGTTTGGAGAGCAACTCAGGGACGACCCCATGGCTTTACGCCGCACTAAACCCGCTGCGTCATCTATACCTGGAGTTGTGGGAGAAGATTTGAAAAAGTTCGGATAGCTGTGCAGGGCTTATTTGAAAATCTGCACTAGAGCCGAAAAGGCTGGAGCTGAGATACAGATAGTACCAACGGCCTACGATCCACTGAATAATACAGTAAGAACCAGACCAGTTATATAAATCTGTGTTTTAAGGCCCATTTGTTTATTTTTTCCAGTCTTTGACTTGCACTCCCCAACTGATTTTCCTAACATTAACTTTTACAATGGAAAAAAATATACCACAAGATTTTGAAAACGACACCGAGCTTCTGGGAAAAATACTGCAGACCTCCGTTTCCGCGATAACTGTTCTTGATACAGAAGGGAGTATTGTCTTTGCCAATGAAGCGGCCAAGAATATTCTCGGCCTTGTGCCCTCTAAAATTGCCGGAAAAACCTATAATGATCCCGGCTGGGATATTACCACCTTCGAAGGAGACCCCTTTCCGGAGGAAGATCTCCCCTTCACCCGGGTAATGAAAACAAAAATGCCGGTGTATGGAGCACAGCATGCAATCCGCTGGCCCGAGGGCGCCCGCAGATTTCTCTCCATAAACGGGGCCCCGATTCTTGATGCACAGGAAGAGGTAAAGCAGGTGGTCTTTTCAATCTCAGATATTACCGAGCAAAAGGAGATGGAGGAGGAGCTTCGCCTGAGTGAGAGACGCTTTCGGGATGTGGCCGAGGCATCGGGAGAGTATATATGGGAGCTCGACACCGGGGGAAAGTACACCTACGTATCGAAAAGATTGGGAGAAATGCTCGATCGTCCCATAGAGGAGATTATTGGAAAATCCCCCTTCTTTTTTATGCCGAAAGATGAAGCCCGGAGGGTAGAAGACTGGTTTTCGCGGATAGTGAAAAACCCAGAACCCTTCAAGGACATGGAGCACTCCTCCCTTCTCAAGGACGGAAGTTTAATATGGCAACGGGTAAGCGGACTTCCAATATTCGACGGAAGCGGTAAATTTGCCGGGTATCGTGGAACCGCCGCCGACATTACTGCAAAGAAAAAGAGTGAGGCAGCTGTCAAGGAGAGTGCCGAACGCCTGGAAATGGCAATTGCCGCTTCCGGCCTCGGTATTTGGGACCTTGATATCAAAACAGGCCGGCTCACATGGAACCATTCCATGCTGGACATATACGGCATCTCCCAGGAGGAGTTTACCTCGGCCTACGAAGTCTGGGAACATGCGCTCCATCCCGATGACCGCTATAAGGCGGAAGCGGCCCTGCAGGATACCATGCATGAGTATATACCCTTCGACGTACAGTTTAGGATCCTACGGCCGGACGATTCTATGCGCTACATTCACGCCCTTGCACGGACCTACTTTGACAAAGACGGCAAACCGGAACGGATAGTAGGCATAAATCAGGATGTCACCGAGAGGGTAGAATCGGAAAATGTGCTGAGGGAGAAGGAGGCTAAACTCTCCTCTCTCTACGAGCTTGCCCCGGTAGCTATAATCCTCAACAGAAAATCCGACGGTAAATTCATGGAGGCCAACCCCGAACTGTTCAGACTTACCGGCTACAACGAAGAGGAGTATAAAGAGCTCTCCTATTGGGATATCACCCCGGAAAAATATGCGGAGGTCGAGAAAAAGCAACTCGAAGAGTTGGAGAGAAGAGGAGGCTATGGGCCCTTCGAAAAAGAGTATATCCGAAAGGACGGGACCCTGGTTCCTATTCTCCTCCAGGGAGTGGTAATAAGAACAGCGAACAATGAAGAGATGATATGGTCGATTGTCCAGGATATCAGCGATCAAAAGCGCCACGAGCGGGAGCTGCAAGAGGCGAAGGAGGAGGCTGAAAGCGCAAACCGGGCAAAGAGCGATTTTTTGGCAAATATGAGTCATGAGATAAGAACGCCCATGAACGCGGTTATCGGACTGAGTCAATTGCTGCTGAACACAGAAATGAGCCGTGCCCAGGAGGACAAACTCAACAAGATCCATAAGTCCTCAAAAATGCTTCTCGGTATCATAAATGATATTCTCGATTTTTCGAAAATTGAGTCGAACAAACTCAAACTCGAGCTTGTGGAGTTTGATATCAGAGAACTTGTCGACCAGCTCTCCACCCTCTTTTATGAGGCGATGGAAAAAAAGGATTTAGAGCTCTTTTTCCATGTGTCTCCGGAGGTTCCCTATATGCTGAAAGGCGATTCCCTGAGGATAGGCCAGGTACTCACAAACCTCTTGAGCAATGCGGTAAAGTTTACCCACCAGGGTTCAGTGAAACTTTTTGTCCGGAAAGTAAAAGACACGGAAGAAGGGGTGAGGATACAATTCGAGGTAAAGGACACCGGAATCGGGATGAGTGATGAGCAGCTGGACCGTCTTTTTACTCCCTTTACCCAGGCAGACTCTTCCACAACCCGCAAATACGGCGGTTCCGGTTTGGGGCTGGTAATCAGCAACCGTATAGTTGAGGCGATGGGGGGAGAGCTGAAAGTGGAAAGTAAATCCAAAGAGGGAACGATGTTCAGTTTCGAGCTGGAACTTCTTCTCTCGGAGGAAGAGTCCGCCCCTGACTACAGGGAAATTCTGTCCAAGCGAAAGGTCCTGGTAGTGGACGACCACAAAGACGCCCGGAGCATACTTAAGGAGATGCTTGAAAGCTACGAAATGCAGGTGGAACTTGCCCAAGGGGGAGAAGAGGGAATAGAGAAGGTGCGAAATGAGGATACTGCAGGGGCTCCCTTCGATTTTATTCTTATGGACTGGAAAATGCCCGGTTTGAACGGCCTGCAATCAAGCCGGAAAATACAGGAACTCGCCCGGGAAGGAGCATTGAAGCAGGCCGCACCTTCAATACTTATGGTCAGTGCCTACAATTTCGAGGAGATAGGAATAGACGAAGGTGATACCCTCGATTTTTTACCAAAACCGGTTACCGCTTCATCCCTATTCAACACTTTGATTCGAGCTGCTAAGGGTGAAACGGGTCAGAGTGGTACAGTAACCGCTCGGGCAGCACGTATCCAAGCGCCGGTATTGTCGGGGCTAAGAGTGCTTCTTGTAGAAGACAACGAGCTGAACCAGGAGGTTGCCTACAACCTTCTGAAAGAGACGGAGTCGGAGGTGTTTGTTGCGAATAACGGAGTAGAAGCGATTTCTATGGTAGAAGTAGACTCCTTCGACATGATTTTTATGGACCTGCAGATGCCGGAGATGGACGGGTACGAGGCAACAAGAATTATCCGCCAATCTCACCCTGAGATTCCCATAATTGCTCTGACTGCAGCAGCTCTAGTGGAGGATCGTCAAAAAGCAAAAGATGCGGGGCTCAATGATCATCTTATAAAACCGATACAAACAGAGGAGCTGTACCGAACCATGAAGAAATATGCCCCCGCTGATTTTAAGGGTTCCGAAAAAAAAACCCGTGAAAAGGGGGACCAGGAGGACACAGGGGGCCCGAAGGTGCCGGAAAATATACCCGGTTTCGATATTGCCGCCGGTATCGATGTGAGCGGCGGGGACCCGAAATTCTATTTGAAAATGCTCTTTAAGTATCGGGAACAGCTGCATGAACTTTTTAGCACGCTGATGCAGCAGATTAAGGATACAACACACATCGAGGGAGCGGAGATAACCGCACACTCCTTAAAAGGCGTAGCGGCAAATATGGGGGCAAAAGCCCTGCAAAATGCGGCTGCCGAGGCGGAGAAAAAAATCAAGGCCGGCCGTGTTCCTGGAAACGCGGATATTGAGGCCCTCGAAAACGCCTTCGGGGAAGTCTCCCGGGGTTTTACCCAACTCGAAAAGTATAACGAAGAACATACCCTGGCTGCACCTACCTTTGAGACCGGGCAGGAGATGGGCGGGCAGGATAAGACTAAGCAAGGGTCGACCGACGAGGACGAGCAGGGGCGGCAGCCGGATATGGAGTATTTACAGAAAGTGTATACCCGGCTTCAGGCGAGTGAGATGCTCGGGGATGATGAGGTAGAGAGTCTTCTCGATGCGCTGAAGGGAAAGGCGGACGCACAACAACAAAAAGACCTCTTCAAGTATATCGACAATCTGATGTATGATGAGGCCGCAGGTCTTTTGGATAAAATAGTAAATATTAAAGGGGACAACTGAATGAAGAAGGGTGACCCAAAATACTCCGTCTTGATTGTAGACGATGTAAACTACAATGTTAAAATGCTTGCACACGCTTTAAAAGATGAGTACAGAATCAAGATTGCAACAAACGGCCCCAAGGCACTAGAACTGGCATCCTCAAAGGAAGACCCACCGGACCTCATACTCCTCGATGTAATAATGCCGAAGATGGATGGGTACGAAGTGTGTCGTCGCCTAAAAAATGACCCCCTCACCAAGCAATTGCCTGTAATTTTTGTTACCGCTCGGGATGATGCGGAGGATGAGGAGTACGGACTGAATCTCGGGGCTGTGGATTATGTGACAAAGCCCTTCAACCAGGCTATCCTCAAGGCAAGGGTCCGCAATCACGTAGATATGAAGGTAAAAAACGATCTTCTCGAAGAGCTGGCCGCCATGGACGGCCTAACCCGTATTCCCAATCGCCGGAGTTTTGATGTAACTCTGCAAAAAGAACGGGACAGGGCTGCTCGAGAGAAAACTCCCCTCACACTTCTCCTCATGGATATAGATTATTTCAAGGCCTACAACGACACCTACGGACACGGTAAGGGAGATACGTGTTTGGAAAGTGTTGCGAAAGCTTTAACCGCCTGCACCTCCCGTCCCGCCGACGTTGTTGCCCGTTACGGCGGGGAAGAGTTTGCAGCGATCCTGCCGAACACCGAAAGAGAAGGAGGGCTAAAGAAGGCGGAAGAGTTCAGAAAAAGTGTGGAAGACCTTGAAATACCTCACAAACATTCTAAGATCTCCGACCACCTGACAATTAGCGTCGGCGTACTCACCCAAATTCCCGAAACGAAGGACAGTCCCGAGGAACTCAATAAAATAGTTGACGAGGCCCTCTACCGTTCAAAAAAAGAGGGAAGAAACCGAGTAACCTCCGCATACAATTAATAACCCCCTTTTTGGATTATGAACAGCATTCCCGGTTTTAGTCTTGTTTTTGGTCCAAGCTGTACCAATACGGCCTGAGATCAACCCACTCTTCCTTGCGCCGAGCCACATCGGCAGCCAAACGTGCAATATTAGCCCATAGCCCCTCTTCAAGCTCAACCGCCGGAAGCCTTTCGCCGGTTATTATGTGACTGCTATGCTGTTTCTTTAGCTCAGCCAAACCGATACACAGCCATTCCACCTCCCGGTCTTCCACAATTGTCTGGAGGTCGTCGGCCCTTTTTACTGTAGAAGAAATCCCGCTGACCGCAGCCGATTATTCCGAGACCTGTCGTTTTTGCTTTATTCATACTTTGGCTCCCTGTACTTCAGCATTACGAATAAGCCTAGCAGAGCTACCGCCGAACCAACCAGCGGTGTCAGACGAACCCCCAGGGGATCGGCAACCGCAGCCACCGCTCGCCCGAAAAGCATGATTGCCCCCAAGGCGGTAAGCCCGCCGATCACATGACGGTCCGAAACAAACTGAATCATTCCCTGATCAATCCGCTCCTGGGGAGGCAGGAGGAACACTACGTAGTAAGTAAGCAGCATTGAATCCAGCAGGGTCCATCCCGCTGCTGAGAGGTTGTAGAAAAACCTTCTCGCCCCTTT
>Ga0209925_1001645_pt1 | contig 11118 bp, 12 predicted proteins | sample SalPonR2_A_D1_MG_FD_185702 | JGI IMG/M metagenome (GOLD analysis project Ga0209925, IMG submission 185702) | Salt pond soil microbial communities from South San Francisco under conditions of wetland restoration - Salt Pond MetaG R2_A_D1_MG... ...
TTTTAATTCAATTATTGAATTGGTTCATGATCAACCTGAAAAGGTAGAGAAAATGATCTTAAATTTATCAGATATTTATAGAAAAATCCTAAGTCTTAATGAAAACAATTTGATAAATATAAATGAGGAAATTGATCTTATTAAAAAATATTTAACAATAGAAAAAATTAGAATGAATGAAAGATTAACATATTCTATAGATTTAGATACTAAGTGTACTGAAGTCAAAATTCCTCCTTTTTGTATAGAGGTTTTGGTTGAAAATGCAGTAATTCATGGAATTTCAAAAAAAAGAGAAGGGGGAAATATAAAAGTAAGTATTAGGAAAAAAGAAAATAGATGTATAATAGAAATCGAAGATAATGGAAAGGGGTTCAAAAAAATTGATTCTGAGGGATTTGGGCTGTATAGTGTTGAAGAAAGGTTAAAGCTCATATATAATAATAATTACAAATTTAATATTATAAAAAATAATCCTGGCACAAAAGTAATTATGGAGGTTCCTATAAATGAAGACTCTTTTAGTAGATGATGAAAAACTTGCGATAAAAAGATTGAAATCTTTATTAACCAATTATCCTAATATAAAGATCATTGATAGTGCAGATAATGGCAAAGATGCAATTAAAAAAATCAATGATTTAAAACCCGATTTAGTTTTTATGGATATTGAGATGCCTGAGTATGATGGTTTCCAGGTCCTAAAAAATTTATCAATTAATCCAATAGTAGTTTTTGTTACCGCTTATAACAAATATGCAATTAAAGCTTTTGAGGCTAATGGAGTGGATTACTTGTTAAAACCGGTATCACAAAAAAGGATGGATGAAACTATAAAAAAAGTTTCCAGGTATAACAAAGGAATTTCATCTGAATTAATTATGAAATTAAAAAAAGAACTGACAACAGGTGATGTTATTAAAAGATTCGCTGTTGAAAGTAAAAATGGCTTTCTTATTGTACCACAAAAGAATATTTATTATTTTAATTCTGAGGATAAATATATTTTTATAAATACATATGATAAAAAATATTTCTATGATTCTACATTAAAAAAAATTGAAAAAAAAGTTGATAATGACATCTTTTTGAGGGTTCATAGAAGTTATATTGTTTCTTTAAATAAAATTGAAAAAGTTCATAAATGGTTTGGAGGAAGATTTAAAATAATTTTAAATGATAAAAATAAAACAAAATTAACTGTTAGTCGCAGCAGAGTTCCTGAATTCAAAAAAAAGATTGGAATATAAAATTTACTTGATTGATTTAGTGTTTAATTGTTATATAATAATATAAAAGGAGGAATTATGGCGATTGAAAAAGTATGGATAGAAGATGGTTGTATATCATGTGGTTTATGTGTACAGGAATGTCCTCAAGTTTTTGAAATGGAAGATATAGCTGTTGTTAAAGATAATGTAAATTTTTCAGATCATGAAGATGCAATAAAAAGCGCTGCAGAAAATTGTCCCGTGGATGTAATTAAGTTTGAGTAATTTTAATACTGTATAGATTATACTCTAAATTTATAGCTGTAGATTTTTGAATAATTCTTGATTTCAAATCAAATTATTATTACAATACTTTCATATAAAGAGATATAGGTGACTAAAAAAAATTAAAGAGTGGGTATGTATAAAATAAAAGAAAATATAAAATCTTATAAAAAAATATTGACTATATATGAAAAATGTAATTGGAAAGCCTACACCAATGATAAAGAAAGATTAATTAGGGCTATAGAAAATTCAGATTATAATATCTCTGTTTGGGACAAAAAAAAACTTATAGGCTTTTCCAGAATTATTACTGATAATGAACATATTTTATATTTACAGGATATTCTTGTCTTACCTGGCTATCAAAATATGGGAATAGGTTCAAAAATGTTAAAAAAGATTGTTGAAAAATATTCGCATATAAGACAAAAAGTACTTATTGCTGATAAAAGTAAATTATTAAAGAATTTCTATCTAAAAAATGAATTCAAATTAATAAAAGATTACCCGGTAAACTGTTTTATTAGATTAGAAAACTATGATGTAAATTAATGGAGGAAAAATGAATAAAATCGATACTATTTTAAATAAAACATCTTTTACTAAGGAAGATTTAATATTTTTGATAAATCTTAAGAATAAAAATAAGATTCAAAAATTATATAAAAAAGCTTATAAAATTAAAAGAAAAAATGTTGGAAAAACTGTTTATTTTCGTGGAATTATCGAATTTAGCAATATCTGTGAAAAAAATTGTTTATACTGCGGAATAAGAAAAAACAATAAGAGTGTTAATAGATATATTATGGATAAAAAAACCATAATAGATTCAGCTCTATGGGCATATAAAAATGATTATGGATCGCTGGTATTGCAATCAGGAGAAAGAACTGATGATGAATTTATAGATTTCGTTGAGGATATTCTATTAAAGATTAAAGAAAAAACATCCGGAAAATTAGGAATAACTCTATCGGTTGGAGAACAGAAAAAAAGTACTTATAAAAGATGGTTTGAAGCAGGTGCTCATAGATATCTTTTAAGAATTGAAACATCTAATAAAGAATTATATAAAAAACTACATCCCAAAAATCATGATTTTAATAAAAGGTATAAATGTCTAAAATCTCTTCAAGAAATTGGGTATCAGGTTGGAACAGGTGTAATGATTGGGTTGCCCTATCAAACCAGAGAAGATCTTATAAATGATATATTGTTTTACAAGGATTTTAATATAGACATGATTGGAATGGGACCCTATATAATTCATAAAGATACTCCACTTGCAAAAAATATGAAAGAATTTAAAAAAAATACCCAGCTTGAACTTGGTTTAAAAATGGTAGCATTAACAAGAATTTTTCTTAAAGATGTTAATATAGCAGCTACTACTGCGTTGCAGGCTTTGAATCCTATAGGTAGAGAGATGGGCTTAAAAGCAGGAGCGAATATTGTAATGCCTAATATTACAAGTATAGAATATAGGGATGGTTATAAACTCTATGATGATAAACCATGTACAGATGAGAATTCTGAAAAATGTAAAAGTTGTTTGAAAAATAGGATACAATCTATTGGAGAAAAAATAGGTTATAATAAATGGGGAGATTCTCCACATTATTTTAAAAGGGTAAAGGGAAGTTATTGATATGGCAGTAGTTGAAGCAGTTTGTAAAAGTGAAAAAGTTGGTACAGCAAAAAATATAGTCAATGAAGGATTTTTTAAAAAAGGGCATGGCCTTGTAGGAGATGCTCATGCTGGCAGTAAAAGAGAGGTCAGTTTACTTGCTCTTGAGAGTATTAATAAAATGAGAAAAAAAATTAGCAACTTAAAATACGGGGATTTTGGTGAAAATATTACTACAAAGGGCATTTGTTTATATAAATTAGAAATAGGCACCAAATTGAAAATTGGAAATGTTAAATTAAGAATTACTCAAATTGGTAAAAAATGTCATGACAAATGTGAGATATACCGACGGGTTGGAAAATGTATCATGCCTGATGAAGGTGTTTTTGCTGCAGTACTCGAATCCGGTATTATCAAACAGGGTTCTGAAATAAAAGTCATAGAATAAATAAACAAATTAATTTCTTATTAATTTATCAAAAATATCTTTTAATACTTGTAATTAAAAAAAATATAATTTAAAATAAATATTGGAGGTTTTATGAAAAAAGTTTTTCTTGTATTAAGCGGTGGTGGTGCAAGAGGATTTGCTCATATTGGTGTCATTAAATCACTTGAGTCTCATAATATCAAACCTGATATAATTTCAGGAACCAGCATGGGAGCAATTGTTGGTGGTTTATATTCTTATGGGTATTCTATTGAAAAAATTGAAAAGATTGCAAGAAATTTTGATTGGAAAGAATTTGCAAAATTTTTTATCTTCCCCACAACTAATAAAAATTTTATAGAAAAAGATGGTGTACTCAAATTTTTTAGAAATTTAACAGGCAATACTAAAATTGAAGATTTAGAAAAAAAGTTTTATGCTGTGGCTTTCGATCTTAAAAACAATTCTGAAATTATTATCGATAAGGGAGATTTAGCATCCGCCATGAGAGCAAGCATGTCAATCCCTATTGTATTTACACCATTTCCCTATGAAGATCGATTATTGTTTGATGGAGGTTTGATAAATCCTCTACCGGTAGATGTTATTGATTATAAAAAAGGAGACTATATTATTGCAGTGAATGTACTAAAAAAGAAGGTTGGAAAATTATCAAAAGAACACTTAAATTTAGATTTAGAATCTCTTATTGAAAAGAATGAAGAAAGAAAAGAAAAATTATCTAAAAAAATTGATTCAAATGTTTTGATGGAAAAACTAAAAGAAAATGATAATTATAAAAAAATAAAAAATAAATTGTTATCAATTTATGAGTTTTTTGAAAAAGATGAAGAAAAGCAGCTATCAAACTTGAAAATTCTTGAAAAAATATTTTATACCAATCAGAATTATATTGTACAGTCAAGAAGCTATGAGAATATTGATATATTTTATGAACCGATTGCTGAAAAAGTCAATTTTTTTGATTTTGCTGGTTCTCTCAAATTAATAGATAAGGCAGAAAGAGAAATGGATAAAATTCTTGAAGATAAAAAGGCATTTGATATAATAAAAGATAATTAAGTAAATAAGGAGATTAGATGAACCTAAAAGATATAATGATTGATAAGTTAATTTATATCGAAGAAAAAGTTTTCACCAAACAGGATGTATTTACATTTTTAACTGAAAAAATTGCCAGATTAAAAGGAGTTAACGAGGATTTGTTATTAAATGCTGTAAATAAGAGGGAAAATAAATTAACAACAGCTATTGGGCTTAATGTAGCAATTCCTCATGCCAGAATTAAAAATTGGGGAAAAACAACTATGGCATGTTTAAAAACAAAAGAAGTTAAAAATTATGAATCGATGGATTCTAAACCGGTTAAACTTGTTTTTTTGTTTATTTCAGATTCAAATAAACCAGGAGAACATGTAAATGTAATGTCAAAATTATCATATATTTTAGCAGAGGATGACAATATTGATAAATTATTAAATACTAAGTCATCTGAAGAATTATTTAATTCAATTATTGAAATATCTAATGCCATGTGATATTTTTTATACATGGATATAGAAAAATATGCAAAATTCTTAACGGATAATAGATTCTCTAATTTTATAGAAAAGGTTAAAGATAGGACAAGATACCATACTTTTATTTTTGAAAATTTTTATGATTCTCATAATATATGTGCAGGATTGCGTTCTATTGAAGGATTTGGTTTTCAGGATGTACACATAATTGAAAACAACAATGAATTTGATATCAGTAAAGGTGTTACTCAGGGTTCACATAAGTGGCTATCTATTTATAAGTATAAAGATTTGGAAAAATGCAGGAAAAAATTAAAAAAAAATGGATATAAAATTTTTGTTGCTGATCCAAAACCCGAACTTCCATCTATAAATCAAATGGATTTCAGTACGAAATCAGCATTTTTATTTGGTCAGGAAGGATATGGAGTTTCAGAAGAAGCAAAAACTATAGCAGATGGATTTTTTTATATACCCATTAGAGGATTTGTAGAAAGTTTTAATGTATCGGTATCAGTGGCAATTACAGCTTACAGAATTAGGTATTATCTTGAAAATAATTTTAAAAATAAGTGGAAACTTAATTCAGATGAAAAAAAAATAATTCTGGAATCCTGGCTTAAAAAAGAAAAAATAGTTAAAAAAATATTAGAAAAAGAAAAAAAATAAGGAAAAGAAAGGAGAGATAATTATGAAAAAGATACTGATAACCTATCAAATTCCGGAAAACGGGATTAAATTATTGAAAAAAAATTTTGATGTTGATCTTAATACAAATGAAAAACAATTATCAAGAGAGTATCTCCTTAATAATATTTCAAAATATGATGCAGCTATTACTATGCTTTATGATAAAATCGATAAAAAAATACTTGAAAAGGGGCATCCTAAACTTAAAATTATAGCTAATTATGCTGTAGGATATAATAATATTGATATTAAAAAAGCAAAAGAATTAGATATAACAGTTTGTAATACACCCGGAGTATTAACTAATGCAACAGCTGAAATAGCATTTTCATTAATGATCGCTATATCAAGAAATATATTACCTGCTGATAAATTCGTTCGAAAAGGTAAATTTGTGGGATGGAGACCTGAACTATTTCTTGGTGATGAATTAAAAAATAAAACTGTGGGTATTTTTGGAATGGGAAGAATAGGAAAATCGCTTGCAAAAAAATGTAAATGTTTTGACATGAATATAATATATAATAATAAAGAAAAATTACCTGAAGAAATAGAAAAAAAATATAATGCTAATTATGTTTCTTTTGATGAATTACTTGAAAAAAGTGATATTATTTCAATTCATGCTCCCCTAACAGATAAAACTAAACATTTATTTAACAAAAGTTCTTTTGAAAAAATGAAAAATGGTGCATATATAGTTAATACGGGAAGGGGTCCCATTATAAAAGAATCAGATTTAGTTGAATATTTACAAAATGGCAGGTTAAAAGGGGCAGGGCTTGATGTTTATGAGTTTGAACCTGAAGTTAATGAAAAACTTTTAAAAATGGACAATGTTTTACTGCTGCCTCACATTGGAAGTGCTTCCAATTATGCAAGAAAATCAATGAGTGAAATGGTAGCAAATGCTGTCATAAAATATTTTAATAGTAAAGAACCCGAAAATAAGGTTGTATAGATTATGGATAAAAATAAAATATTTTATGAAATAAATCAGGTTATAGAAGAATCCATTGAAACAAATAATTTTAAGAGGTTAAAAAATTTTAATTTAAGCGAAATACTTGAATTTTTTAATAAATTAAATGATGATAAAATTGAAAAGATTTATGATAAATTACCTGTTAATTTCCAGAGGGAAATTCTGGAACATTCTAATATACACCTCCAATCATTCCTAATTAACATTCTTAACCAAAAAAACGAAAAGTATATATATAAAATTATTAAAAAAATGGATCTGGATGATATAGCTGATATTTTACTTGATATTTATGAAGAGAAAAGATTGAAAATATTAACTAATTTTCCAAGAAAGAAAAAAAATAATCTTGCGGCACTTTTAAAATATCCAGAAGATACAGCCGGGGGAATAATGACAAAGGATTATTTCTTTGTCTATAAAAATTTAAAAGTAAAAGATGTTAAAAATGATTTAAAAAAGACTGAGAATATACATTCTCTCCTTTATGCATACGTAGTGGATAGAAGCATGAAACTCATTGGTGTTTTATCACTCCATGATTTATTACTTGCTGAGAATTCAGATAGTATAAGTGATATAATGACATCTGATGTTATAAGTGTAAAAGCTGAAAGAGATCAGGAAAAAGTTGCAGAATTAATTGAAAAATATGACTTTTTTGCTTTACCTGTAGTAAATGGAAGAAATAAGTTAATTGGAATGGTAACTTCAGATGATATCATTGATGTAATAAGAGAAGAAGAATCAGAAGATATTTATAAAGCTATTGGAATAGAAGAAGAAAATCTTTATACGAAAAATACATTTAAGGTAGCCAAAATGAGACTTCCATGGTTAATTACAACTTTTTTTGGAAGCATGCTTTCAGCTTCACTGTTAACACTTTTTAAAAGTACACTGCATCAGGTTATTGTGCTTACAAGTTTTATACCTGTTATTACCGCAATGGGTGGAAATATTGGTACACAAACTGCTACAATAGTTGTTAGGGGAATGGCAATTGGATTTATTAACCTTGAAAAAATTAAAAAAACTCTTCTACGGGAATTAAAAGTTGCATTTTTGATGAGCATAGTTGTTGCGTTTATTATTTCAACTATCTCTTATGTCTGGCATGGTAAAATAATGCTCGGCGTTATATTGGGTATTTCAATGATTCTTGGAATTACAACAGCATCATTAATTGGAACAGTTATTCCTTTTATGTTTAAAAAATTGGATATCGATCCTGCCATCGCAACAGGACCATTTGTTACAACAACTAATGATGCTACAGGGATAATTATTTACCTAACCCTTGCTAAACTTTTTATAACTTATTTGACTTAAATGGGAAAAATTAAATTTGAAGGTATTATTTTATATAAAACTAAATTTAAAAACACATCCTATATTTTAGATGTTTTTACAAAGTCGAAAGGAAGAATTCCGCTTATAGCAAGAGGTGCATTAAGGGATAAGAGTAAATTTCTTGGTGATCTTGAGTTCTTAAATCATCTCTATTTATATGTTTATTTTAAAAACAGCAGAAATATTAATACACTAATGGAAACTGAAATGATTGAAAATTCAAATTTTATAATTACTAATCCATTAATATTTAATAAATTAGGAGAAATCGTTTATCATTTGAGAAGAACTTTATTACAGGGAGAAAATCATGATAAAATATATGATAAATTCATATTAATGTTAAAGGGAATAAAGAAGAACAAACCATATAAAGCGATTCTCTATTTTTTTTATTTTTATTTAAAATTTATAGGCTGGGATATTAAATTAACTATCGAATGCAGCTGCAATAATCCAGGTGAAAATTTGAATTATTTTGATTATGAAAATGGAGAGTTTTATTGTTCAAATTGTAAAAGAGGAGATAAAATAAATAATAAAATTATCTTAATTATAAAACAATTGCTTTCTCCCAAAAGTAAAGAATTAAATATATCTAAAAGAGAGTTTCTGGATTGCTATAATCTTCTACTAAAATATTTAAAGTATCATATTTCTTGAAAAATATTTTACAGAATACACTGAAAATCCAATAATAATCTGAAATTTGATGAGTTCAATAAGATAGAAGGGTTCCTGATGGATAAATATTTTATTTATTATAAATATTATAAGGGCAGATGTGATAATAAAATCAAGTAATCCAGCAATGTAAAACCAATTTTTTCTAAATCTTAAAAAATATTTATGCCACAATTTTATAGATATTGATAGAATGAGAATTAAAATAGGGATTGAAACTCTAAATAAAATATTTAATTCACTAATAAGATAAAGTATAAATGAAATTACAATAATTATAGAAAAGAGTATATAATTATTGAATTTAAGATTTAAGTATAAAATTACAATGATATAAGATGAGAAAAGTATCAAAAAAATGTTAAAATAATCATATCCGATGAAATTTACATTAAAAATATAAACAATTAGGGTAAATAAAAAAATTGAAACTAATAGGGTTAACAGAGGTAAAACAAACCTTTTTTTTAACATATAACACGCCCAGGAGGATTCGAACCCCCAACCTATTGATCCGTAGTCAATCGCTCTGAATCCAATTGAGCTATGGGCGCCGACATGGAAATATTATAATTACACAATTAATTTTGTCAAAGAAAAAATATATAACTAAATTGTAAAAAATTAACTATTAAATTCTAAAATATTGATATAGTTTATTAATCTATTATAATAATAAGTATGAAAAATAAATACAGATCAATTTCTAATATTTTAAATTTGATGGGATATCTTTTAATTCTATTTACAATAATTCTTACAATTCCATTACTTTATTCATATTTACAGAGCACTCAAAAAATATTTTATTCTTTTTTTTATCCATTTTTAATATCATTGAGTTTTGGAACCATTTTGATTAAGGTTTTTGATAAGGGTAAACTTAGTATTGCACAGGGAATGATTGTTTGTACTTTAGGATGGTTATTTCTATCATTTATTGGTGCTTTGCCATATGTTTTTGGGATAAAAGCATCTTTTATCAATTCCTATTTTGAAGCAATGAGTGGATTTACTACAACAGGTATAACAATGTTTACCGGTTTAGATAAATTTCCAAAAGCAATATTGCTGTGGAGAAGTTTAACACAGTGGATTGGGGGGCTTGGAATTATAACTTTTTTCCTTGCAATATCATCTAAAATACAGGGTGCTCATAGATTATTTGGAGCAGAAAGCCATAAAGCAGATACTGATAGACCCGCTCCCGGATTAATAAATACTGTAAAAATTTTATGGTTGATATATTCTTTTTTCACAATTCTAATTATTTTTTTACTTTATCTTAATGGAATGAATCTATTTGATAGTATTAATCATTCTTTTACAGCTCTTTCTACAGGCGGGTTTTCCACACATGATAGCAGTATTTCATATTTTATGATAAATAATTTTAAAAATTACAGGTTATTAGAATATATTATAATATTAGGAATGCTTCTTGGTGGAATTAGCTTTGTTACTCATTATTTCTTTCTCAAGGGAAGATTAAAAAAAGTAATAAAAAATATTGAATTGAGATATTTTATTGGAATAATTTTATTATTTTTTGGAGTTATTTTATTTGAAAAAGTTTTAAGGCATGATATCTATGATGGAATCCGGATTTTTTCAAAAGAATTCTGGTTAGTTACTGAAGATAACATAAGAAATATTTTATTTCAGGTGGTTTCAATTTTAACAACTACAGGATTCGGAACAAAAGATATTGGATCTCAATATTTTGGAGCAGCAGCTAAGCAGATATTTTTACTTGCCATGTTTATTGGTGGCTGTGTTGGTTCTACAGGTGGTGGGTTTAAAGTTATGAGAGTTGCTATATTGAATAAAGTAGTAAAATTAAAAATATTTAAATTTATTGCACCAAAAAATTCTCTCAATACACTTTACTATGAAGGAAAAAAAATCGATAGAGAAGAAATTAATAGGATAAACACAATTTTATTTTTATGGATTGGATTAATATTTTTGGGGGGAATTGTTACAGCATTATTTTCAAACCAAGGAGCATTATCTTCGGTTTCAGGAATGTTCAGTGCTCTTGGGAATATAGGCCCTTCTTACATGAGTGTTAAAGAAATGATTAACCTAAATCCATTGATAAAACTTGTTTATATTTTTGGAATGCTTGCAGGCAGATTAGAAATACTGCCTGTTATCCTATTATTTAAAAGAAAAGCTTGGTATTTTTAAGGAGGTTTTATGTATATAATTGTTGCAGGAGCAGGAAATATTGGTAGTCAAATAATAAAAATTCTTGCAGAAAACAAACATGATCTGGTTGTAATTGATAAAGATAATGATGT
>Ga0209925_1001647_pt1 | contig 11115 bp, 9 predicted proteins | sample SalPonR2_A_D1_MG_FD_185702 | JGI IMG/M metagenome (GOLD analysis project Ga0209925, IMG submission 185702) | Salt pond soil microbial communities from South San Francisco under conditions of wetland restoration - Salt Pond MetaG R2_A_D1_MG... ...
TCTACCTCTCAATGCCGGAAGGCTATGCAGTGTACCGGCCGATGCTGGTATTAAATGCTGATGAGATCGAACTGCTGTGCAAGGAAAAAAGATTACCGGTTTTGGATGTGACCTGCCGATACTCATTAATGAGACCAAAAAAGGTACTCGGCGGGTACTTCGAAAATTTTGGGTATCGTTTTACCTATCAGCAGGTGTTTGAATTTGCTCGTAGCTATTTGCATATCGCTGATCTCGAGACGGTACAATCGATTACTCAGGAAGAGTACCTCACAAAGAGGTTTTAGTTACTATAATGCCGTACAGAAAAAGCATAAAACTCCACAACGAAGTAAACTGCCTGAATATTAAGGTGGTGTACGATTATATGCTTCGTAAGGCACCAGAACTAGCCAAAAGCCTGTTTGACAATCTTCCTGAGCCTTACAGTACTGTTTCATCGCCTGAAAAGGTATTAACTGACGAAAATAACTGGGTTACCAGTGCCCTAATAGTGAAAATATTCGAGAACGCTCGTAGCTTATTAAACGATCCTCATGCTCCCTACCATATTGGGAAAGACTCAATCGAACAAAGAGAGTTCGGCTATATTCAAAAGTATTTTTTGGTTACTTTTGGCGGGCCTACCGGCTTATTGAAGCGGATCAATCACATCAACTCCCAGTTCAACCATACAAAAATAATGGAAATTATTTACAGTTCCCCCTCCCGAGCGGTAGTGCGGCTGCATTGGAAGGAGAACCGAGTACTGTCAAAAGATATTTGCAGCTTTAATAAAGGGATATATTCAGCGATACCCACTATCTGGAAACTTTTGCCGGCCCAGGTTGAAGAGCCTTTTTGCTACTTCAATGGTGATCCCTATTGCCAGTTTAATATCCAGTTTCATGCGAACAGTTGGAGGCCTTATCATCTGCTGAGTTTATTCCAAACCCGCAAGGCCCAGCTCTTATCGGCATTGGAACAGATAGAGAGTGATAAACTGGCTTTGAAAAAACAGTATGACGAGGTAAACCGACTGAATCATGAATTGTATGACAAAGTGGAGAAACTTCGAGCAGTGAACCTCGCCTCAAATATGCTGGTCTCCCAGTCTAGTTCAGAAGAAATTTTAAAGGCAACCATGAAATCGATGGTTGAAGTGCTTGATTTTGACCGGGCTATTATCATGCTGGTTGATAAGGATAGACATTTTCTTGAGTTTAAGTATGCAATCGGTGATAGTCCGGAAGCGATCGAGCGTCATTTGCGAGGGTATCGAATACCCCTTGGACGAAAGGAAAATATTATGGCCAGGGTCTTTCAGGAAGCAAAACCGATGTACATACAGGATCCAATTACGACCGGCTTGCATCCAAAGAACCGAATTTTGAGGAACTTTGATGTCTCTTCATTTATGATTGCGCCCTTGCGTACCGGTAACACAGTGATCGGAATTGTCGGAGCAGATCGACTCAAGAGCAAGGAAAAAGTAAGTCCCCGAGATTTGGATGAATTGTCCATTTTTACCAATACGATTGCTGAAACCCTACATAAGGCTCAGCTTAAGGAAGAGATCGAAAGCGGCTATGTAAACACCGTAGGGGCTTTAGTGCAGGCAATTGAAGAGAAGGATGCATATACTCGGGGACATTCTGAACGGGTAGCCGAATTGTCTCTACGAATTGGTCGGGTACTTGATTTAGATCAACACCGGTTAGAATATTTGCGTATCGGCTGTCTGCTGCATGACGTAGGGAAAATTGGAATTTCCGAATCGATTGTGCGTAAACCTAAGAATCTAACTGCCTCAGAATATAATATTATTAAGCAGCACCCCTTAAAGGGTGCGGAAATCGTAAAGCCTATTAGCTTCTTAAAAGATCATATGTATATCATTCGTAACCACCATGAGTGGTATGACGGCACTGGCTACCCTGACGGTTTAAAAGGAGATAACATTCCCCTAGAAGCGCAGATCGTGAGTGTCGCGGATGCATATGATGCAATTACTTCTACCCGACCTTACCGAAAAGGATTAACTCCCCAAGAAGCTCTGCATCGAATTACTCTGCTCTCCGGCAGCCAATTTGCTCCACAGGTGGTGAAGGCCTTTAAGCAGGTGTACGCGCATCTCTTTCAGGAAAGCGGCAGTATTCATGTTGAGATTTCTAAGACCAAAGTGAAAACGAGTATTGCAGATTAAGCTCATATCCTCTCGCGTAGAGCGCATAAACCCTTCCTCCTTCATATCCTTTAGCTGTATTTGACTTAAAAGTGCTTGCCAGATGCTCCTTAGCAGGTGAAAATCGTTTTGAAAAGTTTACTTTCAAAACAATAAACTGCCAAGGAGGAGTCAGATGAAGTTTAACTTATCCAAATTTTTCCAACTGAGGTGGAACGTATTTCTATTCAGGATGCTACCGTATGGTGCGGGGTATGTGTATATGCAGCTTGTTGGAAAGCTCTACTATTTGGTACGCCGAAAGGAGAAGCATCTGATTGAGCGTAACATTCGGGATATGATGCAGGGCAAAACTCATCGGGAGCTGCAACGGATTTATAGAAGTACATTCAACGGAATTTTCACCCATTACTTTGAAAAAATGTACTCGGCATTTAAGGATGTTGAGGATATTAAACGATTGGTAGATAGGCGTTTCAGCATTCAAAACGAACATATTTTGAATGAAGCCTTACAGCGGCAGAAGGGCGTAATTCTGGTTACCGCACACTGGGGAGCTGTTGAATTTATACCATGGGTATTGGCGTTGAAAGGGTATCCGGTGAGTGTAATATTAGAATGTCAGACTCCCCATCTTGCCCGTGCTTTAAAAACCAGGGCCGCCCGATTGGGTGCAGATTTGATTAGCTCGGCTGATGGCCAGTCCGTATATGGTCGGGCTCTGGAGAGCCTGCAGTCTAATCGATTTCTGATGACCGAGTGTGACGAAGTTGATGTATGGAGAAAAAAGAAGGGGCGCACAATCCGCCTGTTCGACAAAACACTCTTTTTTGATAATACCCTTGATCTGATGGCGCAGCGGTCGGGTGCCCCGGTGGTGGGTGTGTTTCTTAAAAGGGTCGCATCCAATCGTTATACCCTTATTTGCGAACCGATAAATAACGGCAGTACGGCCAACAAAACCTCCGTTCGGGCTCTGCATCTCTGGCAGAAATATGTCAGCCGTTTTCCGGAGCAGTGGTACCAGTGGAAAAAGTGGGCTGCCATGAAGGTTGCCTAACACGCCGTTAATTACTACATTAAATGCAGATAGGAGTGAAGAGAATGGAACATCATGGCTTAGCACGTTTTGATAAGAGGCTAAAAGCTGTATTTGATGCTGCAGACGATTATCTTGAAGAGAAATACGGAGGACTCTATCCGCTGCATCCGGCCCGTGCCAAACGGGGCAAAACCGCGAATAAGCAGTCCGACGGCTTGTTTAATGTGGGCGCTTCTTTCACAGCGGGATATGGAAGTGAACATGGCCGTGGATATGTGCTCGATGTAGACATGGTTACCCTGTCTGATGTACCTGATGAAAAAGAAGAGGAGATCGAAGACGACGCGGTTCAGTTTATTCAGGAAAAGCTTGCAGAGTACTTTCCTGAAAGAGACCTTCAGGTATACCGTGATGGGCACACCTTTAAGATCAGCGGCGACCTGAGTCTTGGTGAAATTTAGGTCTTAGTATTCCCAGGGTTTACCATAGTACCATTAATCCCTGCTTACATATGCTTCCAGAAGCGGTAGTTATTCCGTTCAATTTCCTCTAGTGAGGGCATATAAAAGCATTTTGTCTGCTTTTGAGAGGCAAAAGTGAATCCCTCGCGAATATATTTAAAGGAGCTTTGATCGATTGAGCTATCGAGACAGAGACCTTTGGTATGTTTAGTGGGCGAGTTCTTCAGCTCCAAATATGAATCACGCAGACGGGACGGGTGGATGCTCTTAATTGGAGATTCCCTAAAAGGGTGCTTTTCAAACTCTTCGATAAACTTTTCAATCTCCAGGTCAATTTGGGTGAAGAATAACGAAGGGGCCCCCTTAGGATTATTAGGAGATGTGATGTAAGAACTAAACTCCCTTACGTTATAATCGCTTAAGACCAACATACGCAGAGGGGCCATCTCCGCATAAATTCGAATTTCGTTACCCTCTTCATTCGGACAACGGAAGGTTTCCGGCTCTAATGACAGCACATCGCCTTCCGGGTTTACCAGGTGGAGTGTTTGAATTGCATCAAAATCCATATGCTCAAGAACTCGGTGGCTGGAAATGAATTTGGTAGCCTTTGGATACCCGTTCTCGTGGGGAACAAGTTCGTTCAGCATCTCTTCAATTGGAAAGTAGGGATGACGAAAATTCACATCTATTCCGGCGAAGATTACTTTTCCACTGTAGTACCGGGATGAGCCGGAGGTGTAGTGATCGGCAAACTGCTCGGGGTTGAGCTGTGAGCCAACCAATGCCAGGTTGGGGTGAAGTATTAAATAAAGACGTTTCTTATATTCCATTTTTTCAGCCTCCAAAAAATGACTTGAGCATCGGGGCAATTACCAGCGACACTACCGCCATTAGCTTAATTAGTATGTTAAGTGCAGGACCAGCGGTATCTTTGAAAGGGTCGCCCACGGTGTCTCCAACTACTGAAGCTTTATGTGCATCCGAGCCTTTCCCGTTAATCTCTCTTTCTTCAATCATTTTTTTTGCATTATCCCATGCGCCTCCGGTATTGGCCATGAAAATTGCAAGTACCACCCCCGATGAAGTTACCCCAATCAGCAAACCGGCCAGCATGTGAATACCACCTATGAAACCAATTAGTACCGGAGTGGCTGCTGCAACAATACCAGGAAGCATCATTTTTTTCAATGCAGCGCTGGTGCTAATATCTATACAGCGCCGGTAATCCGGTTCCTCGTTTTCAGTCAGAATCCCGGGTTTTTCTCGGAATTGGCGACGAACTTCTTCAATCATCGCAAAGGCGGCATCGCCAATGGCGTTCATCGCCATTGATGAGAAGAGATAGGGAATAACCGCTCCAAGCAAAACCCCCACAAGCACGTCCACTTCCATTAAATCGATCACCTCAATGCCTACTTCTTGACGAAAAGCGGTAAAGAGGATGATAGAGGTGAGAGCAGCCGAACCAATAGCAAAACCTTTTCCAATAGCGGCAGTGGTGTTTCCCACGGCATCTAATTTATCGGTGATTTTTCGTACTTCCGGGGGAAATTCGGCCATTTCAGCTAATCCACCGGCATTGTCGGCAATGGGACCATACGCATCTACCGCCAACTGAATTCCAAGGGTCATCAGCATGCCGAGTGCAGCAATTGCAATTCCATACAGTCCGGCTAATGCCGAACCACCTAAAATGGCTACAATTATAAAAATAACCGAAGGGAAACTGGACAGCATGCCCATACCGATTCCGGTAATAATATTTGTGGCGGTACCGGTTTCGCTGGCCCGCACAATTGCTTCAACCGGACCCTTATCAGTACCGGTAAAGTATTCGGTCAGCAGCCCTAATGATGTTCCGGCTGCCATGCCGACTAAGGCTGAAAAGAAAACTCGGTAAGGATTCGCTGCGAGGACCGCTGTGCTTCCGGCTGCACTGGGAGCTCCTCCGATGACAAACATTGCCGCAGCAAATGCCAGTACTGCGGCGATTCCGGCGGCTCCGAAAGTACCGGCATTGAGGGCTACTTGCGGTGATTTTCCAGGTTTTATTCGTACAAAACCGACACCGATTATTGAGGCAATAATGCCGATGACGGCTAATACCAGCGGAAAGAGCAGAGTGCGGTACTTAAGTTCGATCGGGCCGGCAACAGCCACTCCCAATATCATTGACCCTACAATAGAACCTACGTAAGACTCAAACAAGTCGGCGCCCATGCCGGCTACATCGCCCACATTGTCACCGACGTTATCTGCGATGACCGCCGGATTGCGGTGATCATCTTCAGGAATACCGGCCTCTACTTTACCCACAAGGTCGGCCCCTACATCAGCAGCTTTGGTAAAGATGCCGCCTCCAACCCTGGCGAACAGGGCCATTGAGGAGGCTCCCAGAGAGAAACCGGAGAGTACCGGCAGGATAGTTTTCTGCACAATGGGGATCGAGTCGCCAAGCAGCACAACTCCTATCAGCATCACAAGTCCAATACCCATCAGCGCTAAACCGACGACACTCATACCCATGACGCTTCCACCGCTAAAGGCGATTTTAAGGGCGGGGTTAATACCCTCTTGTGCAGCATGGGTGGTGCGTCCGTTCGAAGCAGTGGCCACTTTCATGCCGATATAACCGGCCAGTGCCGAGGCTCCTGCACCGCCCAGAAACGAAAAAGCCTGAAACCGTAGTGCTCCCTGGTTTGCCAAAAACAGCAACAGTGCAACAACAATAACGAATGCTATTAAAGCGCGGTACTCACGTCCCAAGAAGGCCATTGCACCTTCCTGCACATAGCCGCTGATTCGTTTCAGTTTCGCATCTTCCACCGGTTGCCCGTAAATCCAACGGGTTTTGAAAGCGGCGTACACAAGCGCCATTACGCTGCCCAGTAAAACTATTAAGAGAGTCAATGTTGTATCCATAATAACCTCACATAATGGACTGAAAATACGGCTGTGTCAATTTCTCTATATAATTTTATATAGGGGTTATTTTATGTCAATTTGTGGGCGCTGTAGACTGCGCTGGCGCATAAAGTAAGGAACTTAGTCAAATCATTATCACTACGGCTGGTAATGATAAGCGGTACCTGTGCTCCCAAGACCACATTAGCAACATCCGCAGACATAGTCATTGCCCAAGCTTTGTATAGGAAGTTCCCGCCGGAAATATGGGGTACAATTAGAATATCAGCTTTACCGGCCACCGGATTGTCGGTAATCCCCTTATGCCGGGCTGACTCTTCGTAGAGCGCCAGATCGTATGAGAGGGGGCCGTACACCTCCGCGTCCGCCCACTCCATCTCCGACAGCTCCTTTGCAATCATGCTGGAGGGGACCTTTTCCGAGGGCACTTCGTTTGCATCGAGGATTGCCACTTTTGGACGGTGAACCCCCATACTTTTGGCAACATCAATCGCATTGAGGATGATGTCCTTGCTTGTTTTTATGTCTTTTTTTCCGGTGAGTGCCGGATTGATACCCGGATCTGTAAGGAATACTAGTCGACTTAGTTTTGGCAGTTCGAAAATACTGACTAATGAGAGGCGACGGCCGGAACCGATTCCCTTCTCCTTGTTTAGAACAGCTTTCATGAAGACCGCAGTATTTATATTGCCCTTCATTATCATGTGACCCTCACCGGCCCGGATGAGTTCTACCGCTTTTTGAGCACAGCGCATCTCAAAATTCTCACCAGCATCGACATCAATTATCTGGTAACGATCTTTGTGAGATTTATACTCAGCCGGTAATTCTGCACTGTTACCGACCAGCAGAGCCTCACTGATTACCTGTTCTTCGATAGCCCGGTTTACCGCTTCTACTGCGGTTTCGTTTGGTACTACTATGACGACCTTCATGCCGCCGAGGTGCCGGGCGGCTGTGATCAGGTCGTTCATTTTCTGGCTGCGGGTGACATGGGACATTGAGGAAGAATGATAAATAGCTGCTAAGAGCTTGGCTTTGTCGCCAATTGCCGAAAGTGCATGGGGTAGGGAGGAATCAAAATATATGGAATCCCCCTGATTAAGGCGGTGTTCCTTTCCATCTACTATAATTCGAAGGGCTCCTTCCATTACATAGTGGAATTCTTCACCTTCATGGGTTGAGTATTCGAGTGTATCGTCTTTGACCGGGTATACATCGACCAGAAAAGGCTCCATGTGGCGCCCGCTGTAGTAGGGGGCCAGATTTTCATAATCAAAATCTCGTTTTCGCTCTACCTTCATCCGTGAGTTCTTATCGGTGACTATGACTGACTTTTCTTGAAACTCTTTTCCATAAATAAGGGCGGATATGTCCGTCCCCAATACCGATGCAATCTTCAGCAGCACTGAAATCGGTGCTTCATATTCATGTTCTTCAATTTGTTCAATAAACTGCGGATCTTTGCCCACTTCCTCTGCAAGGGTATCTCTACTGATCGATTTAGCCTCACGCATGGCTTTAATATTTCTACCGGTATGCATTGCTCATCCTCCTAATTAGACAATTAGTTTGTCCCATTATACCTATAATAATTCAATTTGTTAAGTAAATTAAACTATATTTGATATCGTGAATAATGAGTAAAATACTTTTCATTAATTGACTCTGTATTCTTCTCCGGTCGGTTTAAAAAGAAACATATTTTTTGTAATCTATTGATACTACAGATAGAAACGAGAAGGTGGCCTTATGTTTGTCAGTATTGAACCAATTTTAAACGCGACAGTACAGAAGAATCCGCACGAGATGGAATATCATCAAGCGGTTACAGAGGTGTTTCGATCAATCGAAAAAGTAATGGACTCATTTCCTGATTTTATATATCACAAAGTACTCGAAAGGATGACCGAGCCTGAGCGGGTAGTCATGTTTAGGGTTCCCTGGGTGGATGAAAATGAGCAGCTGCAGATTAACAGGGGCTATCGGGTGGAAATGAGCAGTGCCATCGGTCCGTATAAGGGCGGATTGCGTTTTCATCCCTCGGTAAATCTGAGTATCATGAAATTTCTGGCCTTCGAGCAGGTTTTTAAAAACAGTCTCACCAGCCTTAGTTTAGGCGGAGGAAAAGGCGGTTCAGATTTTGATCCAAAGGGCAAAAGCGATCTTGAGGTAATGCGCTTCTGTCAGAGTTTCATGAGTGAACTCTACCGACATATCGGGGAAACCACTGATGTTCCGGCTGGTGATATAGGAGTTGGAGGTCGTGAAATTGGATATCTGTTCGGACAATACAAGCGCCTGAAGAATCAATTTACCGGGGCCTTAACAGGGAAGGGTACTGGATGGGGGGGCTCGTTCCTCCGACCAGAGGCCACCGGTTACGGATTGGTCTATTTCGCTGCAAGAATGCTGGAGGCAAGAGAAGAGAGCTTTGAGGGAAAGACCTGCTTGGTTTCCGGCTCGGGAAATGTAGCCCAGTTTACGGTAGAGAAGCTGTTGGAACTAGGTGCAAAGGTAGTCACTCTCTCCGACTCTTCCGGCTACATATTTGATGGTGACGGTATAGACCGGGAGAAACTGGAATTTGTGAAGGAACTGAAAAATTTTCGGCGTGGTCGAATTGGAGAGTATAAGGAAAAATATCCAAATGCCGAATACCACCACAATCCGGATGTAAGTGAGCATAATCCTCTTTGGGACCACGCTGCCGATTGTGCCTTTCCTTGTGCTACTCAAAATGAAATCAACCTCACAGATGCTCAGAATCTGCTGGACAATGGTGTGACCTTGGTAGCAGAGGGGGCTAATATGCCGACTTGCATTGAAGGTGTGGATTTGTTCTTGGACAAGGGAATTCTGTATGCCCCAGCGAAGGCAGCCAACGCCGGGGGAGTAGCAGTATCGGGTCTGGAGATGGCACAGAACGGTTCGCGGATTGCATGGTCCCGCCAAAGGGTAGACGATGAACTGCTGAAGATCATGACTCGAATTCATAGTATGAGTGTTGAACATGCCGAACGTTACAGTGAACCCCATAACTATGTGGACGGGGCAAATATTGCAGGTTTCATTAAGGTTGCCCAGGCCATGATCGACCAGGGGTACGTATAAATCAGCAATTCAAAGTTTGGAAGTTCATAAACTTCCAAACTTTGAATTTGCTTCATTTTCTTTACAATATTGTGTATTTCTAAATGGATGAAGGCATTCGAATTATGGATAGTGCATTGCACTATCCATAATTCGAATTGCTGCGTATAAATAAAAAAAGTTGTACATAATCAACTTCGGTGCTACTATTTGTTAGATTAATTTACAATTTTGAAGTAGCTCAAGGGAGTGTGCAGTGAAACAAAGGTTTGTGTTTTTAGGGACGGTGCTGATTGTAGCGGCATTAGTGCTGTTAAGCAGCTGTATGTCGATTTTTGATTCTATAAATTCTACGGCGAACCTAGTAAACGGTAAGGTATCTCAGACAAAAGCATCAGCGAACCAGGCAGTTGCAGATGCAGTTGGGATAGGGGCCCTAGAAGACGGAATGGTAGCTGCGTTGGTTTATTCACAGGCCTTTTTTGCAGGTGGATACACACAGGGATATTCCGACTTTTCTGAAGGAGAGGGAGTGGTCTGGAAGGTAACAGCGATAGATGGAGATAATCCGGAGGAAGAGGAGAGTATTGAAATCGAACGTGCGCTGTTAAAGCGGACCGCTGAAGGACATTCATGGTGGTTGCTCCGTTACAGTGATGAAGAGGGCTCTGAATTGGTATCCGAAAGCTTACTCGATAATGACTATGGCATGCTCATCTTCCGTTACCGTGACCCGGAGACTCAAAAGATACGTGAATGGAAACCTGATACTTCTGAAGAAACTGATGAGAGTAAAAAGAGTAAGAATACTGAAGATTCAGAGCAGGAGTCCGAGGTAGATGCATACGAAGCGGCCTTCTACCGAGGCGATTTTCAAGATAACATAATTGGCACAGAAAAGATAAAGGTCCCAGCCGGTACGTATACTGTCGACCACGTACGTATTGTGGATTCATACAGTACCGAGGACAGCGAGGGGGAGAGTGAAACCTACGAGGTGCGTTACGAGTGGTGGATTGATACAGATGTTCCGGGGGATCTAGTAAAGTATGAGTGGACTAACGAAACTGAGGACTCAGGCATAAAAGGAGAATTGCTGGATCACAAGCAGGGATACAACACTCAGCTCTCTTCTTATTAAACGCCTTGAATATGGATCTCGCGCTCAATTTTAAGCATTATATAAAACTTGGACAGTGTTTCAGCGCTTACACTCCCAAACCGGGATCCCATGATGATGGACCCTCCTGTGGACCCTTCTACGGCGGCATAGGAGCTCCGGCGTTCAGCCGCAGTTTTACCGGCAGCTTTAATCGATGGCATCTGCAGCCTGGGTATCATGGGTGTTGCGATATTCCCTCAGCGGTCTTGTTAGTCTGGTGGAAGGGAAAGGGCCAGTCCTGCCAATGCCGGGTTCTGTCGTTGCA
>Ga0209925_1001652_pt1 | contig 11107 bp, 18 predicted proteins | sample SalPonR2_A_D1_MG_FD_185702 | JGI IMG/M metagenome (GOLD analysis project Ga0209925, IMG submission 185702) | Salt pond soil microbial communities from South San Francisco under conditions of wetland restoration - Salt Pond MetaG R2_A_D1_MG... ...
AACAAAAAGAAACAATATATTTATGATAACACTCTAAGATTTATAAAAGAAAGCATGATGACTGATTCTTTGCGTAAATCAATTGAGTTAATGGAAAACGGGAAATTTGACGAGATTGGCGAAGAAATTAAAAAAGTTTTAACCTTTAACTTAGACACATCTTTGGGTGTTGCCTTATCTAATATTGATGAAAGATATGAAAAAATAGCCAAGTTGCAAACAGATAGAGTATCAACAGGTTTTCCTCAAGTTGACTCAATTCTACACGGAGGATGGGCTCGTAAAGAGCTATATAGTGTAGCTGCTCCACCAGGTGTCGGAAAATGTCAAACTTATGATACTGAAGTCGAAATTGAGATAGAGGAAGATAGTGAAATTTATAACTTAATAAAAAATAACCCACATGAGGATGTAAAATGGGGAAAAATAAGAGCTAAAATAAAAATTGGTGATTTAGTAGAAGCTTTAGGAGCTAAAACAGAAAAACAAGAAGTAGATATAAATAACTATAATATAAAAATTAACACTCCATATGGATTTAAAAAAGTCAATGGAGCAATGAAAACTGAAGAGTTGCCTATCGTTAATATTAGAACAAATAACTCTTCTCTTGATTGCGCAACAAGACACAGAGTAGAGACTAAAAACGGGTTTGACTTTGTTACAAATGCCAAAGAAGTTAGAACTAAAAATGGTTTTGAAGAATGTGAAATAACTAACCTGAATAAAAAAGAAAATTGTTATGACATACAAGTATCAGATGTACATAGCTATTGGTCCAATAATATACACAGTCACAATTCCATCTTCCTTGCCAATTGGGCTGTCAATGCAGTTAAACAAGGTTATAATGCATTAGTATATACTCTTGAAATTTCAGAGGAAAGATTGTCAATGAGACATGATGCTATTTTTACGAAAATTCCAGTAGACGAGCTAGCACTAGATATAGATAAACTAAAAAAGAAATATGCTATGTTGGCTAAAACGACAAAAGCAAATTTATGGATTAAAGAATTCCCAACTAAATCTTCCTCGATCAATCATTTAAAGGCTCATCATGAACAACTAATGTTATATGAAGATTTTAAACCTGATGTTATATTAGTTGATTACGCAGGACTATTAAGACCATCATATAGAACTGGAGATGGTTATGAAGATCTAAAAACCATCTATGAGGATTTGAGAGGATGGGCCGGAGAGCTTGATGTACCTATAATAACTGCCTCACAAACCAACAGAAAATCACTAGATGAAAAAGGCGGTACTAAAGAGATTATTACACAAGCCCAAGTTTCCGAATCTCTTGGTATCACACAGACACTTGATGTATTTATGACTATATCTCAATCTTCTTTAGAAAAAGAAGATGGATTAATTAATTTATATTTTGATAAGCACAGAAATGGTGAAAGCTCTAAAATGATTAAATTCGACATAGACTATAAGAATTTTATATTAGATGAAGTTGAGATCTAAGAGAAAAAAGTTAAAAGCTCAATTGAGACAAAATATATGTGGTATGTGTAAGCATTGCACTCCATTCGTCACATGGCTTGGTAAAGATAAATTATTTTGCTTTAAAGATAGTAAAATAATTAAAAGTAATAACAGTTGTCACAATGACAACTTCGAATTAAAGGTATAATAATAACATGGACTAGCCTATAGATGGTTTACGCTTAAAAACATTAAAAGATACTAAACAAAAAAAAGATTTAACAATTAAAAAGTGGGATAAACCATAATATGGATAATTCTTATTAGGAGGAACTAAAATGATGAATGCTCAAGATGCAAAGAATACAACTATTACTGCTATTCAACGAAAAACCGACGAGTTAATATATAACATATACACAAAAGCTATCAAAGAAAGAATACAAAAAGGCTTTTATAGTGGCTCTACAGTCATTAAAGACTCTGAAACATACGACTTAAATAGAATAAGAGATTTATTCGAGGGGAAGGGTTATAAAGTTCTTATAGTATATGAAAATGAAGCAGATACTAGGATTTCTCTGTTTTGGAATATTGAGCAAGAAAATCAAATGAGTTAGAAGTTTGTGCGGGAAATTTAAATACATTATAATTGATACTGGTGGGAAGCTAAAAGTTGGTATTGCACCAGATTTTACCTTGTTTGAACATATCGATATTTATAAAAACATTTCAAATGATGGTAAAGTCGTTTCGGGAGGGTTTTTAAAAATGACTCCTGGCAGTTTATTTTTAGAATCTGAAATAGTGGCATATGGCAATTCTATATCTTTAGGAGTTAAATCTAGACAGGAAGATGGAGAGTTATTAAAACTACTTTTTCCTATGCTAGATAAGCTCTATAAAGACATATTTAAAAATGCAAGCAACGGATTAATAAGAACAAAATGTATAGATAAAGAGGAACTAAATGATAAGAGTTAACGATATTAGAATTGAAAAAAACGAATACAAAGGTAAAGAATACCTTTCCATTAGGAGATGGTATACAAAAGATGGAGAAGAACGTCCTGGTAAACAAGGTATTAATCTTAAACCAGAGGAGTTTACTGAGCTAGTTAAAAATTTTGACAATATTAAAGCAATGATGTTATATTATGAATAAAACTAAATTAAGGAATAAGCTTTTATTGAGGTGAGTTCCAGAAAATTTAATTGATTTTTATTTAGTACCAAAAAGCATTACGTTTGTAGTTGAGGACAATACGATAGATGAAATAGATCTCGAGGGAATATAGATGGAGAATGAAAGCAAAGGAGATAAAAGGTTAATCTTTGTATCCCAAGAAAATAATAATAAATTCTATAACATGCACGACAATGGTGACGGTACTTTTAATGTTGAGTGGGGCAGAGTCGGAGTAAAATCCCAAAATACACAATATGATATAAAACTTTGGGATCGTAAATATAAAGAAAAAATAAGAAAAGGCTATGAGGATGTCACTGAAATCTTTGCAATAGAAACTCAAGAAGATAAGGAGTTTATTGATATAGAGGATCCAAAAATAGAAAGACTTATAAAAGAGCTACAAAGTTATGCCAATAAATCAGTATCCGACAATTATACAATTTCATCTCAGTCTGTTACAGAACGCCAAATAGATGAGGCTCAGGGGTATATAAACGAACTAGCAAAACAAAAAAACGACAGAGACCAAATAAACATTATACTTCTTGAATTATACAAAGTAATTCCGAGAAAAATGAATAATGTCCGCAAACACCTATTTAATGATAACGGCGGAATTGTTTTAAATAAAGAAAATCTAAGAAGAAAAATAGAAGAAGAGCAAGAGCTATTAGATGTTATGAGAGGACAAGTGTCAACTCATAATAAAACTGATAATGCACAATCAAACATAACACTATTAGATGCCATGGGCTTAGAAATTGAAAATACCAATGACGATGATCTTGCTAATATAGAAATTATGATGGGGCCAAACTGGAATCAATTTAAACAGGCATTCAAAGTAACAAATAAAAATACAGAAGATAAATTTCAGAGATATATTACCAACATAGCTTATAATAAAAGTATCGATTTATTCTGGCATGGAAGCCGTAACGAAAATTGGTGGTCAATATTAGATTCTGGCTTAGTATTAAGACCTAGTAACGCTATTATAACAGGAAAGATGTTTGGCTATGGAATATACTTTGCTGATAAATGTCAGAAGTCAGTAAATTATACATCATTACGTGGAAGTTATTGGGCAAGAGGAAATCAGAGTAAAGGGTTTATTTCTTTGTTCAAAGTAAATACTGGTAGTAAACTGCATGTTAGAAAACACGAAAGTTGGATGACTTCTTTAACTGGAGATAAACTAAAGTCAAAAGGCAAATATGATTCGTTATTTGCTGAAGGTGGTATAGATTTAAGAAATAACGAATATATAGTATATAATCAAGATCAAGTAACAATAAAATATATAGTGGAGATACAATAATGTTAAAACAATGTCCAGTATGCAAGAAAACATCCGTGGTGGAAGTTCCAATTGGGTTAACTCCTACGAAAGAAAGACAAGGCGATCTATATATACAAAAAGTTTGCCATAATTATGAATGTGATTATAGAGATTTAGAATTTTCGCATTATATTGAGAAGATTAAATAAATGAAAAGAGAAAAAATTATTTTAACTGGAATGTATATAATATTATTTTTCGCTATAGGTTCTTTAGTAATGATAGCTTATGATTATTTCTTTTTTGAGCAAGAAATAGTCACAGAAGCTGATTCTGACGCTATTATTTTAGAGTCAGCAAAATTTTCAAAGCATGATAATTTTTGGTATTGGTCGATTAGAGGTGTAGAGGATATAAACAATAAAAGAGAATACAGCTTTAGGATCAAATATAATAATCCAGTAACTAGTTATGGAATCCAAGAATTTGAAGTAAGATCAAATACTATCAATGGGTTATCTCATAAGATTGAAAACTTAAGAATTCTTATAGAAAGTGGCGAGTAATTATCGACGATATTCTATAATTATACTTAGGAGGTAAATAATGGAGTTCGAAAGGACTAATAAAAAACTAAAGTATATCATAGTTTCAGAAATTGTAATTGACCCAGGTGACAATGAGCAAGAAGTACAAGAAGTACTTGAAAAAGCTCGAGAGCTTGGCGAGGCGGAAATTGTTGATATACAAGTCATAGAAGAAGATTAAATTTTAGGGAGATAATATGTATAAGAAGGTATTTGCATTTTTCATTATTTTTGTTTTGACGGTTGGATTTGTTTCGGCGCAGACTTTCGCCACTCACGACGAACTACTAGAAGATCTATACAAGGATAGAACTTTTAAAAAAGTAGATAGGCGCTTTGAAGGTAACAGTGTCACAAGTCATCTAGAGGTTGAAAGAGCTCAGTATTTTGGAATTGGTCAAAGATTTAGCGAATGGAGACAACTAGAAGTTTATATCTTTGATTATATTTCATCTAGAGACAAATGGGTAATTATTGATGATTTTATAATCGACGCTCTTGTTAATACAAAAACAACAAGAGGAGAGGATGGATTTGCTTCAGTAATTGATATTGAAGAATATGGAAAGCCAGTATGGACACAAGCTTATAATAATATTAATAAGGTTGTAGCAATGTTTCATGATCTTAGAAATAATTCCAGCAATGTTAAAGTAACTTATAAACTTTATAAAATAGTTCAAGGCTATCCATTTTATACTACAGAATACGATTATTAAGGAGCTGGCATGGACTATGAGGACAAATACGGAGTTACCGAGATATCTCTAAATGGTGTTAAAAAATTCAAAGAACAAAGACTTGTAGAAGTATTTATTGAACCTGGATTGCCACAGAACTCAACCTTCTATTTTTCAAATAGAGATACTTATAAAGCAACTGGGTTTGCAGTAGGTTATGGCGGCTCTGGCCCCCATGGTCTATATAATGCCATTAGATTTTTTTATCCAGATCTATTAAATCAAGACTTTTGGGAAACAGATATTCCCAGACTTAACCCAGAGAGGATAATTGGCTGGACGCCAGAAAAAGGATTTCATTACAAGGATTAAATTAATATGAGAATTGCTATGAACGATTATAATATAATCGAAGAGAACGGAGAATTTATTGGGGTGTTTCTAGGCTTTGATTTTGTAGCCGAACATGAATTTGGCATAAAAGGTCTTAATAAACTACTTAGCATAGAACAAGTAGATATAGACAATCAGAAACGTAAGATTAAAAAACATCAACTCGGTGTTAATGCAAGAAGAGTAAGATCCACTAATTTCACTAAACTAGATAATTTCACTTTTAAAGGCAATGAGTATAGTTTTCTTGCAACTACCTATGTAGCCAAGAAAGAAAATATAGCAGATTATATTTCAAACTCCTTTGGTGTCTATATGGAAACCATGATCGAGAGAAATGGTTTAGCAACTGCCTGGAGCGATAGCGAGTTTTGTATTGTTATGCCGAAAGAAAATCATAATATTCTAGAAGATTTATATGAAAATATGAAAAATAAAAATGTAATCCTTAGTACATTTCATGGAGAAAGCCCTTTTTCCAACCCATCTCTTGGATTGCTAAAAATTGACAAATTGCCAGAAAAAGTTAAAGATGATATGCTAAAAAGAGATATAGATTCAATTCATTTGTCAATTGCTGATGATAAAACCGGAATTAAAGACAAGCTCAAAGCCAAACAAAAAGAGTGGGAGGAAGCATATCCTTTTTCAAATAGTACTCCTTGGGATTATATTGCTCTTTTGCCTAGATTCTCAAAAGGGAATATTATTTATTGGCTAAATCCATCTAATCAAGATTTAGTTAGTAGTGGTTGGTATAAAGTAAAAGATTTAGAAAAATGGATTGAACAAAAGCCATGTAAAATTGTACCAGAAAAAAATTGGGATAAGTTATTGTGGCAATGCAAGAGTAATAAGTTTAGATTTTTGAAATATAGTTATCATGACTTTATTGATGTTAAACCTGAGTATCATAGATCCGATAATTTTAAGAAGCTAATTAAAAGTACTCCAAAAGATAGAGAAAATGATTTTAATATTATCGCATCCCATATTTTATATCTACTCTATAAAGACATGAGAGATCAGGTTGAGATTTCTGGAAAAAATAATATCCATGAGGTAGAAGTTAGAAGGCCAGAAGACGAAAGAATTTTTGGTTTTACCGAGGCTCTTACATTTTTTGGCTTAGGTTATTTTGGTGCAGTTAATACACCTAAAAACATTGAAAACTTTTCATGGCTTACTGATACTTTACGTGAACAAGCATGGTTTATCCTTGCAAAAGAAAAAGGAGTTATTACAGATGAGGAAGAAGAGCTATACTTAAAAGGTAAAAAGAAGTGAAAACAAGTAGGGTTGATCTAAATTTAAATTGTGGAGTTATAACTACACTTACAGAATATGGAATTTCAATTGTAGAAAAAGAGATTGAAGAAAATGATTATTCTGGTTTATTAGCCAAACATTATGATAAAGAAAATGGTATTATAATTAATCTACCGTTTTGGAAGTTCGTTAAGATATTTGGCCCTTACATTTATCATCAAATGATAGAGATACCTTTTGTAAGCAATTCTATTACTATAGTAGATTATGAAGATAAATGTAGAGAGGAAATTAGTGCTGGGTCTCCCCACAATACTAATGTTAAATAAGTATATAAAAGAAATGACTTGCCACAATAGGACTAATAGGAATTTTGTTGTTCAGACCTATCACCCGGTCGAACAAAAAGAACTACCAGGCCATTTAGGCAATAAAATAAATATTTTAATATAAGGAGATAAATATGAGTACGGCAATCAAACCTGTGATAGATAAAGATATCACTAGAAAAAAATTTGAAAAGTTATTAGAGGAAAATGGTGAAACAACTTCTCTAGATGTAAAAAGAAAACTTAGAGACGAAGGATATTGGGCAACACAAGAAAAAGTAACTAGCTTCATGAGAGAAATAGCTATGGAAGAGAATATTGGCTTCACTTTTAATGGAATATATAGAACTTACTATGAATTTTATAACACACCTGTTAAACCCAATAGTGCTCTAAAAAACTTGATGAGTAATCAAAATAATATAATTGATCCTGTTGATATAAATAATCCTATTCAAGGTGATTGGGAAGTATGGGATGTAAATGGAATATCTGATCCTTGTTGCTATGATGGTAATTTAACTGCTGGTCAGGCTAAATATCAATACTCATTAAGAACTGGAATAAATTTTCTAGATGTTAGGGTTAAGAAAATTCTGTAACACCGGTGTTACAGTTTTCAACACCCGCAAAATTCGCCCACCTACCCGCAAATTGCGGGTACCCTACCCGCAAATTTACCGCCCATAATTAAACATTAATAATTAACATTAATAATATTACTAAGGAAATTAATATGAGTAAGAATAAAGAATATATAACGATAGTAGGGAATAAAAACAATTTTGATGACATAGTAAACAAAAAACTGGAAGAAGGTTATATTATACATGGGAGTATATCAACTGCTGTGGTTAATTATAAATTAGTGTTAACTCAACCCATGGTTATCAGTAACAAAAAATAAAAATATACTCCTATGGAAAGAGATGAGTTAAAAAGAAAACTTAAAAATAGAAATTGTTTTAATTGTATATATTTGACAGAAATAGACAAAGAAAATAATACTGGAATGTGTATGTATATTAACTATACTTTTAGTCCAATAAAGGACATACATAATTATAGTTGCGATAATTGGTTTAATAATAATGAAATATAAAATTCTTAAAACAAACTCTGGAAAATTTATTCTTAAATATAAAATAAAATTCATCTGGAGAACCGCAAGTGTCTTATGTGGGGGAGCAGGGGAAGTATGGAGTGAACAGAAACAGTTTGATACAAAAAGAGAAGCAAAAGATTATGCTTTAAGAATATATAAATTACATGCCGAGGATAGAAAGAGTAAAGAAGAGGCTAAAAGCTTTAATAAAAATACCATCGCTGAAGAAATAACAGACAAAGAATTAGTTAAATGGCTCTTAAAGAATAATAAATGATATTATCGATAAGGAGATAAAATATAAACATGGAAGAATATAAAGAAGACTTGAAAAACCTAAAGAGGCTTATTTTAGAGCTCAATCAAACAAACTCTACTACTGACAAAAAGAAAGTATTGAAAAGACATCCTGAATGTAAAAAAATCCTATATTATACTTACAACCCTTTTAGGCAGTTTTACGTAACATCAGACAACCTAAAAAAGAACTCTGATTTGGTTGAAGAGCCAAACGATCTAAGCTTATACGAGCTATTAGACACTTTAGCTGAAAGGGAAATTACCGGCCATCAAGCAATTGCAGTTACTAATGGCTTTATAAAACAAAACCCTGCATTCGCCGATATTATCCTTAGGATAATTGATAGGAATCTTAAAACAAGAACCGATGCCAAATTGATTAATAAAGTTTGGCCTGGTTTAGTCCCATCTTTTGATGTGGCACTAGCCCAGAAATTTGATGATTATGCAGATAAAATTGATTTTCGTAAAGATGATTGGTATGCTAGCCGTAAAATTGATGGGTGTGTATCAGGTGATTCAATAGTTGAGTTAGAAGATGGTACCACTTTGACGATAAGAAAATTAGTTGAAGATAAAATTGAGAAAAAAATAAAATCTTATAACGAAAAAAACAAAAAAGTAGAATTCAAAAAAATTACAGCTTATATTAAAAACGGTATTGATATTAATGAAACCTTTTATCAATGGTATAATATTGAATTAGAAAATGGGATATCTTTAAAGCTTACTGGTAACCACAGGGTATATTTACCAGATTTAAAATGTTATAGAAGAATTGATGAACTAAACGGAGATGAATATCTTTTACTTGACATCTAATTTTTGGGATGGCAACCACAAGGTAATTACATGGATAATAAATGTAGTTATTGTGGAAAAACATTTAAAAATGAACATGGATTAAAAACTCATATTGGCCAACATTGTGAGGTTGCTAGGATAGAAAAAAGAAAAGAAGGTAAGCCGTATAAATGTCTACTTTGTGGCAAGAGTTTCAAAAGTGAAAATAGTTTACATGGACATAAAGGAAAATGTACACTTTGGAGAGAATATATTAAATCTCAAAGAGAAAAAATCTTGACTAAAGAATTTCTAATAGATTCTTTGCTTATAAAGAAACAGTCGGCTAAACATGTAGCTGACAATTTAAATTCTGATATAATAGACGCAAGAAACGTAATTGAAGCAGCTAAAAATTTTAATATAAAAACTATGAATATTAAAGAAGCTGCAGCAAACACAAACACTAGAGATAAGTATAGAAAAACATGTTTAAAAAAATATGGTAAAGATAATGCCCTTTCTAGAGGAACTGTATCTTATAAAAAGCGAAATAAAACAATTAAAGATAAATATGGAGTCCAAAATGTTTTTCAATTAGATGTAGTTAAAGAAAAATCGAAGAATACTTTGCAAAGAAAGTATGGCGTTACTAGACCTATAGATTTACCATGGCGGAAAAACAACAATGGAAGAAAATCTAAAGAACATAAAATAATAGAAGATTTCCTTAATAACAACAATATATGCTTTGAGTCCGAGGTGAATAATAAATTTAAAAAGTTCAATAATTTTTATAAAAAATATTACTCCCCTATTCCCGATGTTTTGATTGAAAACAAAAAACTTATAATAGAGGTAAACGGAGATTATTGGCATGCTAATCCTAATAAATACAAACCTAATGATACAATTAAAAGATTTAAAGGGTCTATTACAGCTAAGGAAATATGGCAAAAAGATTTAGAGCGTAAAAAACATTTAGAAAGTTTCGGGTATAAGGTAATATATATATGGACATCAGAAATAAAGAGTGGGGATTTCAGTAAAATATGCAAAGAATTAAAATTAAAAACATATCAAAGATAAACTCGGAAGATCGTTATGATTTAGAAGTTGAAGACAATAATAATTATTTTGTAAATAATGTGTTAACACATAATTGTAGAGTGATAACTGTTATCAACGAAGATGGAATTAGATTCTTTTCAAGGAAGGGTAAAGAATTTCATACTCTTGGTGTCGTAAGAAAAGAGCTGGATAAAAAACTACCATCTAGAAAAGCCGGTGGTCTAGTCTTAGATGGGGAGATGTGCATAGTAGACGAAAATGGTAATGAGAATTTTACTTCTATGATTAAGCTTATTAGACGTAAAGATTTTACAGTGCCAAATCCTAAATATAAAATATTTGATGTTATGTTAGAAGAGGTTTTTGATGGAACAGCAAAGCCAGAAAAGAATGCTAAGCTATCAAGTAGATTTAAAACCATTAACGCTTTAGTTAAACAAGGCGTATTTGACAGAAACATCTTGGATCCAGTTGAGCAGATAAAAATCGAAAGTCATGAGCATCTGACAGCAATGACCAAAGATGCAGTTGACTCTGGCTGGGAAGGTCTAATTATCAGGAAAGATGTTCCATATGAAGGCAAGAGAACTAACAACATGCTTAAGGTTAAGAAATTTATAGATAATGAATATGTTGTTAAAGATCTCGTTATGGGAACAATTAGATTTATCGA
>Ga0209925_1001657_pt1 | contig 11082 bp, 14 predicted proteins | sample SalPonR2_A_D1_MG_FD_185702 | JGI IMG/M metagenome (GOLD analysis project Ga0209925, IMG submission 185702) | Salt pond soil microbial communities from South San Francisco under conditions of wetland restoration - Salt Pond MetaG R2_A_D1_MG... ...
CAGCAACTTGACCATAACGAGCAACAAAGGAATCAAGAGACACTTGATGATCGGAACGGAAAGGAAAGACAGCAAGCCAAGAGAAAGAGACGACTGCAGCAAGCAGCAAGCGGTTTTGATCGTGAGTAGTGGAGCTTTAGCTTTGAAGCAGCCTTCCCCTCGGAAAAGTCTTTGCGACTTCGTCAATAACTAGATTGACGATCAGACTACGTGAGGCAAAGCGAAGAGAAGCAGGCACTGCAGAGACGTTCGAGGAGGCATATTCTTGTCTGTGTGGGGTTTCTTTATCTCACATTTCTCCATCTTTATCCTCGGCAGTGCCTTTCTAAGAGTTTTTCTGTTGATGCAAGCCCCTAATAGAAGTTCTGTCGGTTTCTCGTCATATCCCTCATACACACCCACAAGAGCCATTGCGACCCAATGACAAGGTGGCTTTCCTGCAAAAAATAGCGAAAGGCAATGTGGATCCTTTAGAGCTTTTCACCCGGGGGGTGAAAAGCAAAGCTTTTCAGGCCGTATTAAAAAATGTTGAGATCCAACATCGCATTTTGAAAGAGATGCCGCTCCTTGCTGCCTTCGACGGTTTCCGTCAGATTACTGGTCGGCGACTAAGCGCAAGAGAGGTGCGTAGGTCCTTGAAAGGAGAGCAATGACGCATATAAATGGATTGTAGCCGATTATACAACCATTGAATTAGAGAGAAGCATCTGTGCAAATGCCAGGGTGACAATGAAGGTTCTTACTTGGTGTGACATCAAGCCTTCTTGTTTGGTTTCAGCGAAGGGTTTCTCCTATGAAGACGGCAGGAAGCACCACCAAATTCAAGCCTGACATCTCGTAAACACTCATCATGCACCCGATTTCTTGGAAATAGACAATGGAGGGCTTCGCCATCGGGGTGCAGAACGTGATTGATTTTGCCAAAGTTGCTTTCATCAAGGTGAAAGACCCTCAGCAAACAGCCGCAACAATAGCAAAGATGGCTGCAGATCCCAACCCTGCCATTCAAAGCTTGTTTCGCCGGGCCCAGGAGGGGGATCCTGCAGCGGTGGAAGAGCTGCAGGACGTGTTTAATGACCTACACTTTCCAGGTGTTGATATGCGTGTTCTCCGGGAAGTCGGGCGGAACCATACCTTCGAAAAGTTGTTGTCAATGCCAGAAATCATGCGCTTCATCGACCGGAACGAATTCGCGTCAAACTTCTTCCGCTCCGACATCAAAGAAACATTTTTAAAACAGGATCCAAGGATAATTGGAACAAATGCAAATGGAATTCAAATAGACACGGCGGCGACCGTAGGCTCCGACGTTGTGAATGTAGCAGGAGGGACAGCGGAAAAAGCCACAAAGGGTATTGTACCTTGATTTCGCATGCGCTTTATGACAAGTTACAGCCCTCGATCATGGACACGTTAAGAAGTCTGTACTCAAGGAGATAAGATCCAGGAGAAAATATTGAAATAGAAAGGGATAAAGGAAAGCAATCAGACATAAAAAGGATGACCGATAAGACATCAGCAAGGAATCTACCCGGGATTCTTGAAATTGCGAGCGAGTAAAAATCCTTCAAGTGAGTTATACATTTTGTTTTAATCGACGGCCATCTTTGGAAATATTATAGCAGTACTATGCACGCTCATTCCTGTCGACCATGGTCGTCGGCTTTGCTCCTTGTACATAACGCCTACCCAGATACCTGGCCATACCTGGAGTCGCCCAAAACACGACACCTCAGCAAACATTGAATTCCGCTCCAGCATATAAAACATATAATATGAGTTCCAGAAAAGTACCACGCTGCCGCAGGTCATGGCCATGAGGTGTGTAATGCGGGGTAGGTGTCTGGTTAAACAAGTCGGGAGAAATTGGAAGAAACGGTTTTGTTTATCATCGTGTGTGTCACCCAACCTAGGACTTTTTTCGTTAAGAAACTAGACGAAGGTTGCTGAAAGGGGCTGGGTCGCCCGAAAACTGGCCTTCTCGGCACATAAATCGATTATATATGGACTGTAACCATTGAGCGCTCACATGCTCATTCTCAGCACGGCATCACAAATATGAACATAGCATACACGATGCCAACTCACAAGTAACAACACTTATTCATATCTCACGCGCCCACTGTTACACCTGATAAAAATGAGCTAGAAGATAAATTGTGGGGGAAAGGGGGGGGGCGGAGCCAGTGAAGACGAAACGAATGGGAACATATGCATTACACACTTCTGGGCAATAAAGCTTTGTGCGGCGAAAAAGAAGTAAGCTTGTGGCTCGTGTATCATGCATGACTTGGTCAACTTTCTATTGTATTGGTTCTTCTTTGTCGTGAAATTCAACGAAGGATTTTGTATGCTTTTGAGGTTGGCTGCTGTGCATTTCCAAGGTCACTTTTTAGGGTCAGGGTTATCCTTTCCTAGATGTGAAAATCTGTCATGTTCATGTTCGCTAGCACGCTATTTGCACGGAACGGAACACTGGGCGTTGATGGCACCCCCCCTCTATTTCCTGTAATTCAGTGACGCGTTTGTCTCTCGGGCCGAGGCTCGGCACATGATCGATTTTTGTGGAGTGTAACCAGCTCACATGCCCACACTCCATATGACATCGGAAATACAAAATATACACGATGCCGCCACACACAAAATAACACGAGACGACATCTCATCCATCCGTTACTGATTACGCCAGCTCAAAAGTACCCCTGAGTATAAACAGTGGGAAAGAAGGGGCACCGAAAGCCGGTCTTCTCGGCTCGGTAGTAAGAAGTAAAGTATTACTAGTAGAACTGCTAGTAGTAGGTGCGTAATCGATCTTGTGGTTAGAAATCAATGAGCGCACACGCACTCTTCCTCAACATGGCGCGTTGTCATATCTCATCCGTCCATTGCTTATACTTCTGCTCAAAAATGACAAAAAAGATGGGCAGTGGGACCAATCCCACAGGGTCTTTCGGTCCGGAATCCAGCTTACTGAGCAGCGGGTCACTGACTCGTCGGACGAGTCGGGCGTGCGACCGACGCGCGTCCGTGGACCAAAAGTTCGTGGTGGCACGCTTTGGGAAAAAATCTGTTTTCGCGACTTTTTGTCGAGAGTGTATTGGCGAAATAGAAATATGTCCAGACAGTGCTGCAATGTTTCTAGGTGAAGCAAATGCCATGCTTGCAGCGAGCCTCCGAGAATTTGTGTTATTTTCATGACTTGGCGTGCCACATCGCTATCGCCATGCCCGACATCTGGGCCGGACGAGGGCGTTGACAGCTAGACAAACAGATTATACAGCGTGGTTACATACAACCTCAAACATGCAAAACAAAAATATTCAGCGGCAGAGAATAAAAAACACGAGAATAACTGGACTATTTTGATATCAATCTCCTGTGGAAACCCAGGAAAAAAGTGTTCAACAATAGGTACCTGAGGCACTTTAAAGTGGCATGTACTCCCGTGATTTTTGCACTTCGACTTAAGTTATTTCCATAAGGCATCTTTTACAAGTTATTGACAAAACCCATTATTTTTTGCGGGAAAATACAGGTCTCCCACTAAGGCGTGTTCTGCCGTGCCTGCCGTACACCCCCGCTTGAAAATCAACAGACTAACCGACACAATCGCAATCATTCTATCAAATATGCTTGACGACCATCACTCATGCAAAGAGCAGCCACTCTGTGGCTACGTACCCTCTCAATTGGGAGGGCTCCGTGTTTCCTTACCTGTAACGCAGCACTTGAGCGACGAGAAGAAAATTGAGGAAGAGGTAGGATGCGCTGCCAAATTTTCTTCATTGAGCACTTTTGACCCCTCTCTTCTTTCGCAGAGAACAGATGTAGCGCAGCTGCGCCAATTTTCGGATGATAGTGGTGAAGACTTGGAAAATAAAGATTACAGCCACTACGCCTCGGACACCGACGTTCACGTGGAGGATTTCTCTAGCGATAGGAGCAGTGAGGGGGGATCCCTTCCCTTTTCCATGCATAGCGGGAAAAGCGATGAATATGGGCTCGTCCATGAGATGCACGAGCCATTGGGTGCAAGCGTGCCGGGCATTGGCTCTTTCTACATCCGACGTGATCAGGTCCTGCGTCGTCGACGCCGAGAATTTCTGCGTCTCAAACGCTCGCAAAAGGTAAAGCTCAATCACTGAAAAGGCCTGGAATATGTTGGTATCATGTAGCTTTGACAAACCCACTGTACTCGCTGGGGGACGTGCAACCAACTGCCCCCGATCCCGCACTTTCGCAGGCAAAGGTTGTCAAGACGGCCTATACTGTGATCGAGGCCGTGTGCGAAGCTCTTTTCCCAGGCGAGCGAATGGAGCTTCTGGATGCTATCGTCACAGCGCACACAACATATTTTTGTCGTCAGAACAACCATGCGCGCGGGTCTCGTTCATCAAACAGCAGCAGCAGAAGCAATAGTAGGTACGTGCGCCCACGGGGGTCGAGGAAAAAGCAACAGGGTTCTCCTCTCCACGTGACCCCCTCCACATCGCAGCCTATCCGTATTCATGGTATCCACTGCAATGCTGGAACGAGTGTGCCGTCGACGGAGGACACATGCAAGAGGAAAGTGAACACTAAGCGTACTCTTGAGCTTCCGGAGCAGACAAGGCGAACAACTTTTCGGGATCGAGCCCTGGGACCGACTGTCTCGAAATGGCGAGATCCTGCTGAAAATCCTACATCTCTTCCTTGCTCTCTTGATTTTGCTGAACTCTCGCCTACCCACTCAAAGGCCCGGAGGCAGGCAGATGTCTCGCCGCGGTCACCTGGACACCCTATCTCTGCTGACCCATCACCGTGGGAGACTATACCCACACCATTATCACTCATGACTACTATGACCTCAGCTACTTCTTGGAAGCCCTCGATCTCCGCAGTGAAAGCTGAATCAAAACCTGAACTCCGCTCGTCGTATCGTAGTAAGTCAGAATCAAGGCACACGACACCACAAGTGAATGAAGACCTTGAAAAAGAGGTGGTGAATGCGCCAGAAGTGGCCTTGGTTTTACACAGCTTACGATATGCCTGAGTTGAGCCTTTGTTGTCAAATGGCATGCAAGATCGAGGATGTGGCTACCCAGTCTTCCATGCATTAGCGCAGGAAGTACATTTTGTGCAGAATAGATGTACAATCAAGTTAAGTAACGAACAATACCGATTAATATTCGCCCCGAAGTCTCGTTGGGAGAATGTGGTGTTTTCATATTCCAAAATCAGTCTCTCCTCTTTCGGATTTGAAAATAAATAAGGCATAAGAAGAACAATGCTAAAATACAGAGATAACCGCGATCTTCGATGGAACAGAGATAACCGCGATCTTCGATGGAACAGCATAGTGGTAGACCTCATAAGCTATCATCAAGTATAAAAGTGTGATCATTACATGGATTAGTCTGTCCGAGGTACGAGTAATTTGGTGCAACAGATTAAAGTGAGAGCTGGAGGGGAGTTCGAGCTGGATCTTCAGCAATTTTGATTTCCTTACAGATTTTTGTGAGTAGCGGTGTAGAATATGTATCAAAAGCTTTTCCATAAGTGAAAAAATCTCACGCGTATTGAACAGACGAGTCTCGTACGTTAGGAGTTCTTCCGGTTCTCAATATTCCTTCCTCGTCACCTTTCAATTAATCAAATCAGTTTTCTCTGTGCGATAGCTTGTACAAAATTGACAAGCTATTTAAACTAGAATCCTGTCATTTTTATTTAGAAAAATTCCGTATCTATGGTAAACAAATGCAAGAGTTTTACAGTCAAAAAATACTTCGTGGTTAATTGAGCAGAAAGGGTCTGACTAGCTGATCCATCCTTTTAGAGAGCTCTCGATATGGCCAATACATAGAAATACATTACTTTTTGCATTATGCGTAGTTTAAAATGCAAAGGCAATACTTGTTTAACACAATAGCGACAGCTAACGCATTTTGAAATGGGGAGTTTATATTGGGGGATAATATCAACCTCCCCATCCGCAACGGATCGGACCGGATTGGGGCGCTTTGCTTTAATCAGAATGATCGGAAACCCAAGTCTGTTATTCTTGTGTCTTTTACTCACGCTAGTGCGAAAATTTTCACACAAAATAAGGGTGGAAACTGCGTTCCATGTTGTCGCACACTGGATCATGCCGACGGTCAGCTCACCGCTTATTGGCAATGTGCTTTTCCAGTGCTCCACTTAACCGCGCGTCGTCAGCAGGTTTTCCCATCTCCTCGTCACTCTCACCCGGCGCCGTATCATCTCCAGGGTGCTTTCGGGAGGAGCGCCTCAGCTTGCGGTTGTCATGCCATCAGTTTTGTAGCACAAGCAGTTTGCAGCAGGGCGCCGAAGACGAAGCACAAGCCACCTCACCGGGGCCAAGTAATGCTAGAGTAAAGGAAGACGAAGGAGGGGTGATCATTAAAGTGGGAACCACATCGCAATCGGCAGTAAAGAAGGACGCTTGCGGTGAGGTAGAGGAGGCGGAAGACGAAATGGAGGAGATGTTTGTGATGGGTCCTTCCGGTCGCGTTGAATGGGGTGGCCCGACGCGCGGAGGGAGACATAAGGAGCCCACACGATTTGGGGATTGGGAACGGAAGGGGCGATGCACCGACTTCAGCTAGATAGGGGAGTGTATAGTACTTAAGTGCATGGGAATATAAAGATGGGAGGAGAGGTGGTGATCGTAAAACAAAGTGTAAGTTGGAGATAGCATGAACCATACGGCCGCATGCAGGGAACAAAACTGTGACGCAGCACGCGAGCCTTTTGAGCTTTACGTTAGTGTCAGTATCTGCTTTACTCAAATGAAACCTGTGAAGTTCAGAGATGACGTTAGTCCATGCTCTCATGCACACGGTGGCTCCTCTTTCACGCCTAGGTTCCATCCTCACTCCTACCTCCACTTTTCATTTACGTGGTTTTCATTTTTTGTGCACTTTCCTTCGATGAGCAGTAGCCAAACACCCTCCGCTGAGACAGCTTGACGCGGAGTGATTGATTCATCGTCCGTTTAACGGCGGGAAGTCGGAGGGGAGATACCTCGAGGAGCTTCGCGGGCATAGAAAAGAGAGTGGCTGGAAACAGCAAGCGCCACACCCGCGACGCTTGAGATGCGAAGCCCAGGAGCCCTCTATGCGCAGGGGATGTAAATGATCAGATCGGCGTCGATAACGGCGTTCGATGGAGACCCAAGTTTCCTGACCGTGAGTGCAGGCGTGAGGCCGCCGTCTCTCCCCCCCCGCCGCCTAGCCCGCCCCCTGAGCGCCCGGGACCTCGCCTTTTCTAGTCCTCGGTCACCATGTAAACCTCCTTCAGAAATTTAACCAGGCCTTGCAACTGCATGCAGTCATCTCCAGGATACTGTGCGTGCTGACCTGCGCCAGGCTCCCAGCGGCACGGAGAGACATTGCCGACCTGCGCGGCCGCGAGTGTGGCGCGTCTCAGGTTCCTCTCAGGCAACAGGACAGGGGCAAACATCCAGGGGACGCAAAGCGAGGGAGGTGGCGGCCTGTCTGTCAGTGGGCGCACATGCGGGGCAGAGCGTGCTTATGCTTCAGGGATAACCAATGAAAAGAGGCACTGGGAGAAAAACGACCAGCTTGATATTTGCCCCACGGTACCGGGCATACGGGCTTTCACGACACTGCTCACTCAAGATGAAAAGAAATCGCCGCAACTCGCTAAAGAGATAGAAGCCCCTCGTAAAAGATTATTTAGAATAGAAATCAAAGTGCCGCACGCAGGCGACCAAAGTATGTATGTCTCGGTTCTTTGGCGTGTTACCTGCTGTGGCGCTCAAACAGAGAGATCACTGACCCAAACCTGATCCGCTTCAAGGATGACACGGAAGCTCTTTATCTCCTCCTAACACTCGTTCAAGCTTTTCTTGCGGGCCGAAGGAAGCTTTTTCCCCTGGAGCACGCTCAAAATATCGGCCTCCATCTCCTCGGGGTCGACACCCGGCTGGTAGCGGCGGACCGGCGTTCCGTCAGCGTTGATGAGGAATTTCTGTGGCGGAATGGCAGGATGATGCAAGATCATATGAGGAAAGGTAAACGACAGAGGATCTGGGAGAGATACCCAAGCACGACAAACCCAGACTGACCGTAAAATTCCAAGACAATTTGGGCGAGTACCCTGAGAGCTCGGGCTCATACTTTTTTAAGGCCGCGTACAAGGGGTGCGCCCCGCCCCCGTTTACGTCCACTTTGTCGTAGATGGGAAATTCGACTCCAAAACGGTCCTTCATATCATTTCGCACCTTTTCTACAGGATCAGGTTCTTGAAAGCCAAACTTTCATGGTGAAGGCAAAAAAATGTACGTCTCTGATTAATATTCTCGTTTGACACACTCAGATGCGACACTTTTCCTTGATAAGATACAAGACCTCACCTGATTGGAGGGAAAGGCTAAAATCTCGAGCCCTTGATCATGGTATTTCTCGTACAATTCTTGCAAGCCTGGATAATTTCCTGTAAGAGGCATAGGTTGAGTTTCCACCCCATATAGCTAACATCTCATTACGAGCAAAAGGTGGGATTTCTGGTTCAGCAAACATAACCTTCATTTTGCATGAGGGAAAATGCTTTTACCTCCAGTTAATGCACATTGTGAGGCCTGTTGGAATGAAGAGAGGAAGTAAGAGGAAGGAGAACTTAACCTCCCGCTGTGTTGTCCTCTTCCACTTAATATTTTAGAAAGCCCTCCTGTTGAAAACGTACCACGTTGACGACCACTGTGGCTTTCTTGCCTTTGGCGTCCCCAAAACGAACCGATTTTCCTGCCTTTTGCAACAAAATAGAATTAAGGTCTGGGCCCTCTGCCGCTGGTACTGCGCTCGCACTCCCCGACTTTCCTGCAAGGGAGACGCCGCCGAGTGTCAAGGCTGCCAGTTTTTGCAAATAGGCAGCCCGTGATAACTTAAGGGGCGAGCCATTTTTTAATGTCAATACATCGGGCGCCACGCCAGCGGAGGTCATCCTCATTCTCAAGGTAGTTGCTGCATGCCTTTCACCGCCTGACTTTGTCGGGTAACAAGTCTTGCCGATAAAGCCGTAACTTATCACGGCACTCTGCGTCAGTAGCAGGAAGCTCAAAAGTTTCGCCATAGTGCTCGCGAGTCTGTGCGATGCTGTGGTGTGAGTCGAGCGCGGCCGTGAGCAACATCCGGGCAAACCATCGTCATCGCTTGTGGCGTCAGGATCTGTGCTCGCTCACTCAAAAAGAGCGACACACAAAATTGAAGATGGCCCCCTAATCATAATCCAAGAACAATGCGTTTGACTTCCCACAACCAGTCTCATCAACCTCGTTCGACGGCAGTGTGACGGGGCTGGTTTTGCGAGCGGCATGGAGGCTCCTTTTTTGGCTCCAGAGAGCTCTGGCAGCAGCCAAGATTGGAATGTGGCAAGTCAGGAGACAGTCATCCAGCGGCATCCGTGGAGGGTCCACGGCTCGCGCTACTTTCAGCTTATTCTCCTCTGTATCTTGATTTTGAATAACGCGGTGGTTTGGGTGGCCTTTAGCGCGATTACGCCAGCAACGGCAGCAGTCTACGGCGTCTCACCAGGCTTGGTGAATATTGTGGCACTTTCTTTCCAAATGTTGTTCCTTCCAGGCACGATAGCGGGATACATGCTGAAAGAGCGATGGGGTTTACGACTTACACTTTTGGCCGGAGCATTTATGACAGCAGTGAGCGCGGCTATACGTTTTGTCTCGCTTTATGTTCCTCCTGTTTCCTTCAGAAATGCCAGCACGGACGGTCATGATGTCAACAATGGGGGCTGCGCTTACGCCCTTCTACTGCTCGGCACGTCCTTAGCTGCGCTTGCTCAGCCTTTGCTGCTCAATACTCCTCCTGATTTGGCAGTGCATTGGTTTGCGGTGAAAGAGCGAGACCTGGTGACGAGCCTTGCGTTCATGTGCTCGCCCCTAGGTAGCGCTCTCGGTGTCACACTTGCGCCCCTCTTTGTCAGTGAAGCGGGGGCCGACACGGAAGAGGACATCTCTGGGAACCATCGCAATGATGCCCGAGGCGGGTTGCGGCTATTTCTGCTCGCGCAGCTGGGGATGGGCGTGGCCACCACTCTCTTGGCGCATGCGGGGGCGACAGACCGCCCTCCGACCCCGCCGAGCCGAGCGGCCGCACTCGGTAGCCAGCGAGAGGAGGAGAGGGTAGATTCTTCAGACGCATTAGGCTCGCGCGTGCTTTCTATGCCCCTCGCCTGGCAGCTTGTGGTGCCGGACCTCCGTCGCTGTCTCCTATGCAACCCTTCTTTCCTCCTCCTCCTTTTTTGCTTCGGCATCGGTCTTGGTTTCTTCAACGCCCTCCTTACTCTTCTCGGTCAGCTTCTCGCACCGTGCGGCTACCCGGAAGCGGAGGCTGGGGCCCTGGGGGGCATTTTCTTGGGCACAGGCTTGGTGGGCGCCGTGATGGCAGGCCTGCTCATGGACGCCAGTCATCGCTACGGCCTCCTTCTCAAGGGCGGGTTCCTTGGCGCTTGGGCTGCCTCCCTCTTCTTGGTTTTTACACTGCGTCCGGACAACTTCCTTGTCCTAGCCCTCTGCTTTGGTCTCTTGGGCTTCACGATGCTCCCCCTGCTCCCTGTCGCGATCGAAAACGGGGTCGAGATCACCTACCCGGATGTACCGGAATTCTTCTCCTCGGGGCTTTTGCTGAGCGCGGGCAACTTGACAGGAATTCCTTTGGCATTCCTTTTCGCCTGGACAATCGACAGCTACGAAGGAAGCTGTCGAAAGCTCTGGAAACCCGCCGCCGTCTTGGTGGTAGTGGTCACCACCGCCTGCGCGCTCCCCGTCCTGGGCTATCGGCCTCGCGCCTTCGGCAGGTGGGAGGCGGAGAAAGAGCAGAGGAGAGAGGGGTTGGAGGGCTGCGGACATGATGTGGCGACTCGTGATGCTTGAGTCCAGGGAGAGGAGTAATGGAAACACAGCGTTGCGTTCAAAGGACGGGACAAGATGCTCCACGCCTAGAGGCTTGCCGTGGGAAGTCGTGAGGAGAGGAGGAATAGCGAGAATGAATATTTCGACTGCGCGAGGCAAAGTAAATACGTGACCCAAAGTAATGTAAATGA
>Ga0209925_1001659_pt1 | contig 11079 bp, 9 predicted proteins | sample SalPonR2_A_D1_MG_FD_185702 | JGI IMG/M metagenome (GOLD analysis project Ga0209925, IMG submission 185702) | Salt pond soil microbial communities from South San Francisco under conditions of wetland restoration - Salt Pond MetaG R2_A_D1_MG... ...
ATAGCAGTACCAACGCCCTTTCCTATGCCTGCTGTAATCATAAATTCCCCCATAAAACCTAATGATTGTCCAACTTGTTCACCTATATTATAAGATGTGGGCAACAACTGATCCATAGCAATAGCTGTCATGGTATTTGCCTGTAAAGCTTCTAATAAAAACTTCTCATCACTACTTAACTGAAACTCTTCAGGTACATCATTGTAGCGTTCAACCTTATCTGTAATTTCTTTTTTCTGTTTTAATATTTCTTTTTCCTTAGCACTTAAATCCTGAAATAACTTATTGGAACGATTAACAAGATCATTGTATCGCTTAATTTCCTCATCAGACATATCGTCTTTATCAATATTCTCATTAATACGATCAATCCTGTCTTTTAAGTTATAAAATTCTTTTTCTTTTTCTTTAAAGTTATCTAATTCTTTTTCAAAAGATGTGCTTTCGGATTCTATTGTGTCAAGTAACTCCTTACGCTCTGGCTTATTTTCTTTAGCGTACTCATTAATTTGTTCCAACTTGTCATTTAATTGTCGTATACTTTTATTATCTTTAAGGGTTGATAAGATATTACCATAATCTCTCAAATAATCTCCTAATCCCTCGCCTACTCCTGATCCAAACTCACCAATTACTCCTTTTTCTTTCAAATCTTCATATGACTTACGCATATTATCAGCATCCTTAAGGAGTCTGTGTGCAGCTAGTTCATTATTAGTCAATGCCGCCTTGCTTTTATATGCTCCGTAACTATCTTTATACTTCTGAAGTTTTTTTTCTAAATTTATCTGATCCGTAAATGCTGACTGATCTCCCTCTTGCAATCGCTTATTAATTTCTTCTCGTTCATCCACAAACATAGGGAATTCCTCACTAAAAGCTTGCTCTTCTTTAAATGACCAATTATCAGAAAATACTTCACTAAGGTAATCTAACTTAGGATATATTGCTGTCTGTAAATCTTTATCGGTAATATTTAATCCTTCATCCGTAGTAGAACGGGAAGCGGATTCTAATTCGCTTGGTGCTTTTGAAACACCTTCCATAGAACTTTGAAATTCCTCGAAAGATTCTGGAGTTTTTGTTTGTTCTTTTTTTTTTACGTCATTATCTATTAAAGAATTGACATCAACAACATTACTCGTTTGTCCTTCATCTTCGATTAAATCGTTTACGTTTACTAAATTGTTTGTACTCATTCTTTAACTAGTTTTTGACCATTCCATACATAAACCTGATCGTTCACTTTATATTTATTCCCTTTTTCCAATTGAGTCGTATCTATCTGTCCTGATAATACCTTAATGTTACCATCATCGTCGTTTGTTTTACTCACACTCTCAATTCCTCTAAATTGTTTAGCAATTTGTGGGTTATCTTTTAATGGAGCTAATACATCAAGAGTTCCTTTAGATTCAAATACTTTAAACTCTGCTTTGTTTTTATCTTGCTGAAACTCTTGGTATGTTTTAGCTGCATCACTTGTATCCTTATCACCATACTTAACCCCTAAGAAACTTTTTTGTTCTGTTTCTTCATCATAGATTTGTTTTCTAATTTCTTCTTCCGTCCCTTTGTATCTAAACCAATTATATACAGGCTTGCCGTCTTTAGTCTTTTGGCGTTCTGCTATCTCTACCTTAAGGTGTGCTTTTGGATTCTTAGTATCATCCAAATCTAATCCAACAATATCATAATTTTTCATTTTGCTTGCAGGGATAGTGTTACCTAATTTTTCATCCGAACTTACATTCTCTGGTTTATTAATATTTCCTTGTTCATTCTTCTGGATATTCTCACCTAATCCAATATATTTATTAGATGTTTTTCCTGTATTATATTCTGTCGTAGTAGCCTGATCTGGATTAATTACTATTCTATCATCTTTAGTATCGGATGCTGATTCTGTAACTTCACTCCTTGATCTATCTCTTTGTGGTTGCAAATACATATCAGGATTGTTGACTATATCATAATAGTATTTAGTATCTTCCTTGTTAATCCCATTACCTTTAGCAGATTCCATCCACTCCTTTTTGGTCTCAACATCTAATTCTTCAAATTGTTTTTCATAACTCAAATCCCACAACAATCCTTCATCTTCTGCATCATTAATAGCTCCTTTTACAAACTGTACCTGATTACCATAATTAGGTATCAATTCTTGTGTGCCATCTTGCCTCTCGAGAACATCCCAGAAAGTAGAATTATATTTTGTTTTATCGCTAATTTTAAACCCAGCCTTTTCAGCTACATTACTAAAACTGTCAGCATTTTTAATTTTATTATTGAGCATATCCATTCTTACTTCATCTAAAGGAACATCTCTATAACATTCATCTAATTTAGTACTTTTATATCCTCCATCTTTCTGAGGATTCCAATTAACAATTTTTTCTTTTACTTTCTCTTGATCATAAAGATGCATATTCTTTTCAGCAGCCTTCAAATCTAACTGTTGATTCTTACTCCAACCTTCAAGTTTTTGAACTTCTTGACCAATACGATTACTTAATAGCCTAGCCTCTAATAAATCCTGATCCGATAGCTCCCCTTCTTTATTCTTCAATCTATCTGTCGCCCAGTCTTGAAAGCCGCTTACCATCTCGTACTCCATCGCCTTTAAGGATTCATTAGTAGAGTTTAAAGCATCCACATCCACGCTCTCAAGAAACTCTCTTCTTCGTCTTTCTTTTTGAACTTCATCAAATTGTCTTTGCTGTTGTTTTCTTTGATGAATCCTATCCATTCGAGCATTAAAATCCCTTGTAAAAGTTTTCCAGTCTGGTGCTGCTACTTCTTTTCCTGTATATATAATTGGTATTGGTGCTGGTGCTGCCATATTATTTGTCTTTATTAATTATTCCCAAAAACTTGCATAAGGGTTATCATAACCACTTAAATCTATTTCTGTTCCTTGTTGCTCTCCATAAGTTTGTGATGTATCAAATGTAGGCTGATATTGTAAGTATTGATTTTGATTATTCCCTCCACCAGCAAAACTATCAGATGAAGTTTCAGGAGTACTGCCGCCTCCACCAAAATTTGCTCCTGATGCAGATAAAGTATTAATTCCTCCTATTAACATATCATAATTAGACTGCTGTATTCCTTGAAGCTCGTTTCTTCGTGTTTGCCATTTTAGTGATTCATTCCAAGTCCATCGCTTATCCTCAAACTGGGCCATATTTCCTAAACCTTGTGCGTACTGAAGCTCGTTAGCTGCTTGTTGCCGTGCAGAAGCAATCTGTAAATCAGTCATTGCCTTGGTTTGATTGCCATACAAACTCGTAGTAGCCCCCATTAAATCTGCTGCGGATGTAGCCGCCTCTCTACTTGTTGCCACCCCTTGAGCCGTTTGCCCTTGTATTTGTCCTGCAATTAATTCTTCTCCTGGCAATCCTTGTCCTGATCTTTCCCTCAAAAGATTAAGTTGCTCTTGCATAGATTGGGGAATCTCATAAGTAGGTCTGGTTTTCCAATTTTCCCTTAACTTATCTGCTCCTTCTTCTGTAGCAAGGTATCCTGCAATTATTTGGGCTATTCCTGTGCCTCCTTGTATAATCGCTCCGACATCAACTGAACTTGAACTCATATCTTATAACATTTTAAGTTGTACATCATCTTCTATTTTAGCTCTCTTCTCTAAATTATCTTTATCCCACAAAGATAACAAATTACACCCTACCTTATTAACCTATAAATTATGGAGATAACTCAGAATTAATATCTACCTTAAATAACTCTGTTTTATCTGTATTTTCTGTGCTTAACTTTATCTTCATAACATATCCTCTCAATTCATCTCCATTAATACGATCATAATTATTTGCGGTACTTGTACGTGTCTTCATATTACGTGGCATATAAGCTCTGTACACCCCTTCTTCTTCCACAAAATCACTGTCAAGTACCTCACTATACATTCCGTTAGGATAGTTACTTGTAGGCTCTATTTCGATGGATTCTACCGTCCATTGGCTATCAGCATGAATACCCATGCTATTAAATAATTTTACTATATTTGGTGCTTCATGAGTAACGAATTGAATATATGATTCTTGTGGAAATCCGTAAAGTTCTATCCTATCTGCATCTGTTGCATCTGCATTTAACCTATACAATCCTGCACTTTGCCCGTTCGTAAAATGATATAAATCTGTATCAGTTGATAAATACATGCTCCCATAATCAGAAAGACCTAAAAATGCCGTATATTTTGTTACCCATCTATTAATAGATTCATCAAATATTAATGAAACACAATTATTCGTATCTATCTTATCAAAAAATGTTACATAAAGATGATTGTGATAAGGATCATAACCCATATAACATTTTCCATTCTGTAAAGACGTATTTGCAGAGTCATTATGTAAACTTCCCACAATGTTGTCCATCAATTCTTTAAAATAAGATTTCATTTTATAATTAACAACCCCATTAGGATGAGTAGATATTCCTGATATTGGGAATAATCCATTAACAGCTTTCCTTATAATAGATCCATCTAATATATCACAAAAATAGATATATTTACCCGTATTAACTATACTCTCTTTGAAGAATGTTCCATAGCTCTCTGCATGAGGTCTTACATAACCTAATACATTATTACTTTTAACTACATTAGTGTTACCGCTAGCATCAGTATATTCCGTAGCTCCCACGAATGTTGAAAGTATTTTCTCTTCGCATAATATTACTAAACTATTGCCTAACTCTTCTAATCCTTTAATTTTTCCATACGTATAAGATATCTCCTTCCTATCAAATACATCGAAAGTTGACAAGCCATTCACTTGAGTATCTTGCAATAATTGGTTTGACCATCCCACAAAATTACTATATTTTTCAATAGATTCATTGAATTCAACATTCACGTCGGCTATTCCATTTATTTTTATGTTATCTGCTTCATTTAAATAAGGAGATTCAACATTAGCCCATCCTACTTCCAAGTTGTCAAATATATCATCATTAGCTGACCCATAAAATATTTTGGGATAAAACCATATGTCCCCTTGATTTAGTTTTCCTGTAGAGGGAGTGTGTACGCCCCCAATACAAGTACCCATTTCGCCTATCTCATAATACAAAACATCATCTGCAAAACTTTTATTTACTTTATAAACTTCAATTAAAGCATTATAAAATAAAGTAATTTCTAATGTCAATGCGTCACTAATAATTGATGTATCTACAATCAACCACTTCCCATTGCGTTCCTCACCTCCACTATCCGTAATGGTATCCAAAACCTCCTTAACAACATATTCACGAGATCCTCCAGTGGTAAAGTTCCCACTGTTATAAGTTCCTCTTAAAATTCTTATCTTATCTCCCTCCTCATATGTATAATTACTCGGAAAATAATCTCCTCTTGCAGATACTTCTAATGCCAACACTCTATCATTAGTCTCTCCATCATCATTTTGAATTTTAGTTGCCCAAGAACAAACTACTTGAATAAAATTTCTTGATCTATATGCGTAAGCCCAACGATAAGCAACTGCATCAAATGGTGCTGTTTGACTACTTAAATCATAAGACACATAGGCAATCCCCTTGTTTGTTCTATCACCTCGACCCTCCACGGAAAACCTCATGTCATCAGACGTTAAGGCAGGATACTTTCTCCCTCTTTTATCATAATATATCAATGCTAATTGATGCGAACGATAAGAAGAAAACCCTTGATCAGTAGCAAAACTATTAGTCCACTCATATGCTCTATTTTGTACTAAGCTACTATTACTTGCGCTTATTGCCCCCACAAAATCATAAGACACATCACTAGCAACAAACCTAAACCTTAAAATGTTCCCTGTTTGCTTACTAATATTCCACGAACCTGCAACAGTCCCTGTATTACTTGGATCAGATGTATTAGCTACCAAATAATCCAAAATATCAGAGATAGATGATAAATGAGAATTAAATACAACATATTCATCTAATTCATAAATCAATGCTTGATCAGCAGTACCACTACCTGTATCTACCTCTTCTTCTCCAGAAAAATTAAAGTGTACATGATCATTTGGATAAACTTCTGTTCTTGCATTACCCCCACTACTAATATCATCCCAATCAAACTTAATTTCAAAGGCATAACCTGTACCCAAGACATCATCTGTCCTCTCATAAGTACAATCCCAACCAAAAAATATCGTAGGAGATGCCTCGTATCCCACAGTTAAACTAACATCAATATCTGGCAAATCCTTACCATCAGTATATCCAGCTAAAACTAATCTATTATCTCCAAAAAAAGACAATGTTTCACATTTTTCTGGTACACTGTCATAAGGCTTAACAGCGTCCTCTAATGATATTGCAGCATAACTTTTATCATTATAAAATTTATAATAATATCGTAAGCCATTAGTTAAAGGAGAACTTGCCGCAGTCGCACCATTAGCAGTGGAGTACATTTCATTTGTATTCGTCTTGTCAATTGTGACTATCTTATACCAATTGCCTGTATTGTTTTTTCTTCCTATAATTTCTATAAACCTTACATATGACGCCCCCACATCAATCCCTATACTAATATAGTTATCATTATCCATATTCCAAGGATCATCATATACCCTTACATTTTTTTCATCTACAGCCAGAATTGATGCAGAAGTAAAGACGCTCCTCCGATAATCATCATATATATAACGATATTTAAATTGAAATGCACCATCAATATTATTATAATCTACTGATGTATCCCTATATGTATCCACAACAGGGGAAATCTTAGGAGGAGTTTTTATTAGTGCTGTATACCCTCCTCCTGGATTAGTACTATAATCTTTTAAATCTGCAATATTAACCATTCGTGGTTCATTTCGATTATCTGTCCATGATAACCAATCCCCTAGAATATCTGCTTTAATGAAATAATCATTAGAATAAGGACTTAAAAAATTCAAATAATCTGATGTAATAGTCTCTGGTTCTTCCTGCCTAATCAAAATAGTAGTATCATCTATCTGCGGATTATATTCAATAATTTTATTGTAAACAGTTGATCCAGTCGTCTCATAAATAAACAAGATATGACTTCTATTGTTTTTATAATAAGCTCTCCCGCAAATGAACTCATTACCTACTGTTATTTTTTTATTATAAGTTAGAACGTTGCCTTTTAAATTCTGCCTTACCCCTACATCACTATCTCCATAACCTATAAAATTTAAGGCATCAACATAATCTCCCTGCTTAACAAATTTCTCATCCGAATCTGTGTCCAGCCCTCCGTAAAAATATATTTCTTCATTGATTTTTTTTGCCATTATCTATTTATTCTTTGTGCATTTCTATATACCATATCTCTTAGCTCATCTGCTGTAGGTAAGCCAAGGAATCTTAACTTGCTAACTTCCTCTCTGTATTCACGCTTATATAAATCTACTAATCTTTTATCAGTATCCTTACTATAAAGTATCTCTTTATACGCAATATAAGCCTTTAGAGCGTCTTTAATTCTCACGGGTATGGTAGTAGCATTTCCATCGTCAGAGTCCACTCCTGAGCTTATATACTGCAAGAAAAGGGTCTCTGTTAGTATGGGTCTAACTATAAATCTCTGCTCTTTCTCATCAATAGTAAAATAGCCATCATTTTTTGCTCCTACAGTCATATACCCCATATAAGCAGTACCATCAGCAATCTCTACTCCTTCTCCAATATCACTGTCTAAACTTTCATCATCTTCACTGGTTGAGGTAGTTCTAATTAAGTCATCCCTCCGTGTAAGTGTCCACATCAATCCTCCATCTGCCATAGAAAGAGAAATAAAATTAACGTAGTCAGATGGCATATCTATAATGCCTAAGTCATCACATGTTACTTTCACTGTCTTTACAAGATCAAAATGATATAAACTTAAATCTCTAATACCATTAATAACATAATGCATGATCTTCTTATAATCACTTAATTCCTTGTCTGTTTCAAATAAGATTTCCTTTGTTAAATTCTTTATGGTTATCCATCCACTCGTATCTGCCATTATTATCTCCTCCTGTTAGTTACATTTAAGCTATTATTATTATTTAGATTATCCGAATCTGGCAAGCCTATCAATTTCTTAACAACTTGTTCAAATAATAAATCATCATATCCAGATGGTATAGGAACATCATCATCATCGTCATATTCTTCAAATGGTAATACTAACTCCATTCTTACAGCACTTAATGCGATTGTTGATGTCATGTTATAATACTCTACCCTGCCATTCTTAAATGTATATCCTACCACATCATCAATACTATCTACTTCTAATCCGTCCATAACCTTCCATTGACCATTTGTAATAGGAACAAATTGAATACCTCTACTTGTCATTGATTGGATAGTTACAACCCCACTTTCTGCTTTCTTAGGAATGATAATAATGTTTGCGGGTAAGGTAGAATAATAAATTTCAGTAGAGTCATCTTGCTCAATAGCAACTGGTGAATACTCTATAGCAAAGGTATCTGCATTATCTACATTTCTCCGTATAGCATCTGTTACTAAAGTATTATATGTCCTTCCTATATTATACTCTATTATTACAGGATGTAACTTCCCTAGACTCTTAGTCTCTGACTCTCCCTCTAACCTATGCTTTATCAGCTCTACTAATTTCTTCTTTTGTATCATAACTAATCTTCATTTCGTTGTATCTCTGCTTGCTTGTAAACATCTAACTTTGTCATGCTAACTCCCATATCCCGCAAAATATATGTCAAAATCTTTAAATTATCATCACCCCCCCACTCAGACTCAGTAGTTAGGGATGTATGAGTACCATCAGCAGAACTTTTAGCTGTACCATCAGCATCATACTCATCATCGCCCCACACATGTTCATCTCCACTATCCAGAAACTGTTGTTCCCCATCACTATCAATATAAAAATCTAAAACAATATCATTTGGATAACGTAAATATTGAATCTCTAAATCTAAAACAGAAGAGTGCGGATAAATATATAATTTATTATCAAATTCATAACATATGGGATGGGTCAATGAAGGTGCAGTTAACGTACTAGCTTTACGCATCACATATTGACTTTTTGTTACCATATCAAACGCATAACAATTGCTATCATCATCTATATATGTCATAGCAGAGTAATGAAAATAATTTGTAGGTAACTCAAAGTAACTATTCGATACTACTGTAATATCCGTTTGTTCTAAAATAGTCTTAAACAATCTTAAGCTATCCGAGTTATCTGTATCAATCTCATATAACTTATAAACTTCCTGAAAATAATCTACTTGTCGTCTATTCCACAAATCTTCAAAATTAGGAACAGTTATTCCTTTCCCATTTCTATGAACTCCAAGGATAAAATCAGCTAATTTATATAATTGATATATTGTCATTGCTCACCTATTAATTGTTGTGCATATTGTTGTACTTCCTGCCTTGTTAGCTCAACTCCCATATCTCGTAAGATGCGAGAAGCTATTTCTATTTTATCTTGATCTTTCCATTCCAATTCTACTGTCTTAGAATCCCAGTCATCATCACCAACTGAATGTGTAGTACCATCAGAATCTATCTGCCCTGCTTCCCACTCATGAGTCTCCCCTTCTGCTAAATAAACATAGTTCCCATTAACATCAATATAATAATCATATACTGGTGTAGTGGGTTCTTTAAGATAATATAAGATTGCTGTTGCTTTGTTAATCATCTTTTTCTTCTATTTCTAATTCTTTCAACTGTTCTTGTATTTCCGTAATAATTCCTCCTAAAGCATGATAATTAGCAAACATTTGTGTTCTTTGCTGATCTGCTTCCTTAAGGCGTTGTACTAATTTTTCTTTTTTAGTTACCTCTGTTTTTTCGTTAGTTTTTTCTTTTTTCATTGTTTTTTCTTTTTTTTATTATAATTTATAAATATTTAATTGATTATTATCTATATTTAATGTTTATCTAATTTCATAATTTTTTGTTTTAAATTGTTATATATATAATTATACTTTATTTGTCCTAAAACCCACCAAAAGCAGTAAAACTTGTTTCATCATCCATTGCGCCGCTACCATCAGAATTTAACCATACTCTTACATAATGAGTTTCACCACCTGTAATAAAATTGTCATTATGATAAAAAGTATGAACTGTTCCTGAACTACTTATAGTAAAAGTATCATTATCTTTAGCTATTTTATCCTTGTCTAAGAATGTCATATAAACTGTTCCTGTATAACTTAATGTTTCAAGGTCAATAGCTACTCTATCATTAATTGGATCGTGGATTGCACTGAATGTCTGAACTTGTTCAGTCACTTGTTCATCAATTAATTCAACATCTATCCAATTTTGGTTTTGTGATGTTGTTTCACGAGGTAATTCATATAAAGCAACCATATCATTACCATCCCACGATTTATGATAATCAGTGATACAAAATTTTATTGTAACATAATCATTATTAGCACTCGATAAATCTATTGTAACAGATGCACCACCCGCATCTTCTGCTGATGCAGTACCAATCAAACTACCACCTTCTGAACTTCCTTCATACACTTTGACACCTAAACGATAATCAGAATCAAAATCAGTTATTGCTATTTGATGTTCAGAACTACTTACAAAAATAAAATTGAACGTTCGTTCTTTTCTTTCAATTTGTGAAGGTGCATCACCTATTGTAACAGGTATAACAGCAGTATGATTATAACCTCTAAAATCACCTATTCTAAATTTTTGTGATGCACCTCCTGTAGGTTGTAAATAAGTAGTTAATAATGAATCATCGCCATCATAGGCAGGTAATGATAAACCATAAAAGCCTGAACCTGTTTTCCCAACATTACTATATGATATTTCTATTAAACTACTTCGAATCGGTTTCTTTTTTGACCACATATTTATTTCATTAGATGAACATAATAAACCAATATTATTATCATCTTCACCTAATACATTTCGAACGATTGTTGTAGTTATATCTGTTTGACTTAATGCCATAATTCTAATTTATTTTTTCTTCTAATAATTTTATTCTATCTTCTAATAATTTTATTCTATCATCCTTTAAATTGATTTCTTCTTTTTGCTCTTGAA
>Ga0209925_1001660_pt1 | contig 11070 bp, 9 predicted proteins | sample SalPonR2_A_D1_MG_FD_185702 | JGI IMG/M metagenome (GOLD analysis project Ga0209925, IMG submission 185702) | Salt pond soil microbial communities from South San Francisco under conditions of wetland restoration - Salt Pond MetaG R2_A_D1_MG... ...
GGCCATGCCGTTGCTGATCATGGGCAGGAGACGGGGCGGGAGGGTGGGAGCAGAGGGGTCGGCGCGGTAGGAATAGTCTTCGCGAGGTTGCAACAACTCTTGCAAGCTCAGGCGCCGTGTCAGGGGGGGAGGGTTGTGGCGGCCCCCCATTGTCCCCGCGGTGAAGGAGGCGCGTCGACGGCCGGAGAAAGAGGCGGAGAAGGAGGAGGTCGAGGACGTAAAATGCGCCTTGAGCGCTCCCAGGGTGGGGACGTGCTGGGGGGTGGAGGAAGAGGAGAGGGACGTGTCCAGTCCCCCCGACTCGAGGCCCCTGCCGCCTCTGCTTCCGCTTAATCCCAAGCTTGGAATTGCAGTTAGGCTCCTGCTGCCGCTGCGCCGCAGGGCAGGGTGATAGAAGCGGTCATTCCCAGCGAGGGGCATGGAGGGCGGGCGAGAGGGAGGGCGAGAGGCAGAGTTAGGGGCACGGGGCTTCCCACCCATGGAAAGGGAGCGAAGAGGAGCACGGCTGGAGGGAGGGGTGGCGGTAGGCAAGGGGTCGGGAGCAGCGGCCGCTGTGTTGGGAAGGTCGAGGCCTGCACCGAGGGTGGGGGCGTGCGTGCCGGTCGCCGACCTGGGTGCCACGACTAAAGAGGCGGGCTTTTCCGTCTCTTGCGTTTCTTGCTTGCTAGCCTGCGCGTGGGAGAATGGGTCCTCGCTCGACTCGGACGGAATCAGGCCCAAGCTCGTGTCCGTACCTCTCTTCCCGGGTGAGGAGATGGCGGGATTGGCGGCGGTCGTGCCCACGCTCTGGTCGTGCGGGGGGGCTACAGTGGATGGGGAGGATGGGGCGATCGCTATAGTTGCGGAAGTTTGGGAAAGAAATTCGACGTCGAGCCTGCGACAACTGGTGCTTTCTTGCGAAGCTGCTACTTGATTCGTGGCAGCACATGTCGCTGTGCTGCTGCCTTCGATAATGGTGCCCACTGTGGTCGTCGTCGTTGCAGCGCAAGTCGTGGATGTCGTTTCTAGCGACCCGTCCAACTCTTTCTTGTAGGCATGAAGTGTATTTATCGTCCGGGCACGGATCCTTTGCCGGGCGCGACGGATGGAGGTGGCGGTGAAGAGTAGGGGGAAACAGGACGTGGGGGGAGGTGCGACAGGCGACACAGCCGGTTTCGACATGCCCCTGGGGGTGAGAGTCCAGCAAAGAATAAAATGAACCAGGAAGGTTTTGCCGGGCTCTTACAGGCCTGACAACCGGCACGGCGCCCTGCCTGTGTGTCGAATTTGGTTGCGCGTTGGAATTAATCCGAAAGTGAAGGAAGGGAAGCGAGCGGGGGGCTAGAAGTAAAAGTCTGATCGACTGTCTCTTTACCGATTAAAGAAGGCTGCACACGCCAAAAAAGGCAAAAATACAACGCGACACACATCCATGCAATCCTTTCAAGGTACCTCAAATTTTCAAGACAAAGAATCGACGACGGGAAGAGGGTGATAGGACCGTGCCGCACGAGCGCCGCAGAGGGATGCCGGGAAGGAAGGTGGATATGGGCCACGGCCCCAACAACGCTTTCGCGCCATATTTGGGAGCCCCGGACATGCCTGGGGAAGTAAAATATGCCTCCAGTCCATGAACCCAACCTTTCATGTCGTTGAAAGGAACGTTCTTGCGGACCATCTTGCGGTGCTGTTGCATCCGTTGTGTTCCACTCGTAAGTGGCCATCGACAAATTTGTTCTTGATCTCACGTACAGCTCATCACCCCACCTTTCCACAGCCTTCGTTGCTGTCTACTCAGCCCCTGCGCACAGATCAATCATGCTGGATGCTTGGTACATGGATGATGATACTACGATGGATCAACGGGAAGAGCACCGTCTAAAGCCAAATAAGCCGGCGACATTGGAGGATCTTCAAACATTGGGCGTCCTGCATTGGACTTTTGACGCAGATTCGTACGAAGACAGCCCTGAGTTTGCTGTACGTGTTGATGCAAGGAATGTCCGGACATGGACAGCAAAAGGATGGCACCATGTTAGCGAGCTGAATAGACATTGTAGATGTTCACATTGTATATAATTAAGGAGCCTTACATGAAAAGGAGAGGCAGGAGTCTTGTTTCGGGTGACCCCTCAAAGTTGGGGAACTATCTCGCTCACATGAACACATTTCTTTCCCAACATTAGGCAATGCGGGCCGAGCGGGGATACGATTATGAAGATACTTGCACTGTCTCGCGTGAGACCATGCCAAATTATGAAGAAAAAATCAAGAGTTTTTATGAGGAGCATATTCATTCGGATGAGGTACGTCAGCAGTACGGGGTGAATTCGCTTGGTGAGATAGTAAACAGAGATGGATGCATCACAAGAATAGAGATGATCGTAAGCAATGTTGTAGGGTGGCGATGGATGGTAGGCTAAGGCAGATGGGGAAGACTGTTTGGTTCTTACTTTCTGACCTCTCTACCAGAGAAACGCTTGTGTGCATTTCACCCCTCTATTTGGTTTAGAAGTCCTTTCCCGTTTAACTGGAAGACTGTCGCTACATTGTATGTCTACAGGAAATTCGTTACTGTCTGGACGGGTCTGGATACTTTGACGTGCGAGACGGCCAAGACCGATGGATTCGCATCAAGGTCGAAAAGAACGATTTGATTGTTCTTCCGGAGGGCATCTACCACCGGTTCACACTTGACAACAAAAATTATATCAAGGCTCTGCGGCTCTTCAAAGGCGTACCGATCTGGACTCCTTACAACAGGTGCGTGAGTAGTTCCATACAAAACGACTGTTTTTGTACCCAATCTGTGCAGCATTTGTCGTCTTTCCCTTTTTATAATCTCTCTCCCGAACTTCAGTACGTCGACACATCTCATAAGTATGTGCTTGATACCTACAGGCCGCAAGAAAATCACCCTAGCCGAGCTAAGTACGCGCAGAGCTTTCTTCAGCAGCAGCAGCAAATGGCCGCATGAGGGGATTCAATAAGTTTTGTTTTAGCGCGAAAAATCCACACAACGTTGCAGAGTCACAGGCGTAGATTCATAGGTCATTGAAATCGTGATGATCACATTGATAATCAAAGTTCGTCGTCGTGCTGGGATTGTAGGGAGAGGGAATTTCGTAAACGATTGTTTAAACTTTTCCTCATTTAACATCTTAAGTAAAGGAAGGCCTGCTCGATATTCTACTGCACGCATTGTATACACTATGTTGATATTCATGTAAATAATTTGCTTAACCCTGGCGTGACCTTGTGAGTAGCCGTCAATTCCTGGTAGATGAATAGTGAACCTCCCCACTCTTTTTCCCCCGAAATTCTACATCTAAGCTACACGTCTGCGAATTCGTTGACGACACTTGGGCCTGTCTGACGGCTAACTTATTTACCTCCTAGGTGCGACGCACTGCGACGGAAATTATGCCTGTGCCTCACTGAAGGGAGCGTGGTGTGAAGCGTGCTTCGATCGCTTAGTCGCACGTCTTCGCTCTCGCCTCCTTTTCACGACGCGAATTTTGTTCATCAATATCCCGCCGTCTCACGCAGTTCACACCCGAATTGGCAGGAAATCGCCCGCATACTCCGCCCTTGCCGTCCTACACCCATGGCAATGCTTCACCGGATCACTATGGCGCCCCGGGTGCGGTCATTGGTATCTTGCCGTCCGCTTTCTACGGCAGCCTCGTCGCCGCCTCCGCCGAGCGAACCCGGTGCTGCCGGGACGATATTAGCCGGTCCTATAGCTTACAGCAAGGCCCTGTCGCTCTTCCATTGGCTGGTTGGATTTACGATGATCGGGAGTGTTGGCGCGGTAAGTCGAATGCCATTTCTTCTCTCCTTACGCGTCTAACCGGGACGTTGTTGCTCGTATCCCACCCTCCCTGGCCTCGGTGCAATCCCTCCCTTCACCATTATAATGGCGCTGCGAGTATTATTTCCCCCAGCATCCGATCCTCTGACATCTCACACGCACATTGTAGGTCCTGCAAGCTCAGCAAGTCAAAGGCAAGGAGAAGGGTGTGTGGATGCACAGGCACAAGTCCCTTGGCCTTTTGGCAGGCATGCTGGTGGCTCCTCGGTTTATCTTCCGCCTGACGTCCAAGGTCCCAGCGCCTATGAAAGAATGGTCGACCATGGAGCAGCTGGCCAGCAAATTCACACATTTGAGTTTGTACGGCCTGATGGTGGGGATGCCGGCGACGGGGATTGCGATGGGGTGAGTGGCGCGCGAGATCGGAGCTTCATGGGTTTCCTCTAAATTTGAATCATGATGGTGAAGGGAAGTAATTTGAATGCCTTGGCTATCCCATTGCTCCAAGTGTCTTTGAGATCATACGCCAAGTTTACATGACGATTCTCCAAACCGCCCATGAGGAAATATCAATGGTGCGGTGGGTGGCATCCCCCCTGTTTAGGATTGAAGTGACAAGCGTGTCTAAGCAGGACCCAGACAGGACGATAGCACGGGACGATATTGTGCTGTGCGAGAGAATAGGAGGTGGCATTGGGTTAAGCGTGATTGCAGTGTCTTCAAACGTATCCATCTGGGGACCATCGCATCACTCTCCATAAATTTTCACTGACGACGCGGGCATACACTGATTACCATGCGTGCCCCTCGATCCCTCCGACATCGCACAGCTATTACGGCGGAAAGGGGCTTCCTTTTTTTTGGACGAAATTCGACGGTGCCGCGACCGCGAACGGCGAGGTGGCCAAGCAGGCGTTCAGCATCCACAAGACGATGGGGACGTACGGCAAGTACCTGATCCCCCTGCACATGGGGGCGGCCGGCGCACACATGGCGCGAGGACAGGCCATCTTCTCCAGGATCAATCCCTTCCGCTGAACCGAGCTGGTTTGAAAAAGGGGAACCGTTGAAAAGAGCTGGCTTGAAATAAGGAAAATGGTAAATGGGCTTTGAATAAATCAAATCGGGAGCTCTCCGGTCTGCCTGAATGTCTGCGCACTACTTTAGTCGATGGAATAGAAGGGGGATACGATCGCTGAAAGCGAAAAGTTGAAAAGGTACACATGTAGAAGGTTGGCGTTTATTATATTTATGAACTCGTTTTGATGAAAAAAGAGTAAAAAGAAACGGAAAATAATGAAGGAGGTACCGATGGGGAATACTCTTCTTGTGTAGATTTCATGGATGCGGTTGATCAAGACGGGCTGCCGGCGATTGGAGCCATCTTCGCTTCTTTTTTCATATCTTGGAACACGCGACTTACCGAATATCTCTCTTTCAAATCGGGAAATGCTCCCTTACATTGATCCCTGAACAGCTATTCTCTTCTTTTTTGCTGCGACGCGTCGTAAGTTCCGCGCGTTCGAGTTGACAGGGGTACCGCGACCGAATTGCGGTTTACAAAAAGGGAAAGAGACGCTTGTAAAGCTTCGCCTCCGATTTTACGAATTGCTCGGATAACATCCGCTCGACCTCGACGCGAACAACTTCTGCTCGACGGAGATCGCGCGCATCCAGGATTAAGCGTTTACGGAGATCGCTATGGCACATCCAGGATGATGAGCATCCTGGGTGCGGGCATGGGCAGTAGAGGGGACGCCGACAGGGAAGGGAGGTGTGCTGCGGGAGGCGTTCCTCTGCACCGGCATCACGGGACAGGCACGAGCAGTGGAGGGGAGTAGAGGAAGCAGTACATAGTAAACTACCCGGCGGTTTGCGTGATGGTGGCAGCTGCTAGTGCCACGGCTTACACTGTCTCTAGATTCGACGAGAGGGAGATCGTGCGCATCCAAACTCTGGCGGTGACGGAAGCGCCCAAGCAACACTTTTGAATTGCACTCGCTTTCGATGCACTCAATTTCAGCTGCCGGGGCATGAATGTTCTTCGTCACCGCCAGAGCCTATGCACGCGATCTCCCTCTCATCGAATTTAGAGACCGCGTAAGCCGTGGCACCAGCAGCTGCCACCACCAGACACACAGCCGGGTAGTCTTCTATGTACTGTTTTCTTGACTCCCCACCACTGCCCGTGCCCGTCCCGTGATGCCGGTCCAGAGGAACGCCTCCCGCAGCGGAGCGTGCATGTACTTGTGCGTGAGCACCCTGGCACAGTGTCTTGCCAATACGAACAAGATTGAACGCACACAGCACAGAGAGGTAGATTGAACGCACATAGCACAGAGAGGTAGATGAAACGGGAACGGATCAACATGCCTCTCATAGAAAGCAGTCGCGTGTGCTCAGAACGCACCCTTGACGTCCCCCACCACCAAGCCCACGCTCTCTTCATGCGAGAGACCATACATTGTACTCTTTGCCGAGCCCGCCCGATCAGGCACCACCGTCAGCTATCTGCATTGTTTCCAACGGCGAGGTGCACAATTTCTGCAATCTTTCCAACTCAATCCACTCACCCACTGTGGAACGGCACGATTATTCGTTCCTGATCTCTTGCAAGTTTTATCTAATTGTATAGTGCGTACCTGAGGGAACCAAAATTCTTTGTCTAAATTCCTCTGTCCGCTACCAAATGATACGCATCTAGAGATGATCACAGCAATCAATACGTATGGTATGGACTTGTATATTTCTTGGATGTATTCCTTGTGATAACTTGTTCTCGGCGTTCTCAGGCTGGCGATCCGGGAGGATACGCCCCATGACTTCCGTCGCGGAAGATGCTGCTCTTTTAATGCACTCTCATGGCCCCCAATGGAAAAACCGGTGTGTTATATGTAGTCTTTCATTGGCCTAAACGCGAGACTTCAATTGCGTGCGAATCAGACCCTTACAGCCCTCGAATGCGTGGTCGGATGGACGTGTACGTCAGCCGCCAAGAGTTGGTAACTAACAGCAAAAGCAGGGGAAAGGGGTAGGTTGTGCGGGGAGCACGAACCTGGAAACCTCAAAATTCTTAGGACAATGACAGACGGACAAAAAAAATATGGGTACTTTAAGATGTATTGAGTAGAATGCACGTCAAGAGGGGCATCGTGTGAAGAAAAGGAAGCTAAAAATGTAGAGTTTCCTTGGAGTGTTCCTCGATGGATTAAGTGCATGATTTCCTCAACCGCACGCACCGTTTGCACTAATCAAGCGGTGGGGCATGGTCAAACACCATGAAAGTGGGGTTCGTGGCTTGAGATTGAGAAAAGGTATAATATCAAAAATGAGCAAGGAAGAAAGCACAATTCAAAAGCAACTTGATGTCGGTCTGGGCTGTCTAGCTATGCTGCCTTAGACTTTTAATGGCTCTTGTGGGGTATTCAAGGCACCCATGGACCTATTTTGCTGTTCCCTTACGTCTCGGTCTCTCCTGGAGCGTCCCGGGGCCCTTTTGTCTCCGCAAACTTCTCGTACATAGGAAAAGTAAGGCCTCCATGACAGGCGTGCACAATTCCTTGCTTCGAGCTGGGAAAACGTGGTATTGGAGACCCTTCCAACCACTTCCACTCCCCTCCGGACGGCCCTTTTTCGACAACGTGCCCCTGTACAACATCCTCCCCGTGTCTCATCCCGCTTTGTTCCCGGCCTCCCCCGCCCTGCCAGGACCCTCAAGACGACACGGCTGTCAGATGACATCCGAGCAGTCCTCGCCCGCTCCATGCGTGTGGGATCAATGACATGACCACGGTCTCCTTCCTCGGTGCAGACGACGGGCCTCCGGCCGAAGCTTCTTGGGGTCGTTGCACTTCCACCCGAAGCACGCGCCCCTCGTTTTCCTGGACCAAGGCTACGATGGCCGCAAAGTTGTTGTGATTCTGGGCATTCACAGTGCCCAGAGAGACGAGCAGATCACCATTTTTCAACCCCGCTTCCTCTGCCGGAGAGGCACGAAACACTTGATCTATGACCGCGAATGGCTGTTGACGTGACGGTCCCCCTCCTTCTTCCATGGACCTGTTTTCCACCTCCATACATGCGGTAGGCTTAGGAACTGTCTCGACTTGAGATTCTTCCGTGCGGGTGTATGATAGAGCCCCAATATCCCTCCCAGTGCTGCTACTTGTGCTCCAATTGTTGCTCATTCCTCGCACTCCCGCGCTGGTCTTGGCCTCCTGATGAAGCCGTTGAACCAGCTCCTCGATCCGTTTCATGAGCTCTGCATGATCTGTGTCGATGCATGCCAGGCGATTTCGTTTCACCCGTGCATCCCAAACATCGATATCCGCTCTTGGAAATCCCTCTGCGTCCACAAGCGGCACTCCGCCCAAGCCCGGGGGGGCAGCCCCGCCAGGCCCAGGTGAACTTAGGAAATCCTTGATGACTGCAGCCTCGGTCTCAAGATTATCACGTTCTTTAATGAGCTGTCCGGTTTTGGTGACGCAAGAGGGTGTTAGGTACTTGTTCCAGGTGCTGCAAGCTCGCCGAGACCTCCCCACCCTAAGGACGCACTACGCCTATGCCATTCATTCCTTTATGAACACAACCACCCTCCGACTCACCTCCTCCAGCTCGGAGCGCGCGTCATAGTGCATTTTTCCTGCGGTGAGTATTATGATGCGAGTGAGACCGCAGAAAACTTCGCAATTGGTACAGTTCCAGCTATTACCCCTCGGGGAAAGTCTCGCCAAGCTTTGTCGCTAAACCGCATGCACAGTACAAGCATCAAGTAGATAAAAAGGCAGTTCTACCATTCGCTAAGTATTGCTCTCCTCCTCTCACGTACACCTTTACCAAATTCTTGCGGTCAGGGATTTGGGGCTACAACGGACTGAGACATTGCATTGTCTCAGCAGGGTTCCTCCTACAACGGACCGACAGACAAAATCATGCGCCTGCGAGTGAAACCGGGTCTTAGGCATTGCTTTGTCGCCCTCCCTTCAAGTTTCACTCATCGCCTCCGCGAAGACGCCGCTGTATCTTCCGGTACGGTGGTACTGGAACTGCAGTGGACGGGACTTGACGGCGAGAATTGTCGGGCTTTCGTCTGTTGGAACGGGGCCGTCTCAGGTGGCAAGATACGAGGGAGCGATGCGGGCAATGCTGAGGTCTTGGAGATGGATGAGGCATTCGCGCGATGCTTGGGCTTGGGGCCAATGCTGGCAGTCTACAGAAATGTGCAGCTACGTGTCCAACGGGCATTGGTGGTGGAGTTCCCACGCCGGGTGGAATTGGAGCCTTGCACGCCAGACGACTGGGAGCTGGTGGAACTGCACGCAGGCTATTTGGAAGCGGAGATCTTAAGACAAATTGCCGTGGTGTACGCGGGTCAAACCCTGCCGATCTGGATCCACGCGCAGAAGCTCGTGCAATTGCGTGTCGTCAATGTGTCGTCTAGGGCTCCGCAACGCCTGAGCACTTCCACGGAAGTTGTGGTCGCTCCCTGTCTCCGGCCCCCGCCAGTGGCCCATGCCCACCCCTTCCCGGAAGATGACGCCCCCCCCGTCTTTCTTGCGAGCCCGCCTTTGCGCGTGCAGCCCCAGCCTGCACGTCGCCAGCACTGGCCCTTCCAGGCCCAGACGGTGATCGCACTCCACCCCTCCACCTACCGAGCGGCCTTGCGGAACCCAGCACCCGCTACCGACCATGCCTTGGCACGGATAAGCCAGCGGGTCAGAGGAAGGGGGAATAGGGAGGGTCAGAGGGAGGGGTGTGGGAGCCTGGTGACGGGCTTCGAGGAAGTGGGGCCTCGGGGGGGGGAGGGGGGGGAAAGGGCAGCATCGGACAGAGCTTTGGACGATGCTGGCTTGCACGGAGGCGGGAATGGAAAGGATGCCCCATGCCACGGTGAGAGCGCGGCCTCGCTTTTCTCGCGGGGACGGCTGGCGGCCCTGTGGAAGGAGCGGTCCCTGTCCCCTCTCGTACCCGTCCCCGCCTCTCCCTCCTCCCCCGCCCCCTCCCCTTCCAGCCCCCCGGTCCCCTGCGCCGTGGGCCTCCTCCTCCTCTCTTCTTCGGTCCTCCCTGGCCACGTGATGCTCAGCCAGAGTCTGCGTCGACAGCTCTTGCTTCAAGCTTTCGACGCCGTCCGCCTCCGCCTCTTGACCCTGGCCTACGATCCTCCCGCCTGCCCCTCCCACATCCTCCTTCGACCTGTCCAATGGATCCACGCCCCGCCCGACGCGCTCGTGCCGGGGCGAATCTCCCAGATTCCTGGAGATGAGCCAGGGATGGGGGAGGAAGAGGCTTTCTTGGCCGGGGGCCGAGGCACCGGGGTCTTGCTCCCCCTCGCCCTGCGTCCCGGGAAAAAACTTTCTCAGCGACGACGCGCACCACCACGGCCACAACAACAGCCCCAGGACCCAAGCTCCGAGGTAGAGACGACACGCACCTGTGCCATTGGGGAGGCGGGTGCTGTCGGACAGGCTGTGGGCGCCGCCTTCCGGGCCTACCTGGACACCGAACGGGCCCAGACAGGGAGCCACGGCGTCTTCCTAGCCGACGGTGCGCTTCTCCTCCTTTCACTCCCCCTCCCGGCACCGGCTGCCACGGCCACGGGTGACACGCCCGCGCCACGTTTCCTGGCCTGCGTCCTCTCCCTTCCGCCCACGGACGAAGGCCGTACGACCCCTGTCTACATCGGCCTCCACGGAGTGCCCTCCACCCTGCGGATCGGGACGGTGCTGCCCCGCGCGTGGATGACGGAGGACCATGAGGAAGTGTACGGGGTGGGTGGGAGGGGACAGCTGGCGGCGAACGGTGGACGTGGAAGTCCCCGCTGGGGAGGCGGGGGCAGGCGGGCCGGGCGCCTGCAGGGTCGTTGGGACGAGGTCCAGGCCTGTCTCCGCCACCTCGCTCCCGTTTTGGACCCGCGAGCGGCCGGTCTCCGCGTCTGCGTCGGGATCCCGCCTCCGGGGGCACTGCTCGTGCACGGGCCCCAGCAAAGCGGGAAAACCACGCTCGTCCATGCCGTGACGGCCCATGTGGCCAGGTCCCCGTGGGCGGTGGGGACGGTGTGGGTGCCGTGTTTGGCTCTCCGGGGGCTGAAAATGGAGGCGGTGCTCCAAGCATTGGCGGGCGCCATGGCCCAAGCGGCGGCCAAAGCGCCCGCACTCCTGGTTTTGGACGACTTGGATGCCCTCTGCCCGGCGGAGAACGAGGAAGCAGGAGAGGCGAATGTACAAGCGGCCGAGATCGCCGAGGCCATCGGGAAGATGCTGGAGGAGGGGCGGGAGGAG
>Ga0209925_1001661_pt1 | contig 11070 bp, 10 predicted proteins | sample SalPonR2_A_D1_MG_FD_185702 | JGI IMG/M metagenome (GOLD analysis project Ga0209925, IMG submission 185702) | Salt pond soil microbial communities from South San Francisco under conditions of wetland restoration - Salt Pond MetaG R2_A_D1_MG... ...
TTGACAATCTCGTAAAAAGTCGATTTTAGGATGGCAAAGTAAAAAGTTCAAGCCCCAGTTAAGATCCGGGGGCGCGCAAAATCCCGAGGAATGCAGCGTACTTAGCTGTACGTGAAATTCCGAGGGACGGAAGCGCCACACAGATATTGGACTTCCAAGGAACTCGACAATATTTAATATTATCTTAGAAGCTTCCGCTGCTGTCATTCCGAGAAACGAAAGTGACGAGGAATCTTGATTGTTAAAGATTTCTCGCTACCGCTCGAAATGACAATGCGGACGCTTTTCAGAGTTACTTTCTGCAAAAATGGGGCGCCAGCGCAATAAATCGCTTTTTACGAAGCCATCAAGATTTAATTTTTGTTTTATTTTTAGGATATTGGATCATTTTTTGAATCAAAAAATTTGAAACGCTCAATTTAGGGATAAATATAAAATCATGATACAATAATATGCCATGTTAGTTATAAAATGCGCGGCATGCAAAAAAAAACTCTGGCGCTACGATAAAGTCGGCCCCGGCGAAGTCCTGCGGTGCCACAAGTCGAGGATCGATAAGATGTACCAGCCTATTGATCTTTCCGGCAAAATCTGCTGCCAATGCGGGAATGTGGTGGGTATTGACAAGGGCCGGTTTATAAAAATGATTGCCAAATCATTTACCTGTTCCGGCACCAAGCGAAACAAACCGAAATAAAACTTATCCGGAAGTAACCCCCCGGCTACGGGCCGGGACCGAGCCTAAAAGTGACTTTTACTGTATGCTTGAGGGCACTGAGACGATTCATCCAATTTTGTCATTTCGAAGCGGCAGCGAGAAATCTTTAACAAACAAGATTCCGCGTCGCTTTCGCTCCTCGGAATGGCAGAGAGCTAAGCTTCTGGAATATTAATATATATTTTCAAGTCAATGTCATTAACTTAGCGAGAAAAACGGCCAATTGCAGGTTGGGTTGAGGAACGAAACCCAACATTGGCGTCTATTGTTGGGTTTCGCAAGCTCAACCCAACCTACGCAGGGTCTAAGGTGCTTAAGTTAATGGCATTGATTTTCAAGTTACTTAGAAGTGCCCCCCCCGGCCGCAGCCCGAATCCATGGGGGCCAATAAAAACGAACGGTCAACCCCTAACCGGGATGCCTTTTTTCTTAAAATCCGCCAGGATATCTGCCATCTGGGCGGCCGTGCAGTCATCGATCGCGTAGATATTTCTCACCCCGTCGTTGAAATCCAGTACAAACCGGCCCTGCTCATCCACGTAGGCCTCCCGGATATAGTCGCCGCTCAGCCATGGTTTGACGGCTTCCATAAAATTGTTCAAGCTGCATGTGATCATTTTATACCTCTGATTGGGTCCGCCTAGTCCCCTGTAACAATCGGTATCGTAATCACCGGTAAAGATAGGGAATCATTGCGGACCACGGTTTTCATCATGTCGCTTTTAGCCACTATCCGATCCTTGTCATCGACAATATAATAATAGAGTTCGGTAATGCCATGAAACATTTCCAGAGAGATTAGTTCAATCTGTGAAAAACCGCCAAGGCCCGGTATGACCAACTCCGGCGTGTGCAGTCCGAATTCATCCGTATCCGTACCCAGTGACGTAAAAAATACATGCAGTCGTATCTCGGCCTCGGACGGTTCCGGCACCAGCCGGCACTGGTACTTGTCCATCAGCTCAAGTTCCAGCCGCTTCTGGGCATATGCCAAAGGCTCGATGTTATTCAAAAAATAACAGGACAAATAAACTTTTTTGTCCTCAAGACAGGAAAAATCCTTTTCCGGTATATTCGCAATCATATTATTGACGCTGTGCGAGGTTAACCGCTGGGCCGTAGCGCCTTCATATTGACCCACAATCTGCCTGGAAGAACACGCCGCCAGAAAAATCAGAAACAAAACTAGCGCTACCGGTTTTTTCATCATCAAATATTCCGCCTTTCCTTTGTCTTATTTCAAACTCAACTCAACCCGTGACTTTTTGTATCCGCCCTTATCTTTGGGGCTAAGGGTTTCAGCCTCCCGGATGAACAGACGCTTGGCCGCAATCCGCTCATCCTTCAGTATATATTTTTTTACGGCCTGGACCCGGTGCTGGGCCAAAAGCCTTAGTTTTGCATCTTTTATCCCAATCTGCTCCCGGATTTTTGACTTCATCTCCGAGGCCGTCAATGTCTCGTCATCCAATGGCTTGGCATCCGCCGGGGGGTCTTTAGCGGAAAGCACCTCCGCCTGGTACACCTGCCGGAGATATTTACGGTATTCCGCCCCGGAAAGCTCAACCTCCGAAAACGGGACGGCCTCTTCATCGCCCTTCTTCGAATGCCTGGCCCATTTCGCGGCCCGGATTTTACGCTCCAGGGCCTTATCCTTAAGCACCTCGCGATCCCTTTCCGTATTTACGAACCCCGTTAACTCCAGGGCAAGTTCCGGCCGCTTGTAAAGCAACTCATTGATTGAATCGAGCTTCTTCGCCGACGAGGCGGCCAATTCATCGCTGCCCGCCTCGAATTCGATGTATTTAAGCTCCTCTCCGCCGGCGACAATCTGCCCCACCAGGTCAAACGGTGAGGTGGCCGCCTTGGTGACAATATTTTTCAAAGACTGGATGATAATGCCGGTTATACTGAACTGCGGATCGTCCAAGCGGCCGGATATGGGCAAATCCAGGTTGATTTCCCCCTTCCGGTCCTTGAGCAGGGCGATTGCCATGCCCACCGGCAGGTTGACGGCGGTTTCGCTTTCTATACGCCGCCCCAGATTGAACTGATCGAGCAGTACCCTGTTCTCGGCCTCCAGTTTTTTGTTCTCGATCAAATAATTCAGATCCAGGTCGAGCTTGCCTTTTTCGATCTCCTTGCCGATATATTTCCCGGAATATGCGGAAAACGGGCTCAGCTCCATATTTTGCAGATCAAACCGGATATCCAGGAGAATATCGGCAAGCAGGGGATTGATCCGGCCGGATATATCGAGCGGGGCATGATCATTGACCGCGCCCTTCAGGGAGATCCTGGCCCCTTCGAACGCCTGGCTCGAGAGCCCCTTGATGCTTCCCTCCGAAAGCTTGACTTGCGCGGAATAGTTGGGCTCGATATGGTAATCCGTAAAAGAAACATCGATATCCCGGAGCTTGATCTCGCCGATGGACACCGGGAACGGCATCGGTTTTTCTGCGGTTTCCCCCGGCGCCGAGGCCTTTTCTTTGGCAGAGGCCGCCGATGCTTGCGCCGGCTGTTCTTTCTCAGCCGGCGCCGCCGCATAGGCCCGGCTCAAATTGAGCCCACCGTCCTTCTGGACAACCAGAGTCTGTCTTAAGCCTTCAATGGCAAGCGTCTTCAACGTAATGGCCGTCGGATTCCACGAGACATCGAGGCCGCTTAGATCAACCGATTGCCACTTAAGAAAATCGCGCGCTGTTTTGCTTTCAACCAGCGTCAGGCCATCGATGCCGGCATCCCCCTTGAATTGGGCGCTTAAACCGGCATCTGTTTTTGATCGCAGGCTGGCATTGCCCGTAATATCGAGATCCCCACTGGTGAGAACCAGCTTTAAGGGATCCGGAAAATACGGCTGCAGTTGGTTGAGTGCGACATTTTGCCACTTGACGGCCGTATCCACCGTCAGTGGGGATACCCCGAATTTTCCATTGACCGACAACGCGGCTTCCGGATCAAGGCTTGCAGAAAAATCCAGCTCCGCCCGATGATCTTTCCGGGTGGAAAAATCGGTGACATTCAGATTGATATTCTCCACCGACATTTTCACCGGCCCGGCATGCGGCGCCGACGATGCGCCGGCGACGGCGAAATCTTTATAGTTCAGGGTTCCGGCGTTGAGCGCGAAATTATTAATCTCGAATATAAAGGGATCTGAAGCGGGCGCCGCCGCACCGGAGGCTTTCGAATCTTTTGATTCAACGGATCCCGAGTCGGCCGCCGATTGATTGGGCGTATTTTTTTCCCCCGCGCCTTCCTTCGACGGACCGAACGCCGTCAGATTAAACTCTCCATCCGCATCACGCACCATGGAAATCACCGGCTGATTAATCGATAGGTCGGCAAGCCGGACCTGCCGATTCAATGGCTTGGAGGGGGCCATTTCCAATTGGGCCGCCGGGATAAATACAAGCTCCGCCGCATTCTTCGCCGTCAACCTGAGGTTGTTAAGATTGAGAACGCCGGATACCTCAAGGTCGGTCCGCCCGTCGGGGGCTTTTTTGAAATCGATCGTTGATTTGGCGTCCAGATTGCCGTCGGTTATGTCAAAGCCGAGTCCGAGAGGCACATAACCAAAATAATAGGGGAGGCTAATACCGGTAAGCGAAACATCGACAAGGGTTTCCATCGAGTCGGCAAACGGCTTGGAAAAGACATCGATCTTAACCCCCGTACCGTTTAACTCACCGCTTATAACGGGCTCGGCATAGTCGTTGATACGGGTCTCAAAATTTGAGAGCAGGGGGATATTAAACATGACATTGGAAAACCGGTGGGTTTTATCCATGGGCGCATCCAGGAATTCAAAATTGCCGTCTATGAGTTTGATATTGGACAGGCGGAAGCGAAACGGCTCCCCTTCTTCCTCGGCCTCGGGCCCTTTTTCTGCGGTTTCGGCAGGAATCAGGTCGGAAAAGTTGAACTCTGTTTTCGAGGTCCGGACAACCCGAATGAACGGATTTTTCAAACGGATCGCTTTCGTGACCAGTCCCAATTTGAAAAGCGAGGCCCACTGGACGTTGATGAAAAATTCATCAAAAGCGACAAAATCCGCTGAACCGGATTTATCGCGAATCTGTAGCCCGTTTACCGCAAGTGTCAGGGTATAGGGGTTTAGCGAAATATCTTCAATCGCCACGGACCGGTTCAACTGTTCTGAAAGCTTGTCCGGCAAAACGGCTTCCGCTACCATGGGCACCACCAGAAAACCAATAAGGGTATAGAGCAAAATCAGAATACCGATAATTATCAACGTCCATTTCTTCCAGCCCATGTATCCTCTCTAAAATAGTTGGTTTAGCCGGATTCCCGGCCCATTATGCTATTAGCCAATTTTTATTGAACTTGCCATCAATATTTTTCATTGCCTCTCATTTTAACCTCATTTGAAGAAATTTCAAGCCGTGTAGCGATTGTTGGGCCGACCCGCTTGCCTTCGGATCGATGCCTGCTTATTTATAAAAAAAGCAACAGCTGACAGTTTTGTTAAAAAATTACTTCGAGTGTAACCGTTTAAAACAATTGGACGACTAAATGAATAGACAGCAAAGAATTGAATCAAACCGAACTCGAAAAAAGGAGGCTAAAAATGAAGATTCAAAAGACATTGGCAGGGGCACTGGCGATTATTATGGTATGTGCCGGCGCGGCCTGGGCCGGTTATCACGGCATGGGCGATCATAACATGGGGGATCGCGGCATGGGCCGCCATAAGTCCGATAGAAATATGGCCGCCCCCCACCTTGGAATCCTCCACAGCCTGGAGCTGACAAAGGCGCAAACCGACGAGGTGGTAGAGATTTTCAACACGTATGACGAAGCACATGAGACGCTTCGCCAAGAGATGCGGGAGGCCAGAGAACAGCTTTGCCAAGCGATCCATTCGGATGAAATGGTTGAGGCGGACATCCGCGAGGCGGCCCGGCAAGTCGGAGAAAAACTTGGGGCGTTGTCTGTTCATAAGGCCAGGGTTTTCTCCGAAATCCGTTCGATCCTGACGGCGGAGCAGCTCGAACAATTGGAGGCAATGAAGACAAAATGCTGTGAACGGAGAAAATGCCGCCAGCGGCTTCACAAGGCCATCGGGGACTACCAGGACATCGGGGAGTAAAAAAGCAGCAATGCGCCCGGGAAAAATTTTTTATACCGCAGCTGCGGTATTTCCGCAGCAAGGAAGCCCTGCGGTCGGGAACGTTTTCTCGCCCCTGAGCGTCAAAAACAACCCCGACCCTGGACTTCCATAAAAGTATTTCCCCGGGCAGCAGACCGGGACCGAACCTAAAAGTAACCTTTGTGATAGGTTAAAGGCGCTGAGGCGATTCATCCGGTTTTGTCATTTCGAGCGATAGCGAGAAATCTTTAACAAACAAGATTCCTCGTCGCTTGCGCTTCTCGGAATGACAACGGCGGAAGGCACTAATTTAACTGTTACCTTACACCTTGAACCTTATACCCTAAACCTTTTACCTTATACCGTGAAACCGTAAGCCACAGAGCATGTCCGGATGCCGCATAAATCCGCCGAACCAACTGATAGAGACGTCGTCCGCCGGGTTTTGGCGGGCGACATCAATGCCTTCGAGGTCCTGGTGGCGCGTTATCAGGCCTATGTCTTTTCAATCGTTGGCAGGCACGTACCGACGCAAAACGTTGAAGACGTGGCCCATGACGTATTCGTCCGGGCCTACCGCTCCCTGCCGAAATATCAACAGAAAAGCGGGGTTTCCCAATGGCTGAGAGGCATCGCCGTGCGAACTTGCGCGGATTTCTGGCGAGAGCGCTACCGGCGGCGAGAGGTCCCGATGAGCCGGCTTGGTGGGAACCAACGGGAGTGGTTGGAAAATATGCTTGCCCATGACTCGGTGGCTGCCTACCATAAAGCCGGAAGACAGCAAGAGGCCAGGCAAATTCTGAACTGGGCCTTAGGCCGGCTGTCAGCCCAGGAGCGGATGGTGCTTGAGCTGGTCCATCTGGAGGGCTATAGCGTTAAAGAAGCAGCAGGGCTATTGGGTTGTTCCGCGGCCAATGTTAAAATCCGGGCATTCAGGGCCAGGAAGAAAATACAAAAACTGCTGGCCGATGAGGAGATATCGAGATGAACGTGTTTAAAGATAAATTTGAACGATTCAAGACGATACTGTCGGCGGCACACCAGTCGAACGCCCCAGACATCGAATCGCCTTCTGCCCAATGGCGAAACGGCGTTATGCGGTCTGTCCGTGAGATCGGCACGCCTGCATCCCAAACGGGGCGGCCGGCGGACTTCGTTCAGCTGACCTGGCGACTGGCGCCTGTCGCCTTGCTGCTTATGATTATTCTATCGCTTTACATCATTGAAACCGGCGCGACGATCAGTCACCAGATCATCGCCATGTCGGTTTCAGAACCCGCGTCCACATACCTGGCATATATCGGATTTTAGCACGGGGACACGATATGAAATTTTTAAAAGCAATTGCCGGCATCACCGCCATCTTTATACTGGGCGTCCTTACCGGGATTCTGGGCACCGGCCTGGTAGTCAAGCACCGGATCGAAACATTTCACGAGAAGGGGCCGCCGCCGATCAAGGCCATGTTCATGGAACGCCTGTCCCACCAGCTGGAACTCAATCCGGAACAGAAGATCAGGATAGAGGCCATACTGGAGGATACCCAGAAGGATTTGAACCGGGTCCGGCAGACCTTTAGACCCCGGATAAAACAAGTCTTCTCCACATGTTTCAACCGGATCGAAGCCCAGCTCACGCCGATCCAACAGAAACGGTTCAAGGCCATGCAGGAGAGATTCCCCCGATTCATGCCCCATCCGCCGTTTAAAAAACAGCCACACCATCGGCCGCCGCCCGGCGACAGGCGCCCCCGAACGGAAAACAGGGATTGGCGAGAAGGCGGGCAGAAATAAAAAAAGGACACCTCAAAGCGTTAAACTTTGACATGCCCTTTTGAATTTCTTACCGAATCAGTCTATTCGACGGAAACGTCGACTGCCGCCGGGCCCTTTTGACCCTGCTCAACAGTAAAAGAAACCTTGTCACCCTCGTTCAGGGTTTTAAAACCGGTCCCGTTGATTCCGGAAAAATGGACGAATACATCTGATCCATCTTCCTGTTCAATGAACCCATAGCCTTTTTTTTCGTTAAACCACTTTACGGTGCCTTTAGCCACAGTGTCGCCCCTCCTTTCTTACAAAAATTCTCAAAGTTCCAACCTTCCAGGGCTCCACTATCTAACAATAATGCTCCCTTTCCAACGAAACCGGCCCGCAATCAGCCAAGGCCTTTATAGATTGTTGCAATGATAACAATAATTTTATCAAAGTCAAGCAAATAAAATTCGACCCTCACGCTTCGGGGCAAAATTTTTTTCCGGCGAATACCTGGCAGACAGCAAACAAAAAATTTCCGCAAAGGCGCAAGGAGCGCTGCGCTTTTTTGACCCCTTGGCGGGCTTAGCGGGCTTGGCGAGAGGTAAAAAACGGGGCATGGTTGGAGGTAAAAAACGGGGGGTCTCTTTTTATGATCTCCCGAATGGGCGCCGGTCGCTTGAATTCTTTTTCCAAAAACCGCCGCACGCGGCTTCTGTCCCAGCCCGTGGGATGGACAAATTCGCGGTAAAGCGACAAATCGCCCGGATAGAAATCAACGGTCTGCAAATGCTCGGCATCGGGGCTGCCCACCGGCAGGTTAAAAATGGCCAGGTTTAAAAAATCGATGCAATCTGCATGGGCCAAGGTGAATGCCAAGGTTTGGCGGGCCTTTTCGAAGGTTTCCGCCGGCGTGCCGAACAGCAGATACCCGTAAACGGCAATACCGGCGGCTCTGATGGTGCGAAGCGCCCGGGACACAGTTTCAATTGAAATTCCCTTATTCAGAGAATCAAGAACATCCTGAACGCCTGATTCAATGCCCAATTTGAGCATGGCGCATCCCGAGTTCTTCAATCCATGGACAAAATCAGGATCCGTGAGATGCCTTGTAACGCGAACGAACCCGTACCATCGAACGCCGGGCGGATGATTGACTATATAGTTTAAAAATGCAGGAGACAGGGCATTATCGACAAAATGAATGAGTGCAGGCGAGGTCTCCAAACGCAGCCGGTCCAGATCGAATCCAATGGATGGTTTATCAAATACTTGGTACTTGGTTCCTTCAAATTTTTCCGGACAAAACCGGCATTTCTGCCAGTAGCAGCCGCGGGAGGTCATATAGGGGATCACCCGCCCCGGAGAAAAATACGCGTCAAGGGGAAAATCCGCATAGTCAAAGCCTGCCTGCGAGACGGCCTGCGTGTCGGTATGCCCGGTTATTGAAAGCAGGACATCTTCGCCCGGCCCGCCGATCAAATCATCGACAACCGGATAAAACGGATTGTCAAATTTTTTTATATTCAACCATGACGTCACCAGCCCGCCGCCCATAATAATTTGGATATCCGGCCAATGTTTCTTGACAAATCCGGCCATGGCAAAGGCGCAAACCGCCTGACTCATAAAATTCACGGAAAATCCGATAATTTCAGGAGGGCTGCCATCGATCAGCTCAGTCAGTCGATATCTGAAAAAGGGATAAAACGGATTTTCATCAAACGCTCTCGCTGCCCTTAACAGGTCTTTGCTTCTTACCGGAGAAAAACGCGCATCCCCATAATTGGCCAGGGTGATATGGCTGCCGGTTTTCCGGCCGCTCTTATGCACCACCCGGTTGATATCCATAACCGCCCGCTTATAGCGATCCAGGTTTTCGCAGATAGTGGGAGATCTTAAAGCGCTAAGATTTTCCGTAACATGGGCGGCCGCCCGCCGGGACCAGGTGTCTGAAGCGGCAACCGGTCTTTCCAAAAGATATAATAGGCCTTCCAGATTGGCATCCCACACCCGGCAGCCTACCCCGTTGGATTTCAACGCAAATGCCAGCCGGGCCAAGCCGGGCGGTGGTTCACTCGGCTTGCTAACCGGCGGATGAATCAGCAGCATGAATTTAGAAACCGGGCGGCGGCATAAACCCGCCGATGATATCGCTGATCAGCCGGGCGATATGAATCGGCGTCCGGTCCTCCAGATACGGGCCGATCACCTGAATGCCCACAGGCAGGCCCTGGGGCGTGCGGCCGATGGGCAGAACCGTTGCAGGCAGCTTGGCCGCACTCGCCAGCCCAGACCATCCCATAATATCCATGTAAGGCCGATCCACGCCGTTAATGGACAGGACGCGATCGAAAACATAGCCGTGATCATGGGCAAAGGCCGGCAGCACGGCCGGGGGACAGATGAGCGCGTCATATGTTTGGAAAAAATCCGCCCATTTCTGGCGAAGCAGCTCCCGCATGCCGTTTTGTTCGATCCAACGCCGGTGCCGCTGGGTGGCACCCCTTATAAAATTTGAAGAATAGGCGCCGTCCGCTATGGAAAGCGTATCTGCCGTATCCACCCATTTCTTGAACATCTTTTCCGGCACGCCGGCACCCATAACCGCCGCATTAAGACTTAAAAACACATCATAACTGCTGGCGAAATCAATTTCCGGATGCGTCTCTGTAATGGATGCGCCATTTCGGGAAAGTTCATCCACGAGCGCCTGCATTGCATCGCCCACACTGCTGTCCACGGCGCATGCCGGGTCATCCGGCCACAGCCCGATTTTATATTCCTCAAGCGACGGCTTCCGGGGGCCGGGAAGGTTTATGGACCATGCCCGGCGTTCCGGCGACTCCGGCCCGACAATGATATCCATGGCCAGCTCGACATCCCCGATGCTTCGGGCCAGCGGCCCCACGACCATCATATCGATCCCGATTGAATATTCCCCCGTAAAAATCCCCGGCGGCGGCGGGATGTGGCCTTTCTGGGGCACAATCCCGTAGCTCGGCTTATGTCCGCAGATACCGCAAAAATGCGGCGGCAACCGGATGGAACCGCCGAGGTCGCTGCCGATCTCAAGGGAGCAGAGCCCGGCCGATAATGCGGCCGCCGCCCCGCCCGAAGACCCGCCAGGCGTCAAACTCGCATCCCACGGGTTGTTGGTCTGGCCGTATACATCGTTGAAGCTCTGGAAATCCCCGGCATAAAGCGGCACATTGGTCTTTCCGAGCAAAATGGCGCCAGCATCCACAAGGGACTGAACCACCTCCGCATGCTTTGACGCAATATGCCCTTTCAGTTGGGGAGCCCCGGCCGTGCAGGGCATTCCGGCGACTTCCAGGGTATCCTTGATCGTTACGGGAAGGCCGTGGAGCGGCCCCCACGCCTCTTTACGGGCCAGGGCTTCATCCGCCGCCCGGGCCCGTTTTTTCGCCTGCTCGACATCCATATAGACAATCGCGTTCAAATCCGGATTTAACCGCTCGATC
>Ga0209925_1001668_pt1 | contig 11058 bp, 5 predicted proteins | sample SalPonR2_A_D1_MG_FD_185702 | JGI IMG/M metagenome (GOLD analysis project Ga0209925, IMG submission 185702) | Salt pond soil microbial communities from South San Francisco under conditions of wetland restoration - Salt Pond MetaG R2_A_D1_MG... ...
CATGAGGAGGATGCGGTACGGCAAGGTGGCAGTGTAGGAGCGATGCGCCCACAGACGATGGACGCCGGCCGTGATGCCCAACCCGGTGATGGGCCACAGGATGAAGGCCTCCAGAAGGGTCTGCCACTTGCATGAAGGGATGGAGACCAGCCCCATGTAGGCGGCAAGGTGCGCGAGGACTAGGTAGATGATCATGGGCCAATTCAGGTTGCCCTCTTTGTAGTGGTAGACAAGCGCCGACAAGGCATCGCGAGCCAACTGGAAGACCATCTTTTTTTGAGTGCTTTACTTCGGAGGGTTTCTGTCGATGACGATCCCAGGTGATGATCTGCGAGGTTATGTATGAGAGAGAGTGAAGGGATGGTGAGGACATCTACGTGCAGGCTGACCTTGACATTCATGACTCGTGAGCGTGCGTCTCCTGGACGTCAGGACTTCCGTCACAGAATTTCGCTTGTCATATCCTAGGCGGGTTTCAGCGCCCAAACACGAGCGGAAGAGATACATAGAGTCTAATAGTGCGCGCTAACACGTAGGATGGACCAATCTATCATCTCATAGGGACCCGGCAGCTCAAAGGGGAGAGCAGGGGTAGTGGAGGGTAGGGTAGTCAGGTGTTGGGCCTGGCTCAGACGTCCACGGATAGGCCTGAAGCACCAACACCCAGAGCACTCTTTTGGGCAAGGTGAAAGTGAGTTTCCCATGAATTCACTGATTCACGAGCCCTTCAGTGACCGAAAACCACCACGTATGCCCCACAGCACCCGCCTCGGCTTGAGGCACGCGGCGGCTGCCTCGCGAACGCGAACGGAGGAGATAAAACCTAGCACAACGATAAAGCGAGAACACTGGTGTGCGAGTCAGAGACAGATGTGACCCGAAAAGGTGCCAGACCCAGGCGAGAGAGACATAGAGAGGGAGGGAGCGCGACCCCTTGAGTCAGCAGGGTGCGAGGCGAGCCAAGCGTCAAGAACATTTCTAAGATCGAGGTAAGGCGTGACGTCCAAAACTCCAGCGACGCCCGTCATCAGAGACCTGAGCCAGACTGCAGGCGCCGGGCGGGATACAGCACCGGAGAATGCAGCGCCGCAATGCACCCGCGACACAAGAGAAAGTCAATCATGTAAGTATCACCAACGAAGCGCAGGCCACGTGCAGCGAACGTGCGGTGTCACCTCAACCACCATCAGGCGCTTGGTGAGCCGGCGTACCGGCGGGGGTGACGCGTCACGAGCGTCTCGGGATCGCCGAATCGCCACCGCCTCTGCACGGATATCTGGCTACTTACCAAGTTCATTGATCTGTTCTTTGAGCAGCAATCCCTCCTTCGAACGTCGTCCGCCTCTCTCAGCGTTTTTGCTACCCTTTGAATGTGCTCTACTCCGTTCTCGCCCAACGCACACACGTTTATTCCCTTCAAACGCCCTGAAGTGGAATTGCCTCTCAACAAAACCGTGGTGCTTTCGGGCATCATACTGTGTGAAATGAGCAAATGAGAAACATAGAACACAAACGAGAAGCAAAGAATCGATGCAGGGTTCACATGATTCGCTATAAGTCTTCTTCTGTTTCTCTAATGTCTGTCCGTCATCATGGGGCTTCTTTGCGTCCAATCTACGCATCAAGGCTCGTTTCGAGTTTTAGTAACTTAACGTTTGCCGCGAAACAGAGTCCCTTGTCATAGGACTACAGGGCTTCTGATCTCCTCAACTTAAATGAAGTGATTCAATTAGTCGAAGGTTTGCAAAATTCATCACGTTGATGGATAAATGGCGTGAGCACCGCTGGGAGCTTGTACATAGCAAATTAATGCTGAAGGTCGAAATATAATACATTGCTAAGCGATCATGTCTATCTAAATGTCTATCTAAATGTAGCCATTTCTTTGTAATTCATAGTGGTGGTCCTATGCCTTTTCTCGAACGCACTTTTCGCAGGATATATGAAGGCAGTGAAGAACAAGAGTGGTCTTTCAATGGATTAAATCTGAGGTCATGGCGTCGCCCAAAAGAAAATCTATAATTATGATGGCTTACTCCGATTGTGTATGGAAAAAGTATGCGGATGGAGGGCAAATTATCCTGAGGCAGAGGGTTACCGGGGGTAGCACGGCTGCACGGTCACTCAATAGTCCACTCTTCGAAGTATACCACACAAGGCTTGCTCACTATCGAAGGAAGAGTCGGCTTACTCGCAGACCATTTAACGAAGAGCGATGCTATTTTCAGTGTGCATTTGCGAATGAGAAAATCTTTTATTTTATATTTGACCTTCGAGCGGTAAAGCACCCTCATTCCAGACTGTGCCTTACGGCTGCCGTGCCATCACATTTAAACTTTCACAGGGGTCAATACAAGCAGTTTTCTTTACCTGGGGGCCGAAACAAGATTCAGAAATTAGAATATAACATAAAATATTAATGAGGAATCCGACACACATGACCTCCCAACTACAAAGTGTACTGTAGATATGCCAATTCTGTGCATTCTGTGCTAAAAAAGAAGACACGCGGATAGACTTGTTGTCCTCTTCTTCTTTCGGTGCTTCTTTGTCAAATCTTGATACTCCCCTGAGGCCTCTATCTGCCGTGACAAGGCTGTCTCGAACATAGATTGGGAAGCTGCTTTTCCATGCCAACCGCTACTCTCTGCATAAAGATAGAGCGCACTAAAAAAGGTTTCAATACGTTGTTTATCCCAATTTTTTATCCAAGTTAACCTATCACTCGATTGTCGTAGAATTGTAAGAGGCTAAGCTTATTTGTAGGTTGATCAAGCACTTTTGAGTCGGTACACGGCCAAAAATAGCTAGAATCATGGGCCATGGGCGAGTCAGCAAAAAGCCGTTTCTCTAACCGTCCCTAACAGTCGAGCTTTTAACTTGTGCTATTCTTTTGGGTGGATCACTTGTCCTTTACGCTGAACAAATAATATACGGCTTCATTTCACGCCCAAATCTGAACATTTCATTAGGTTTTGGCTCTTGGATGACGAGGATCATGCCCCATTCTTCTCCGGAGCTCTTTATACCTGCCAGCCCTGCCGCGGACGCACCGCCATCGACCGATGTGGACATATCATCCATGAGTCAGCTTCGCAAAAATTCTGGGCAAACACAATTTTCGAAGAGACCGAATTATATAGAGGCGTCAAACGCACCGCTGGCGCAGAGGATCATTTCCCGTGATTCGCAAAACGAGGACGAAAACGGTTCAGAGAAAAGCAAGCAGCCGCTCTCCTTCGCACACTGGACCCGACAAGCATTGGTGCACGTTTTGGTGAGTTCGTTATTGATTTTTGGTGTCAATCCTGTCAAAATCTACGTTAAGTCCGTTATGGTGAATTCATGCAATCATTTTGGCGCTACCTTTCGACCGGTTTCCTCATTCTCTCTGGTAGGTTCAACACAATGTCGAGCTGCGCCGGGAAGCAGAACTGCCCCATGGCTATCTGGTCCACATCTGTAACACTTACTTCGCCAATAAGCCCGCCCCTCTAATTCCCGAACCGTGGCCTGTGGAACTGCAGGTCTCAGCAGAGAGTGCGGCCTGCTCCATCCAACGGGCTTGGATCCGACACGTAGCTACCCGGCGAAAGAGGAGTATGCTGGCCCACCAAACCTCAGACCGAGCGCTCCGAGCGGAGGGCATCCTCTCCCCTCCAGGATCCTCTGACGCAAAGGCGCTGCACGCTGCCGCCGACTGTCCCACTCCATTAGCAGCGGGCCGCGAGCTTGAACAACCGTGGTATCCCCCCGACTTAGAACTTGCGCGAGACTATGCAGAATGGAACCATCCACGCATGGGAGGTCCTGGAGGTCCACTATTTCCGCTTTGTAAAACCTCGACAGGCCGGTATTGCGTGCTGGGGGGGTGCGGGGAGCAGCTAGACCTCTGGGATGAAGGACAGGTATCTGAATTGTCCATCTACGGCTCAAGTATCAGCAACTTCTTCAAATTCGAGAAGTGGTGCGCTTGGACCTCTTTGTGTCTCTTTTTCATATATCTTCCTGTGTTTATGCTTAACACATTCGGGAGTGGGGAGCCGGCGCATGGGACGGGGCGCCTTGTGTCCCTGGCACGGACTACCTTGGGCAACCTCTTTCAGACGCTGGAGAGCGGGCAAGGGACGGCGGTCCTGCCGATATGCGAGAGCCTCACACGTCAGTACCCGTCCGCAATAAATTGCACGTTGAGTGAGGCGCAAACTGCTATGATGTTCACGCATACCGAGCTCGCTGCTTGTATCTTCTTGTACGTCGCCCTGTCTTGGCTGCAGCTATTCCAGAAAAAGGAATCCAAGTATTTAGACAGGTAACTCCTCCGTAGTAAATGAGTAGGAATGGTCCTGACTGTTGCTTCGAATCTAGCTCTCAATTACGCCTTGTATTACGAACTACCTGCACATAAACAGATACACGGTGACAGCAGGAAACTACACGGTCCAGATCACCAACATTCCGGCCAACGTGACAGAGGCGGACATCAAAGTTCATTTTGCTCGCACACTTAATTTGCCAGTGACGCAGGTGACTTTAGGCTACAACAACGCACCAAAAATTGAAAAGCACAAGCTGCGAGGCTCCCTCATGAAGAGGCGTCATCTTGTTGTTAATCGGTGCCGGTACCTTAAACAACAGCTAGCATGTAATGGGGTTGGCGATAATGATCGCGCGCGCAACTGTTACCAGAAAATTGCAGATAGCTTGGAAACGGCTACGCACTGGTGGTGGAGGCGTGAGCTACAGGGCCTGAAACAGGAAAACGCGCGACTGCTAGCGCGCCTCTCAGCGTTGAACGCCAAACTCGGGGCTACACACGAGGAGATTAGACCGCTCTGTGCATTTGTGACTTTTTATTCTGAGGCTGCACGCAATGAGGCACTTCGTGCGTACGGATTAAGCCCCCTCCATTTCCTGTGCATGCCTCACGGTTTGCGTTTGGCAGGCCATCGGCTTCGAGTAACGCCAGCCCCGGAGCCCAGCTTAATTCTTTGGGAAAACTTGCAGTATGGACAAATGGCTCGAGTCAGACGCCAACTTCTGACGACAATGCTGGCCGGACTGCTCATCAGTCTGCCTCTCATTTTTGCATTCGTCGCCCGCTACTATCAGGATCAAGGTCGACGGCAGCAGGAAGGGGGACAAGAAGGGTCAGGAAACGGTGGAAGAGATACCCACCACGCTGAGGGCTTAGCCGCCTTCTGGACCGTCGTGGCGACTTTTTTAACTATTGGTATTAACTATTTGATTCAGTTGGTGCTACAATGGATGACAGAATTCGAAAAAGCGCATACCGTGGACATCCAACAGTTTGGACGAAGCATGCAACTCTTTGTCCTTAAGTCCGTCAACATGGCCGGCATCGTACTCGTTGTGAACTTCAAGGTGATCCAGAAATCATTGCATATTAAGATAAATGAACCCGGGAATTTTGTAAAAGAGTGGTACTATACGACAGGCTGCAACCTGCTTCTCATAATGTTTATAAACGTTGTCAGCCCTCTGCTTCCAAGCCTTAAATCCTATTGTGCGCAATGGCATGCTCAGCGGAAAGCGGCGCGTGGTCAATTTACAGGATCCATTACCCAGAGTGCCGCGAACAATGTCTTCATGGGCCCGGAATTCGCTATTGCTATCCGATACTCTTCAATATTGGTCACTTTCTTCGTCTGCTTTGTGTATGCCACCGCCATGCCTCTTCTTCTTCTCATCGGAGCGGCGTCGTTCTACGTGGGTTACTGGGTGGACAAATTCCTTTTTTTAAGGTTCAATCGTATTCCGCTTGAGTACGGCAAGGTGCTTTCGAAAGGTGCGATTAAGGTAATCCAGGTAGCTTTACTCCTTCATGTCATCATTTCTATTTGGGCATTAAGCCAGGATGAGTTGTTTTCCTCGTCCACTGACACCAACTCGCCCTTGGGGCGAGCGGTGAGATCGGGCACGGCTTGGATGCATAGATCAATTGCACGACGTTTACAAAAGGCACACATACAGCCTCTCGTCATCTTGTTCCTGGTGTTGGCCATTGTCATGATAGGGCGAGCACTCCTGAAGTCTGTTTTTACCATTCTTTGCTCTCTCTTCCGCGTATTTGCAAATTGTAACCGGACATGTCACACCCAAAACGACGATGAGCATATTGAAAAGGGGGGCTGTAAGTGCTCCTTCTTTGGGGAGGTCAATGGGTTAGATGAGTTTGCGAGTATCGACGTGACGTATCCGCGGGCGATCGAGCGAGGGCTGATCAAGGGTTTGCACACGTACAATATCCTAGCAAATCCTCGTTACAAATCTGCTTTTCGGATCAGTGACAGGTTTGCAAAGCAGCATCGCCATGTTGAGTCTATTCGTGGCAGCTTTGAGGCACATAGTGATGGAGAGGAAAGCGATGGGCAGATAGATGAAGACGAGGAGGGAGGGGTGGTTGCTGCGGAAGATAAGTATTTGGAGTACGAATGCCACGCTAATGCCGTACCAAACGGACTGCTTCTCGTAAGCCCTCTGCCCAATGCGCCCCCCCCTCCGCCTACTCCACACGGCTAAGCGTCGTTGAGGTAGTGCCGCGTGCACAAACCTACAGAGAGATCAAGTCCCTGGTGAAAAAGATATCGGTGTAAATGGAGATGTTCCCTATCATGTGCAAAGCCATGAGACGAGCAACAGAGTCGCTGTACATGTCGAGAAAGGACGACACCCCAATATCGCAAAATAATATACCATATTCTTGTCGCATATCTATGACTTGTGCAACACACACTTTGGTTGCCCCTCTTTTTTTAAAATACGCTTTGACGCCTTGCAGCGGCTCCAAGGCACTTCTTTCTTTTTTGCTACTTAGAATCTTTCTCGTAGCAGTGAAGAGTCACATTTCCACTCCAGTCTTTTTCCTCGTCCCTCCCGTCTCTCAACCCACCCTCGTCTTCCGCCCCCGAGGCTCATACATCCCGGCTGTACTCCCGCTCGTACAGGCGGAACATGTCCACCGTCTCGGCAATGCTTTTCGTGCCGTGCACTTTATTGTCGCGCGTACGGATGTTGACTGACCCTCCCTCCTCCTCTGCGCTTCCAACCACCAAAATGAAATTGTACTGGGCGAGTTGTCCTTCTCGAATTTTTTTGTTCAGCGTCTTGGTCGAGTCATTTACGTCCACGAAAAATCCTGCGTCGTGCAGCGATTTTTGCACGGATTGCGCGTAAGAGATGTGGTTCTGCCCTACCGGGACAACGATCGCTTGCCGAGGAGAAAGCCAGAAGGGCCATTTGCCTCCGAAATGTTCGGTCAGCACGGCAACCATGCGCTCCACGGACCCCAGCATGGCCCGATGCACAATTATAGGACGATGGTATCCAGGATCTAGGACGTCTCCACCCTCGTTCGCTTCTGTGGCCGCCTCTGCGTCTGATTTTGCTGCCGCTGCTGCCGCTTCCTCCGCAGACGGCATCTCCATCACAGGCGAAGGCCCTCGCTTCTCCCCCTCCCCATGGTAAGCACCGTGTCCGCCCTGGTACTTGAGCTTGAATCGAATGGGCAGCTGGAAGTCCAGCTGGATGGTAGCGCACTGATGGGGCCGCTCCAGCGCGTCAAAGACCTTGATGTCGATCTTGGGCCCATAGAAGGCGCCGTCGCCTGGGTTCAGCCGCCACCCCTCCGGCCCCCCCGTGAACTCGTTCAAGGCCTGACTGAGCTGCTCTTCCGCGACCTCCCAGAGGGCGGCATCTCCTAGGGCTTTCTCTGGCTTGGTCGACAGCTCGAGGCGATAGGTCATCCCGAGCGCCCCGTAGACAAACTTCATGAAATCTAAGCAGTCCAGCACCTCCCCTTTCACCTGCTCCTCCGTGCAAAAAATGTGAGCGTCATCCTGGACGAAGCGTCGCACTCGCGTCAGACCCGCCAAGGCCCCGCTCAGTTCATTGCGGTGCAAGACTCCGAATTCTGCCATACGAATGGGCAGCTCCCTGTGGGAGCGCACGCGATGGCCGAATATCAGGCAGTGCCCCGGGCAATTCATGGGCTTGACCCCGAACTCCTGCCCCTCGATGTCGAAGACGAACATGTTCTTCTTGTAGTGCTCCGCGTGGCCCGAGGTGTACCAGAGGTCCAGATTGAAAATGTTGGGAGAAATCACCTCCGTGTACCCACGCAGCCAGTACTGCCTGCGAATGAAATCAACCAGCTTCTGGTAGATGCGAGCCCCGTGAGTGAGAAAGAAGCCACTGCCCGGGCTGAGGGTGTGGAAGAAGAACAGCTCCTGCTGGGTACCCACGCGTCTGTGGTCCTTCTCCCGGGCCTGCTCCTGGAAAGCCAGCCACTTCTTGAGCCGATCCTTATCGGGAAAGGAGATGCCGTACACCCGCTGGAGGAGGTCGTTCTCGGTCTGCCCCAGCCAGTTCGCGCCCGAGTTCTTGACCGCGGCGAAGGCCCGCACTCGGCCCGTGTGGGGCACGTGGGGCCCCCGACACAGGTCAATCAGATCTCCGTTGCGGTAGACGGTGGTGTAGCCGCCCTCGGGGATCTTACTGGAGATGATGCTCGTCTTGAAGGCATTGTACTTGAAGAGCGCCAGGGCCTCCGCCTTGGTCACCACCAGGCGCTCGAACCGCTGCTTTTCCTTCGCCGCTTTTCCGACCAGCGCCTCCAGGTCCTTGAAGTCGGTGTTGCTGACGCCATGCTCGCCCATGTAGCAGTCGTAGTAGAACCCGTCCTGCACGGGGGGGCCGATGGTCAAGTGCGCTCCGAACTTCTTCTCGAGGGCTTGCCCGAGCATGTGTGCGCTGGAATGCCAAAACACTGCCTTCGCTTCCGGGTCGTCAAACTTTAGCAGCTGAAGCGAGCAGCTACCTAATAGTGGCCGAGTCAGATCCCAGAGCTCCGCCTCAGAGGAGGCCTCCCCAGCGGCGCTGCTTCCCTCCACATCAAGTCCATCCTCTACGCGCAGCAACCCCATAGCGCTCGTGTCAACAGGCTCTGTGTACTTGATCTTCGCTACCACAGTGTTATCCGCGAGGCCCTGAGAAATGCTCACGGCTATGTCGTAGGGCGTGGTCACCCATGCAGTACCCTCCTTCACTGACCCATCCGGCAGCGTCACTCTCAGGGGAGTCTTCGGCTTGCTTTCCAACTCTGCAGCTCGCCGGGCTGCACAGCTTTCAAAAAGCTGGAGACGCTCTTGAAGGTATGCAGGATTTTCGCTCACTGTGAAAGGCCCACCAATTTTTCCGCTTCCCTGTTTAATGCTCTGCCCCGTTGACTTGGTTAGGCGGGTCTTCTCGCGACCGCCAACTTTGCTGCCGCTGGCTCCATCACACTCCGAAATTTTGAGTTTCGACATGTCTTTCTCCGTAAGGTCCTGTCCATGCGTTTGAGATGAGCCATTTTATACTCTTTCTCGTAAGACACCAAATAGAAGCATAGTAAAAGGGTAAGACGGCTATGAAGAAGCCAGGCCCGTCAACCATTGCTTGCTTAGTCTCCCTTTAACTTACCGCGGCATGACACCCGTGCAGCGGGCAGGTGCAAGACATCCTGATCCGTTCTCCAGCACCCCTGTAAGAAAAGTTGTGGCACAATTTGGCGTAAGGTCTTGGCCCGGGATTCGTGGCGGCCCCGACGGGTCTCGGAGCGATAGCTGGTGGAGCCTGAGGCGGGCTGAAGCAGCGATACCCGTCCAAGTGCCGGCAATGCTAGCCTTCGGAAAAGTGGACTCTCGTACGTAGCCTGGCTTTTTAGAGATGCGATTTGATGCCCTTCAAATCCATCACAGGGTACTCGCATCAGGAAAGCTCACCTGCACGCGACAGGCGGACCTTCTCCTTCACGCATTCGTCACCATCCCCACCTTCCTGAACGAGGGGCCATGACCTCCCAACCACTCCTGGATTCTGACGCCGTCGCGGCCAGAAAAAGGCCTCTCCCGAAACTTCAAGCCCATAACGTAAACGTGAACAAAGAAAATGGTGAAGGGGAGACCCGGGAAAATGAAGGCACGTCCGATGGAGGGCTCGACAAGACGAGCCGCCGTAAACTTAAAAAGCTCAGGAAGAAAGTACGCAAAGGTCAACTTTCAGTACAAGATACGGAAGAATGCAAAAAGTATGGTTTAGTAGTACGCGCCGAAGTGGACTGGGGCGAAGAAATCAAAACAGGGCAGCGGCTTTGTCTCGGAGCGGGTGACGTTAGACAAGGCCTACTACACATCCTGACTGCCGGCTCGACGCGCTGCCCCTCCTGGCTTCGGCTTGTCAACGCCCGGCTCCTAACCTCCGTCGTAGTGGTTAGCTTGGCGAACGTGGACCCATCGTACATGCAAGATAACCTCTCACAGCTCCCCTTTCTGCAGGCCTGCTCACGGCCTGTGCCTGTGCGCTTGTACCACGGGCCAAGCCCGCGGAGGAGCATTTTTCCTCTTCTGTACTACACCCGCAAGAAGCAGCAGGGCAATCAAACACAAAAAGGTCCCCAAAAGGACGGAGATGCCGATGAGAGTGAAGAAGATGAGAAGAAGGAGCGGGGCGCCAGCGAATTATCTGATACCGCTCAGGGAGATAATTCCGAGGAGGAAGTCGAAGAGAAAGAAGAGAACGATGAAAATTCATGGGGGAAGGAGGGAACGAATAATGTGCTGGGCGATGGTGGCGTAATGAGTAGCGCGGACTCAGTTGAGCGGTACGTCCTGTCTCTTCCCCAGCTCAGGCTGGCTGGGTATCCTCTCCCGCCGGGAGGGGTGGTCCGCAAGTCGACGGGCTTCAGCGGGAGGGAGCGGTGTGAAAGCCTCGATATGGAGGACAACGATGGAGAGGATGATGATGACGTGGGTTGCCCACTTAGTGAGAAGGGAGGGAATGCGGAGAGCGCGGAGAGGAAGGCGTCATGGCTGGAGTGCGAGGAGACAGGGCGTTGGGGGGAGACCGGGGACTTGCTGCCCTCCTTGGATGGGGCGCGGCGGATATTGGACAGACTAAGCGGCATCAAGGTGGGGGGGTCGGCCTACTGCTTCTATGAGACCTTGGAGAGCGAGTCGGGCTGCCTAGGAGTGACGGAAGGAGGCTGGAGACCCTGTG
>Ga0209925_1001669_pt1 | contig 11058 bp, 6 predicted proteins | sample SalPonR2_A_D1_MG_FD_185702 | JGI IMG/M metagenome (GOLD analysis project Ga0209925, IMG submission 185702) | Salt pond soil microbial communities from South San Francisco under conditions of wetland restoration - Salt Pond MetaG R2_A_D1_MG... ...
ATAAATCCAGCAATTACTACTACTGCATTATAAGTAATAGCTTTACCAGCATGTTCAATAGTTTCTTTAGCAGCCATTTTATTGCTTAATCCTTTATTTCCATAATATTTATATTTTGATAACAAGTGAATGGAGTAATCTATACCCATTCCTACTGCAATACTTGAGATTAAAGCTGTTGTTGTATTTAAAGCAATATTTAGATACCCCATCAAACCAAAATTAACCATTGCAGTAATAATTATTGGAAGACTACCAAAAAAACCTGCCATAGGACTCTTAAACATTAGTCCTAATAATACAATTACTATTAGTATAGATAAAATGAGACTTTTTATTTGTCCTTCTAGTATTAAATTTGCAAAGACTCTATTTGTGTATGCTGATCCAGCAAAATCTATTTCAAGATTTTTAAGAGATGAATTCTTTTGAAAATCTTCTATTTTATTTATAACATTTGTAATCAATCTTGCATCATCATCTTTTAAATTCACCTGTAAATTTGCCCTTCTATAATCATAATCGATTACTCGATTTAAATCTTCAGGATCACCTGACATTGAATATAAAAGTAGATACTGTGCTGTTAACTCTTTAGTTTTTGGAATTCTGTTATACTCCTCTTGGTCTTCATTCATCACTTTATTAATTCTTCTTAAAAAATCTGTAATTGCTAAACTATCCCCGACATTTTCCATTTCTTCTAATTCATTTTGTAACTTCCAAAGGTCATTTAGATACTCGGGGTTTTTTAAAGCATTTTTATCTTCAGACTTTATTATTATATTTAAGTTTGTAGTTCCTCCAAAATGTTTATTAATGAAATTATTTGCTACAATTATATCTTCATCATCTTGGAATTTACTTAAAAAACTTGAATTTATCCATAAGCTTTGTGCACCAATAATTCCTACAATAAAAATTATAATTGATACAAAAATAATTTTTTTCTTATTATCTAATACCCAATCTGATATTTTGTGAAATACACTTTTATTTTTCTTAATTGATTTTTCCTTTTTATTTTTTTTAAAGTTAGGAATATTAAATAACTTCAAACCTGCTGGAATAAATATTAATGAAAAAATCATTGCTGCTAGAACTCCAAAAGCAGTAAAAATTCCAAAATACTTAACTGCATAAACTTCTGAAGTTAAAAGTGAAACAAATCCTACAGCTGTTGTTATAGATGTCATTACAACTGGTTTCCACATATTTTTAATCATATCATTAATAGCTTCAACATTAGTTAGGTTTGGATTATCTAACATTGTATCTTTTAAATGACTTAAAAGATGAATACCATCAGCAACACCTAAAGCAATTAACATTACAGGAATCATTGTTGAAACAGCATATATTGGAATCCCCAAAGCAGACATTAATCCAAAAGACCATATTGTACTAAAAAGCACTACGCCTAAAGTTAATAAGGTACTTTTAAAACTTTTATATGTTAATAATAATACAATTGCAATTATTAATATAACTAATGGAATCATAATTTTCATATCTTCTGGCATTAAATTTGCTAAAGTTCCTTCTATTACAGGTTGACCAGCAATATATATATTAGTTTCATTTCCAATGTCTGCTATATTTGACTGTATTGCTTGATATAATTCAATTCTATCGACTCCACCTTCAATTAAATCAGCTTGTATTAAAGTTACTTTATTATCCTTAGATACAATTCTACCAGATATCATTTCATTATCATTAACTGCTTGTTTTAATTTTTTAAACTCGTTTTCTGTACTTGGAATTTCTGTAAAAAACTGCTTAACCTCGAGTCCAAAATCTGATGCAGTAATATTATCAGCGGTAGCTAGACTTTTTATTGTTTCTCCATCGATTCCTTCTAGTTTAGAGAGCTTTTTACTAACATCAACAATTTGCTGAAAAGTAGTCTCATTATATATACCATTTTTATTTTCAATAGCAACAACTATGGAATCATCTATATCAAAAAGTTCTTCATATTGATCACTTTTTTCAAATGCTGAATGATTTTCTGGCATGTACTTATCTAAGTTTGTTTCTATTCTAGCTTTATCATATATCTCATAAGTAAAATAAGAGGTTATAGCAAGTAAAATTAATAATGTTAATAACGGTTTTTTCATAACGAAATTATTAATACGACTCATTTTATCTCTCCTTTTAATATTATATGGGTTGAATATTTTAATTTACTTAATTTGAATGAGCAATCATTCATTTTATCATAAATTTTTTTATATTCCTTTCTTTAAAAGATTAATTACTTCAAGTTCAGCATTATCTAATATTTCTAATGAATCAGTTCTCAAAGCTTTTTCAACAATCCCCTGTAAACCTCCAAATATCATAGCAGCCAGAATTGAAATATTTTGATTTTTTATTTCTCCTTTGTCTACTGCCTCTTTTAACATTTCTTCTAATAAAACTGGTATCATATTAAGATAATTTAATATTGCAGAAAAATCTCCTGATTTAGGAAATTCCTTCTCTCTGACTAATATTTGGGCTGTATCTAAATTATTTCTGACTTCATCAAAGTGTTTTTTTATGAATATTGAAAGTTTTTCAAAAATAGTACTTTGGGTATTTTTCATATTCTTAAGTATTTTAATTCTTTTTTCAAATTCAACTTCAAAAATATATTCAAGTATTTCATCTTTAGAATTGAAATAATTATAGATAGTCCCAACTGCTATTTCAGCCTCTTCAGCTATCTTAGAAGTTTTAGTATTATAGAAACCTTCTCTAGCTATTACCTTCACTGCTGCCTCTCTTATTAATTCTTTTTTATTAGTTTTCATATTAATAACCCCTTTTGAATCGTGATTCATTATTCATATTAACATTATTAACTACTTCTGTCAAATTTATATTAATAATATTGCCAAGGATTAGTTGATACTTTAGATTTATATATTTCTACATCTAAAGTATTTTCTTTAAATTTATTTTTCAGATAATCAAACACTAACTCCTTAAAAATAACTTCTGTTTCAAAATGTCCTGCATCAATTAAATTGAGATCTAATTCTTCTGCAAGTTGTGCTTCATGGAATTTTACATCTCCAGTAATATATAGATCAGCACCTTGTGAATTAGCATTGTTTATAAAATCAGCTCCCGAACCACTACATATAGCTATTTTTTTGATTTTTTGATTCAGATTACCTCTAACTTTTAACTTGTCAATATTAAGTACACTCTTTATTTTTTTACTATATTCCTCTAATGTTATTTCTTTATTTAAATAGCCTATTCTACCAATTCCAGTATAATATGACTGTAACGGCAATTCATAAACATCATAAGCAACTTCTTCATAAGGATGATTTCTTATCATTGCTTTGATAACTTTTTGAATATCTTTACTGTTAACAATAGTCTCAATTTTTGTTTCTTTTACTTTTTCATTTTGCCCCTTATTCCCAATATGAGGATTAGTATTATCGCCTGGTTTAAATGTTCCTTTTCCATTTATATTAAAAGAAGTCTTACTGTAATTACCAATCACTCCTGCTCCTTTTTCAAATAATACTTCTCTTAAATTATCAGCATCTTCCATTGGTACATAAACTGCTAACTTATACCTTTTATGCTCATTTTCTATAGAAAGGACCTCTGGGTCTACTATATCTAATTTATCCGCTAAGAAGTCATTCAAGCCTTCCTCAGCTATATCCATATTAGTATGAGCACTATATATAGCAATATTATTTTTAATTGCTTTGATAATAATATTTCCAGTAGCAGTTTGTGTATGAATATTTTTTAAACCATTAAAGATCAAAGGATGATGAGAAATGATTAAATCAATATTATTATCAATGGCTTCATCAATTACATTATTATTTATATCAAGTGAGATCAGTACTTTTTCAATATTATTACTATAATCTCCAACTTGAATTCCTACATTATCCCAATCCATAGCTTCACTTTGGGGAGCTAGTTTACTCATTAATGTTATTATTTGTTGTAAGTTTGCCACAATAATCACCTCTAAGTATAATTGTTCATAAATTCAAAAAAACCTTGTCCAAATTAATGAACAAGGTTTAAATTCTTGGTGGGCCTACTAGGATTCGAACCTAGGACTAACCGGTTATGAGCCGGTTGCTCTGACCAGCTGAGCTATAGGCCCTTATATATAAAGCTTTTGCGTGTTTTTCTTAACACAAAAGTAATTATATGACAGAAAACTTATAAGGTCAAAGTCTCATATGACCTCTTATCATTATTATAAATTAATTATCTTATAATTGCTACTAAATGTTCTCGCATACTCTTAATTGCTAATTAACTCAAATAGTCTTTTAATTTCTTGCTGCGACTAGGGTGTCTAAGTTTTCTTAAGGCTTTAGCTTCAATCTGTCTAATCCTTTCTCTAGTAACACCAAACTCTTTTCCTACTTCTTCAAGAGTCCTTGGACGACCATCTTCAATACCAAATCTTAACTCTAAAACTCTTTTTTCTCTATCTGTTAATGTATCTAAGACATTATCTAGTTGATCGCGTAATAACATATAAGAAGCAGCTGAAGCTGGAGCTGGAGCATCTTCATCTTCTATGAAATCTCCTAAATGACTATCCTCCTCTTCACCTATAGGTGTTTCTAAGGATACTGGTTCCTGTGCAATTTTTTTAATCTCTCTAACTTTATCTGCACTCATATCCATCTCTTCACCAATTTCTTCTGGAGTAGGTTCTCTTCCCTTCTCTTGAAGTAATTGTCTTGATACACGGATTAATTTATTTATTGTTTCAACCATATGAACTGGTATTCTAATAGTTCTAGCTTGGTCAGCAATAGAACGTGTTATTGCTTGTCTTATCCACCAGGTAGCATAAGTACTAAACTTATATCCTTTTGTATAATCAAACTTTTCTACCGCTTTCATTAAACCCATATTACCTTCTTGTATTAAATCTAAAAACAACATACCTCTTCCAACATATTTTTTAGCGATACTTACTACAAGTCTAAGATTTGCTTCTACCAACTGTCTTTTTGCTTCCATATCACCTTGTTCCATTCTTTGAGCAAGGTCTACCTCTTCTTCAGCAGTTAATAGATCTACTTTACCTATTTCTTTTAAATACATACGAACAGGATCATCTATACCAACACCCTGAGGTATACTTAAATCTAACTCAGAATCATCGTCATCTTCATCATTATCATCATTATCTACACCCTCTTCAATTATATCTATATCCATTTCTGCAAAAATATCATATATTTCTTCAATTTCATCAGAATCTAAATCAATATCTTCAAGGGCATTCATTATTTCTTCATAGGTAAGTTCTCCTTCATCTTTACCACGTTTTACTAATTCTTTTACTTGTTTTAAATTTTCAGGTTTTACATCATTACTGGCCATATATATTACCTCCTTTCCTAAATCTTGATCAAATTGTAATAATCTTTCAAAAGATTATTTAATTCGTTTAAACTATCTTCAGAATCTTTCAATTTATTATACAAGTTATTTTTGGCTCTTTTTTTATAATCTTTCTTAATTACATCAATTAATGCATTAAACTTATTATCAGAAACTTTCTGACGTTCTTTCACAGTTAATATCATAAGATATTTAATAAGTTTTTTGTTGTTGATATCTTTTTCAATATTTAAATTTCTAATCTCTTTTCCCTTCTCAATTATCAATTCATAGACTTTCTTATAAACCCCCTTAAAATAATTAGGAGTTATTTCTTCCTTAACATAATTAATCCGATTTGGATTATCTATTAATGTTTTAAAAAATAAGTCTATATAATTTAAATTTTCAAGTTCTTTTTTCGAGCCCTTTTCTTTTATTCTATTCTTATTGCTGTTTTCCTGCTTATTTTTTTGATTATATGAAATTAATGCTTGTTTCATGGCATTTTTATCAATATTTAAGATATCAGCAGCCTTATTCAAATAAACATCTCGCTCTATTGGATCTTTAATTTGAGATAAAACTTCTAACACTTTTTTTGATCTATTAATTCGTTCATCCACATTGTACTCATCTCTATTATCTATAATTCTATTTATTTTAAATTCAATTAAATTATTTGCTTTATTCATTAAACTTATATATTCTTCAATATCATTTTCTTTAATAAAATCATCCGGATCAGTATTTTCGGGTAATTGTATTACCTTAACTTCCAAATTTGCATCTTTAAGAATATCTAGTCCTCTTATAGTCGCTTTTTCACCTGCAAAATCAGGATCAAATGATATATAAACCCTATCTACATATCTTTTTAATAAATCAGCTTGTTCTCTTGCCAATGCTGTGCCTAATGAAGCAACAGCATTATTAATACCATACTTATGAGCTGTTATAACATCAGTATAACCTTCCATTATTACAGCACTATTTTTCTCCCTAAAACCCTTTTTAGCCCAATTTATACCATATAAATTTTTACTTTTATGAAAAATTAATGTTTCAGGTGAATTATAGTATTTGGGAGAACTTTTATCTGAATCATCTAGCCTTCGACCTCCAAATGCAATTACCTCACCATAAGAATTAAATATTGGAAACATAATTCTGTTCCTGAATTTATCATAATAATTATTATTTTTATTTCCAATCAAACCTGAATCAACTAATATCTGATCATTATATTCTCTTTTCTTTAAGAAATTATATAAACTATGCCATTTATCAGGAGCATAACCAATATGGAATCTTTCTATATCTTTTTCACTGTAACCTCTATTTTTTAAATATTTAAATGCAGAATTTGCAACTTGTTTATTTAATAATAAATAATTGAAAAATTTTGCTGCTAAATTGTGTATTTCAAAGATTTGTTCTCTTTTTTTATTATGTTTTTTTGAATATCCCTTTTTCTTTGGAAGATCAATATTTGCTCTTTTAGCAAGTAGTTTTAAACTTTCATAAAAAGTAATATTCTCTATTTCCATTACAAAATTAAAAAGGTCTCCACCTTTTCCACATCCAAAACAATAATAGAATTGATTATCAGGATTTACTGTAAATGATGGAGTATTTTCCTGATGAAAAGGACAAAGGCCTTGATAATTTTTTCCTGTTTTTTTTAAAGTAATATAATCAGATACAACTTCTACTATATCTAATCTTTCTTTTATTTTTTCATTTATATTGTTATTTTCATTCATAATAATCATTCCTGATATATATATTATTCTATAATTATAAAATAATTCCTTCATAAATTCTATTGTCACATAATGATTTATTCAGGAGTAAAAGCCAAATTCCTGCATTTAAGATAAAATTATTTAATGAACCATGGTTCTGGAATATAAATGTCTTTCCCGGCTTGAATGGCATATCTGTCAGACATTCCAGCAATATAATCAATTATTATTTGTTCCTTATTTGAACTATTAATTCGTTTTATGAACTCATCAGGTATATAACTTATGTTTTTTATATAATAATTATACAGTAATTTTATTAATCTTTTTGCCTTGGATTCTTCCTTTTTAGCTAAAGAACCAAAATATATATTTTCAAATAGATAATTTCTCAATACTTGAGTAGCATTATAAATTTTTTCACTTCTGCAAATTTTATCTTTATTCATACTTTCATTAATCATATCTCTAACCATTGTATCTATTCGTTCTGAATGACTTTTCCCCAATATTTTTAATGAATCTAAGGGAAGTTCATCAAAACCAATTAATTCTGCTCGTAATGCATCATCAATATCATGGTTTATATAAGCTATACGATCTGCAATTCTAACTATCTGTCCTTCTAATGTAGACGGTTTACCATCTCCTGTATGATTTAATATTCCATCTTTTACTTCCTTAGTTAAATTTAAACCTGGTATATCTTTCTTTCTTTTTTCTAATAAATCTACGACTCTTAAACTTTGTTTATTATGTGAAAATTCCCCAGAATATACCTCATTTATAGCTGCTTCACCAGCATGACCAAAAGGAGTATGGCCAAGATCATGTCCTAATGCTATTGCTTCAGTTAAGTCTTCATTTAGCCTTAAACTTCTAGCAATTGTACGAGCAATCTGAGAAACTTCTAGGGTATGAGTAAGTCTTGTTCGATAATGATCACCTTCAGGAGCTATAAAAACCTGTGTTTTATGCTTTAACCTTCTAAAAGCTTTAGAATGTATTATTCTATCTCTATCTCTTTGATAGCAAGTTCTAAAATCACATTGTTTTTCCTTATATTTTCTTCCTTTACTTTCTCTACTATACGAAGCATACTCAGAAAGTTCTCTAAACTCTCTTTTTTCAATATATTCTCTCATGATTTTTTCTCCTTTTTAAAAAAGTAAGAAAAGTCCACACTATAAAGCATGGACTCTTCCAATTCAAAGCATTATATTTTACAGTTATATATTTTTATTACTGTTGATCTTCTATCTGAGCTTGAGCACCAGACAGACGAGCTATAGGTACTCTAAATGGAGAACAAGAAACATAGTTTAGTCCTGCTCTATGACAGAATTTAACTGAACTAGGTTCTCCACCATGTTCACCACATATTCCTACTTTTAGATCTTTACGTGTTGAACGACCTTTATCTACACCTATTTTCATTAATTGGCCAACACCTTCTTGATCTAAGACTTGGAAAGGATTATTTTCAAAGATATTATCTTCAATATATTTTGCTAAGAATTTACCTTCAGCATCATCACGACTGAATCCATAAGTAGTCTGTGTTAAATCGTTTGTACCAAAGGAGAAAAATTCAGCTTCTTTTGCAATTTCATCTGCTGTTAGACAAGCTCTTGGTAATTCAATCATTGTACCAATTGTGTAATCAAGTTCTATTCCTAGCTCTTCTAATACATCTTCAGCAGTCTTTCTAGCAGCTTCCTTTGTCAATTTAAGTTCACTTATATCAGAAACAAGAGGAATCATAACTTCAGGAGTTACTTTCTTGCCTTCTTTTACAAGTTCACCTGCTGCTTCAAAAATAGCTCTTACTTGCATATTATATATTTCAGGATAACTAATACCCAATCTACAACCTCTATGTCCAAGCATAGGATTCATTTCTTCTAAACGAGCCATTGCTTTTAACATATTTTCTTTTTCTTTTAATTTTTCATCATCATTACCTTTTATTCTTAATTCTGTAACTTCAATTAATAATTCATCATGATCTGGTAAGAATTCATGTAATGGTGGATCTAATAATCTAATTGTAACCGGTCTTTCTCCCATTGCTTCAAAGATACCTTTAAAGTCTTCTTTTTGCATTGGCAGTAATTTATCTAAGGCTTCTTTTCTAGTATCTGATTCATGAGCTAAAATCATATCTTGTACTATTGGTAGTCGTTCTTCACCAAAGAACATATGCTCAGTTCTTGTTAAACCAATACCTTCTGCTCCATATTCAACTGCTTTTCTAGCATCCTCGGGAGTATCGGCATTTGTTCTAACACCAATTTTTCTAAATTCATCAGCCCATTTCATAAGGGTTTCAAAATTCTCATCCATTTCTGGATCAATTGTAGGAGCTATACCATAAGATACTTCACCATTTCCACCATCTATTGTAATATATTCACCTTTTTTAATTGTTCTACCATCAACTGTAAATTCTTCTTTTTCATAGTTTACATTTATTGCTTCACAACCAGCAACTGCAGGTTTACCCATTCCACGTGCAACAACTGCAGCATGACTTGTCATACCACCACGAGATGTTAATACACCTTGAGCAGCAGCCATACCATGAATGTCTTCAGGTGATGTTTCAGTTCTCACAAGAATAACTTTTTCTCCAGCATCTCCTCTTTCAGCTGCCTCATCAGAATCAAAAATAACTTCACCTGATGCTGCTCCTGGAGATGCATCTAATCCTGTAGCTAATAAATCAATTTCCGCATCTGGATCAATTCTTTTATGAAGTAATTGATCTAATTTCTTAGGTTCAATTCTCATCACTGCAGTATCTTTATCAATTAATCCCTCATCAACCATATCTACAGCAATCTTAATTGCTGCTTTTGCAGTTCTTTTTCCAGTTCTTGTTTGAAGCATATATAGTTCGCCCTGTTGGATAGTAAACTCTACATCTTGCACATCTTTATAATGTTGTTCAAGTTTTTCAAAGATTTCAACTAACTGTTTGTAAGCATGAGGCATATCATTTTCTAACTCTGAAATATCTTTTGGTGTACGTACACCAGATACTACATCTTCACCCTGGGCATTCTTTAAATACTCACCATAATATTTCTTCTCTCCAGTAGATGGGTTTCTAGTAAAAGCAACACCTGTACCACAATTTTCACCCATATTACCATAAACCATTGTCTGTACATTTACAGCTGTACCCCAATGATGTGGTATATCATTTAAATTTCTATAACTTATAGCTCTTTCATTATTCCAAGATCCAAATACAGCAGTAATAGCTTTCCATAACTGCTCTTTAGGATCTTCAGGAAAATCTACACCTGTTTCTTGTTTTATGTGTTCTTTAAATTCTTTAACTAACTCTTGTAATGCTTGTACATCTAAATCTGTATCGATTTCAGCATCATATTCTTCTTTTTTATTTTCTATGATTTTTTCAAAATCATTTCCGTCTAGTCCTAAAACTACATTTCCATACATTTGAACAAATCTACGATAAGAATCATAAGCAAATCTTTCATTACCTGTCTTTTTAGCCATACCTTTAACAGTTACATCATTAAGACCTAAATTTAATACAGTATCCATCATACCAGGCATTGATTCTCTAGCACCTGATCTCACAGATACCAATAATGGATCTTCTGTATCTCCAAATTCTTGGCCCATTAGTTCTTCTAATCTTGAAAGAGCATCTTCTACCTGTTCATCTAAACCATCAGGATAGTTTTCGTCATTATCATAATATAGAGTACAAACTTCTGTAGTAATTGTAAATCCAGGTGGTACATTTATACCTAAGTTTGTCATTTCAGCAAGGTTTGCACCTTTACCACCTAATAAGTTTTTTAAACCTGTTCTACCATCTGCTTCTCCTCCACCGAAAAAATATACATACTTGTTTTCAGCCATTAATTTTATGCCTCCTCAG
>Ga0209925_1001670_pt1 | contig 11052 bp, 6 predicted proteins | sample SalPonR2_A_D1_MG_FD_185702 | JGI IMG/M metagenome (GOLD analysis project Ga0209925, IMG submission 185702) | Salt pond soil microbial communities from South San Francisco under conditions of wetland restoration - Salt Pond MetaG R2_A_D1_MG... ...
AGTTTTGCCGCCGGCGACTGTCCCTCGGCCGGCGGCGCCTGAGTTTCAGCCTCCCGGCGTGCCAAATAAAAGTAGGGATAAGGCTCTTCGGTGCTGTAGAGTTCGGCCTGCAGAAAGGCCTCCTCCGCGGCGGCCGGCTGCCCGGCTTCATCCAGGAGGATGCCCAGTTCGGCGTGGGCCTGGGCGTTCTCCGGCACTATCTCAACAAAAGCACGGTATAACTCGATAAGCCGCTGATGCCGGCTCTGGTGTTGACCCTGCTGCAGACCCTGCTGCTCACGGTGCAGCTGGATCAGCATGGCAATGACCCTGGCATTCCGGGGAGCCAGCTTTCGGGCCTCTTCAAGCGCCGCAGCCGCCTGGTCGAGGTCTCCCTGCTTGTACAAGAGGACCGAACGGTTGATGAGCGAACCCACCAGGGCTTGGGTACTCTGGGAAGAACTCTCTCTGCCGCTGTTCGCCTGGTCGAGCCGGCGGTAAGCCTCCTCATAGTTTCCGGTGGAAAACTCCAGCATTGCCAGAGCATTCAGTACCTGCGGGTCCTCCGGGGCCAGTTGCCGGGCTTCATCCAGAATCTGCTCGGCCTTTGCATACATGCCCAGGCGGGTGTAGGTCATGCCCAGCACCGCCATTTCGTCGACACCGGCCGCCCCGGACTGAACGCCCTGCTCCAGAGTCTCTTTTGCCTCGTACAGGCGCCCTTGGTTGTAAAGTTCGATTCCCGAAATAGCCGACACAGTGAGAATACCTGCGAAGAAGAGCACCAGTGCCGGGAGAGTGTGTTTCATCGCCCTGCCCCTGGATTAATTATACACCCGCAGGAGAAATTTTGAAAAAAAGTAACACTTTTTTATACCACATTTTTTAGTAAATAGAGCGGAGGAAGTGATGAGTCTGCCTGTGATGAGAAGAGCCCTTAATCCGGAAGCTCCTGAAAAATATCGGCGATGCAGTCTTCACAGGCTAAAAAGGCATCTACCAGTTCAGGCTTGAACTGGGACTCCTTTAAACTGCGAATCTCTCGGACCGCCTCTTCGTGACTCCATGCCTGCTTGTAGGGCCTTTCCGAACGCAGGGCATCATAGACGTCGCATATTGCAGTTATTCCGGCTTCCAATGGAATCTCTTCTCCCTGAATACCCCGTGGATACCCCCCTCCTTCCCACCGTTCATGATGTCCGTAGGCGATTCGGGCGGCCATCTCCATCGAGCTTTTTTCCCGCAGCAGCTCCCACCCCAGTACCGTATGGGTTTTTATTTGGGCGAACTCCGCTTCGCTGAGTTTTCGGGGTGCCAAGAGGACCGAGTCCGGAATACCCACCTTCCCGATATCGTGGAGCGGGGCGAATAGTTCAATCTCTTCGCAGTAACTGCGGGGCATTTTTGTTTGTTCAGCCAGACGCCGGGCATAGCGGCCTACTCTGATAATGTGGTTCCCGGTTTCGTTGTCCCGCAGTTCGGCTACCGCGGCAATAGTTCTAAAAATTTCCAGTCGAAGGTTCCGTTCATGCTCCTCCTTCTCCGTCAGATCAATCGGAAATGCAATAAAACCGATAAGCTCCAGCTGTTCATTGCGAATAGCCTGAATAATAGCGTGAATGTGGGAGAGTGAGCCGTCGGCTTTCTGGTTGTAAAAATCCCCTTCCCAGAACCCGCGCTGGGGGTCCCGAATCTGCTGCCATAACTCCGAGAAACGGTGCTCATAAGCAGCAGTGTCTATACCGAGCTCGTAGTATACATCTCGCCCGGGGTTCAGCAGGTTCGGCTGTCGGCCTAGAACATCCTGTGGTGTATACCCGTAGAGTTCTTCAAAATGGTCGTTCACAAAGGTGATGTTTCCCTGGGGGTCGGTTACCATGATGGCGCTGTGAACCGTGTTGAAGGCGCGGTAGAAAATTTTATGTTCTTCGGAAAGACGTTGAAACTCAGTCACATCAGTTGCGGTTATCATGCAGCGCCGGCCGTCGGGAAGAGGGGAAAGTTTGATATCAAAAATTCTTTCTTCAACTGTCTTGCTCCAGCTGCGTGTTGCCTCATGGTTACACACCGCGCAGTAGTTTTTCTCAAACTCTTCGGGCAGCAGGCTTCTGATAGCCTCGTAGTCGTAGAGTTCGTGCTGCTGGAGCCAGGCTTTGGCGGCAGGATTGAGATATACTATTTTGTTTACGCACTGCATTATTATTACAATGTTGGGATTCGCCTCGGGGAGTACCGAAAGCACATGCAGCTTTTCCATCAGTTTTTTTCCCTCGGTAATATCCTTGGGATAGACCATGATGCTGGAGAAGTCGGGAGCACCCTCGGCGTTTTCGGGTACCCTTACGTGCAGCATCACGTGTAGTAGTTCGCCCTTGACCGTTCGATTGGTTGTCTCTACACGGAACCGGCGTTCCCCCGCGGCAAGAAAGTAGCGTAACTTTTCCAAAGTGGCCGGACCCTCGTCGCCAATAATAACAGGAATAGAATCGGCGAATTCCTGAACCGAGGCGGCTTCGTAAAGCTCTAAAGCGGCGGGGTTGGCATCTTTGAGCTGGGCGTTCCAACCACATGTACTACTGCTCTCTTCAGTTGAAAGGTCAAAAATAATGAGGGGAGCCGGGGAAAGCGCAAAAATAGTGTCATAGTTGACCATCTTGTTCATATTTGTAGTGTAATACAGTCGAATGCTAATATCAAAAAAAGTGACACTTTCCGGGTTTTGTGGTGCTGTGCTAGTATCGACATAATAATTTAGGGCGGGGGAGTGCCCCCGCGCTCCATAGCCGCCGGGCTAAGTGCCGGGGCTCCCCGGCGCTCTTCCGGCTCCGCTCCTCCGCTCCGCCGGGCGCCGGGGGCGGGCTATTCCGCTCCCCCCAAGAGATTACATGAGAAATACCTAATAACTCGAAGGTACAACATGCAAAGGCGGGGTGTCTCGTCGTTGACGATTCACACCGGTGATGGTACGCTTCGGCACATGAAAGTCGTTGCACTCATCATTGGTGTTGTATGTGCGGTGGTTGCCGCCTTTGTCTTCATTCCGGTTGTACAGGGAGTGATAGTGCCGATGCCGGGCACGCTGAGCGAGATGGTGCGGGAGAGCGAGGCCAAACAGCCGGTGGAGGGGGAGGTTCACCGTGATCTGGTGTACCTGGAGAGTTGGGCCGGCCGCCGCAGGTTCGACCTCTACGAACCGCTGGGTGAGTTCGAATACGGCCGCCCGCCGCTCGTCGTGTTCCTTCACGGCGGCTCCTGGATTCACGGCGACAAAATCACCATTCGGGTGATCGACCGATTTCTCCGGCGGATGCGGGAGGCCGGGTATTTTGTGGCTGCGGTGAATTACACGACGAACGTCCTGCGCGGCATCAACGGCCCGGTGGAGAACACGAAGGCCGCCATCCGCCTGCTCGCTGCAGAGGCCGACCATTTTGGTTACGATCCACAAAACATAGGCCTCTACGGGGTCTCCGCCGGAGGGCACCTGGGCCTGCTTGCCGGCTCCACCATGGAAAGCGATATCTTCTCCTTCGCGTTTATCTTTGCCGAATCCGCACCCACCGACCTTATGGCCATGAAAGAGGGTGATGCCTTTGGACACTCGGTCTCATTTCGTCTTTTCCCTAATGATCGTCTCCGCGAGCTCAGTCCCATTACCTACGCGGATGCCGGCCTCCCGCCTGTACTTCTCTTTCACGGCGGTGCCGACCGTACTGTGCATGTGCGTCAGAGTACGCGTTACGCCGAAGCTATCAAGGAGGTCGGCGGAAGTGTAGAACTTGTTCTCTACCCGGAGGGAAACCACGCGTTTCTGAACCTCTCCGACGATGACTGGTATGAGCAGGAAACTCGCGCCCTCGCATACTTTGAGAAACAGTTCAGCCGGCAGGCGGCGGCAAATTCTTTCAAGTAGGAACACATTTTACCGGCAAGCGGCCGAAGATAGGGGAAATACTGAAATGGATAAAGAGGGGCCGACAAAGTCGTTTATGCCTTTTCCTTGCCCCACTTTTTTATTTTCTCGGAGAAATCTTTTTTATTGAAGGGTTTGCTCAGATAATCGTCCATTCCCGCGGCAAAGCAGTTCTCTTTGCCGCTATCGGTTATATCTGCCGTTAAGGCGATAATGGGAATTGATGTATTCCTCTCCCCCGAAGATCCTTCCCGGATTCGACGGGCAGTAGTGTATCCATCCAAAACCGGCATTTGACAATCCATAAAGACAAAGTCATAGCTGTTTTGTGATATTTTTTTTAGTGCCTCCCGGCCGTTTATCGCCGAATCGGCTCTGCATCCCATCTTCTCCAGCATGCTTACGGCTACCTTCATATTTATCTTATCGTCCTCCGTCACCAGGACAGAGATATCCGGGGTATCGTCGGACTCATCTTTTTGCTTGTTCTTTGTGGGACCTGTGGACCCACCCTCCTGCCCCTTATCTGTTCCCGCCGTCCCAAGGTCCAGGATAAAAGAGAAGGTGCTGCCATGGCCTTTGCGGCTCTTTGCCTCGATCTCTCCTCCCATTTTTTCAACTATCTGCTTCGAAATTGCCAATCCAAGACCGGTTCCGCCGAATAGGCGAACGCTTGAATTATCCGCCTGAACAAATGGGTCGAACATCTTCTCCAGTTTTTTTTCGGGAATACCGATGCCGGTATCCTTTACTTTAATTTTAATTCGTGCCCTGTCGTCGGTATGCTCGAGAAGATACACCGACACGGAGATTTCTCCCCGGTTGGTAAATTTTACTGCGTTGTGTGTCAGGTTCATCACCACCTGACCTATTTTCTGGGAATCGCCAATCAAGGCTCGGGGTATAGATGGGTCAAAACTCTTTTTCAAGGATATCCCTTTTTCCTGTGCGGTAATTTCTAGGGAGGGGAGAATTCCGCTCAGTAGATCAAATAGATTAAAGTACTCATTTGAAATATCAAGTTTTCCCGCCTCTATCTTTGAAAAGTTTAGAATATCGTTGAGGACCCCGAGCATGTGCCGGCCGCTTTGTTCGAGCTGTTGTGCGTGTTCACGCTGTTTTTGATCAAGATCGGTATCTAAAAGAAGCTGTACCATCCCGAGGACGCCGTTCATGGGTGTTCGTATCTCGTGACTCATATTGGCGAGAAAGAGGCTCTTGGCTTTGTTGGCCTCCTGGGCTATGGCTTTCTGCTGTTTGAGTTCTTCCGCGGCCTCGACTCTCTCTGTGATATCGGTGTGGGAACCCGCTATACGCACCGGTTCCCCCTTTTCGTTGCAGACCGCCTTCCCCCGGGCCAATATCCATCTGTACGACCCGTCCTTGTGCTGCATTCGGATCTCTTTACTGTACTGTACGGTACCTCCCTCGAGGTACTTGTCAATAGAGGCCAGAACTTCCTGCCTATCCTCAGGATGGATAAGCTCTTTAAAAGTCTCAAAAGAGTTTGATAGCTCCTCATCCTGATAGCCGAGTATTTTTTTCCACCGCGGCGAAAAGTAGAGGGTATTCTCGCGCAGATCCCAATCCCAGATCCCGTCGTTTGAACCGAGAATTGCCAGCTGATACTGCTCCCGGCTTTGCCGCAGCTTCTCCTCCATCTCTTCGTGTTCGGTAATATCCCGAAAGACTCCTACCCGACACTCTCTGCCTTCGAGATCAAAACTCCCGCCGCTGCTTATTTCCACCGGAATGTCATGCCCGTCTGCATGGCGGACGTTGATTTTTATGAATATGTGTTCACGTACTACTCTTTCAAAATCTTCAAAGGTCTCCACGGCTTTTTTTAGGCTCTCGGGGGGATGGAGCTCGGATTGATGCATAGTGCGCAGCTGCTCGGGAGAACGACCGGTCAACTCCGCCGCTTTTGAATTGACATCTACAAGCATCCCTGTGGCGGTATCAGCAATAAAGACGGCATCTGGTATTGCCTCAAAAAGGGTGTGAAAACGCCTTTCGCTTTGTGAGAGTTTCATTTCCGCCTTTTTCCGTTCGGTTACATCAGCAAGGGTAAGCAGTACCCGATCACCCTCTTCGGTTTTCACAAAGCTTGCCGACAGGAGGGTATCGACCTTTGTACTGCCGCCGCTTCCTCTTTGAATAATCTGGGTCTCACGTTCGTGAATAGCTTTTCCAGACTGTAAGACCTCAACCACGCTTTGGCGAAGGTTACACTTGCTGCATTTGAGGTGCTTGCCGCAGCCGGGCTCTTTGGAAGCGTTTATGCAGTTGAACAGATCGCCGCAGAGAATCGTTGTGCCGATGGGCTCTTTGGAGAAGAAATTGATTCCCGCCCTGTTTAGTTTTTCTACCCTGCAGTCCTCATCGAGGAGCATCATTATGTAGGGAGAATTATCAAAAATGCGCTCATGCATCTCCTTTTCCCGGCGCAGGGCATCACGGCTCTGCCTCTTTTCGAGCCAGGAGGAGAGCATATGCGCTACTTGCTTTATCAGGGAGCGTTCATCCTCCAAAAACTCTTCATCCCCGGTATAGAACACCGCCACACGGCCGGATCCTCTCGCCTCTATCGGTACGGGAGCTTCGATGCTGTGTGTTAGGGAACTGTGGTACCCGGAGCTGTGAAAACGCAGGTCCTCCATTTCGACAAGAACCACGGTGGATTCCGGGTACTGCATTCCCTCTTCAAGAGCCTCAATAATCGTTTTACACAGCCCCTCGGTGGAGTGCTGTGTAAGCATTTCATCGGTAATACGGCGCAGACACACTAACTCCTTGTTCCGCTCAAGAAGCGCTGCATCCGACACGATTTTCCGCTCTACCAGCCCTGCAATAGCTTCCGCCGCTTCCTCCGGCGAGGATGCGGCTTCCAGGTCATTCATCAGATCCGTATCCCCCGGTGTGGAGGTGTTTTTGAGCTTTTCCCGAAGGATTCCAGCGGTTTTTTCAATATCCGCTGCTTTTTTCTTGTGCGTCATTACCTAAAACGATAGGCTGTTGTGATGTATATATCAAGGTGTAGTTGAAAATAATTCTATTCTCAGATTGGTTCCACCGACACTTTTCAGGGTGTGAGGCAATGTGGTAAAACCTATTATATTTTGAAGGAATTCGGAAAAGAACAGTATGGCGACACGGCATATATCAGTTTCAAAGAGAATCCCCAGGCGGAAAACTCTTATAAAGTGGTATAGGCTCTAGTATAGAGACAATAAAATAAGCGGAGGAAGAGATGCGAATTGTGCTGATTATCGTAGTGGTTTTAGTGGTGATTGTACTGCTGGGATTATTTGCGGTGACGCGGGGGATGAAGGAGATCAAAAACCTTACAATTGAAGCCCCGGATGTGTCCCAGATAAAGGACGGGGTCTACGAAGGCGGTTATAAGAAGACGCGCTGGAACTACGCAGTGAAAGTGACGGTAAAAGGCGGCCGGATTGCGGACATCGAAGTGACCCAGAAACCGGATGACGGAGATTTTACTGCGAAGGCAGCTCAGAAAATTGTCGATGCTCAGTCTGTGCAGATTGATACCGTGTCCGGGGCTTCAATTAACACCCGGGCCTTCCAGAAGGCCGTGGAGACAGCTCTGAAGGACGCCCCGAGGAAGTAGGGTGGAACGCAGTGATCTGCTGATGGGTACGGTGGTAGATCAAAGAATCTACGGCGGCGGCCTTATCCGCAGCCGGCGCATAGCCGCCAAAGTGGCTCGTGAGATCGACCGGCTGGAGAAGCTCTGGAGCGTGTTCCGGGACGAGAGCGAGATCAGCCGGATCGGTCAGGCTGCCGGCGGGCGACCGGTCAAGGTGTATTCGGACACTTTGAAGGTGCTGCAGCGGGCCAAGGAGCTGAGCCGACAGTGCAGGGGACGTTTTGATATTACTGCAGCACCCCTGACCGAGCTCTGGCGTAAGGCGACTATGGAGGGCGTGCCGCCGGCAGCTGAAGCGATTGCACTGCAGCTTGCTCTGGTAGATTGGAATTCGCTTGATCTGGATAGGCCGGGGTATGTCTACCTGCCGCGCAAGGGGCAGCGGATAGACCTGGGCGGCATCGGCAAGGGCTTTGCCGCTGACCGGGCCGAAGAGATCTACCGCCGTAACGGGGTGAGCAGCGGGTTAATAAACCTGGGCGGCAATGTGTTGACTATCGGCGGGCGCAAGGACGGCGGACCCTGGCGGGTGGGCATCCGGTATCCCGATGTCGGCCATACTGCCCTGGCCGGCTATGTTGAGGTGCGCGATGCAGCGGTGGTCAGCTCCGGCGGATACGAGCACTACTTCGACTACCACGGTACCCGGTATCACCACATCCTGGACCCCACCACCGGCCAGCCGGCCGCTACGAATGTGCTGGGGGTAAGCGTGGTCGCCTCCAGCGCTACCGACGCCGACGCCTTGGCTACGGCGGTGTGTGTGATGGGATTGAAAGCCGGACTCGAGTTTCTGGAACAACTGCCGAAGGTGGAAGGGCTCATTTTTGACCGCAGCGGGGAAATCCACCTTACTACGGGTTTGCAGGGCCGTTTTTTTCGCTTGGGGAGCTAAAATCGAATAGTAAAAACCGGATAAGGGGCTTTTTGCAGCTCAAGGGTTCCCTGCAGTTGATCGATCAGAATCGTGAGCAACTGCATGCCCAGACTGTCGGCAGTGGCAGGGTCTATCTCCGGGGGAAAGGCTGGACCGCTGTTGGAGAGCGTGTAAAGATACCCCGGGCTGCCGGACGGCTCCTCGTGGAGGGCCGCGGTAAACCTGTGCGGCCCGTCGTTTAGCCCGAAACCGTACTTCAAGGCATTGGTGGCTATTTCGTTGGTAATCAAACCCAAAGTGACAGCGGTGGAACTCGGAACAGTGATTTTATCGATGTCGATTTCAATCCGAACCTCCAGATGGGGCCAGGCGGAGAAGACCGAGTGTAGAATTTCCGACAGGTATAAACTCAACTCGGTGTGAGTTGCGTCGTCGGTGCAGTAGAGCCGTTCATGCACCAGCTTGATGGCATGAATTTGATTGACTACATCGCTCAGGTCGAGACTATCCTCGCTGGCCGACTCTTTTAGGCTGATCAGGGATGCCACCAGCGCCAGATTGTTTTTTACCCGGTGGTTCATTTCCATTAGTGCCGCGCTGAGTTTCTCCTGGGCCTGCTTTTGTTCGGTGACATCAAAGGCAAAACCGTCGATGATCAGAGTTCCGTCGTCTAACTCACGACTTACCCGGGCGTTCATACTGAACCAGCGAGTTTCGTTCTGCAGGGTGCGGGCCTGATACTCGAAGTTTTCCACGTGCTTCTGCGCTTTCAATAGTGTCAGCAGCTCTGTGCGGCGCTGCGGATTTACGTAGAGCTGTTCGGTCAGATTCTGAAAGCGGGCCAGAGCGTCGGCCGGAGATTCGGCGCCGACCATTTCGGCCATAGCATTGTTGGCATGCAGGGCCTGTCCTTTAGAATTGGTTTGGAATATCCCGATAGGTGCATTATCAACCAGATCGCGGTACTTTTTCTCGCTCTCCCGCAGCCGCTGGTCCTGCCGGTACTTTTCGGTTATATCCCGAAATACCAGCACCGCACCTTCAATATCTCCCGTTTCAGTTGTGATCGGAGCCGCCGAATCGGCAATGTGGTACTCTTGTCCGGTTTTTGAAATGAGCTTGGTATGATTGGAAAGACCCATAATTCTCTGGTTCTTGATTACATCGGTGACCGGATTGTCGATTCTCTTGCCGCTGCGGGCATCGACGATATGGAACACTTCCTCAATCGGGCTGCCCTGCGCGGATGAAAGGTCCCAGCCGGTCAGCTGTTGAGCCACCGGGTTCATCCGTACTATGTGCCCTTCGAGATCGGTAGAGAAGACCGCATCGCCAATGGAGTTGAGGGTGATGCGCAGGTTCTCTTCCTGCTCCCTTAACTCCGCCTCCATCCGCAGGCGCTCGGTTACATCCCTGATAAGACCGATAAAACCGATAACAACGCCGTCCTCATTGTGCAGATAAAACACGTTTGTCTCGCCGGGAAAAACGCTCCCGTCCCGCTTTTGATAGCGAAGGGTGTATAAAAAATCGGAGAGACTGCCGACATGCTTTTCTATGGCCTGCCCCATTCGCTCGAACTCATCCATGCTGCTGTACACCGCATGCGTCGGTTTTCCCTGAATTTCTTCGAGCTGATAGCCGAATAAATCCGTGAAGGCCGGGTTGCAGTCGATAATTCTGCGCTGAGTATCGGCAACCAGGATTGCATCGCGGATGCTGTTGAAAAGGCTGCGATAGTTGCGGCTGTGGCTGTGTATCTTCTCCTCTATAGTTACCAGTACTGTGGGCTCCTCGCGCAGCGAAAGATAGACTGCGGAAAGCAGGAAGTTTACATTGCCTTGTTCTTCAGATTTTTGAACGGGGATTGATGCCTCTACCCGGTTATGGGTTTTTTGTGTTTTGAAAGTCGATAGAACTGTGGTACGCACACTGCATTGCCGGCAGGCCGGGCCGTAGCCGCAGCCCTGGGGATGGTTCAGATGGTTGAGGCAGCGGAGAGCTGCGCCTATGCGACTGCCGTTGAGGGCGTCGTTGGTGTTGGCCTTATGTACTTCGAGGTGGGAATTCACCAGCACCATCAAGGCGGGTGAATTGTGATAAATTGCCTCTAACTCTTCCATCTGCTGCTGTTGTTTGAGTTCGCGGGTCCGGGCGGCTTGGTGGGCCTCGAAGAGCTCGAAGGCCATAGTGATAGACTCGACCAGCACGAATACGCCGGAGTTCTTCAGTACATAGCCGTAACGGGAAATGCCCTTCACCTTGTCGACTATCTCTTTTTCGCTGTGGCTGGTAAGAAAAACAATCGGAAGGTTATGTGTATGTAGAATTTGCTGGGCTGCTTCGGTCCCGTCTATGCCAGCTCCGAGGTCGATATCCATCAGAACGAGCGCGATATCCGGGTCGCTGCTCATTGATTCAACGGCGTTTTCACCGCTGTAAACGGTGCTCACCTCAAATCCGTGTTTTTGCAGCTCTTTTGATTCCTTCAATGCGATGAGTGCTTCATCCTCTACCAGGAGTATTTTTTTGTTCACACGAACCCTTCCTGTGCAAGTTTTGACTTTTTATTTGTTGAAAGGAAGTGAATAGCAGGTAAAAATTAGTAAT
>Ga0209925_1001682_pt1 | contig 11014 bp, 8 predicted proteins | sample SalPonR2_A_D1_MG_FD_185702 | JGI IMG/M metagenome (GOLD analysis project Ga0209925, IMG submission 185702) | Salt pond soil microbial communities from South San Francisco under conditions of wetland restoration - Salt Pond MetaG R2_A_D1_MG... ...
GGAATTTCATTTTATATTGAGAAGGACTCCCACAAAATTTTATTTGATGCAGGTCAAAGTGATGCATTTTTATACAATGCGGAACAGCTAAAAATTGAACTTACCGACCTTGAGTATCTGGTGCTGAGCCACGGACATTACGATCATTCCGGAGGGGTAGTAGACCTCGTGAAAAAAAAGTCAAAGCCTGAAGTAATAATGGGTAAGGGTTTTTTTGATGAGAAGTACGGCTGTACCGGAAACTCGTATGAATATTTGGGAAACAGATTTGAAGAATCGTTTCTACTAGAGCAGGGTATTTCTTATCGTTTTGTAACGGAAGAACTGACCGAAATTGTACCGGGGGTTTTTGTGATTACCAATTTTCCCCGAATTCATCAGGATGAGATAATTAGTCCGCGCTTTAAAATTATGAAGGATGGCAAATTTGAACAGGATTTATTCAATGATGAGGTCCTGATTGCTATTGATACTCCCCGTGGACTTGTAGTGCTGCTGGGATGTTCCCATCCGGGGGTACGGAATATGTTGGACCATGTGAGGAACCTGCTTAAAAAAACGGTGTACGCGGTAATAGGCGGTACTCACCTGGTTGAGGCGAGCAGTGTAAGCATGGAAGAGGCTGTAAAATACCTCACCAAAGAGGATATGGGCATTATCGGGGTTTCCCATTGTACTGGTAAGAGTGCTATGTCAAAGCTTGGTGCTTCGAACGACCGCTACTTTCATAACAGTACCGGCAGCTCTCTCATAATATAATGTAGCGTAATTTAGTGAATATGAGCGCTGCGGCGAGCCGTAGGACTCATGAATTATATTTAACATTTTTTTAGGAGGAAAAAGGATGAGAAACAAGAAAAAAATCCTTGTAGTGATGATGGTGGTACTGATGGCTGTCACACTAATGTCGTGTCAAAAAAGTGCCGAGAGCAGCGCAGAAGCTAACGGAGCTGCCCCGGCAAAAGAAACGTTTGTGTGGAAATCATCAGGACATGGGCCTGCTAGTGACCCGTCCCAGATTTACCATGACAAGCTATGTAATGCTATCACAAAAGCAACTGATGGTCGACTGACTGTAAAACCGTTTGTTGGTGGTTCAATTGTTCCTGCATACAAGGAATTGGATGCAATACACGAAGGCGTACTCGATATGGGTTATACCTGTCCAATGTACAATCTCGACAAATGGCCGGCAGCCGGACTGATCAGCTCTCGCCCGGCGGGACTGCCCGGTGAAGCGCTGCGTTCCTGGTTTAACTTTGGCGGTGGGGCCGACCTGATGAATAAAATGATGGGCGACTATAACACCATGACTTTTCCTGGAGCCCTTTCCCCTCTGCCTGCAGAAGTCTTTTTTCACTCTAAGGTTGAACTCAACAGCATGGACGATATCAAGGGCCTGAAAGCCCGCTGTATGGGCGACGGCGGAGAAATTCTCAAGCGCATGGGTGCTGCAACAGTGATCATTCCCGGAGGCGAGCTCTATGAAGCCATGCAGCGCGGGACTATCGATGCATTTGAATATTCAACCCTTGCATCTAACTACAAAATGAGCTTTTACGAAGTGGCCGACTATGTGTACCTTTCACCAACCCGGGCTCCGAGCGATCCGCAGGTATTCTTTGTGAACAAAGATTCCTGGAATGCGCTGCCGGAGGATCTTCAGGAAATCGTGCAGGCCGAGATAGACAAACATACTCAAGCGCAGCACGAGTATCTGGTATATGAGTCGGTACAAGCAGTGGATAAGTTCAGAGAAGAGGGTAACGAAGTTCGTAAAGTTCCCGCTGAAATTGAAAAGGAACTGCTGAAAACTGCCAATGAGTTCTATGAAGAAAAAGCGGCTGAGCATGGCGGCATTTACAGTGAAATCTATTACTCCATGAAAGAGTATGGTGAAGCTTATAACGCTATGAAATAGGTTTCAGGAGGTAAAGCATGACCATTTTAACGAAATTATTAAAATACATCGATTTTCTAAGTGAAAAGGCCGGAGCTCTGGGGAAATGGTTTGCTTTCCTCCTGGTACTGGTAGGTGCATATGAAACTATTTCCCGGCACTTTTTCAATGCGCCCACCATCTGGGCATACGACACCCTCTGCATGGCAGGGGGTGCCGTGTACCTGCTGGGAGCTTCCTATGTGTATCTGCACGATTCACATACCCGGGTAGATTTGATTTACTCGATGCTCTCAAAACGTACGCAGGCTTGGATTGACATTGTCTGTTCGCTTCTGTTCTTTTTTCCTTTAATGACCATCATGTTTAAAGTTGCAACCGAATGGTCAATTAAGGCGTGGAGAACTGATGAAGTATTTACAAACAGTTTCTGGTACCCCCCGGCGGCTCCCTACCGAACTGTATTTGCCGTTGGGCTTTTACTGTTACTTCTTCAGGGAATAGCAAAATTCATCCGGGACACTTATTTCGTAGTGAGAGGTGAATCAATTGATTGAACTAAGCGCTGAAATTGTTGCATTCCTCATGCTTGGTGGGGTGTTTACACTTGTATTGACCGGATTTCCAATTGCCTTTGTAATTGGAAGCGTAGCATTTATTGTTGGTTTCTTGGTATTTGGACCTGATACCACTTATCATATTCTGTACAGCCGATTTTACGGCTTATCCCTCAATTATCCCTATTTAGCGGTTCCCCTGTTTACCTTTATGGGGGTGGTTTTGCAGCATTCGGGTATTACCAAAGATCTGTATCAGAACCTGTACGAAGCATTAGGCTCTTTAAAGGGTGGGTTGGCCCTTGTTACCATAGTGTTTGGTACAATTTTAGCAGCCTGTTTAGGGGTAATTGCTGCTTCTGTAACTATTCTGACTTTGATTGCTCTCGAACCAATGGTTTCGCGGGGGTACGATAAATCCTTGGCCGCAGGGACTATTGTTGCATCCGGTACTTTAGGTATACTTATACCTCCGAGTATTATGCTGGTAGTGTATGGACCCCAGGCAGGTATCTCGATTGGACAGATGTTCATGGGCGCTATATTCCCGGGACTTATTCTATCGGGTTTGTATATCGCATATGTGCTGATTCGTTGTCACTTGAATCCGGAAATGGGGCCGGCTATTCCGAAAGATCAGATTACCGGCTTTACTATGGAAAAGTTTATAAAATTGCTCAAATCGTTATTACCTCCGGTGCTGCTCATTTTGGCAGTGCTCGGAACTATATTCGCTGGAATTGCTCCTCCGACTGAAGCGGCTGCAATGGGTGGTGTAGCATCACTATTACTTGCGGTAGTGTATGGTAAATTCAGTTGGCAACTGATAAAGCATGCGTCCCTGGAAACCCTGCGTGTAAGTGCTTTTGTAGTGATGATTGCAGCCCTCTGTTATGCCTTTGTCGGTATTTTTATGAGTGCCGGCGCCGGTGATGTGGTAAGTGAATTAATTCTTTCCGTACCCGGCGGAAGATGGGCTTCCTTTGCCGTAATAATGGTTATTGTATTTCTTTTGGGGCTGTTTATTGAATGGATCGGAATTGTATTTATCATTGTTCCGATTTTCTCGCCGATTTTAACCGAACTTGGTTTTAACCCGCTTTGGGCTGGTATAATGATCTGTATTAACTTGCAGATGGCCTTTCAAACTCCACCAATGGCGATGTCGATCTTTGTAATGAAGGGCGCCGCTCCGCCGGAGTTAGGGCTTACCATGGCCCACATTATCAAGGGAGTTATTCCCTTTGTACTAATTATCATGTTAACAATTATCTTGTGTACTGTCTTTCCCGAAATAATTACATGGTTGCCCGAGAAAATGATCGGAACTGCCCGGTAAAGAACCCTATACACTCCTTTTTAAGTTTCTCACAAGGGCCGGTTGAATCAACTCAGCCGGCCCTGCTTTGTCTGGACCATACTGACAGCCCAGGTAAGCAGACTCACTTGTTCACACTATAAAAAAAAACCGGCGGTCATTGTAACCGCCGGTTCTATGGGTTTGCTCAGTAGAATTAACTAAAGAACTTATCGATATAACCCTGCACAAAGACAAAGATAATTATGAGCGGAAGGACATATCGAACGTAAGGCTTTATCCATACGGGATAGCGCAACCCCTTACCTGTGTTGGCTTCTTCAATGAAGTTGTCCCATCCCCAGGCGAACTTATACGCGGTGAAGAATACGAAGATCAGTGAGCCGATGGGCAGAAGGTTAAAACTTACAATGAAGTCCCAGAGGTCGATTACTGCGGAACCTTCTCCCAGAGGCTGGAATGAGCTCCACACATTGAAACCGAGGGCGCAGGGGATGGAGAGAACTGCCACGATAACACCATTGGTAAGCGCAGCTTTCTTGCGGGTCCAGTTCCATTCATCCATGGTAAAGGCCATCAGGTTCTCGAATACGGCCACGACTGTAGTCATAGCGGCAAAACTCATGAACAGGAAGAAGAGGGTTCCCCACAAACGACCGCCGACCATATTGTTAAAGATATTGGGCAGTACAACGAAGATCAGTCCAGGTCCCTGAGCGGGGTCCTGACCGAAGGCAAATACTGCCGGGAAAATGATCAAACCGGCAGTTAAGGCGACGAAGGTGTCGAGAATAAGAATATTGACAGATTCACCGGTCAGTGATCTATCTTTGCCGATATAGCTTCCGAAAATGAGCATGCTTCCGATACCCAGACTAAGGGTAAAAAAGGCTTGACCCATTGCTGCGAACACCGCTTCCCCCAGCCCCGATTGCACGAGTTTTCCGAAATCAGGCTTGAGGTAAAAGCTGAGTCCTGCTCCGGCTCCGGGCAGGGTTACCGAACGGATAGCCAGGATTACGAGAATAACTACCAGGGCCGACATCATAAATTTGGTGATTTTCTCTACTCCCCTTTGCAGGCCGATTGAACAGATGGCAAAACCCAGGATGACGACCAGAAACATCCAGAAGAGAAGGCTTCCGGGCTGCGAGAGAAAGCCGCCGAAAAACGCACCGATCTGATCGGGAGCCAATCCGGAAAGATCACCCTTCAGGGTGAAGTAGAAGTAGGATAGCATCCACCCGGCGACAGTGGTATAGAACATCATCAGGATGAGGTTACCCAGGATGGCCAGATACCCATACGCGTGCCATTTTGATCCCTTCGGTTCCAAGGCCCTGAATGATCCGGCAATGTTCAGTCGTCCAGCTCGACCTATGGAGAACTCCATTACCATAATGGGAAGACCCAGGATTAAGAGGAAGACCAGATAAATCAATACAAAGGCCGCCCCGCCGTATTGTCCTGTAATAAAGGGAAACCGCCATACATTCCCCAAGCCGATTGCGCAACCGGCTGAGAGCAGGATAAATCCTAATCTGCTCGCCAGTTGTTCTCTCTGTTTCTCAGCACTCATTATTAACACTCCTTTGTCCATGTAAAATTCGATGCTGGATTATTTTAAGTGGTGCCCGGCGGGCTGTCAAGAATTTTAAATGCTTATATAAGGTTCTTGTATGTAGAAACATCTGTGCTAAAGCAAAATTGATGATTTTTCTATAGAATATATATCAGTAAGTAGGAGGTTAAATAATGGCATTACGAATTACTGCGCTGATAGAAGATAGCCCCGGAGAGGACACATCGCTGGAGTACGAACACGGCCTGTCTTTTTTTATTGAGTACGACGGGCACACGCTACTGTTCGATACGGGACAGACCGGAGCCTTTGTCCGGAATGCGGAAGTGCTGGGGGTGAACCTTATGACTTTGGAAAAGGTGGTGCTGAGTCATGGACATTACGACCATACCGGGGGTCTGCTTATTCTGGCAGACACCGCTCGTAGTTTTGAGCTTTATCTTAAAGAGTGCATCTTCCAAAAAAAATATGCTCACAAAGAGGGGCGTTATGAGTTCAAGGGAAATGCGTTTAACGAGGCGGACTTGCGGAACCTGGGTATTCGGTATCGCTTTGTTCAGGAGGATTGCACAGAGCTGCTGCCGGGGGTGTGGCTGATAACGAACTTTCCGCGGGTGTACGCAGACGAGGCGGCCAATCCGCGCTTTGTGCTCGAGGAGGCCGGGGTGTATCGGCAGGATCGCTTTGATGACGAGGTCGTGCTGGCGCTCGAGTCCCCGCGGGGGCTGGTGGTACTGCTGGGCTGTTCGCATCCGGGGGTGCGGAATATGCTCGATCACGTGAAGGCGCAGTTGAAACAGCCGATTTATGCGGTCCTCGGTGGTACGCACCTTGTGGAGGCGGATGAGAAGCGGACCATGGATGCGGTCGAATATCTGCTGCGCGAGGTGTCCGGCCCTATCGGTATTTCGCACTGCAGCGGAAAGGCGGCAATGGCGCAATTGAAGGCGGCTACTCCGCGCTATTTTCATAACAAGACCGGTTCGGTGCTGGAGGTGTAAGGAAAATTAACCGCTTCCTGAAGGGAACTATGTCATTGTCTTATATACCTACTTGAAACCGTGCTTGGGTATCCTTCATCTGCATAGGCTGAAAGGGGAATCCCGGGTTTCTCGATTTTTCGCACCCGGTGGGCCATACCTGCGCCGGAATGCTATCCCATATGCTGGTGATTTTTGGAAAATCCGAGGGCGGTGCGTGCCGGCCAAAATCAAGCTGATAGGCGGCAATAATAGCGTCCTGAATGGTTTCGATCTACGAAGCTACTACTTCCGGCATCCCTCCGGTGATGTAGAAGGTGGTCAGATAGGCTTTTAACTTTGAAACAAAGACTTCGGGTATCGTATTTTTCACATCAGCCTGTTTTAGATACCCAACCAGGTCGGATTCACCATGAGCTTGATATTCAGGTGTCTTTTCTTGGAAATATTTCAATGCCGTCAGGGTATTGGGGCTGAACTGCACCTCATCAAAAATGATCAGTGTCTCCCTGGGCCGGAGCTTCCGTCCCAGTAAAACACCGAGTTCCACAAGAATCCGGTGAGGATCTATAATCCTTTTCAAAGATTTTTGCCGTCTGGGGACTCTCTTCGAAATTGATATATGCCGTGTCGCCATATTGTTCTTTTCCGCACAGCCTCACCCCCTGGAGAATCAGGGTTTTGCGGTCTTTTTTCCCTTTCCATGACAGTAGTTTTTTTTGATGAGCCTTTGAATAGTCATAACTGTTATGAGTTTGCATTTTAAGTGGCAAAAATGCCTTATAAAGGGAAGGTATTAGATAAGCTATCAGAATCTCTGCAGAAAAACATGGAACCCTTGAAATGTAACCTCATTTATGTTGCATTCAAAGTATGGTACGATTGTTCAGGTGTTTGGTTGCTACTTCACAGGCTAGTCGACTGTGAAGTGGCGTGTGTTTAACCGAAAGTAGGTCCAGAAGGCCGTCATGAAGATGCCAGTTCGCGAATCTCGTCGAGGATCTGGAACGGAAGGGACCGATTCGAAGTGAGTGGCCAAACTTCAGTAAACTGGGTGGACAGGAGTATCACTGCCACTTGTCGTACTCTTGGGTCACGTGCCGGCACGTCGAAGACACAGTCTTGGAGATAGAGGTGTACTATGCAGGTAGACGTGAAAAAGCCCCGTATTAGGCTTGAAGGAGATATCAACTTAGAACTTGTGCCATATCTTCGCGAGACTTACGGTGACGTAGAAGTTATCGAGGATGAAGACGAGGAGCCTGTGGAGATCACCAAAAGCGAATGGTATCATAATATCCGCAGCGAGATTAGCCCGAGCGAGAACATTCGCCTGTACCGGGAACTTCACAATATGTCCCAAACCGAACTGGGAGAGAAACTGGGGAGATTCAGTCGGCAGAACATATCGAATATGGAAAACGGGCAGAGAGATATAAGCAAGAGCCTAGCGAAACGACTTTCCAAGCTCTTCGATGGCTCGGTTGAAAAGTTTATTTAGATAATTGGTCTCTGGTCTTGCTTTTGGGCTGCGCTTCGCTCCAGCAGAATTAGCAGCATAGGCTGAACTGTAAACCACAGCTGACATAACTCGGTCTATTAACTACAATCCTCCAAAGGTTTAGATATATAAAATTTTGCAAAGAAATTGATGCGAATCACTGTGGAGGTTTAGGGCAGGGGTATCAAAACGAAACGCTGGGATTCAGCGGAGCACCTTGAAACAGAAGAAGACATTCAACTGTATCTTGATGCCTGCAGCGAAGAAGCAGGTGATGATCCTGCATTCATAGTGCATGCGCTGAGTGTTATTGGGCGTGCCAAGAATATGAGCCAACTTGCAAGAGACACAGGACTGACCCGAGAAGGTCTGTATAAAGCTTTGTCACCGGAGGGCAACCCGACGTTCACCACAGTCGCGAAAGTTGCAAAGGCACTTGGTTTGCAGATCACTGTGCAAACACCCTACAAAGCTCCTTCAAAAAAACGCGTGCAGCCGTTGAGCGAGGACGCACGCGGCTGACGAGTACCGTGAAAGGGTAGTTCACAAAAAGTATATTACATTAAGTAATACGAGGTGTGAATGTGACTACAGTAAGAATCAATAAAGATATCGATAGTAAACTTTCAATGTTCATTGAAAAAGAGAAAAGCTCTTAATCTGAAATTATAAAAAAGGCCTTTATCGAATATTACAACCAACATGTGCAAGAGAAGAGTTCCTATGAAAATCCCTTTCTAGGGGAACAACTGGTAAACAAGTTTAATATCGATTTAACCGGCTTCTTTAAAATCTATATTGCAAAAAAAAGGTACAGAATTATTGGAATATGAGTAGTATGATCTCTATATAGGTGTATTCTGCGCAAGGGGGCGCAGCGGAAACCCTGCAGCCGCCGCAGCGGCCGAGCAGCGAGCGGGAGTGAGCTGGTACGAGGCCGCGAAAAGCGCGGCGAAGCGTTGCAGCGGAGCACCCGGTCCCCGGGGGGAGGCGCAACGCGCCGGAGCGCGGGGATGCGCCCGAACCCCCTTCCAAAATCAGAACTCCTGTCCTGAGTAGGATGTGGTTTGGCTCATTCAATGCTGTATCCTCACTATAGAAGGTAATAGAAAAAAACGGCGGTGTGTACAAAATTGACCTGTGGTCCCAAAGCTTAGTATTTTGAAACTATTATAGTGACATGGAGGGGCAGTGTGAACAGGCCTGCCGATCTGAAAGTTTTAGCCTTTGTTTCGATGATGTGTGTGGTTGCCACTATTGGTGGAGCGCAGAGCAGCGGTGACGTGAAGGGTAAGGAGTCGCGATTTACCGTTGCACCGTATACGGAAGTAGTGCTCGGTTCGACCGAGTATACACTTCTTGCAAGCGGGGTGAAGAGCCGACTGGAGTTTCCTTTGAACATGCTCGTGCTGGGGCTGAGCAGCACATATGCCCTCCGCAGTGGCGAGAGTGAGGAATGGCGGTTTCATCTTTCGGCCGGAACTGCGGTCAGCGGTCCCTGGGGTGTGTTGAAGGACCACGACTGGTATCTGGTGGAGGACGCGCCGCCGATCAAATTCAGTTATACCGAGTCGGACGCGGAGATGTTTTTTTTCGAAGTGGAAGCCGCAGTTGAAAAGCGATTATTGTCTGCCCGGGATGCCGATCTCTTCGGGAGTCTGGGGTATGCCTTTCAGTATATTTCTCAAGATGCTCTCGGTTACAGCGGCTGGCAGTATGTACTTGTTTCAAGTGGCGATGCTGACAATCCTCCGACTTTTGAGCTGCTCACTGATAGTTATAATGGAATAGCCCTGGAGTATACAATTGCCTATCACCGGTTGGCAGCCGGAGGGGTGCTGCGCTGGCGGCCGTACCGGAGTTTCGAGCTGGAACTGAGTCTGCTGCCGCAGCTGATGTATGTGAGCGACCGGGACGACCATGTGCTGCGGAACAAACTTTCAACCGCCGCGGGCTTCGGGGGTGGTCTGGCGGGGTGTGTGTCCCTCAGCTACCGCTGGCAGGGAAATCCGGAGTACCAGTCCTATGTGAGTTTAAACGGTGGGCTGCTGTATTTGCGGGCCGTGACCGAGCAGTCCCAGGAATGGTATGGCGATGACCCCGGCACCTCCGGCAATGATACCGGTCAGAAGTACACCGGCCTTACGCATGTTATCCAAACCCTACAGGGGAGTTTTGGCGTCTCCGCCGGGGTGTGGTACCGGTAGAGGCAGGAACGATTGGTGGTGCCTTTGTTGTGCCAATTTCTTTCTAATGGCCTTGTTTTTTGCTCAAAGCTGTGTGTCTCCTGTGGCTATAGCAGACTAATAATATCAGGTTTATAATAGGTCAATTAGTTTTATATTGTCCACAAGTCATTACTATAAAAGCAAATAAGATAATCCAAGTTTATAAAAAGTTTATAAAAAACTTGAAACCCCGGCGAATGGTGCTACAATTACTAGAACGTAATCTATAAAAAGAGAGCAAAAATGAAACTAGGGCCTAGGATAATTCGTTATCTTCTTATGGGTCTTCTGGTTCTGTGGTTCCCCTTAGTTCCACTGCTTGCCTTAGATGCTCCAACACAGGTGAATGACGGCACTGGGAGTGATGTTGATTATTCTACTGATACCTCAAGTTACAGTGCAAACTGGACGCAGATAGATTGGAGTAGTGCCGATCCGGATCCTGAAATCGGGGATACGTTAATATACTATGTTGATCTTGAAAAAAACGAAGGCTCAGGCTGGCAGGAAGTATCCGATGGTCAAGACAATGAATTAATAAGTACATATCCCACCTTACCGCCAACAAAGATAACAGTTAACGAAACACTCACTTCAGGAGTTGAATACAGAGTTAAAGTTTCTGCATACTGGTCGTCTCCTAATCTTGCAGGTGCACCAACTATCGAAGAAAGTGATCCGGCATATTCCGACGATTTCCTCGTTGACTCCACCGCACCAACCGCTTCAATAGATGCTCTGGCATCTATTCAGACGGAGAATCCCTTTTTGGTGTATTGGAGTGGTGACGATTCCGGGGGTTCGGGCATTGAGTCCTATACAGTTCAATACAGCCGCGATCAAATCGCTTGGTCCACATGGTACTCCGACACAAGTAGAACACAAGGCTACTTCGATGGCCGCAACGGTGCACGATACTATTTTCGGGTGCAGGCTGTTGACGCTGCC
>Ga0209925_1001683_pt1 | contig 11012 bp, 8 predicted proteins | sample SalPonR2_A_D1_MG_FD_185702 | JGI IMG/M metagenome (GOLD analysis project Ga0209925, IMG submission 185702) | Salt pond soil microbial communities from South San Francisco under conditions of wetland restoration - Salt Pond MetaG R2_A_D1_MG... ...
ATCCTTTTTCTTTTAGCTTCAGCTTATTTTCCATAAAATCACCCGGACTTATTTATTAAACTATTTATATTAAGTTCCTTATAATTTAGCTAAAGTTTCTAAAGCATAGTCAATATCTTCTTCAGTTGTGTGCCAACCAATCGAGAACCTTAAAGCACCATCGGGAAAAGTACCAATCGTCTTATGGGCAAGAGGGGCACAGTGTAGTCCAGACCTGACCATGATTCCAAACTTCTCAGCTAATTTAAAACCTAAATCTCCCAGATCATAACCTTTCACCCTTAAAGGTACAGTGGGCACTTTTTTATCTAAATCGGTTGAACCGTAAACCGTAACCTTATCCAGGTTCTTCAAACCTTCTAAAAATCTTTCCAGTAATCTTATTTCATGGTTGTGAATAGATTTAATCCCAACCTCATTGATATATTCAATACCGGCTTTTAGACCGACAATGCCCGGTGTATTAAGGGTACCGCTTTCAAACTTATCGGGTAAAAAATCGGGTTGTTTAACCGTTTCCGATAAACTACCGGTACCACCGGCAATCAGGGTTTCCATCTCATCAGCTAATCGTTCGCTGATCGCCATCCCACCGGTACCCTGGGGACCCAAAAGACTTTTATGACCGGTAAATCCGAGAAAATCTAAATTTAATTTTTCAAAGTCAATATCAAGTACACCAGCGGTTTGAGCGGTATCCAAAGCATAGAAAATATCATGCTTTTTGGCGATTTCACCAACTTCGGCCGCCGGTAAGATAGTACCAGTTACATTGGAGGCATGGTTTAGGATAATCAGTTTAGTATTATCCTTAACCGCATCTTCAATTAAGGAAGGGTCTAAGATTCCTTCTTGATCAGCTTCAACATAACTGACCTCAATCATATCTTTTTCCTCTAGTTGATTAAGAGGTCTAAGCACTGCATTATGTTCAAGTGAAGTGGTAATAACATGGTCACCATCTTTTAATAATCCCTTGATCAATATATTTAAAGATTCTGTAACATTTTTAGTAAATAGAATGCTTTCAACTTCACCGGCGTTAAAGAAATCGGAAATAAGAAATCTGGTATCCATTATCTGACGACCGGCCTGTATTGCACATTCATAACCACCGCGCCCGGGACTACAGTTAAGTTCTGTCATGAATTCCTGGACGGCATTGATCACGGTCTGCGGCTTGTGGCGGGTTGTAGCAGCATTATCAAGATAAATTTCCCTCACAATAAATCCTCCTTAAATTTTAAGAATATTTCTTTTAAAAGTCAATTTCTTCTAATCTCTTTTCACTGTTTTCAAGCACTACATTATTAATGACCTGTTTTATGTGGTCCACAGTTTTTTTAGTTGCCTTTTCAACAGAGTAGGAGACCCTTTGATTGACAAGTAAAGAAAGCATACCCTGATAAAAAAACATATTCACTTCATCGATCTTTTTGGCCTGCTTGAGCGTGAAACAGCCTTTATTCACACATATTCTTAATGGTTTAGTTACATTATCCTCGGCAAAAGAGTCAGTTAGAACCGGCAGGTAATCAGCTGGTGAATATTTAAAGTCATCTGGATACAGTTTAAAATATTTTTCGATTAAGACCTTGGGACTTTCATCAATATTTTCCCCAAATATTGAATAATAAATTTTGGGATTTTGATAGGAGTAACGACAAAACTCCCTCCATAGGTTTAAGTAATTATCTAAGGGATCTTGATCTTGTTCAATTATTTTTTCAATGCCCTTAAAGTAATCTTTCATAAAGTTTAAGGAAGCAAAGAAGATCAGCTGCCGGCTGTTATCAAAATAATTATAGATAGTGGCCGGATTATATCCAGAGATTTTAGCTACTTCACGCACCGTGACCTGTTCTAAACCACTTTCTTCAATAATATCAATCGTTGAACTTACAAACAATTTTATAATCCGTTTTACTTTTACGTCATCTTTGTCGAAATCTATCATATTTTTACACTCACCCTCTATTATTTATACTAGAAGAATAATAAAATAAGTAATTTATTTAATATGTTATTTTTTATATTATTCTTAACAATGTAATAATATAACAAACACGTTTAGTTTTCAAGATGATTATTTTAATTGTGATAATAATAACTTGTATAAAAAAGAAGGAATTTTATTTATTATAAAGAAATAGGAAAACGTGGTTAATAATTAAACATGTTTAAAATACTAAAAATGATTAATAATAAATTAACTTTTTAGACAGGCTAAAATTAAATATTTGACTCCCTAAAATGGAGAAGTGATTATATGATACAGTTTAGTCAAGATGACATTAAGAAGAAGAGGATCTTGCGAGCATTTATTAATTCTGTAAGGAAGGTGATAAATGAAGAGGGTATTGAGAATGTCACAATTAGAAAAATCGCTAAAGTAGCAGGATATAACAGTGCCTCAATCTATAATTACTTTGATAACCTAAACCAACTAATATTCTTTGGTTCGATCAGTTTTTTAGATGATTATGTAAAAGCTATTCCATTTTATCTTAATAAAAGTGAGGATGAATTAGATAAGTACCTATTAATATGGGAGTGTTTTTCTAAAAACTCTTTTGAAAATCCAAATATCTTTTACGCAATCTTTACCGAGAATATAGGAGATAGTTCTGAAAACTTATTTAAAAAATATTATCAGCTTTTCCCAGAAGAGTTAGATAATATTCCCAAAAGATATATTCCCATGTTATTAGAATCCGAACTTTCCAAAAGGTGTTCAATTCATATCAAACCATGTATAGAAGCAGGTTACTTCACCACAGAAGTAGCAGAAGAAGTAGATGAGAGGATAAGGCTTATTTACCATGGTATGCTTTCCCTAATGGTTAATAACCGCCTTGAATATGATCCCAAACAGGCAACAGCCACTTTTATGAAATACATAAGTTCAATCATCGATAACAAAGCATTATTAAAAAGTTGAAAATCGAAATATTCAATTTCGATATTTTCTTTAAATATTAATAATCTTAATATTAAGAAAATTGTATATATTTGTAATATGGTTAAAAATAATAATATATAAGGGGGTGGTTAAAAAATACAGTTCAAAATTTGAAAACAAAGGGGTGAAGACATTCATTTAATACTTTCTTATTTGATTAATTAGTAAAAAACGATTAGTCGAGTAGTGGGTCAAATTATAAGGAGTGATATTATTGCGTAAATCCTGGTCAGAAAATAAGACTTTTTGGATTGCCTTTATCTTGACCATTTTATTTGTATTGTGGGGAGTATTTGGTATTGATAGTCTTAGAGTAGCTGCTGATGTCTCCTTTAACTTTGTAACCCAACAGCTTGGATGGTCTTTTATGTTGGGTGGTACTCTTTTTGTATTAGTAGCCATTTATATTATGATTAGCAAAATTGGTGAAATAAAATTAGGAGATCCAGATGAAGAACCAAAGTATACGCGTTTTGAATGGTTTTCTATGTTATTTAGTGCTGGGATGGGAATTGGACTTGTATTTTGGAGTGTATCAGAACCGATCTGGCATTATATCTGGCCTGCCACAGGTGCAGCAGCAAATGCAACTGCTGAAACCCAACAGGCAGCTATTAATGCAATGAGACTTTCCTTTTTCCACTGGGGTATACATCCCTGGTCAATTTACATCATAGTTGGTGGTTCTTTAGCATACTTTTCCTACCACAAAGGATTACCAATGTTATTAAGTTCAACTTTAGAACCTATCATAGGAAAAGAAAACCTAGATACAGGTTGGGGTAGACTGATTAATATAATCGGTGTTTATGCTACCCTCTTTGGACTGGCTACTTCTCTTGGCTTAGGTGCGATGTCAATCGTAGCCGGATTAGCACAGTTAAACTGGATTGCTTCCGCCTCAACAGGAGCCCAGATCGTTGTTGTCATTGTGGTTACAGCAGCAGCTGTGATATCAACCATAACCGGTATAGATAGAGGTATTAGATATCTTAGTAAAGTTAATGTATGGATAATGTCTATCTTAATGATATTTGTTGTACTAATCGGACCTACTCTCTTTATTCTAAGATTATTTACTAATTCACTGGGGCAATACTTGCAGCACATTGTGGAAATGTCCTTTATGTCAGATGCAATTATGGACAATGCCTGGTTACCGGCCTGGACTATTTTCTACTGGGCCTGGTGGATCGCATGGGCACCCTTTGTTGGAACCTTTATTGCCCGTGTTTCCAGAGGTAGAACAATTAGAGAATTTGTTATTGGTTCCTTGTTTGTACCTGTATTAGTAAGTTTAATATGGTTTGCTGTATTTGGAGGTACAGGACTTCATGTTGCACTAGGTGAAGGGGGACAAGGCCTCATTGAAGCGGTGGAACAAAGTGAAGCTGCCGGATTTTATGCAGCCTTAGCAACGCTGCCGCTTGCCAAATTCCTAATATTCCTCGGAACACTATCAGTTACACTCTTCTTTATAACATCATCTGACTCAGCTACATATGTAAATGGTATGCTGACTTCAGGTGGAAATCCAAATCCACCTCGTCCTTTAAGAGTATTCTGGGGAGTAAGCGAGGGGGCAATAGCAGCGATATTAATCTTTACCGGTGGTCTATCAGCTTTACAGACTGCTTCTGTTGTTAGTGGATTTCCATTTATGATCATAATGTTCTTTATGATCTACTGCCTACTTAAAGACTTACATCTTGAACGCAAAAAGAAGGCTAAAGGAGTCGGTAAGTACGAAGATATAGAGGAAGAGCCAGAACTGGCTTAATAGAAAAAAGTAAATAAAGGGGAAAAGCTGGAATATGGCTAACATTCCAGCTTCCCCATATTTTTTTAAGATTCATCTAATCATGATTAGTTATTCAAATCTAGGTTATCTTTAAACAAAAAAACTATTAATTAAGAGGAGGGAATAATATTGGCAGACTATGAAAAAATGGCTGATGCCGTGATTAGCGGTAATCAGGACACAGTAGTAGAACTAACTGAAAAGGCTGTTGATGAAGGAATTGAACCTAATGAGATTATTGAAAAGGGTTTGATCAACGGCATGAACGTTGTTGGTAAGAGATTTAAAGCGGGGGACATGTTTGTACCGGAAGTACTAATGTCAGCTAAAGCGATGAAGGGCGGCATGAATATCGTCAAGCCATTACTACTAGAGGGTGAAATGCCTTCGGAAGGCAAGGTTCTTTTAGGAACCGTATCAGGTGACCTACATGATATTGGTAAAAACTTGGTAGGTATGATGATGGAAAGTGGTGGATTAGAAATTGTTAACCTCGGCACCGATATTGATCCGGATGAGTTCGCTGAAAAAGTGAGAGAACATAAGCCAGATGTATTAGGGATGAGTGCACTCTTAACTACCACAATGTTAGCAATGCGTGATACAATTGAAGTCTTAGAAGAAGAAGGCTTAAGAGACTCAGTCAAGATAATGGTTGGTGGAGCACCAGTCACGAAAGAATTCGCAGATGAAATTGGCGCAGACGGCTGGGCACCTGATGCAGCTTCAGCCAAGGATTTAGCTTTTGAACTGATTAATGAAAAGTAATGAAAGGACGGTGAAAAGATGAGTAGATACGTACGCTCAAGATATAATGTAAATAAGACAGTAAATTTTCAGTCTTTAACTGAGCAGGAACGAGAAGAAATATTTTATGCAGCCCTCGAGGTACTGGAAAGAACCGGGGTAAAGATCTTTGATGATGAATCTCGTGAATATTTGGAAGAAGCAGGCTGCTGGGTAGAAGATAAAGTAGTTAAAATACCGATTAGTTTAAGTGAATGGGCCGTTGATAGTGCCCCTTCCAAGATCCTACTTTATGATAGAGATGGAAATCGCAAGTTAAATATCCATGATAATAAAACATATTATGGACCTGGTCCGACCAATACCTATCACAAAGATCCAGATACAGGTGAAAGAAGGAGACCAGTCCTGGAAGACACAGTTCGGGTAGGTAAGGTTGTAGATGCCCTACCAAACATAGACTTTGCGATGGATTTAGGTACTCCCACCGGAGTTACAGATAATATTGCTGATGTTTATGCTTTTAAAGCATTAGTGGAAAATACAACAAAACCGATAGTTCACTGGGGTTTTGATATCGATCAGTACCAGGATATTATTGATATTGCTTCTGCTGTAAGGGGAGGATTAGAAGAACTTCAGAAAAAACCATTTATGTTCCTCTATTCTGAACCAACTTCTCCTTTATTACACTCACGCGAAGCAATTGCGAAAGTAGTATTTGCAGCTAAAAACAAGATACCGATAGTCTATACACCCTGTGTAATGTCTGGGGCGACTACACCCGCCACTATGGCAGGTACTATAGTACAAGGTATTTCAGAAAGTATTGCCGGAATAGTAGTTTCCCAGCTGGTCCGTAAAGGTACACCTATCATTATGGGTGGAGTTTATGGAATCATGGATATGAAGACCACGATCTATAGTTATGGTTCACCCGAGTTCCATCTACTTCAGGCCGGTATTGCCGAAGTTGCCCATTATATGGGTATCCCGATCTTCGGAACCGGTGGCTGTACAGATTCCCATACTCTTGACGGACAGGCTGCAGCTGAATCAGCGATGAGTATTCTGATGGCAGCTCAGTCCGGAGCTAACATGGTCCATGATGTTGGTTATACAGCTTCTGGACAGGTTGGATCACTTGATCAGCTGGTCATGGGTGATGAAATAATCGGTATGGTAAAAAGAATCATGAGAGGTATTCAAGTTGATGATGAACACCTCGCAGTTGATGTTGTAGATGAGGTTGGTCCGGGTGGACACTTCTTAGGAGAAGACCACACCGTTAAACACTTTAGAGATGAAACCTGGTTCCCAACTCTGATCAATAGAATGAGATATGACGGCTGGAAGTCCCAGGCCAATAGTTCAACTATGGGCGAAAGAATTAAAGAAAAAGTACATGATATTGTAGAAAACCATGAAGTTAAACCTCTGTCTGATGAAGTAAAGGCTAAAATAGATGAAATTATTGAAAAAGCAGAAGAAAGAGAAGCAAACAGAGACAAAGAAAAGAAAAATAAATAGGGATAAAAACCTTAAGGAGGTATAGATTAGTGGCTGATTTTGAAAAGATGGCTGATGCCGTTATAAATGGTAAACAGGATTTGGTTGATGAATTAACTCAAAAAGCAGTTGATGAAGGTACAGAGCCCAACGAAATAATTAATAAGGGCTTAATAAATGGAATGAATATTGTAGGTAAAAGATTTAAAGCAGGCGATATGTTTGTACCAGAAGTTCTGATGTCTGCGAAAGCGATGAAAGCAGGTATGAATATTGTAAAACCACTACTTCTAGAAGGTGAAATGCCTTCAGAAGGCAAGGTACTATTAGGTACCGTATCAGGTGACCTACATGATATTGGTAAAAACCTAGTAGGTATGATGATGGAAAGTGGTGGATTAGAAATAGTTAACCTCGGTACAGATATTGAGCCTGATGAGTTCGCTCAACAGGTAAGAGAACATGAACCAGATGTATTGGGGATGAGTGCCCTCTTAACTACCACAATGTTAGCAATGCGTGATACAATCGAAATCTTAGAAGAAGAAGGTTTAAGAGATTCAGTAAAAATTATGGTAGGGGGAGCCCCAGTTACAAAAGAATTTGCAGATGAAATTGGCGCAGACGGCTGGGCACCTGATGCTGCCTCAGCGAAAGATTTAGCCTTTGACTTGATAAGTGAAAAGTAAAGAAAGGATGGTGAAAAGTAGATGCAAAGTAATTATAGGTCTAAAGCGACACATAATTTAGAAGTTCTTTCGGAAGACCAAATAAAGAGAATTCTCGGTGCCGCTAAAGAGATATTAGAAAGAACCGGAGTAGTATATTATGACGATGAAGCAATTGAAACCATGAAAAAAGCAGGCTGTTTTGTAGACGGCAATAGAGTAAGAATACCAACCAGGTTAGTGGAATGGGCTTTAAGGACCGTTCCTTCAAAAGTGACTTTATCTAATAGCAGAACCGGTAAAAGAGTAATGGAACTTACCGGTAATAATGCATACTTCGGCACCGGTTCAGATACACCGTTTTTCATAGATCCCTATACTCAGGATCGGATTCCGGCCAGTAAAGAAACAGTTGCCATGGCCACCAAGACAATTGATGCCTTAGAAAATATGGACTTTGTAATGTCCTTGGGTATTGTGCAGGATGTACCACAGTTAGTATATGATAGACACCAGTTCCAGGCTATGGTTAATAATACTTCCAAGCCGATCGTTATTACCGCCAATGATGTAGAGGGTTATGCTGATATCATCGAAATGTGTGAGGTTATCGCAGGTGGGGAAGAAGAGTTAAGAAGACATCCCTTTATGACCCTTTATGCTGAACCCATTTCACCTTTACAGCATGCGGAAGATGCCGCCCAAAAATTAATTTTGGCCGGCAAAAAACAATTACCCGTTGTTTATACACCCTGTATTATGGCCGGTGGAACCGTACCAGCTACTTTAGCAGGTGCAATGGCCAATGGCTTAGCTGAAAGTCTGAGCGGATTAGTTCTAAACCAATTGACAAATGAAGGGAACCCCTTTATCATGGGTGGCGTATTTACTATCATGGATATGAATACAACCATCTTTGCCTATGGGGCACCTGAATTTGACTTGATGATGGCAGCTTTAGCAGATGTATCAAACTACCTTGATCTACCGATGTTTGGTACAGCCGGCTGTACTGATTCCAAAGTAGTTGATGAACAGGCTGCTATCGAAGATGCCCTGTCGATATTAATGACAGCGCAGTCCGGGGCTAACTTAAACCATGATGTAGGATATATTGAACATGGTAATGCCTCCGCCTTGGAAAATCTGGTTATTAACAATGACCTAATTGGTTTTGCCCGCCGGATCGTACAGGGTATAGAAGTTAATGAAGATACCCTGGCCGTTGATTTAATCGATAAAGTCGGACCGGGCGGACATTTCCTCGGAGAAGAACACACCATGAAGTACTTTAAAGAAGAAACTTACTACCCAGATCTCTTCAAACGTCAGTTCTTCGAAAACTGGGAAGAAGAAGGTAGAAAAACTCTATTTGATAGAGCCAATGAAAAGGTAATTGATATCTTAGAAAACTATGAACCAGAACCATTACCAAAAGACGTACAGAAGAAGTTACAGGATATTGTTGATAGAGCTGAAAGTAAATTAGATTAATAAATAGTAATAAAAGGGGGATCTTTCAATGGCGAACCTGGCTTTAGGAATAGATACCGGAGGAACATATACAGATGGAGTAATCTTTGGGATGGACTCCCGTGAAATATATTCTAAGACAAAGGTACTGACGACCAGACATGACCTCAGTATAGCTATCGAGAACTGTCTGGAAGGCCTTTTAGATAATATGGAACAGGAACTTAAAAATGATGATATCAAAATGGTCTCACTCTCTACTACCCTGGCTACTAATGCGATCGTGGAAGGTCAGGGGGCCGAAGTTGGTTTAATCACAATCGGCCGCGAGATTGAAGATAAGATACCAACACCCTATTACTTCAACTTAGCCGGCGGTTGTAATATAAAAGGCAAGATAAAAAAAGAAGTAGACTTAAAAAGAGCCCGCATTGAAGTTGACCGTCTTAAATCAAAGGTAGATGCCTTTGCTGTTTCTGGTTACCTATCGATAAGGAATCCCAAACAGGAAAATGAAGTAAAAAAACTTATCAAAGAAGTGACCGGCTATCCGGTAGTTTGTGCTCATGAGCTAAGTTCTGAATTAGGTTTTAAAGAAAGAACTGTGACAGCCGTCTTTAATGCCAGGTTGATGCCCCTGATCACAAAATTAATACAAGCTGTCAAAGCTAGTTTGGATAAAAGGGATATTGAGGCACCCCTGATGGTTGTCAGGGGTGATGGCTCCCTGATCAATGAAGAAAAAGCGAGAGAAAAACCGGTGGAGACTTCTCTCTCCGGACCGGCAGCCAGCATTATTGGTGCAAAGACCCTGACCGATATAACTGACGGTATCGTTGTTGACATGGGGGGGACAACAACCGATATTGCGATTCTAAAGGATGGTAAGCCCCGCCTCACTAAAAAGGGGGCCAAGGTTGGTGGTTGGCTGACCAGGGTTAAGGCTGCTGATATAACTACAATCGGAATTGGAGGGGATAGTTTCATACAGGTTTCTAAAGATAGAGTCTTATCGATAGGACCGCAGAAGGTTTTCCCTTTAAGCTGGATCGTTAAAAAGCATGACCATCTTCACCATGAGTTAAGTGAAATTAAAGAAAGAAACTATTATCCTCTCTCCAGTCAGCCAACTACAATCTTAACCTATGTAAAGGATCCCGAGAATCTAGAACTAACCGATACAGAAAAGGAAATTTTAAAGCTGATCAGAGAAAAACCACATACCTTATATTATATTTCAAAGAAGCTGGATAAGTCCCCAGATATTCTGCCCTGGGACCATCTGGTCAAGGTCGGATCTGTACATAGAGCTTCTTTAACCCCGACCGACCTCCTCCATATTAAGGGGAACTATAAGCAGTGGGATGTTGATGCTGCCAATTTAGGTATTAGAATTATGGCTGATAGATATGAAACCGATATAGAAACCTTTATGCAGGATGTATTTAAGGAGATATACTATCAAATTGGGTCCGTGATTACAGAAGTCCTGATTTCAGAAGAAGGTCAGGAGATTTCACTAAAACACAGTGATAGTAAATATTTTTTAAAGAAAATGATCAATCATATCAATCAAAAAGAGGAAAAGGTTAAATTTAATTTAAAATGCAACTTACCGATGATCGCGGTAGGTGCACCCGTAGAAGCCTACTTCCCTCAGATTGCCGAAAGGATGAATACTAAATTGATCTTACCGGACTATGCCGAGGTAGCAAATGCAGTTGGTACAGTAGGTGGAAAGGTCATCGAAAAGATCGTGGTGATGGTCAAACCGGGTGATGGCGGCGGATTTTTAGTCCACAGTCCGACCGAAAGAAAGTTTTTCAAAGATTTTGAAGATGCCCAGTCCTAT
>Ga0209925_1001684_pt1 | contig 11011 bp, 8 predicted proteins | sample SalPonR2_A_D1_MG_FD_185702 | JGI IMG/M metagenome (GOLD analysis project Ga0209925, IMG submission 185702) | Salt pond soil microbial communities from South San Francisco under conditions of wetland restoration - Salt Pond MetaG R2_A_D1_MG... ...
ATCAATAGCATTCTGAAACACGATGATGTCTAATGACGTAAGCAAAGCTCTAGGAAGTGAAATCGGCGGATTTTCTAATCGTTGAATCAGGGTATGAATGGTACTTGCATGAACTGTTGAATATGATGTATGGCCTGTTGCCATCGCTTGAAATAAACTATATGCTTCTTTTCCTCGAACCTCACCAACCATTACTACTTTAGGACGTTGTCTTAATGCAGCTCGAATTAAATCAAACATATCAATGTCTTTACCTGTTTTGGTATCTTCTGAAGATGAAAAACCTTGGCGGGTAGTGCCAGCAATCCAATTTTGATGTGGAAGACTTATCTCACGTGTATCCTCAATGGTGATAATTTTATGAGCTGGGGGAATAAAAAGGGATAATGCATTTAATGCAGTTGTTTTCCCAGAAGCGGTTCCTCCACAAAACAATACGGAGGCACCATTTTCAATGGCAAGCCAAAAATAGGCAGCCATATCTAAGGAAAATGATTGGAAATTAATCAGATCAACCGGTGTTAATGGATTTTCTCTGAATCGGCGAATAGTAAACGTACTCCCTCGGGTTACTGTTTTTGCAAGCGTTGATTGTAGCCTGGATCCATCTGGTAATTTTCCGTCTACAATTGGAGAGAAAATAGAGATTTGCTTTCCGCAAATTTGAGCAAGACGAATCACAAATGAATCTAGTTCACTAGCACTATCAAAATAAATATTTGAGGTGATTTCATCATATTTTTTATGATAAATAAAAATTGGGGTATCTGGTCCATCACAACTAATATCTTCTATTCCTTCATCTTTCATTACGATATCAATTCGACTGTATCCAAGAAATTCCCTGAATAAATGATAATAAATTTTATCTTTTGATTCTTTGGCGATTCGTTCTAATCTTTCCTTTTCTTCCTGTTTCAATTCTTTATTAAATGTTTTTTGAAAAGTATTTTTTAAAGATTCGATAGAAAGAGAAAACTGGTGATTTTCACTGTTTTTTTCTGTGCCTTTTTTTGGTTTTTTGAATTGGAAAAGTTCCTTGAATGTTTTTTGTTTCTTTTCATCAGTTGTATTTTTCTTTTTTTTCGTTGGATAAAATTTGATATCATTATCTGTTATGATCTGTTCAAGTGTTTTTTCTAAATATTTTTTACGTTCTGCAGTTTCTGTTCCTGTTACATCAATGTCAGCTAGCATTTTGAATAAATGCGTAATTTCTTTTTTTAATTCTTTTTCAAAAGGTGTTAATTCTGGTTCGATGACTTGATAAAAGCATTCTCCTGTTTCATTATGTTTTATGATTCTTCGGATGCCAAGTCCTTTCCAACCAAAACCTTTTTTTTCTTCAAGAACTCTGGTGTTTTTTGCGAAATCTTTATCTTTTTTTGAAAGTGATGGTTTTTGTTTTTTTCTTTTTGCCTTGGCAAGAAGTCCAGATCCTGAGAGAATATCTTGGGATACATTTTGCTGTTCTTTTTTGATGAATAGTTCTTTTTCAGACTCAGTCTCTGATGGAATTTGATGTTTTTGTTGTTGAGCTTGCTCTAAGAGTCCCATTCATCATCACTTTACAATATCGTACTTTTTCATAACTTTCTCATATAAGGAGAAATCTTCTGATTGTGAAAATTCTTTGATAACCTCTTCTGGTAATTTACCGAGAAGATCATCTGTTATTTTCAAAAGTTTAATAAGATCTTCATCAACTGTTGTTTCTTCATCGGATGTTGAGTTGATCGGGGAAGATAAAAAACCTGTTTTTCCCTGTGTTTTTTCTTCATTACTATTTTCTTTTGCATTTTGTTCTTTTTTTGATTCATTTTCTGCTTTATTTTTAAAAAAATGAAATGAAGTGTTTGCTGACTTAAACAACGATTTTTTCTGTTTTTTTGGTTTTTTAAATGATTGTTTTTGTTTTATGATATTGTTCTGTTGATCATCATTATTTATTTTATGAAGTCCATGAATCCTACCGGTTGATTGGGATGATTTTTCTGTATTTGTGAGAATATTCTCTTCAGAAAATCTGTTTTGCTCTTGGTTTTGCGAATTTTTTGTTTGGTCAACACTAGTTTTCTTTTGTTTTTTCTTCCCTCTAAACTTAACATTGATTTTAGGGAGGTTAAGAGAGAATTTAATTTTACCCTTCTTTTGTTGGTTTTTTGATTGATTTGTTTTTTTGCTAATCTGATTGTTTTTTTGATTGTTTTCAAATTGCGTATTAAGGGTAGATGGTTTTTTATCGTTTTGTTTTTGATCAGTTGGTTTATCTATTTCGAAGATTTCTTCCTTGGAATGTTGATTAAAACTTTGATTTTTGTTTTCAAAAGAATCACTGTTTTCTGAAGATTCTGGTTCTTGGAATGATGAATCCTCTTTTTTTTTCTCAAAAAAATCAACTTCAGTATCTGATAAATTAGGTTCATTCTCTGATGTTGAACTCTCATCCAAGACCTTATCTATCAAATGTTCAGTTTCTTTAAAATCATGATTTTGATTTGTTTGTTTGTTATCAAGATTACGCGATCCAAAAAAAGAATCAATCATTTCAGCAGATGAATCTTTGTTTTCTTTATTTTTTTTCTTCTGCTCATTTTCCTCAATCATCTTGTCTCATCCATCCTCTAAACCCTTTTTTTTACTATGAAAAATACCTTATCTTTTGGCATCCCATGTTTTTCCATCCAAAAAAAGTAAGGACCTTTTCTTTTAATAAATATTTCTATAAGTTTTTATTAACTATGAACTATGGCGAATGTATAAATGCATACCATTTTGCTAAATTGAACTATTAACTAATTTGCTTTTCAGAATTTTTTGGAAAAACCATTAGGTTAATAAAACTAAATAAGGATGTCTCTATCTAATTATGATCCCTGTTGTTACATTATTAGATACAATTCGATTTGCTGCGGGAGTAGGTATTTTAGCTTATGCATCGTATACAGATATTAAAACCCGACGCGCACCAAATATGTTATGGATTGTTCTTGGTGGGCTTGGAGCAGTTCTTTTAGGTGCTGAATTTTTTTTAACAACTCGACTCATTGATTATGCAATTTATCTTATTTTCATTCCAATTATCATTGGTATCGTGTATGTATTTTTTCAGTTACGACTTATTTTTGGTGGGGCAGATGCTAAGGCAATAATGGCTATAGCGATTCTTGTGCCGTTTCAACCTTTTTTTTATGGTTTTCCTCTCTTTTTTTCCCCGATGCCATTTTCTTGGGTGATTTTTTCTAATTCAATTGTTATTTTTTTATTTGTTCCGCTTAGCTTGTTTGTTTACAATTTGGTTAAAAGAAATATTCGTTTTCCACATTGTTTTCTAGGTTATCGAATATCTTTGAAAAAAGCTGAAGAAAACTTTGTTTGGCCACTTGAACGAATTGTTGATGGGCATAAAAGATTTTCATATGTTCCTCATTCTTTTGAGTCAGATGATGTGTATCAAGGGTTTAAGGATGCCGGGTTCAAGCATATTTGGGTGACTCCAAAGATTCCGTTTATGATACCATTACTTGTAGGATTTATCTGCTCATTTATCCTTGGAGATATCTTGTTTTTGATTATGCAATTGATTCTTTAAGATTTTTTCACCCGTTTTTAAATATTGGGATGGTTGAAAAAAAACAAATAGTACTTGTTGAATTAGCATGCGCTGCAGTATGACAAAGAAAGACTATTACGATGTTCTTGGTGTTAACAAAGATGCGGATAAACGAGAGATTAAAAAAGCATATCGAAAACTTGCATTAAAGTATCATCCGGATAAGAATCCAAGTAAGGAAGCTGAAGAAAAATTCAAAGAGATTTCAGAAGCATACGCGGTATTGTCGGATAGTGAAAAGAGACAAATGTATGATCAATATGGTCATGCAGGTATTGATCAACAGTATACTTCAGAAGATATTTTTCGAAATGCTGATTTTGGTGATATCTTTGGTGGTATGGGTGGTTTTCAAGATATTTTCAATCAATTTTTTGGCGGTGGCTCAGGTTTTTCACGTGGAAGACGGGTTCGTCGAGGAGCTGATTTACGATATGATACTGAGATAACTTTAAAGGAAGCATATACGGGTTTGGATAAGGAGATTCGTATTCCTCGAACTGAATCATGTGATGTTTGCGGAGGAAGTGGTGCAAAACCTGGTACTAAACCAAAAACGTGTAAACAATGTGGGGGAAGAGGACAAGTTCGTCAGTCGAGAAGAACTGCTTTTGGTATGTTCACTCAAGTTGGTGTATGTCCTCAATGCCAAGGAAAAGGCGTGATTATCGAGGATAAATGTAAAAAATGTCGTGGAACTGGTCAAATTCAAGTTAATCGAGATATCAGCATTCATATTCCTGCGGGTGTTGATGATGGATCACAACTTCGTTTAGCTGGAGAAGGAGAATCGGGCCCCGGCGGAACTGGTGATTTGTATGTTGTTATTCATGTACGTTCGCATGATCACTTTAAACGAAAAGGTGCTGATTTATACACGGTTCAAACTGTTTCTTTTCCAGAAGCTGCATTGGGGACTAAAAAGGATATTGAAACTATTGGGGGTGAGTTGGTGTCTCTTAAGATTCCAGATAGTACTCAGCATGGGACTATTTTACGATTAAAAAATAAGGGGATGCCATTGGTTAATAGTTCTCGGTATGGTGATTTGTATGTGGAAGTTCGTGTTAAGACACCTAAAAAATTAACTAGGAAAGCTAAAAAGCTGTTCAATGAACTTGAGAAGGAACTATGAGCATAAACTCTTTAAACAACGTGTTGTATTGAGTTCTTTGTAATATGAATTGTACGGGGATTATTTATGCATTCTTCCAAGGATAATGACCGAGATAAGACTCATCCATTTGATGATTTTTCTGATGAAGAATTAGATCACATTTTTAACCGTATGCAACAGTTTTTTAGTAGTGAGGATTTCAAAGAAATCGTTGAAGATATTATGTATGATGTATTATCTGATGATGTGGAAGATGATGATTCTTTTTATAAACCATCACTTGAAGATGATGATTTTTTTCCTTCTTCAGATAAACCAAGTTTTTTGATTGATGATAAATTCGTTGAACATCGTATTGAGGATGCCGGTCCAGAAGTATTAACCAGTAAACATATGGTAATGGTAACTATTTCTGTTCCTCAGGCACAAAAAAATGATATAGATCTTCATGTGACTAGTGATTTTGTTGATATAACTGTTAATACTCGGACTCAACGATTTCATCGAATGGTTGATTTACCTGTTGATGTGGATCCTTGTTCAACAAAGGCAACGTTTACTAATGGAGTCTTAGATATTGTTATGCGAAAAACCGGTCCGCATAATCAGGGATGTAAGATATCCTTATCATAAGTATTAGACATGAAAATTATTTAATTCTTTTATCTTTATCCCTCATTTGGATTTTTTTAAAGTTTTTTTAAAGGTAATAATTATATACTTAAGATTATATTTTATATGTTGAGGATATTCTATGAAAAGAACATATAATCCTATTTTCAATCAATTTTTGTTTTCAATTCTTATTTTGTTCTTGTTTATTTCAATGCCTTTAGGTAATGCTTTCCAAACAAATAACGTTTCCTCAACTGATGTTTTGTTTAGAACTAGCTTCTCCGAACCTGAAATCATGATAACAAATGATAGGTTTACCATCTTTTCGTCTGAAACGGATACTGAAATGGAAATAGAAAATTTACGTCTTCCAGTGAAACCACTCCGTCTTCTTCTCCCTGAAGGAAAAATGATAGATGAGATAACTGTGGAAACATCAATTCCTCTTTCAATTGAGACACATAATTTTAATCAAGCAACTCTAATAAAAAACCATGAATTCATGACTCATAATAAAACTAAAAAAGATGTTTTCGAATTTGTTGGTTGTTACAGAATTTGTGGATATTCTGTAGTATTTTTAAATCTTTATCCTGTTTTTTATGAACTTGAAAATGAACAATTTTATTACTATGAAGAAATGAATGTTCATATTTCAACTAAGACTGCTGATCATTCACCGGTCATTAGAAAGAAATCGACGGATTATGAATCGGTACATTCGATTGTTGATAATAAAGAAATGATTTCATCATATTCAAATTTTCAGTTGAATACTCAATCTGATACGGTAGACTATCTTATTATTACCAATGAAACTTTATCTGATTCTCCATTAGAAGATAATTTTGATTATTTTACTTATCAGAAAGAACAACAAGGGATATCTACAAGCATTGTTACGGTTGAAGAAATACTTAATAATCCTGTATACGGTGTGAATGGCACCTGGGGAGATAATAATCCTTCAAATCCGTTTTATCAAACTGCGATTACTCATAATTATTCGTTGTTTGATGATGTCCAAGCTCGTATTAGAAATTACATTCGATATGCATATGCGGAGTTCGGTGTTAACTACGTTCTTTTGGCGGGAGATGCAGATGTGAACAATCCTGATCAAAACATTATTCCTGCTCGTGGTCTTTTTGCAAATGAAAGTGGTCTGCCTTTAATTAATAAAAGTATGCGGTTAGGTGAGGAAGAAGATGATATTCCTTCAGATGTATACTATGCTTGTTTAGACGGTAACTTTAATATTGATATGGATGCTCATTTTGGTGAGTCACCAGATCGTAATCAATTAACTGGTGTTGATGAATCTGATTTACTTTCGGAAGTCTCTGTTGGCCGAGCTTGTGTTGATTCTTCTGAAGAAATTGCTTATTTTGTTGAAAAAACACTTCGTTATGACTCATTAAATGATGATTTATATTTAGCAAAAATGTTATTTGTCGGAGAATATCTTGGTTTTCCTGGAATTTCAGTGTATGGTGGAAATTATAAAGATGAAATAAAACCATTGATTCCAGATGCATTCAACCTTGTAAGGTTATATGATAGAGATATGACCACGAATTGGGATAAACATGATCTAGTTGATATCATTAATGATGCTCCTCCACATATAATCAATCACGATGGACACTCGTATTATGGATACAATATGAGAATGTCAAATCATGATGTAGATTTATTGAAAAACAATAAACCATTTTTGTTGTATAGCCATGGTTGTATGGCGGGAGGATTTGATAATCCCTCAGGCTATGATTGTATCGCAGAACGATTAACTGTAGAAACCTCAAATGGTGCTGTTGCAGCAATAATGAATGCTCGATATGGTCTTGGAAGTGAAAACAATCTTGCATCTCCTTCTTTATTTTTAGATGAATCATTTTTCAAAGCATTATTTGAAGAAAACATTCGTAATGTTGGTGATGCAAATCATTTTTCAAAGGAAGATAATGTCTGGCGGATTAATGAAAACGGGGTACGATGGGTATATTACGAAACAAATCTTTTTGGTGATCCACTGCTTAGGATACATTCCCCATCTGATGAATCTGTGGATTTGACCGTTGAAATTACTTCACCTCTTCCAAATAAAGGCTGGTTATATCTATTTAACACAAAGTTATTTCCACTTCCATTTAGATCAAATCCCCTACTAATTGGATCTTGTGAAATCTGTGCTGATGCATCGTCCCAACCTGAAAATCAAGTATATGGTATTGAATTTTGTATTGATGATGAATCATATTATTTTGATGATGAATACCCATATATTTGGAAATTAAAAGAATCCTTGAACGGAGAATATACATTATCAGTAACTGTTTATTCCTATAATGGGGAACAAGAATCAACATCATTTCCCTTTTTCGGGTTCATAAAAGGAAAATGATAAAAGTTTAATCTCTATCTGGCTTTTTGGCAAAACAAGAAAAAAGTAAATTTAGTGAAAAATAACGTATAATCAATGGAATGATCTTTATGAAAAAAGGTTCAATACTAATCCAACTCATCCTTCTCATATTATTACTGGTTTTATCGGGATGTACAACAACAAATCCAGATGATAAAAATGAAAATAATATTCCTGAAGGACTGTATGTATCCCTATCTGGAGAAAAAGAATTCACCTCTATTCAAGAAGCAATAGATCGGGCACCGGAAAATTATACGGTGTATGTTTTCCCTGGAAAATACAATGAAACAATTATTATTAATAAGACCATTAATCTGATTGGGGAAGATCCAGCAACAACGATAATTGATGGATTATCTCTTGGTGATGTAATAACCATTACAAATTCTGAGAAATGTAACATAAATGGTTTTACCATTCAAAACAGTAAATCAAATGGTGCAGGATTAGAAATTAAAACCAAAAATAATAACATTAGCAATAATATTATTAAAAATAGCTATAATGGCATTCATTGCAATAGGGCGAATTATAATTCTTTTTTCAATAATACGTTGCTATCGAACAATAACTATGCGATTTATATTTACAATGCAAATTATAACACGGCAGAAAAGAATCTTTTTAGCGATAATTCATATGGTATGAGAATTAAAGGTTCACGAAATAATAAAGTGATTAGTAATTATTTCAAAGATAATGATCATGGTATGTATTTTTGTTGTGGTGCCACAAGTAATGTTGCATATTACAATACGTTTATGAATAATAGTATGTGGAATGCAAATGATTATGTTGGAGGAAACACTTGGTATAATCAAGATACATCAAAAGGAAATTACTGGGATGATTATGACGGTATAGATGAAGACAACGATGGAGTTGGAGATACATCATATAACATCACTTCAGATGGGTCCAAACAGGATAAATATCCACTTATGAGCCCAGACCATCGCTAACAAAAAAAAGAATATTATCCAAAATTAAGAATCTTAGATACTACTCATGCAAAACAGATTGTAATGTATTACATTTAAGTACATGAACCTGCATTAGGACATCTCGAAACATAGGTTACGTCAAATTACTTTTACAATCCTCTTAGCGGGGTGGGGTAGCCAGGAGATCCCGACGGGCCCATAACCCGTAGATCAGTGGTTCGAATCCACTCCCCGCTACTTTTTTTATCCTCATAACATAAATAACAGAATACAATTCATTTTCTTTAATCTATGAATAAAAACACACAGCGATTTTGGCAGATAGATGTAGTACGAGGTATCGCTGTTATCTTAATGATTGTGTATCATATCTTGTTTGATTTAAATTTTTTAAATATTTTTTCTCTTCCTTTACATAATCTTTTTTTCCGATTATTTCTTTATCCAATTGGCACGCTATTTTTACTAGTTGTAGGTATTTCTTTAGTGTTCAGTTACAAACGATACATTCAAAAACAAAATCAAACCTCTTTATTTTCAAAATATTTGAAACGAGGAGCAATTCTGTTTTTTGTTGGATTACTCATTACATTATTCACTTGGATTTATCCACATGAGGGATTCATTGTTTTTGGTGTTATCCATTGCATTGGAATTTCGATAATTCTCTCCTATCCTTTTATTTCAAAACCAAATATCTCTTTACTCCTTGGTTCTTTTTTTGTGATTCTTGGAATATATTTTTCGATGATTACGATTACAAATCCATACTTTTTTTGGATTGGATTGAAAACCACCTCGTTTTACACCTTGGATTATTTTCCATTACTCCCCTGGTTTGGCGTTGTTCTTATCGGTCTTTTTTTAGGACAAAAAATTTATCCAAAATTACTGTTAAAATATAGAACACCGCAACACATACCTTCCGCTTTTATGCCAATTTCATTTATTGGACGATATTCGCTTGTTATTTATCTTTTGCATCAGCCGATCTTGTTCGGCTTATTGTTCATTTTGTTTCCCTAGAGTTATGAATAAGTAAGATTTTTAGCGGCAAAATCAACGCCAGATCCTTTTTTAATACATCCAACATGTTGAACATCATACTTTGATTTGTTTTTTAAGATCTTGAGTGCTTCTTCTTTCACCTGTTCAGGAACAATAATTGCAAATCCCATTCCCATGTTAAATGTTTGATACATCTCCTTGTCTTCGACATTGCCAGTTTGTTGTAAAAATGAAAAAATATCTTGTGGTTCAAACGGATTGTCAATATGATATTGAACAGATTTTTTTAACCGGTTGAAATTACGCAAACCGCCACCGGTGATATGAGCTAAACCATGGACTTTGACCTTTTTTAATAATGCTAAAATTTCTTTTACATAAATTGCAGTAGGCGTGAGCAATACTTCACCAATGCTTTTGTTTGGATATAACTCGTTAGGAAAATTATCGGTATATGATAATGAAGATTTATCAATGATTTTTCTTACCAGTGAATACCCATTTGAATGAATCCCGGAACTTTTCAATGCAATGATTGCATCGCCTGGAGTAATTTTTTCTCCAGTAACAATCTGGTCTTTTTCAACATATGAAAGTGCAGTTCCTGCTAAATCAAAACCATTAATTACCTCAGGTAAAGAAGCTGTTTCACCACCAATAATTGAAACATTGGCAAGTTGAGCAGCAGTTTTTAATCCTTTGCCAATCTCTCTAGTGAATGTCGGGTTTGGGGAATCTAACGCAAGATAATCAACAAAAGCTAATGGTTCAGCGCCTACACAGATAGCATCATTGACATTCATGGCCATACAATCAATGCCCACGGTATCCCATTTTTTGAGTTTAGATGCAATTAACACTTTACTTCCAACACCATCAGTACACAATACTAACGCATATTTTCCAAAAGAAATCATTCCAGCATAATGACCGGCCAGAGGTGAACCTATGCCTTTTCTTGTTTGTTTCATTTCGCCGATAAGTGCTTTAATAGCGATTTCTTCCTGGTCTATATCAACACCACTTTCAGCATACGTCATTTTTTTCAAAGAACTCACCTTCAACTCCTGAAAGGATAAATAGAATTAATTGTGATAAAGTTTTTGAAGGATAACACGGTTATTTAGTAAAAAAATAATTCATTTTTATGAGGAAAAAACAGATGTTGGTTTTTATTAATCAAAAAGATCTTCGTATCTTGCGGTGATGATTTTGAAAGAAACAGTATCTGATATTGGTGAACGAACGTTAATTAAAATGGCTTCATCCATTTACAAAGAACA
>Ga0209925_1001685_pt1 | contig 11009 bp, 6 predicted proteins | sample SalPonR2_A_D1_MG_FD_185702 | JGI IMG/M metagenome (GOLD analysis project Ga0209925, IMG submission 185702) | Salt pond soil microbial communities from South San Francisco under conditions of wetland restoration - Salt Pond MetaG R2_A_D1_MG... ...
AGATAGTAGTGTAACAATGGATGTCAGAAGCTTCGTTCAGGCAGCAATGGAAGATGGTAGAGCACAATTTCAATTTGCCATCTGGTGCGAAGACAATGCTCATGATTTTGTTCGCTTCTTTCTCAGTGACCGTAAATATGATCTCAAGATTATGACAATTAATCAAAAAATAGAGAATTAGATAGAATATATGCAAAAAAAATATATCAAGAACACTGTGCTGGTAGTTTTGATTTTTCTAGGCGTTTTCTTTGTCAATGCTCAGAATTCATTCTATTCGAGTTATGGTCTGGGTAAAAAATATATTGAATCAACAACAAGGATGGCTGGTCTGGGATATTCTGGGTCAGCGGTTTATGATTCTTTGAATATTACTTCTTATAATCCGGCTTTATGGCACAGCTTTTATACAGTTTCCCTGCAGGGTGAACTTAACTATTCATCCATGACAGCTGGAAAAGCAGATGGCCAATTTCAGAGTGCTGATTTGACCGGATTTACTGTAAAAATGCCTTTAGGAAATTATAGTGGCCTTGCCTTTGGTGTAAAGCCGCTTTATAGAACAAATTCAGAGACTATAATTAACGAGTCTATTGATTTTGATAATGGAACTTTAAATTATGAAAATGATTTTTTGACCAAAGGCGGTGTTTCGGAATTTTATATTGGTGGTGGTTATCGAGTCACGAAATATTTAAGTGCAGGTTTAGTGGCCAAATTTCTATTTGGTAAGTATTCCTCAAGACTGAGAACTGAAACTAGTACAAATAATTATTATTTGAATAGCAACAAAAGTGTTAAAGGACGTCAACTGGGTGGCGGACTTTATTGGAGGGTACCGCGCAATTATTCAATAGCCTTGTATTACGATCATAATCTGGATTTTCAGTATGATCGTAAAGTTGCTTATCAGTATGGACCTGGAGATACCACAGGTTATAAAGATATAAATTTTCCATCCAGACTCCAGCTTGGATTTGCTAAAAATCTCAAACCCAATCTAGTGCTGAGCTCTGATATTGTAGTTTCTCATATGCCTCAATCCTTTTCTGATTTTTCTATCTATGGGCAGGGAGAATATCAGGATGCCTATCAGGTCGGGCTTGGGCTGGAACAACGTCCTTCCAATGATTATAATGCAACATTTTTTGAAAGAATGTATTACCGTATCGGAGGATATTATCGTCAGAACGATTATGTAATAGATAATGAAAAGCCCACAGAAATGGGTGTTAGTGCAGGATTCGGCTTGCCTTTTTACAACAGATTTAGCAGATTAGACGTTGCCGTGATTTACTCTGTAACTGATGGATATTTATCGTCAGACATTGGTAAAGAAAATAAAATAACCATAGATCTTGAAATTACAAGTGGAGGTTTGTGGTTTTTTAATGCCCTTCAAAAGTAACCAAGAGCAGGAGTTAGAAATGAAGACAAGAAAAGTATTTTTAGCATTATTTATCCTTCTTAGTTTTTCTCTGTTAATTGTTAACCAATGTGTGCCACCGCCCCCTCAAGAAGGCGGAGAAGAAGCTCAGGTGCAGGATCAGGAAGAGCAGGGATCTACTGATTATGATAGTGATGTGTGTGACCGATATCTTAGCTTTGCCTGGAATTACTATAACAATAGAAACTGGAAACGTGCAATTCTAAATTTTAAAAGAATGGTCGAAAATAATTGTGGCGAAGCTTATGCCGAAGATATTTATATAGATTATGGTCGAGCTTATATGAACCTGGCTAAAAACAATCCTACTTATTATGATTCAGCCATTGGAGTCTTTCTGGAAGGATTGGAATACATGCCGGAAAATGAATATTTAAGAGAAAATATGGCCTATGTCTATGGTCGTCTGGGAGAGACATCTCAGCAGATTAGGCAGTATGAGAAACTCCACGAGATGTATCCTGATAATATTGAATATTTAAGAAAATTGGTACAGTTGAATTTTCAGCAGGAAAATTATCGTGAGGTCTTACGCTTTTCCGATCAGATTTTGGTAATAAATCCCGAAGATGACCAGGCTATTAATGATAAAATGACAGCAATGGAAAAGATGGGTAAAGATGTTATCACTGTTCAGAAAGAGGCCTGGGAGAACAATAAATCTGTTAGAACCGGTCTTGATTATGCTAATGCATTACAGGAACGTGGAGAATACCAGCAAGCGATTCTTGTTTATCAGGAAGTTACCAATCTGGAAATGGATAATTATCAAGCCTGGAATTCAATTGCAGAATGTTACAACAGTCTTGGTAAACCCCAGGAAGCAATTAAAGCCTGGGAAAAAATTGCCAATCAGATTTCCCCGCAGGACATACAGAATATTAAAAAGATTGTAGAAAAATATGTCAGTCTAGGAAAATTTGCCGAAGCTAGAGATTGGGCTAAAACTGCTATCTCGAGAAAAGAATGTGGCCTGTCCTACAAATTGACCGGTGATGTCTATTACGAAGGCGCAGAAAGTTGCCGTGGTAGTGCTCAGCCGGGCTTTGAAGATAAATTGGTTTATAAACTAGCTTTTGACTATTATCAAAAAGCTATGGGATTCGGATTCACTGCGGTAAAAAGCAGAGTCGATCGTCTTAATGAATTCTTGATACCCACAACCCAGGACTGGTTTATGAATAAATATAATCAGGATGGTACGGCCAGAAATGATTATAAGCCTAGAAAAGAATGTTATAGCTGGGTAGAAGAAGCCCCAGAAAAAAGTTAAAACTTCGAGAATATCTATAGACTCTAAAATTGAGAGCTGCAGAAAGAGCAATGCTGGAGTATTAGATTGGGATGACGATTTTGTTGTAGCTGGTTCTATTAGCCTGGTGTAGGAGCATTTCATTTACAGAATTTGGAACCAGAAAAAATACAAAAAGAGTTAATAAAACCAGGAAAAAAATAGAGGGATTTATGGACTACCAAAATGTTCGTGAACAGGATCAAAAGATATTAAAAGCTATTAAAGAGGAAGCAAACCGGGAAAGATTTACTCTAGAACTGATTGCTTCTGAAAATTTTGTCAGCGATGCTGTTCTGGAAACCGCCGGAAGCACAATGACCAATAAATATGCAGAAGGCTATCCCGGGAAACGCTATTATGGTGGTTGTGAAGCAGTTGATAAGGCTGAAAATCTGGCCATTGAAAGAGCCAAAAAATTATTCGACTCAGAATATGCTAATGTCCAGCCTCATTCTGGGTCTCAGGCCAACATGGCTGTCTATTTTTCATTCCTGCAACCCGGTGATACTGTTCTTGGTATGAACCTCAATCATGGTGGCCATTTGACCCATGGTAGCCCTGTAAATTTTTCAGGAAAATTATTCAACATCGTTTCCTATGGTGTGGACAAAAATACAGGCAGAATTGATTATGATCAGGTCGCTCAACAAGCCCGTGAGCATAAACCTAAAATGATCATTGCTGGTGCCAGTGCTTATCCCCGTTTTATTGACTTTGCTAAGTTTAGAGAAATTGCTGATGAGGTTGGCGCCTATTTTGTAACTGATATGGCTCATCCCGCCGGTTTAATTGCTACAGGTGTCCACCCTAGTCCACTCCCTTATGCCCATGCTGTAACCTCTACTACCCACAAAACTCTGAGAGGGCCTCGTGGTGGTTTGATTCTGATGGGAAAGGATTATGAAAACCCCATGGGAATCAAGACCCGCAAAACTAAGCGCACAAAAATGATGTCCGAGATTATTAATTCTAATGTTATGCCTGGAATTCAGGGTGGTCCACTTATGCACATTATCGCAGCTAAGGCAGTTGCTTTTGGTGAAGCGCTGAAGCCGGAATTCAAAACCTATTGTGAACAAATTGTAAAAAATGCCAAAGCTCTGGCGGAAGAATTAAATCGCCATGATTTTAGTTTGATCTCCGGAGGCACTGATAACCATCTAATTTTGATAAATTTAGAGAATAAAGGGGTAACAGGAAAACAAGCAGAACAGGCTCTGGAAGAAGCCGGTATTACAACCAACAAAAATATGGTGCCTTTTGATAAACGTAGCCCCTTTGTTACCAGCGGTGTTCGGCTGGGAACTCCTGCTCTTACGACCCGGGGTATGAAAGAAAAGGAAATGAAAATAATTGCCGGATTAATTAATCGAGTAGTAGATAATCATGATAATAAAGAGGAAAAAGATAAGGTCCATAGAGAAGTTCAAGAATTATGTGCCCAGTTTCCTCTATACGATAAATTGGATATATAAAAATGAAATGTCCATATTGTGGGTCTCAGGACAATAAAGTAATCGATTCCCGTTCCGCTCAAAAAGACCGGTCAATAAGGCGGAGACGCGAGTGTAATAACTGTAATAGGCGCTTTACAACCTATGAGCATGTGATGGGCTTTCCGCTCAAAGTTATAAAATCCGATGGTACCAGAGAAGATTTTGACAGGTCAAAGCTGGAAAAAAGCATTCAAATAGCGTGCAATAAACGGCCTATTCCTGCTGATAAGATTGAAAAGATGGTTTTGAGAATTGAGACAGAAATTGAAAACAAAGATGGCTCCGAAGTTAAAGCCAATTTGATCGGTGAGCTTGTAATGCAGGAATTGCGAGATCTAGACGATGTGGCTTACATTCGATACGCTTCCGTTTACAAAAAATTTCGGGACCTTAATGAGTTTAGAAATCAAATTAATAAGTTCGACAGCAAATAAGAGGGGAACTTTCCATTCGGTTCCTAGTATATAGTTTGCAAAAGGGCTGAAAAATTACAGGAGATATTTTCTTGTAAATTGGTTAGCAAAATCTTAAATTTTTGAGTATTAAACAGAGGTGGTCTATTAAACGAAATTGATAAGCCGTTTTTATTCTAAAAATTTTGCTACTCATGAAACTTGTGGAGAGGTACAACCGGTATAGCCGGTTTTTTATTATTAACAGGAGGATAAAATGAAAAGATATTTATTACTCATTCCTATAATAATGCTCTTGAGCGTTAGTGTTTTTGCCCAGGGTGAAGCCGGAGCTGTCTGGCTTTTAATTAGACCGGGCGCCAGAGCATGTGGTATGGGAGAAGTCGGTGGCGCTGTTGCCGATGATGCTTATGCTACTTACTATAATCCAGCCGGATTAGGTTTTCAGTCAGAGCGGGAACTTTCCGTCATGCACACAAAATGGCTGCCCAATCTAGCATCCGATCTCTATTACGATTTTATCGGATATAAACAATATTTCCAGGATTATGGAACTATTGGTGGAAATGTGACTATTATGAATCTTGGTGAGCAAACCCGAACCGATGAAACAGGAAATAAGTTGGGGACATTTCGATCCTATATGCTGGCTGCGACAGCATCCTATGGAACACGCCTTTCCAGAACAGCATCTTTTGGCTTAAATGTAAAATTGATTCACCAGCATCTCACAGATAGAGGAGCTGGAGCAGAACAGGGTGATGGAAATGCTACCAATTTTGCCTTTGATATTGGCTATCTAAAGAAAGAATTTTTGTTAAATAATTTATCTCTTGGATTAAGTATCCAAAATATTGGTAATAAGATCACTTTTATTGATGCTGCTCAGGCCGACCCTATGCCCACCAATCTGAAACTAGGTCTTAATTACGAAATAAAGGGCGAGCACAATTCTCTCAAAATTGCTTATGATCTCAACAAATTGCTGGTTACAAAGTATCCTGATCGAGATATAGATGGTGACGGCAAAGTTGGCTATTACAATGAGGAGGGCGAATATGTCGGCCCCAAAGGTGAATACAATGCTGATTCCAAGCATGAAGCAGCCCATTCTGAATCCTGGTATACAGCAATTTTTACCTCCTGGGTAGATGATTGGCTTCTCCTGCATGATTCTGCTGCCGATGGTATTGGTGAAGATGATGAAGATGGTGATACTGACGATGGAAAATTGAGCAATGAACTGGAAAAATTAGTTCACAATTTTGGTATAGAATACTGGTATGCAAATCGCTTTGCAGTACGAGTTGGCTTTATATATGACAAAGCCGGCGATATTACTATGAAGGGCAAATATCCTGTTCCCACTTTTGGTGCTGGTTTGAGATATGCCGGTATGGGCTTTGATTTTGGCTATACTGCTGGTGAACAGGGGCATCCTAGAGCCAATACAATGCACTTTTCAATGAATATTGCTTTTTAACTAAGACTTAGATAATTAGAATGAAAAATAAATTATTTCTATTATTTATTGTCCTTGGGATAGTAATATCCTATGGAGCGGACGATATCACTATGTGTGGTATTCGAGTCTCTTTTGCTCCCGATCAAAATGATGCTACTAGCGGGAATGGACAATTTCTCCTATCCAAGGATAGCGTAGATATGGATATTCTTGAACCTTTACCTGTTGATCCCCCTCCTCATGACAAATATTATTTTCAGGATCATTTCAAAGCTGTTGCCAACTATTATTATCATGCTTCAGGTGGCGCAGTTCGTATTGATACGGTCAATTCTAAAATTTATCCCGATGGAGCCAAAGATTCCTATCAGCTAGAATCAGAAATGGCCTATTACCATCCCTTTTTAAAGGAGGATTCAGTTGATATTCGGCTCAATGAATTAATTTACGACGCTATTCATGTTGCTGATTCGAATGTGGATTTTAGTGATTATGATCTAGTAGTAATCTTTCATGCTGGATTGGGACAAATTTACAATATTGAAATGGACCCGACTCCAAAGGACATAAAATCAGCTTACATGGGAAAAGAAGACTTTAATCAATATCTGGGATTGGAAAATGGAATCCAGGTCGATAATGGCGAAAATTATGTAACCGATGCTATTATTCTTCCAGAAACGCAAAATTATATTCAATATGATAACTGGGACGAGGTTTTTGGGCAACTGGAAAATCCGCAGGAATATCAATTTGGCTTGAATGGAACATTTGCGCTCATGATGGGCTTCTATCTTGGCTTGCCCTCCTTATCTGATACATCAGGTGGCTCGGGAGTTGGCAAGTTTGGTTTAATGGACCAGGGCTCTGCCAATTTAAACAGCCTGGTTCCAGGACTTCCTTCAGCCTGGGAAAGAACCTATCTGGGCTGGGAAGAACCAGTGACAATTAATAAGAACCATCCTGACATCAATGTTTCCTATACAGAAAGCGGTCAAGACTCAATATTGTTGAAAATTCCAATTGACAGTGATGAATATTATTTAGTTGAGAATCGTTGCAATTTTTTGCATAACAATGTTAATCTGGACACACTCAGAAATCGTGAGTACCGGGAAAATGAAGATCAGTATGAAGATAGCTATCCTTCTCTTTTACCACTTATCAAGGATTCTATCGGTGCTAAATTTTCAAATAATGGCGTCCTTCTTTCAGTTCCCCGTCATGATATTGGGCTACCTGGATCAGGACTTCTGATCTGGCATATTGATGAAAGTATAATTAACAGGCACATTGATGACAATATGGTCAATATCAGTAAATATGAGCATGGTGTCGATTTAGAAGAAGGCGATGGTGCTCAGGATTTTGGTTTTGAAGGCCCTATTCTCGGTCCTAATGTTGAAATTGGCTGGGCTTTTGATCCCTGGTATGCTGGTAATCAAGGTTTTTTTGAGTTGAATCCCGAATACGACAGCAGCCGCGATAGCCTTGTCGATGATCGAGTTGGATTTACTCCTTTTACAAGTCCTTCGACATCAAATAATAATCAGGCCTTTACTGGAATTTCAATAGATAGTATTGGACCAGCCGGTTTTAATATGGATTTCAGAATTAAATGGCATGAAAAATCCGGCTCTAAGATTGTCTTTAATATTCCTGATGGATTTGATGTTCACGATATAATTCCTGTTGATCTTGGTAAGAATCTTGATGGTTTGGCCGTTGCTGGTAATGAAATATTTTTATATGATTCTCTCGGTAATCAAATTAGTTCTGAAAATAGTCTGGATTTGACGGACTATTCCACTGTCAAATTGTTCTTTGACCAAAATAATAAAAATCTGTTTGTGTTGGCAGAAAATGATCAAAATCTAAGGATCGCAGCCTGGCAGATTATTAATTCGAGTGATCTAAATTTTCAGGATTCTGTTCAAATAGAAAATGCAGCCACCACAAGTAATTCTATCCTTATTGACAACTCTCTTGTAAGCGGTGTCGTTGAAAGTGGAAATAATATGCTGGTCAGTTGGGAACTAACAGATCAGGGACTGGAAAAATCTGAACAAAGTGTCGATACTCCTATTCAAAGTCTGACCGGTAATGCAAATAATTGTTATTACCTGAGCGAAAATAGAGTGGGACGAATAGATTCGGAAACCTTAAATATTAATGAATTGGTAAATGATAGCAGGATAAGCGGGAATACTCTATTTTCAGGCCACCTGAATAATAATGAAAAAATCGACCTGGTCTATAATGGTGCTGAATCTTCCGGAATTGTTCTGGACGTTGATGAAACAACAATTATTAGAACTATAACGCCCGGTTTTGAAAAGATCGCCCTATCAGATATTGATGGCGATGGCCTGAGTGAAATTATAAATATAACATCAACAGGTGAATTGGCTTCCTACAATGCTAATCTCAATCTGGAGAATAATTTTCCTGTGCAAATTGGCCATGAATTGGTTGGAGAACCATTATCCTATGATGTAAATGATAATCGGATCAATGATGTGGTTTTGGTGACTGATTCAGGTGAATTATATGCCTTTGATTATAAGGGACGTCATATTGGTGCTTTTCCATTAACAACAAATATTTCTGATACAGATAGGCTTTGTCTTATGAATACTACTGGCAGTCAGGTTGCATTTATTGGGACCCGGACTGGTACTAGTCATATTTCAGCAACAAAAATGGGGACTGGAAAACTTGCGGCTAGTTCCTGGTACTGCCAAGCAGGCAATACTAATCGCAGTTTTCTGCTTGAAGTAGTAGAAACACAACAATTATCAGAAGATGTACCTGTTTTGAACAAAGACAAAACTTTCTGCTGGCCTAATCCTGTCAAGCAATCTACAACAAATATTCGCTATTTTGTGAATCGACCGGCAACTGTTAAAATAGATATTTATGATCTGGCTGGTAATTTTGTAAAATCTTTCAAAGATGAAGATCCAGATCCTTTGGTATACAATGAAATCAGCTGGAATGTGGACAATATTGAGAGCGGAGTCTATTTTGCTATGTTACAAGCCAGTGATGACAGCGGTTCACAAAAAGAGATAATTAAAATTATGGTTATTAAGTAAATAAAAAGATGACGAATAGATTCCTCAGATATTTCATCCTTATAAATATATTTTTAATCGGTATGGGCTATTCTGCTGTTCGCTATAATCACCCGGAACTGGAATGGAAAACCTTGGAAACTGCCCATTTTAGTGTCCATTATCACAATGGTACAGAGAACACAGCCTATCGGGCTGCCCGGGTTGCCGAGACTGTTTATGAGCCAATTACTTCGTTTTATGATTTTACCCCACCCGAAAAAACTCAGATAATTATCAAAGATACTGATGATTATGCCAATGGTGGAGCCTATTACTATGACAATAAAATTTTGATCTGGGCAACTCCCTTGAATTATATTTTACGGGGCAATCATATCTGGCTGAGGAATGTTATTGCCCATGAATTTTCTCATATAATTTCACTGGGCAAGGCTATGAAATTTACCTATAATGTTCCTGGTATCTATTTTCAGGGTATGGGTTATGAAAAGGAGAAAAGGGAAGATGTGGTTCGGGGTTATCCCAACGTAATTGTTTCTTATCCTTTGCCAGGCATGGTCATGCCCATGTGGCTTGCGGAGGGAGCCGCTCAGTACAATTATCCCAAAGCCCACAATGACCTCTACGATTCCAACCGTGATATGATATTGCGCGATCGAGTTTTGCATGATAATTTGCTATCTTTTGATGCTATGGGAACTTTTGGAAAAAGGGGCACTGGAAATGAATCAATCTATAACCAGGGCTGGGCTTTTACTCGCTATTTACAGGCTAATTATGGTAAATCGGTTTTGCCGGATCTCATGGATAAAATGGCGCAGCCTATGCAATGGTCGGTCAACAATGCTCTCAGAGAAGTGACCGGAAAAACAGGTCAGACCATTTATAGAGAATGGAAGATAGATCTAGAAGAAGATTATTTTGGCAGAACAAAAAATATTCGGGCTCACGAAAGAAGTGGCAAGGTGCTTTTTGAGAAAGGTACAGCCCAATTGTTTCCCATTAGTAAGCAGGATAAAATATATTATCTTTCAAATAAAGGACAGGACTATCTATCTCTGACTAGTCTTTATGAATATGATAAAAAAACTGGCGAAAGCAAGGTTTTGCAATACGGCGTCAGCTCTAAATTGATTTTTGGCCCGAAGCATGAAAAAATCTATTATTCAAGGGTTGGAAAACCTAATAGGCATGGCTCAGAATTTTCTGATATTTATTATTATGATCTGCAGAAAGACGAAGAAATTGAGATCACCCATGATGCTCGAGCCATGAATCCTGATCTCTCGCCTGATAGTAAGCATCTGGTTTATGTAATCAACAACAATGGAAGTCAGAATATAGTCCATTATAATCTGAAGACAGAGAACAAAGATACATTAACCGACTTTAATAATTTTGAGCAGGTTTTTAATGCAGTCTGGACGCCTGATGGCCAGAAAATCACCTTTGATATTACAACTAGCCATGGGCGCGATATTTATAATTATGATCTGAAAAGCGGCAAAATCAGACCACTCTTCAATAATCAGTATGATGAGCGCTATCCTCTCTATAGCCGGGATGGTAAGTGGCTGTATTATGTCAGCGATAAAACTGGAATTTTTAACATTTACAGAAAAAATTTGAGCACTGGCAATCATGAATTATTGACTAATGTGACCGGCGCTGCTCTCATGCCCTATATTGATAAATCGAGCGCTCTTTATTATACTCTATATGAAGAAGGAAAATTTAAAGTTGCCCGAATTGATGATCCTCAACCTGTCAAAAAGGAATATGCTCACTACGAGCACAACTACGAAAAAATTCCC
>Ga0209925_1001686_pt1 | contig 11008 bp, 9 predicted proteins | sample SalPonR2_A_D1_MG_FD_185702 | JGI IMG/M metagenome (GOLD analysis project Ga0209925, IMG submission 185702) | Salt pond soil microbial communities from South San Francisco under conditions of wetland restoration - Salt Pond MetaG R2_A_D1_MG... ...
ACCCACAATAACGGTTTTTACCCCTTCCTGATAAAGCTTACCCTGTTTGGCAGTCTTGATCAGATTTTCAATCGGCTTTTCGATATTTTTTACTTTTTCTTCTAACTGAGAAGAATCAAATCCCTCGATCTCATCTTCTGGAAAATCTATGGAAGCTTCCAGATGGGCTAATAATGTTATGACATCATCTTTAATATCATTAACCTTTTCAGATAGTCCGCCTTTTAACTGTTCCATCGCTATTGAAAGGCTTTTTTCTGTTTTAGAATTTATTACATCAATAATAGCTTCCGCCTGGGCCATGTCAAGTTTTCCATTCATAAAAGCCCGGCGTGAAAATTCGCCCGGTTCGGCCATTCTCGCTCCCTGATCTAAGACCAATTCCAGGACTGATTCTAAGGGAACCATACCACCGTGGCAGTCAAATTCAACCGTATTTTCTCCGGTAAAGGATTTGGGGTGAACCATTATTATGGCCAATACTTCATCAATGGTGTCTTTAGTGATTGGATCTACTACATAACCATGGTGGGCGGTATGAGAATCGGCTTCGTTCAAATCTATACCCGAAGATGCTTTAAATATTTTAGCTCCAATTTCAATTGCCTCCGGACCGCTAACTCTAACCTTACCGGTGCCGGAAGTACCGTAGGGAGTTGCTATTGCAGCAATTGTATCTTCTTTCATGTTAGACATTTTAATAACCCCCTTCAAAAATATTAAACCCAGCAGGACCACCTACTGGGCATTAAATGTCTAATTACTTTTATATATTATTCTTAATCTACTGTTTCGATCATAACCTTTCTAAATGGTTCCTCACCTTCACTGTATGATCTTACTCTAGAATCTTTTTTCAAGGTTATATGGATGATTCTTCTTTCATGAGGCGGCATTGGCTCTAACACTACTTTTCTTTCTTTATTAACTGCCTTTTGAGCTAATTTGCGGGCCAATCTTTCTAATGTTTTCTTACGCCTATCCCTATAACCTTCTGCATCAAGAATAATTCGGTAGTACTCTTCGGTATCTTTATTTACAACTAATGAAGTCAGATACTGTAAGGCATCCAGGGTTTCTCCCCTACGGCCAATTACAATCCCGAGATCAGGAGAATGGATATCATACACCACCTGTTCCTCATTGGTTTCTTCCTGTACAACATCGATCTCAACATCGATATTTGTTTTACTAAATACTTCTTCTAAGAAGTTTTTACCTTTTTTTATCGGATCATCTTCCATTATTATCTCGATTTCTGCCTGCTTTTTACCGATCAGGCCTAAAAAACCCTTGTTACCCTGTTCGATAATATTTATTTCCGCTTGTGAACGGTCAATACCTAAATCATCAAGTCCCTTTTTTATTGCTTCATTAACTGATTCAGCTTTATATCTCTTTTTTTCCATTACTGTTCAGCAACCTCCTCTTCAACAGTCTCATTGGAAATTATATATTGTTGTGCTGCAGTAAATACTGTTGAGGTAAACCAGTAAAGCAAGATTGCGGAAGGTAACTGAAATCCGATGAATATAATAAATGCGGGCATAATCCACATTATCATATTACTCTTTCCGCCACCGCCAGACTGCATTTTCTGAGTAACATAAGTCTGGGCGATCATTGCCAGGGCGTTAACCATGACAATTGCGACATCCGGTTCCGCTAAGGAACCACTTGTTAGGGTTCCAATCCATAAAAAGGCTTCCTCATTAAGAACCTCGCTAAGACTCAAAATTGCCCTATATAACGGAATTAAAATAGCAAGCTGTAGGATCATCGGGAGACAACCCGCGGCTGGATTTACATTATGTTCCTTATACAAATCCATCATAGCCTGCTGCTGTTTCTCCTTATCATCATGTTTCTTTTTGATCTTGTCCATTTCAGGTTGTAAGTCCTGCATAGCTTTCATGGACTTAGTTTGCTTTGCAGTTAAAGGGTATAATACCAATTTAATTATAAGTGTAAATAAAATAATAGTCACACCATAATTATGTACAAAACCATTTAAAAATTTTAAAATATCAACTATTCCATTAATCAACCAACCAAACATAATTTACTTCCTCCTAAATAATTATTTGAGTGGATCATAGCCTCCTGGATTAAAAGGATGACATTTAGAAATCCTTTTAATGCTTTTATATCCACCTTTAAGTGCACCGTATTTTTTTACTGCTTGATAAGAGTACTCAGAACAAGTAGGATAAAATCTGCAGGTTTTTGGCGTCCAGGGAGAAATAACCTTCTGATAAACTTTAATAAACCATAATACCAGTTGTTTCAATTTAATTCACTTCCCTAAATTTTTAAGTCAAACCAGCCCTTTTAAACAGTCTTAATAGATCTTTTTTTATCCCGTGAAAGTCCAGATCATTAACGGGATTACGGGCTATAATAATAATATCATAACCTCTGTTACAGATACTCTCGACATCTCTCCGAATAATCTCCTTTAAACGCCTTTTTAATTTATTCCTAACCACAGCTTTCCCGATCCTTTTGCTAATAGAAAAGCCGTAGCGATTTTTATCCTTATTATTTGGATTCCAGTAGAAAACAAGATACTTAGAAGCAATCGATTTCCCGTTTTTAAAAACTTTGTCAAAATCTTTTTTCTTCTTAAGGGTTTCCAAATAATTTCCTCCTACAAATTAGTTTAATAAAAAAATATTATAATATCAACTCTCATACGGTTTAAATTATATGTTATTTACTATCTAGAGTCAAGAATTTTTATCTTTATCCACAACTTCAAAGCCATTAATTCTTGTTGAATAATTGTTGATAATCTGTTAAAATATTAATGATTAACGATAATTAAATATATAGTAATTTTCTTTAATAACTATTATAACTTCAATTAGAGGTTTTTACAAGATTTTCACACCCTGTTAATCAATTTATTCACATAAAAGTGCTGTCCCATCCACAATTCCCCTGTTTATCCACATTTTTATCCACAGTTATTCACAATCTGTTAATAAAAATCAAACTTATTAACGTTATGTGGAAATTTTATTTCATTTTTTAACAGGGATTTTTGTCCTAATTACCATTTTTACCTAGTTTAAGGTAATTATAAACAACTGGATATTGTGGATAACTCGCTCTTTTGTCCACAAATATGTTAATAACTCTCATATTTTAATATATTTTGGGGATAACTTTCGTAATTATGCTGTATCAATCATATTTTGCTCAGGAGGTATTTAAATGGCGTTTTCCCAAGAAGAATTAGAACATATCTGGAATCAAACATTAAATGAAGTAAAAGATAAACTATCAAACCCAAGTTTTAAGACCTGGTTTTCTAATACAGAACCGGTAGATTTAAAAGATGACAATATATTAATGGTGGAAGTACCCAATGATTTTATCAAAGACTGGATCGAAACCCGTTATAATGAACTTATTGGTGACATTTTACAGGATTTAACTGATACTAACCTAAAATGCCGTTTTTATACTGAAGAAGAGCTGCAAGAAATTAATGAGGTTGAAGAGGAAAACCAAGAAGAACCAGGTCCAAAAGAAGAAGAACAAAAAGAAAAACCTGAAAAGAAAACAAGGGAATATAATATAAATAATAATCTTAATCCCAAGTATTCTTTTGACTCCTTTGTAGTAGGTAATGGTAATAGATTTGCCCATGCAGCTGCCCTAGCGGTTGCTGAAGCACCGGCTAAAGCCTATAATCCTCTTTTCTTATACGGAGATGTGGGATTAGGTAAAACCCACTTAATGCAGGCTATCGCCCATTATATATTGAAACATAATCCTGATAATAAGGTTGTATATGTTTCCTCAGAAACATTTACAAATGAACTTATAAATGCTATTAAAGATGATAAAACAGCTTCCTTTCGGGATAAATACAGAAATATAGATATCCTATTGGTCGATGATATTCAATTTTTAGCAAATAAAGAAAGAACTCAAGAAGAGTTTTTCCATACCTTTAATTCCTTACATGAAGCAAACCGTCAGTTAATAATTTCTAGTGACCGTCCCCCCAAAGAAATACCTACTTTAGAGGAAAGATTAAGATCCCGCTTTGAATGGGGGCTTATCACCGATATTCAAAAACCGGACTTAGAGACCAGGATTGCTATTTTAAGGAAAAAGGCCGATATGGAAAACTTGAAAGTTCCCAATGAAGTAATCATCTATATAGCAAATAATATTCAATCTAATATCAGAGAATTAGAAGGTGCCTTAATTAAGGTTATTGCCTATTCTTCTTTAGTAGATAAGGAAATAGATATAGATTTAGCTGAAAATGCCCTTAAAGATTTAATTGTAGAAAACGATGAACCACGTGAAGTTAATATTGATCTAATTAAAGATGTGGTGGTAGATTACTATAATCTCAAAGAAGAGGATATGACTTCCAAGAAAAGAACCCAAAAAATTGCTTTTCCGAGACAGATTGCAATGTACTTATCAAGAGAACTAACAGATTTATCACTTCCTCATATTGGAGAAGAGTTTGGTGGTAGAGATCATACCACTGTTATCCATGCCTATAATAAAATAGAAGAAAAAATAGAGGAAGACAGTGAATTTGAAAAGGTAGTCAATAAAATAATATCTAGAATCAAAAATTCCTAATAGTACCTGTTTATAATTTTCTTAATATCCTGTGGATTGATTGTTAATAGATTTAATATGTTAGTATGTGTATAACCACTCAACTATTATATACATCTTATCTACACCCCTAAACTACTAAATATTCAACCACAGAGCGCCTTTTACACAAATTCACAGTCCCTACTACTACTACTACTGGTTTAGATTAAAATATATATTATTATTACTATATTTTTTTTGTGAATAACTATCTATTACATAGGAGGTTAGAAGATGAATTTTAAGATTGAAAAGAAGGATTTTTATCAGGGTCTGAATATTACACATCGTGCTTGTTCCTCAAGCAATACAATGCCTATCTTAAAAGGTATACTAATTGAAGCAAACAAAGATAAAGGCCTGCACTTGATGGGAACTGATTTAGAAATTGGTATTGAAAACTGGGTACCAGCCGAAGTAGAAGAAGAAGGAAAAATCGTATTACCAGCCAACCAGTTAAGGAATATTATAAGAGAACTACCCAATGAAGAGATTAAATTTAAAGCTGATCTAGAAAAGTTCAGGGCAGATATTAACTGTTTAAACTCTCAATTTACTATTAACGGCTATAATCCGGAAGAGTATCCACAGCTACCGGATGTTAGTATTCCAACTGAACTGGAAATCCCGGCCGGTAAACTGAAAAAAATAATCGATGAAGTAGAGTTTTCTACTTCTACTGATCAAAGCCAACCAGTTTTAACAGGGGCTTTAATGGTCCTTAAAGATGAAGAAATAGAAATGGTTTCTACTAACAAATACCGTTTAGCTTATAGTAAATTGGAAAATAAAAATAATATTGAAGAAAAGTTAGAAATAATTATACCCGGATCCACTATAAAAGAGATCAGTAACCTTTTAGAAGAAGAAGGAACAGTTGAGATGAAGGTTAATGAAAACTATGCAAGTTTTGAATTTAATGATATCATTGTAGTATCAAGATTAATAGAAGGAAAGTTTCCTAACTTCCAACAGGTTATTCCCGATGAAAAAAATACTACAATTACTGTTAATAAAGAGTATTTACAGTCAGCAGTTAAGAGGGCTTCTTTAATTGCAAGACTGGATTCAAATATTGTAAGTCTAAAAAGTGAAGATAATAGATTGGTAATAGAATCGGAAGATTCTGATTCTGGTAGTGCTCATGAAGAAGTTCCGATTCAATTAGAAGGAGAAAACCATAAAATAAGTATTGACGCTTCATATTTATTAGATGTTCTAAAAGTAGTTGAAGTTGAAAAGGTAAACTTAGATTTAATCGGTTCTTTAAATCCACTTGTTATTAAAAAAGAAGCAAGTGATGATTATATTTACTTAATTATGCCGATTAGACCCGGTAATGAAGAAGAAGGGGAGTAATTTAAATAAATGGAAGAAATTAAAATCAAAACTGAGACCATTAAGTTAGACCAATTCTTAAAATGGGCCAATATCGTTTCAACGGGCGGTGAGGCAAAAGCCTTGATTCAGTCCGGGGGCGTGCGCGTAAATAATAAAATTGAAAAAAGAAGGGGCCTGAAATTAAAAGACGGAGATTTGGTCAATGTAGAAGGGTTGGATGAAACTTTAAAAGTGAGCGGATAATAAATGTATATAGAAAAGTTACTTTTAAAAAATTACAGGAATATAGATGATACTTACCTTAACTTAGATCCTAATTTAAATATATTTATCGGAAATAATGGTCAGGGGAAGACCAACCTTTTAGAAGCGGTCTATCTGATGGCCACAACTGAATCACATAGAACAAATAGAGATAATGAACTTATCCAGTGGGATAAAGAAAGTGCGTTAGTTCAGCTAAAATTAATTAAAAGTGATTATAATCTAACAATTTCATACAAAATTGAAGGAAGAAATAAGCAGATAAAAATTAATAAGAATCCTCTGGAGAAAATATCTGATTTGGTAGGTAATCTTAATGTTATCCTGTTTTCTCCAGAGGATTTAAAGATTGTTAAAGGTAGTCCCAGTAATAGGAGAAAATTTTTAGACCTAGAAATTTCCCAGGTAAATCCCTATTATTACCACCTCTTAAAAGAGTATGATCATATTTTAAGACAGAGAAATAATTTATTAAAAAAAATGTATAATAAAAGTAAACGGGATATCGATCTTTTAGAAGTATGGGATGATAAGTTAGCGGAAAATGGGGCAAAAATTATAGATAAAAGATTAAAGGTATTAAATAAATTAAAGATTTTGGCCAGATTGTCTCAACGAAAGTTGACTTCAGGCCAGGAAAATTTAAATATTAAGTATGACTGCACCTTAAATATAGATAAAAATAATGATAAAAATGAAATTAATAAAATATTTTTAAATAAATTAAAAAGAGATAGGGAAGATGAATTTGAGAGGGGATATACACTTTCCGGTCCTCATAGAGATGATCTGATTCTCAAAATAAATAAGATGAACGTTAGAAAGTATGGTTCTCAGGGACAACAAAGGACCGTAGCTTTAGCTTTGAAGTTAGCTGAATTGGAGTTTATGAAGTCTGAGAGTGGAGAATACCCGGTCTTACTTTTAGATGATGTCTTTTCTGAATTGGATAAAAACCGCCGCAACACCTTACTATCGATTATCAATGATAAGATACAGACTCTGATTACAACAACTGATTCAGAAGATATTGAAACTTTAATTGAAAATAAAAAAGGTAATATCTTTGCTGTAAAAGATGGGGTTATCCAAAAAAGGTAGGTGAGTGTTTTGTTTTTACATATTGGGAAAGGAAATATGATAAAAAAAGAAGATGTAGTTTTTATTGGAGATATTGAATCAACTAAAGATTCCAAGATTACGGAAGAGTTTTTTGATATAATAAGAGAAGAAGGCTTTATTATAAATAATTTTGATGATGAACCGAGATCATTTATTCTAACAGGCGAAAAAATATACTTATCAATAATTTCTTCAAATACTCTAAGAAGTAGAATGGAAGAGATCATTTAGTAGAAGAATTGGGGGATGATGATGGCAGAACTTAAAAAAGGGCGATATGAAGCTGAAAACATACAAGTGTTAGAAGGTCTGGAAGCAGTTAGAAAAAGACCCGGCATGTATATTGGTTCTACCAGTATAGATGGCCTGCTTCATTTAGTATATGAGGTAGTAGATAATAGTATTGATGAAGCGATGGCCGGTTACTGTGATAGGATCGAAGTTAATCTAAAAAAGGGAAATATTGTAACTGTTGTCGATAATGGGAGAGGTATTCCGATCGAAACCCATCCTAAAGTTAACAAACCGGCGGTTGAAGTAGTAATGACAACCCTACATGCCGGTGGTAAATTTGATGGTGAAGGATATAAAGTATCGGGTGGTTTACATGGAGTCGGTGTTTCAGTAGTTAATGCTCTTTCAGAATGGATGACAGTTGAAGTAAAATGGAAAGATGGTAATATATATAGACAGAAATATAGAAGAGGGGTTCCTGTTTATGATCTTAAACAAATTGGAACCTGTGAAGTTGAGAGAGAAACCGGTACGAAGATAACTTTTAAACCAGATCCAGAAATTTTTGAAGAAATTAACTTTAGGTATGATAAATTATTACAAAGATTTAAAGAGATGGCCTTTTTAAATAAAGGTATCCATATTAAAGTAATAGATGAAAGAGATGAAGAAGAAGTAAAAGAAGAAGAATTCCATTATGAAGGCGGAATTGTTCAGTTTGTTAAATATTTGAATAAAAATAAGAAACCACTTTTTCCAGATCCGGTCTATTTAGAAGAAAGTGAAGAAAATAAGGATCTAGAAATATCTTTTCAATACCATAGTGGTTTTAAAGAAAGAATATTCACATTTGCCAACAATATAAATACCAGAGAAGGTGGTACCCACCTTAGCGGCTTTAAAAGCGCTTTAACCAGAACGGTGAATGGATATGCCCGTAGTAAGGGATTACTAAAAGAAAAAGATGATAATTTAACCGGTGAAGATGTAAGAGAAGGCCTTACTGCAGTTATTAATATAAAGATTGAAGAACCTCAGTTTGAGGGACAGACCAAAACCAAACTTGGCAATAGTGAAGTGCGGGGTTTTGTTGATTCTGCCCTTTCTAAACATCTAAAAGCCTTTATGGAAGAAAACCCTTCTGTAGCTAAGACGATCGTAGAAAAGGGTATTAAAGCTGCTAAGGCCAGGAAGGCAGCTAAAAAAGCGAGAGATTTAACGAGAAGAAAAAATGCCTTGATTTCAACTTCTTTACCCGGTAAGTTAGCCGACTGTTCTTCCCGTGATACTGAAAACACCGAACTATATATAGTTGAGGGTGATTCAGCGGGAGGCTCTGCCAAACAGGGTAGAGATCGTAACTTCCAGGCAATTTTACCTTTAAGAGGAAAAATACTCAACGTTGAAAAGGCAAGATTAAATAAAATATTAAATAACAATGAAATCAGGACTTTAATTACAGCGATTGGGACCGGAGTGGGAGAAAGTTTCGATATCGAAAACAGTAGATATGGAAAAATAATAATAATGACCGATGCTGATGTCGATGGTGCCCATATTAGGACCTTACTTTTAACCTTCTTTTACAGGTATATGAGTCCTTTATTAGAACAGGGTATGATATATATAGCAAGACCACCCTTATACAAAGTAAAAAGAGGTAGATCGGAAGAGTACTTATACAACGAAAGAGCTCTCCAAAAATATGCAGAAGAAAATAAAAATCAGAACTTCTCTATTCAGAGGTATAAGGGCCTTGGAGAAATGAATCCTGACCAACTCTGGGATACAACAATGGATCCTGATAATCGAATTATCATGCAGGTCCAGATTGAAGATGCCATTATGGCGGATGAAACCTTTACAACCTTAATGGGAGATAAGGTTAAACCACGCCGAGAGTTTATTCAGGAACATGCCCAGGAAGTAAAAAATCTTGATATTTAGATAAAGGAAGGTGTAAAAATTGGTTGATGAATTTGGTGGAAAGAACGTTATACAGGTTGATATAGATGACCAGATGAAGGATGCTTTTTTAGATTATGCAATGAGCGTTATAGTAAGTAGGGCCCTGCCTGATGTTAGAGATGGGCTTAAACCTGTCCACAGGCGTATTCTCTATGCTCTACATGATTTAGGAATGACCCCCAATAAATCTCATAAAAAATCGGCCCGTATCGTAGGAGAGGTCTTAGGTAAGTACCATCCCCACGGTGATACGGCTGTATATGATACAATGGTTAGAATGGCCCAGGATTTCTCTTATCGTTATCCTTTAGTTGATGGCCACGGTAACTTTGGTTCTGTTGATGGGGACTCAGCTGCAGCCATGCGTTATACTGAGGCCCGCATGGCCAAGATAACTACAGAACTACTTAGAGATTTAAATAAAGATACTGTTGATTTTATACCAAACTTTGATGATACCTTAAAAGAACCGGATGTTATCCCGTCCCGTTTTCCTAATTTATTGGTAAATGGTAGTTCGGGTATTGCAGTTGGGATGTCAACAAGTATACCACCCCATAATTTAAGAGAAGTTATTGATGGGATCGTTAGGGTAATAGATAATCCCGATATTGATTTAGCAGAACTTATGGAAGTTATTAAAGGCCCTGATTTTCCCACCGGTGGACTTATAATGGGTAAAGGGGCAATCTATAAGGCCTATAAAACCGGGCGCGGTAAGGTAACAGTTAGGGCAAAAGCAAGAATTGAAGAAAATGAAACATCGGCAGATCGGATTATTATTGATGAACTGCCCTATCGAGTTAACAAAGCCCGTTTAATTGAAAAGATTGCCGATATGGTAAGAAATGAAAAGATAGATGGCATCAGTGATATTAGAGATGAATCTGATAGAAGAGGTATGAGGATTGTTATTAAGATCAAAAGAGGCTCCAATCCTAAAATTGTTCTAAATCAATTATTTAAGCATTCCCAGATGCAGGTTACCTTTAGTATTATAATGCTCTCAATTGTAGAGGGTGAGCCTAAGGTACTTAATCTTAGAGAAATAATTGACCACTATCTGGATTTTCAGAAAGAAATTATCACAAGAAGAACTAAGTATGAATTAGATAAAGCGGAAAGCAGGGCCCATATTTTAGAGGGCTATATGGTTGCTTTGGATGATATTGATAATGTGATTGAGTTAATTAGAGAAGCGGATGATGTTGATACAGCCCGTCAGCAGTTGATTAACAAATATGAACTATCCGAAGATCAGGCCAATGCAATTTTAAGAATGAGATTACAGAGGCTGACTGCTTTAGAGAGAGATAAAATAGATGCTGAATATGCTGATCTCAAGGAAGATATAAAATATTATAAAGAAATTTTAGGTAGTGAAGATAAAAAACTAGAAATTATTAAAGAAGAGATCAGAGAAATTAGAGATAGATATGGT
>Ga0209925_1001688_pt1 | contig 10999 bp, 10 predicted proteins | sample SalPonR2_A_D1_MG_FD_185702 | JGI IMG/M metagenome (GOLD analysis project Ga0209925, IMG submission 185702) | Salt pond soil microbial communities from South San Francisco under conditions of wetland restoration - Salt Pond MetaG R2_A_D1_MG... ...
TAAAAGAAGTTGGGAAACTATTATTAGAAACAGAAAAACACCATGAACGTGAAGAAGAAGCATTATTCCCTGAAGTTGATGAAAAAGGTATTACTGGTCCCACAAGAATTATGCGTATGGAACATGATGATTTATGGCCTTATAAAGAAGAAATTGCTGAACTTTCTAATAATGCTGACAAAATGGATTTTGATGAATTTAAAAGACAACTTAAAAAATTATCGGAGTTTTTAATTTTAACTTTAAGAGACCATATTTATAAAGAAAATAATATTTTGTACCCTACAGCAAAAGAAGTTATTGAAGATGATAAATGGAAAAAAATACAGAAGTTAAGTGATGAAATTGGTTATTGTTCATTTACTAAATTAAAGCTGGAGGCTTAAAATTTATGAGTGTAATAAAATTAGATAATCTTAAAAGCAAAAAAAACATGAGAGGAATTATGACCAAAGATGTATTAAAAAATGATAATGTACAGGTTAAAAATCTTCTTTTACAAAAAGGAGATGTTGTTCCAGAACATAAAGTTCCAGTTGATGTGTTTTTTCATGTTATAGAAGGAAAAGGTACTATTCAAATTGGAGATACTAAATATGAATTAGAAGAAAAAGATTTCATAACTTGTCCCCCAAATACTAAAATGAAAGTTATGGCTAATAAAGGTGAAAAGTTTAATATATTAAATGTTAAAACCCCCTCAATGACATAAGATAATCTCATATACTACACAGGTATTTATCACCTGTGTAATTTTTTTATTATAAATTTGACCTTCTTTGACTTTAAATAATATATATAGTATAATATATAAAGAAGTTGTTAATATAAAGGCATCTAAATGGAGGGATTTAACAATGCGAATGGAAGATTTTACTCGTAAAGCACAAGAAGTAATTGCTGAAGCACAACATATTGCAGAAGATAATGGAAACCAAGAAATTTATCCAGCTCATCTTTTTTTATCATTAATAAAAGATGACCAGGGAATAATGGTCCCTTTAATGGAAAAATTAGGTATCAATATATCTGTCTTTGAGAAAGATTTAAAAGAGATTATTGAAAAATTACCAAAAGTATATTCTGATCAAGGTCAACTATATATGTCACAAGAGTTAAATAATGTTCTTAGAAATGCAAAAAAGGAAGCAAAAAAAATCGGTGATGAGTATATATCCACTGAACATTTTCTACTAGGGCTAATGTCTAGTAAAAATTGTAAAACATATGAGTATTTAAGTTCAAAAAATATAGATTTAAAAAAGGCAAAACAGGCTATTGAAGAAATTAGAGAAGGAGCAAAAGTAACTTCACCAGATCAAGAACAACAATACCAAGTTTTAGAAAAATATACAATTGATATTACGCAATTAGCTAAAGATGGTAAACTTGATCCTGTTATTGGTAGAGATGAGCGGATAAGAAGAATAATGCAGGTTTTATCACGAAGAAGAAAAAATAATCCTGTATTAATTGGTGAACCAGGGGTTGGTAAAACTGCAATTGTTGAAGGGCTTGCACAACGAATAGTAAATGGTGATGTCCCAGAAGCTTTAAAAGATAAGAAAGTGATTTCATTAGATATGGGCTCACTAATAGCTGGCACTAAATTCCGTGGTGAGTTTGAGGATAGATTAAAATCAGTTTTAAAGGAAATTAAAAAAGCAGAAGGACAAATCATATTATTTATTGATGAAATGCATACTTTAGTTGGTGCGGGAGCTACCAGTGGCTCTATGGATGCAGCTAATTTATTAAAACCAGCACTTGCAAGAGGGGAATTACATTGTGTAGGCGCCACTACATTAAAAGAATACAAAAAACATATTGAAAAAGATGCTGCATTAGAAAGAAGATTTCAACCAGTTAAGATTTCTGAACCATCTGTTGATGATACGATATCAATACTTAGAGGTTTAAAAGAAAAGTATGAAATACACCATGGTGTTAGAATACAGGATAATGCTCTTGTAGCTGCTGCTAAGTTATCGGAGAGATATCTTACTGAAAGATTTCTACCTGATAAAGCTATTGATTTAGTAGATGAAGCCGCTTCTAAACTTAGAATTGATATAGATTCTATGCCATTAGAAATAGATGAACTAAATAGAAAAATTAGAAGATTAGAAATTGAAAAAGAAGCCTTAAAAAAAGAAGAAGATCAAGAATCTAAAGAAAGAATAAAAGAATTAGATCAGACTATTAATGATCTCAAAGAAAAAAGAGATCCCCAATTAGCTCGTTGGGATAGAGAAAAAGAATTGATACAAAAACGACAAAGTTTAAATGAAGAAATAGAAAGAGTTAAGGTTAAGGCTGAAAACGCTGAAAGAGAAGCAAATTATGAAGAAGCTGCAAGATTAAAATATGGAAAGTTAAATGATCTAAAAGCAGAATTAGAAAAATCAAAAAATGAATTAGATAAACTAGGTAAAAATTATAATGTCTTAAGAGAAGAAGTAACTGCTGAAGATATTGCAGAGATTGTATCTTCTTGGACAGATATACCTATTCGAGAACTAATGGAAGGTGAAAAAGAAAAACTCATACATCTTGAAGAACATTTAGCCCAAAGGGTTGTTGGACAAAAAGAAGCAATTACTGCAGTAAGTAATGCGATTCGAAGATCAAGAACAGGACTACAGGATATAAATAGGCCACTTGGTTCATTTATCTTTATGGGTCCAACAGGTGTTGGTAAGACTGAATTAGCTAAAACACTTGCAGCATATTTATTTGATGATGAAAAAGCATTAGTTAGATTAGATATGTCCGAGTATATGGAAAGACATGCAGTTGCTAAATTAATTGGTTCACCTCCTGGTTATGTTGGTTTTGAAGAGGGAGGTCAATTAACTGAAAGGATTAGAAGACAGCCTTATTCAGTAATTTTATTAGATGAAATAGAGAAGGCACATCAAGATGTATTTAATATCTTATTACAAATACTTGATGATGGAATATTAACAGATAGTCAGGGTAATGAAGTTGATTTTAAAAACACTGTAATAATTATGACTTCAAATATTGGTTCAGATTATATTCAAGATCTTGAAAATGAAGAAGAGATGAATAAAAGAGTATCTCAAGCTTTAAAAAATCATTTTAGGCCAGAGTTTTTAAACAGAGTAGATGAAAAAATAATATTCCATTCTCTAAAAAAAGACGATCTCTTAAATATTGTAGATATAAAAATAGATGATCTTAGAGAAATGTTATCAGAAAGAAACTTAGATATAACAGTGACTGAAGAAGCTAAAAAAGAAATTATGGAATTAGGCTATGATCCAACTTATGGTGCACGTCCTATTAATAGGGTTATACAAAAACACTTAAAAGATCCATTAGCAATGAAGTTACTTGAAGGAGATATTAAAGAAGAATCAACAGTTAAAATCGACTTTGAAGATGACTTTGTTTTTATTGTTGAATAGATATTACTACCCCGTAAACCACGGGGTTTTTTCTTTATAATAAAGGGAAACTATTAACAATATAGAAATATTTAAATAAGCACTTTTAAAAAAAGAGGAATAACATGATGAAAAAAAGAAAATTAATATATGTATTTATTGTAATAATTTTAATATTTGCAGCCGGGTTACTATATTTTGTAAACTCAAGCTATGAACCACTAGAAAATAATAAACAATACTTAAAAGAAGAATATGTTATTGATTATGATAAATATTATGAATTTAAATCTAACAATACACATAGTAAAGCATTTATATTTTATCCTGGTGGTAGAGTTGATGAGAGATCTTATGCACCTTTATCTTATCTTCTCAGTGAAAGAGGTTATCCAGTTTATTTGATAAAAATGCCTTTAGATTTAGCTGTTTTAGATAATGACAGGGCTCAAATTATTCTAGATAAACTTAATAATGATATTCAAAAATGGTATTTAATTGGTCATTCTCTAGGGGGAGCAATGGCTGGAAGTTTTATATATAATAATTATGACAGTTTAGATTCTATAAAGGGACTTATATTATTGTCCTCATATGTTTCTGATGATATAGATTTTTCAAATAAAAAAATAGATATTTTATCAATAACAGCTAGTGAAGACAAGATAATAAACTGGGATAAATATGAAAGTTCAAAAAATAATTTACCTTCAGATACAGTTTATAAAATTATTGAAGGAGGAAACCATTCTGGTTTTGGGAATTATGGTCCTCAGAAAGGTGATGGACAAAGCTTGATATCAAAACAAGAACAGTGGGAAAAGACAATCCAACTTATTATTGATTTTATAAACTGATTTTAAAGGAGGGGATCATCCTTGAATATTAAAAATATTGGTTTTATTGTTTTAGTATTAGCAGCAGTTTTGCTTATTGGTAATGGGATATATCATTTATTTATTGAATTATTTATTGATACTGAAGTAAGTATAATCATAAAAGTTGGTATCTTTGGCATTATAATAGGTATAATTTTATTGATTATAGGATTGATTTTTGAAAGGATACAGGATAAAAAGAATGAAAAGTTTTAATAAAGGAGATTTCTATGATTGATAATATAGTTTTTGATCTGGGCAATGTTTTATTAGATTTTACTCCTGAAAATATAATAAATGATTATGTATTTGATGATATTAAAAGGGAAGAAATTTATGATAATATTTTCAACTCAGAAGAATGGATAATGCTTGATAGAGGAACAATTTCTAAAAAAGAAGCAATAAGTAAATTTATTGATAGGCAACCCAAGAATAAAAAAGAAATTTTAACTATTATGAATAATTGGATTTCATATCTTAAACCAATAAATAATAATATATTAGTTTTAAAAGAATTATATAAAAAGAATATAAACTTATATATATTATCTAACTTTCATAAAGAAGCTTTTTTGAAAGTTAAAAGCAAATATGGATTTTTTGATTACTTTAATGGAAAAGTAATATCATATCAAGTAAAAACAATTAAGCCTGAAGATAAAATCTATAAGTTACTACTATCAAAATATAATTTGGATTCCCAAAATACACTGTTTATTGATGACAGTTTGAAGAATATAGAAATTGCCCAAGAATTAAACTTTAAAACAATTCATTTTAAAGATGATGTTAACTTAGAGGGGGAAGTAAATAAATATTTATATTAATACTAAAGGAGTGGATTAGATGAGTAAAAAAGTATTAGTACCTTTAGCACCTGGTTTTGAAGAAATTGAAGCTATTACAAGTATAGATGTATTAAGAAGAGCAGGAATTGAAGTAGTAACTGTAAGCTTGAATTCAATCGATGTAAAAGGGGCGCACAATATTCCGATAATTGCAGATAAAAGAATAAAACAAATCAAAATAGAAGAGTTTGATGGAATATTATTACCAGGAGGTATGCCTGGTGCTAAAAATTTAAAAGAGAATTCTCAGATATTAAAATTTGTTAGACAAATTAATGAAAACAAACTAATGGTTGCAGCAATATGTGCTGCTCCAATGGTTTTAGAAACTGCTGGAATTTTAGAAAATATAAATGCGACGAGTTATCCCAGCTTTAAAAAAGAAGTACCTTCATGTAATTATAAAGAAGAAAGAGTAGTTAAGGATGGTAATATTATAACATCAAGAGGAGCAGGGGTAGCACTTGAATTTGCTCTAGAGGTTGTAGAATACTTAGAAGGAAAGAAAGTAAAAGAAGATTTAATTGATTCGATGTTAGTAAAAACTTAAAATAAAAATTAAACCATTCCTACATCAAGGGAATGGTTTTTTATCTAATTAAATTTTCATTTTGAACTATTGTTAGCAATTCTTTCTCTCATATTATATATAGCATCTTTTAAAATATAAATAAGCCATGTAATCATTATTACAAAACTGATAGATTCTGCAAGTGGAAATGAAAACCAAGTTGCCTCTAAACCGAATAACTGTCCCAGTATATACATACCTGGAACTAAAAATATTGCTTGTCTTAAAAACGTAATTACAAGACTAGGCATTCCTTTACCAATAGCTTGGAAAGTAGATACACCAGTAATATTTAAAACCATAAAAAAGTATGAAATACTTACTCTTTTTAAGGCAGGTACTCCAATTTCGAGCAATTTTGGATCACTATTAAATAATCTTAACATTACTTCGGGAAACAATTGAAAAACTGTAAAACCAATTAAACCAAAGAAAAGAGAAGTAGCATTACCTAATAGAATAGTTTTTTTCATCCTAGCTGGATTATTATGACCATAATTATAGCCTACAATAGGTAAATAACCTTGGTTTAAGCCAAATACCATCATCAAGAAAAACGACTGCATTCTAAAAATTATGCCCATTACTGCTATTGCAGTAGAGTTGAATGCTCCTAGTATGAGATTAATAAATACCATTGCAGTACTAAAAAGTAAGCGATTAAGCATTGCAGGCAAACCAACTTGATAGATTTCTTTTATAATTTGAAAATCAAATTTGAAATCCTTTAATTTAAGGGTTAATTCATTTTTATCACTAAATAAAATGAAGATAATAAATATACCTCCAATTATTCTTGAAAAAACTGTTGCATAAGCCGCTCCTGCAACACCTAATTTTGGGAAAAATCCAATTCCAAAAATTAATAATGGATCTAAGATCATATTTAAAACTGCTCCGATTACCATAGTTAGCATAGGGAAAAATGTATTTCCTTCTCCACGAAGTATATAATTAAACGTAGCAGGAATAAATATTGCCATTGAACCAACTAATATTATTCTAATATATCTTTGACCTAAATCAATTAATACAGGATCATTTGTAAATATATTAATTATATTTTCTGTAAAAAACACTCCAATTATTCCTACAATAATTCCGTATATTATAGCAATAAAAAAGACATGTTCTGCTACATTATTTGCTCTTTTTTTGTTTCCTTGACCTAAAAGTCTTGAAATTAATGAACTAGTGCCAACACCTGTACCTACTCCAATTGATATTAAAAACATTTGAATTGGAAATGAAACTGATAGTGCAGATAAAGCTTCGGTACTTAAACGGCCAACATATATACTATCTACAATATTATATAACGCTTGAATTAGCATTCCAATTATCGCTGGAGCAGAAAGTTTAAATAATAATCTACCTATTTTTTCTGTTCCCATTCTTTCCGATTTTGTTTCTAAAGCCATACTATCCCTCCAGTGTATCCAAATTCACTTGAACTTTTTTTAGTAAATTTATTAAAGTATCTATTTCGTCTTCTGATAGATCTTTTTTTATTTGTTCTTCAATTTTATCAAAAAGTTTAAAAAATATTGTTTTTATTTCTTTTGATTTTTTAGTTAAATATATTATTTTGCTTCTTTTATCTTCTGGGTCTGATTTTCTTTTTATGAAGTTTTTTTCTTCTAGTTTTTTTAATATCCTACCAACACCAGCTTTATCCAAACTATATTCTTCACATAATTTATGTTGATTTATAGAATCATTTTCATAAATTTTTGATAAAATAAAGACTTGTCCATAATTTAAATTGAATTTACTTTTAAATATTTTATCAATTAATTTTGTGTGAGTACGATGTGCTATACTTAAGTATTTACCAATATGATGATCTGACAATTTTAACACCTCGCAGATTTAGTTGACATATCAACTAAATTATAATAAATAAAATGAAAAATGTCAAAATATGATATCTGTGAGGATTAAATTTATTTAAAAAGAGAATATTAATCGAAGATAAAAAAGCTCCTAACTGAAATGATACACTTCATATTAGGAGCTTTATAGTTTAATTTTTAAGTTAGTTATTTAATTTTTCTATACATTTTTAGATAATAGTTTTCTATCATTTTTAGTGCAGAAAAATCTTCATAAGTACTTTCTATACTATTATTCATCATTTCTTCCCATTGGTCTTTATCTTCATAATAGGTAGGAACTACCTCATTTAATAATACCCTATATAAGGAGTCCCTGTCATGGTTATCTTGGTTTTCTCCTACATAGCCATCACCAAACTGCCAACCGTTCATTCCATGTTGACAAGCTTCAGGCCACCAACCATCTAAAATACTAAAGTTTAGTATTCCATTCATTGCAGCTTTCATACCTGAAGTACCACTTGCTTCTTTAGGTCGGCGCGGATTATTAAGCCATACATCTACTCCTCTTGTTAGCATTTGAGCAGTTTCAATACTATAATCTTCTAAAAATACCACACTGTTAGGATATTTTTTAGTCATTTTTATAATTTTTGCAACAAGATCTTTTCCCTTGTCATCAAGAGGATGAGCTTTACCAGAGAAAATTATTTGAATTTTACCTTGTTCTAAATATGGTCCAATTAGATCCATTTTACTGAAAATAAGATCAGCTCTTTTATAAGGAGCAGCCCTCCTTGCAAATCCTATTAATAATTTATCATTATCTAATTGAGCACCAGTCTTATCATTAACATAGTTAATTAATTCAGATTTTAATTGTTGATGCACTGGAATTAAATCATCACCATTTTCAAATGCTTTATATATTCTAGAATCAACCCATGATTTTCTATGAACACCATTTGTGATTGCTTTTATTGGTGATGTATCAGTAACATGTTCCCACATATTTCTTGCTGTTACACCATGTAGTTGGGCAACTCCATTTGATATTTTTGCAAGTCTTAATCCTGCAACAGTATTACTAAATGGATCATTACCGATTCTTTTCATTTGATTTTCTGTTAGTCCGTTATATGCGCCCATTTCTTTTAAGAGATGATGTGGATGTACTTCATTACCCTTTTTAACAGGGGTATGTGTAGTAAAAACAGTTTTGTTTCTTACTGCTTTTAAAGCTTCTTCAAATTAAGACCATTTTCCATTTTTTCTTTAATCATTTCTGTACCGGCAAAGACTGCATGGCCTTCATTGTAGTGATAAACATCAACATCAAGTCCTAATTCACGTATTGCTTTAATACCACCAATGCCAAGGGCAATTTCTTGTGCTACACGTTCTTCTTCTCCCCAAGCATAAAGTCTTTGAGTAATCCAATTATATTTACCATTTTCTTCTAAGTTAGAATCTAATAAATATAGAGGATTCATATCATCAGTTTCAAGTTTCCATACTTTAAGTTTAATATCATTACCTTTAACGTTTACAGTTACTGTAACATCTGTATCTTCAAGATAATTATAGATATATTCATTTTTAGGATATTTATCATAAGGTCTTCCGTTTTCATCGATTAGTTGTTTAGTATATCCTTCAAGCCATAAAATACCTATTCCAAAAATAGGGAAATCGTATTCTTTAGCAGCTTTTAAAATATCTCCTGCTAAAATTCCTAATCCTCCAGCATAAATTCTAAAGTTGTTATTTAGACCATATTCCATACAAAAATAAGCAACTTTTTTACGTTTGTCTTTTGTAATCATTTAAAACACTCTCCTAATATATAATTTTTAAATAATACTATTTATGAATTCTTCCATATTCTTAAAAAGCGATCTAGTAATCTTGAATCATTTTTTGAATCAGGTACAGTATAATAATCGGGTATATCGTATTCATCAATGTTATATTCGGATTTATTAGTTATTATTTTATTAATTAGTTTCAAATAATTATTTGCAGTATTTTCCCAAGAATACTTATCTTTTATATATTCAATACCTGACTTATGCAACTCATTCCATCTTTTTTCATCTGTTAATAAAGAAAGTAGTCCATCAGCAATGCTTTCGGAATCATTAGGATCAATTAAAACACCATATTTTCCTTTTCGAATAACTTCTGCTGGTCCTCCATATTTTGTAACAACAGCAGGAAGTCCTGAAACAATTGCTTCTATTAATGTTAACCCAAAAGTTTCATAAATAGAAGGTAAAGCAAATATAGAATTTTTTACAGCAAAATAAGAATATGTTTCAGCCAATTCTTTTTGTGTATCAACTGAGAACATTGTAACTTTATCTGAACAATTATTATTATAGATTAGCTTCATAATTTGGTCAAGGATATTTTTTTCCTCACCTTGCAACTTAGAATAATCATCAAATGGATTATCTACATTTCTCAATGATATAGCAAGATTAGCTTTATTTTGTAATTTTACATTTTCAACATAAGCCTTAATTAGTTTTATGTGATTTTTCTTTTTTGTTAACCTACTGTTTATTAATACAAATGGTAATTTAATTCGATTTTCATTCAAATCTCTATTAAAAATTTTATTTAAATTTTCTTTGGTTTTTTTAGAATATTGCCCATCAAAAATATTTGTGTTTACTCCAGGAGGACTAATCATAAATTTGTTTTCTTCAATAACATCTTCATAGATAGATTTTTTGTATATTTCATCTTTTTCTAAATTTGTACTTGTAACTATACCATCAGAATATTTAATTGATAGTCTTTCTGCAATAATTCTTCTATGGAAATTATATTTAGTATTATATTCAGTAAAATTAAATTTATTTATATCTAATTTTTCCATCTTTTCTGCACCTAGAGAATGACCTGTAAATATAAAAGGAATATTCTTTTTAAGTTTTAATAATAAACCACTAATACCACCTGTACCATAATGGCTAATAGCTAAATCTGGAAAAGAATTTTCATTATCATAAAATTCTATTATTCCTTTAACATATTCGTTTATATATGGCCATAAATCTTCTTTGTTTAAAAACTTTTCGCCATCAAACGGAACTCTTATAATTCTGACCTTATCACTTTCAGGATATTTATCGATTTTTTGTGAGAACTCTGGCCAATTTTCATCATGTATTTGTCTTGTAATAATATCAACTTTAACTCCTTTTTTAGCTAAAGCCAATGATAATTCTTTAACATAGACTAACTGTCCTCCAAAATCTGGATGTTTTGTCCAGTAACTATTATCAGGATCAAAGTTACCTTGGGGATTTAAAAGACAAATATGTTTAACTTCTGGATCATCCATTTGTAAGCCTCCTGACTTGTAATTTACAACTAAAATGTATTCTATATTTGATTAAATTTAATTATTTTATCTTCGACTTTTATATTAAAAAAT
>Ga0209925_1001689_pt1 | contig 10992 bp, 10 predicted proteins | sample SalPonR2_A_D1_MG_FD_185702 | JGI IMG/M metagenome (GOLD analysis project Ga0209925, IMG submission 185702) | Salt pond soil microbial communities from South San Francisco under conditions of wetland restoration - Salt Pond MetaG R2_A_D1_MG... ...
TAAATAATCGAATTAGAGATTTTTACATTAAGATAAAAACCATAATCTATTAGATATAATATTAATAACAAAAAAGACGCAATAAATAAAAATATATCAAAATATCTTTCAAATTTATTATTATCCATACACAAAAATTATATACATTCGAAAATTATTGTCAAGCCTGATATAATATTTAGAATTTAAACACTAATAAAATTCTTTATAATTTATTATATAACTTTATTAAGATATAGAAGACTGATTAAAGCCTCTTTTTTGATATATAACCCAGAAACAGGATTTGTGCCTGTTTCTGGATTTTTTTAATTTATCTCTGAAGTATATAATCGGTAATTATATCAATATCAAATATATTTAAGATTATTCCAATAAATAGCAGGATAATTAATAATGCTTTTAGATAATCCTGAGCTTTTGTAGTTCCAACTATTAATGGATCTCTGCTTAAATATCCTGAAGCTGCAAACAACTCTTCTCCGATAAGAGTATAATCACAGGCAGCTATGAAAAATGGAATTTGAGAAACTGAATCTGTACCGGCAATCTGTATAGCACCTACATCATTTGCTGTTTCTGCAAAAATAAGTGATTCAGCATAAAATTTACCGAGTAAAAATACTGCTCCAGGTTTTTCTCTTTTAAATAACCCACTTACAGAACCTGCAAATGCAAACTGCTGTCTTGTAAGAAAGAAAACATCATTACTATCAAAAAGGTCGGGTCTTCCTTCAGCCATATAGGCTTCCTGAACAACATCCTGAGCAATACTCATAACAACAGGGTCTCTATTTGGAACTTTCAAAGGAGTTGAAAACTTTGCCACTTTTCTTGTTATCGGTGCAAGAATATTTAAACTTGCAAGTGTTGCTATCTGAGAAGTTGTACCGATTCCTGGTACATAATAAATTGGTTTACCCATTTCTGTTGCTCTACCTACTGCACTATCAACTGCATCAAGTCCGGGAATTTTTCTTATAAAAAATTTGGTTCCAGTTCTTGCTTTTTTTATAAAAATATAAACAAGAATTAAAAATATCACAACTCCCAAAAATGCAGACAATTTATTTATATTAAACCAAGAATAATTTGTTTTCATTGTTTTAGAAACAAATTGATTTAATTTCTCCCCTTTTTTGTTTGATGAATAAGCTTTTATGAGTGCTGTTCTTGATTTCGGCCAGGGGCTGTAAGTACTATCTTCAAGAGTTGAAGAAAATCTTAAACTTTTACCCTTATTTTCTATTTTAAAAGAACTAACAAGCTCTTCAGAATCTGCTTTTTTATTATACACCTCAAGTAAATAATATTTAACTTCATCGGGTTTATTTAATGGTTTGAATTCTACATAAACATGAGTTCCTTCATCCTGAGGTTTATCAATTATTTTTACCCGGGCTTTTGGATCAAATTCATCAAATTCATTATTTTCAGTTTTTTCTGAAAAAATAGGAGATATTAAAATAGTAATAATTATAAAAATAAATATTATTTTCTTCATCTTAGCCTCCTAACGTACTTTTTATTAATTCAGGCCATTCTGAAAAAATAAAGTTCATTCTACCAATAAATAAACTAATACGGGCCATGAATGTATAACCAAAAGCTCCACCAAAACCAAGCATTAATATTACAAGTGCCGGTTTTCTGGATATTTTCACCACAAAATTGTCATTACTGAATGAGAAGAAAAAGTAAATTAATACAAGAAGCACTCCCACAACAATTAATGGTCCATTTATGGCATTAATAAAATTTCCCCAGGTAGGATTATTAAAAAATGCTTCAAATAGTTTTCCATTAAGTAACGGACTTCCAGTTGGATCTTTAATAGTAGCATTTAGCTGCTTGGAAACCATTGTCATCCACACAGGTACTATCCTAAATCCAGCATAGAATCCAACTGTTATTGCTATTGGATATCTACTCAACCAGCTTGTTTTATCGGTGAATCTTGAAATATATAGAAGACCTATTAATCCACCCAAAATAAAATAAATAGCCAGAATATAATTTCCCTGTGATAAGAATCTTTTTACCGGTACCCACAGTTTGGGAACAAGTATTTTATGATAGGAATATGCTATTGAATATCCAACAGAAACACCCATGAATATATGTTCAGCAATTTTGTAAACCATATTATCTTTCCATAAGAATGTATAAATAGCAACAGATAATAATACAGCAATTGTAGGCCAGAATAATATACTAATAGCTTCCATAACTAAACACCTCTTCTTCTTTTAGTTCTATCTTTTTCAGCTTTTCGTTTAAAGAAATACCCAATATTACCAATTATTATTAGTATTATTACATAAATATGTGCTCCAAACTGGGAGGACATTCCACGTCCAGCTTGATGTCTTCTTAACATTGCTGTTCTAATTGCTCCTTCATTAAAGTTTGGGTTAAAATATTCTTTATTAAATTTTTCTCTATTTGCTTCTGTATATAAATTTCTAAGATAAGATTTAACATCTTTTCCTACTATTTCTTTTTCCAGTCTGGTAACTTTCTGTTCGTATTCTGCTGCACCTTTTAATCCTGCAATCATTCCAGTAAACTGTCCGGAATTTGCATAAGGATAAAATTTAGCTGCATTTACAGCTGTTGTTCCAACTGAAACCTCCTGATCATAAAGCGAATTTGCATACCTTAACCAGTATTCCGGCATGGCAGTTCCTGAAATTGAAACTACAAGCCCAAAGTTATCATAGTTATTAAATCTATCCAGAATCTTCAAATCATAAACATCATTTCCATAATAATCTGTATTAAAAACCGGTCTTAAATCAGAACTTGTAGAAACCATGTAAGCTGTTGCTGGATAAGCCAGTCCCATGAAAGCATAATCTTTTCCATAATTAGCTTTATACTCTTTTGCTATTCTATTTAACCTGCTATCTGCAAGTTCAAGATATGGACCGTAAGGCGCCCAGACAACTATCGGGATATCTCTTAAAAAAAGATGTCTAAACACTGAATAAGCTATTGGGTCACATTCAGGTGTTGTACTGGGACCATAATCAAAACCAATTAATACACCTTTCTTTTTATCCGGATGATTTATATTATACTCATGAATTTTTTCTATTTTATTATAAACCTGTCCGACAAGTTCTGTTTCATAAGTTTTAATCTGCAAGTTTGCCAAAAATGGTATAATAACAACTAAAAACATCCCCAGATAAACATAGGGTTTTTTAATACTCATTATTTTTACATACCATTTATCTTTTTGTTTATTTTCATTTTTATCAGCCAATGTTATTCACCTCCAAGATAAGATCTTTCAATACCAAGAATAATCTTGATAGCAGTTGCCATTATACCGAGTCCAATTCCAATCATCAAACCTCTCATTGCTGCAACTGTAGGTACAGCCATGATCCATTCAGATAATTCTCCAAAAATCATAAAAGGACCAAATGCAACTCTCCCAAGCATTACTATAAATCCTGATATTAAAAGTAGTGTTGATATCCATTCACTTACTTTAAAAGCTCTGTATGCAGCTGATGTAATGTAAAAAGCAAGCAAAGAGAATATTGTTGCTTGAAGTGGAACATATACATAATTAAATAAATTTTGATAAAAAGATTTAAAAAAACCAGCCTGCTGGGGCATACCAATTAAACCAACCACTGCCATCAATATTAGCGAAGCAAAAGTAACAATACTGAATAATCTCTCTTCAGGTTCTCTTCTTATTTTAGTTGCATGATATTTTGTCAAACTGGCAACTCCAATAATAATCGAAAAACCAAAAATAATAGGCATCCACATGTTTTGTATATCTAAAAATCCTTTAAATGCTGGAACAATCTGAAGTATAAATCCCATTAAGCCATATATAACTGTAAGGGCCAGAGGTAAACGCCTTTTCCAGAAATTCATAAAATCAACTCCTTTCAAAAAATTTCTACGATTTGATAATAACAAAATATCATTAAAACTCAATAGATTATTTAGGAATCAAAAATTTTCATGAAATAAAAAAAGAAAAAAATGGAATTAGAGGAAAAAACAGCTGGAGAATAATCTCCAGCTGTTAATAACTTTGTTAGCTCAATATATATTTTACAATAATATCTACCCCAACAATATCTAAAAATAAAGCAAGGATAGTTATTATCAATAACAAACCTTTAAAATAATCCTGTGCCTTTAATGTTCCGAGCAGCTTTGGTTCTCTACTTAAATATGCACTTGCTGCATAAAGTTCTTCACCTATAAGAGTATAATCACATGCTGCAATAAAAAATGGAATCTGTGATGTAGCATCTGTTCCTGCAATCTGAATTGCACCAACAGAGTTTGCTGTTTCAGCTAAAAGAAGAGATTCAGCCCAGAACATACCAAGTAAAAATACTGCTCCAGGTTTTTCTCTAACCATTGCACCCTGTGCAGCACTTGCAAATGCAAATTGTCCAGCTGCAGCAAGATATACATCATCTTCATTATATAAATCAGGTCTTCCAGCTGACATGTATGCTTCCTGAACAACCTCCTGTGCAACACCAAGAACAAGCGGTCTTTGAATTAACACCTTCATAGGAGTTGTATATTCAGCAGCTTTCCTTCCAACAGATCGCAATATATTTAGTGATGCAAGAGTTGCAACATCTCTTATTGTTGAAGTTCCCGGAATATAAAATACCGGTTTCCCCATTTCTGTAGCTCTTCCTATTGCATCATTGATTTCTCCTAATCCGGGGATTCTACGAACAAACAATTCTTCGCCGCTTCTTGCCTTTTTTACATAAATAAAAATCATACTTATAAAAAGAATAGCAGCTATAAATGCACTTAAACGTGCTGAATCTACCCATTCTCCCTTTGTAGAAAGAGATTTTTCTTTAAACTCTATTACTTCACCATCTTTTTGATAATAAGCTCTTGCAATAACATTTGTATTAGCTTTCTGAACACTCATGGGCATTCTCACTGTCTGGCCACTATTATTAACTTTCATTTCCCTAATTAGGATTTCTTCCCCATTAACCTCTTTATATATTCTCAAGAAATAGGTTTTTAATTCTTCAGGTTTATTCTGAGGCTTAAAGGTAAGAGTGAACCCTGTACCTCCATCATTAGCTCTATCCTGAAGAACTAATTCCGCTTTAGGGGTGATTTTTTTATCTGATGTATTTGTTTCCTGAGCGAATACACTAAAAATTAATAAACTTACTAAAAATAATATTATATATTTTCTCATACTCTCACCCCTTTAAAATAGGTTGACCCTAACAAGGGGCCACCATTCATTTATAATAAAATTCATTCTATCAACATATAAACTGATACGAGCCATGAATGTATATCCAAAAGCTGCACCAAATCCAACCATCATGTAAACCATTGCTGGTTTTCTTGTATATTTTATAACAGGATTTGTATTCTTAAATGAGAAAAAGAAATAAATTAAAACAGTTAGAACTCCTATTACAATTAATGGTCCATAGGTTGCTTCATAAAGATTAGCCCATGAAGGATTTTTGAAAAACAATCCAATTTTTTGAAAATTTATCATGGAAACACCATCTTCTGACACAGTAGCACCGAGCTGTCTTAAAACCCTTGTGTATAAAGAAGGCATTATAGCAAAACCTGAATAAAAACCCACTGTAATTGATATAGGATATCTGCTCAACCAGTTGTGTTTTTCTGTTAATCTTGTTAAAAACAATATTCCAATAATTATTCCTACAATCATCCATATTGACATGAAAACATCCCCAGAATTAAATGCATTTTTTGTAGGTTGATAAACACGCGGAATAAATAGCTGGGTAAAAGTAACAACAAGTAAATAACCAACTGAAACCCCTACAAAAAGATGTTCTGCAAATTTATATAAGGGGTTATCTTTTATCAAAAATGAAAAAATAGCAATAGTTAAAATAACTCCTATTGTTGTCCATGCTAATAAACCCATATCTACCTCCTACTTTCATATCTTTTTTTGAGTAAATATCCAATATTGGCAATAATAATCAAGGCAATTACATAAAAATGGGCAATCTTTTGTGCCGCCATTCCCTGACGGGCCATTTTTCTGCTATTAACAGATTTCAACAATTCTGTTTTTGTATATGATGTATCATATTTTCTTGGATTTTCTTCAGGAGCTTCATAATTTTTATACAACCCTGATAGATAATTTTTTATATCTTTTTTTATTTCCTTTTTTTCAAGTCTTTCAACCATCTGTTCATATTCAGCAGCTCCTTTTAAACCACCCATCATACCAACAAGCTGTCCTGATTGCAAGAATGGATATAATCTTGAAGCATTAACAGCAGTAACTCCTGCAGCTACATCCTGATTAAATAAACCATTCGCATACTGAATCCATCCTTCAGCCAAACTTGTTCCGGTTATAGATGTAAATAAACCTAACTGGTTATAATTGTTAAATTTTTCCATAATTGGATAATTATCATAGGTATCTTTTCCATAATAATCAGTAGATGCAAATATTCTTACATCTGTTCCGAATGCTAATGCCGCCTGTAAAAATGGATAAGCATATCCGAGGTAAATATAATCTTCGCCATATTTTTTATTATATTCTTTTGCTATTGTATTAAATCTTTCAAGACCATAGTCAATACCCTGGGGAACACCAGCCCAACCTAATACAGGAATATCCCTTAAAAATGCATGTCTTAACATTGCATTCATCATGGGATCACATTCTGCCTTTGTTGAAGGCGCAAAATCAACAGATATAAAAAGGGCCAATTTATCTTCCGGATTTTCTTTGTTATGTTGATAAATTTCTTCGACTCTTTGATATATTGATTTAACTTCTTTTGTTTCATAAGTTTCCTGCGTTACCTTTAAAATTAAGGGAGTTGAAATAAGTACAAACATAACTAAATAGATATATTTCTTTTTGAAATTTAGTAAAAATTCTGATATCTTCTTTAAATTCATTATTTTCCACCTCCCAGATAGGATGTTTCAATACCGAGTATAATTTTAATAGAAGTGGAAGTTATTCCCAGTCCAACTCCTATCATAATAGCTCTCATTACTGCAGTTGTTGGTACAAGCATGATCCAGTTTGTGATATCTGCAAAAATCATCAATGGACCAGTTGCTACTCTTCCAAGCATTACTATAAATCCTGCAATAAGAAGCATTGTAGCCTGCCACTCTCTCGCTCTGAATGCCCTGTAAGCAGCAGATGAAATATAAAAAGCTAAAAGTGAAAACATTGTTGCATCAAGCGGGGTTCTTACAAACTGATATAAATTATCATATAATAATTTCCAGTTTGATTGAGGAAGATAATGACCAACAAAACCGGTCACTCCCATTAGAAGAATACCCACAAATGTAACATAACTGTACATCATATCCCTGTGCTTCCTTTGAATTTTTAGAACATGATGTTTAACTACATTAAAAGTTGAATAGATAACTGCAAAGGAACTAATTGCGGCTGTCCAGAGCAACAAATAATCTACAAATTTTTCATTTAAAATTGGGGAAGCCTTTAAAAAAAGACCTATCATACCAAAGATAAATGTTAATATCATTGGATATTTCCTTTTCATCCAAACACTCCTTTCAATATATTACCATATTTTAGATAGAAACTACCATAAAAGTATACGATATTCAAGAATATTGTTTCAAAAAAAGGGGCGAAAGCCCCTTTTTTTTATATTTAAAATAAAGTTTTGCTGCTCAAATAAAAATTATCAATTAAAAGTGAGGGGACATAGATTGAATACCAGCTATTTAAATTAGCAGCTCCCTTCCCAATATCAATAATATTATCAAGCATTCTTAACGGTGAATCATTCCATCTATAATGAATTGCACCACTTTGGATTTCTCCATCTTCAACATATAAAAAACCATTTCGGGTCATTCCGGTAAGTGTGAAATCATCTCTTTTAACCATTCTAATATACCAGAGATCTCTTATATAGAATCCTTTATCTATCTGCTTTATAAGTTCTTTTTCACTTTTATCAGTATCATCAATAATTATATTCGAAACAGCCCATGGTTTATAATTATTTTTATCAGCCCAGAATCTTCCACACGGTAGATCTTTTAAAACACCATTTTTAATAAGATACTTTTTTTCTATCTGCAAACCTTCATCTGTGAATGGTTTTGAAGGAGCTCTATCATTTAAAGGATCTGTATAGAAATTTATTCTCTCATCAACTATCTTTTTACCAATTTTCCCAACATAAGGAGAATATCCCTCATCAACAGCTCTTCTGCTTGCACCAAAAAATCCCATCCAGATAAATAATTTTGTTGCAGCTTTTGCTGATAAAAGAATTTTATATCTACCCGGTTCAAAATCTTTTCTGTTTTCAAGAGTTTTAGAATCATTCAAAGCTTCATAGAAAACTTTATCAACTTTTTCATTACTGATAGATGCTAAATCATAACCACTTAAAAAATTTGCACCCTTTTCATCTTTATAATCAACAGTATTTGAATAATTAGCTGTTGTTTTTTCATGAAACTTAAACAGCCCATTCTTTGTAGCAACACCAAAATTATCAGTAGTGTTATTTACCGTTCCATAAACTTTAACATTTTCTTTACTGGCATTTTTTATAGCAACATTGGCAATTTCTGCCCTTTTTTCAGGTCCCATTTCCAATATTTTTTTATCTACTTTATGTGTATCCTTAACTCCATCATCTGACAATGAAGGCATGTATTCTTTATCTTTAACAGAATTTTTTGCAATATTTTCGCATTTTTCAATAAGATTCTTGATTGAATCTTCTGAAAGATCAGCTGTTATAAGATTACCCTTTTTACCATCAAAATATAGAGTTAAATCAAGTTTTTCTTTATCTACATCAACATTTTGAGTTACCATGTTATTGGCAAATCTTGTTAATGCATTATTATTAAAATTATAATTTATTATATAATCATCAGCTTCCGTATTCTTCTCTATTAACTTAACAATTTTTTCAAATCTTTTTTTATTATCCATTGAGAGCACCTCCTACATCAATATTTCTAAACCTTGCTGGTGATGCTGCATGAGTCATCTGCATCCGCTGTCCCGGTTCTCCTTTGCCACAGTTTAACACACCATACTTCTGCCAGTGGTCTTCATCACAAATAGCATCACAAGAATTCCAGAACTCAGGTGTTATAGATTGATAAGTAACATCTCTTAAAGGTTGAGTTATCTTACCATTTTTTATTTCATAGAACATGTCTCCACCAAACTGAAAATTATATCTTCTCTGGTCTATTGAGAAACTTCCTCTTCCATCAATCAATATACCATCCTTTGTATCAGCAATTAAATCATCAAGGCTCAATTTTTCTTTACCGGGCATAAGACTTAAATTTGGAATTCTATTAATTGGTTGAGAGGCATAACTATCTGCTCTATTACATCCAAGACTGTGTTCTTCACCAATATAATGTGCTGTATCTCTTGTTGTTCCATAATTAATAAGAATACCATCTTTTACCATGTGCCATTTTTGACCAGGAATTCCATCATCATCAAAACCCCATGTTCCAAGACCTTCTTCAAGAGTATTATCAGCAACAAGATTAACCTTATCTGAACCATACTGGAAATTTCCTCTTTTTTCAGTTGTTGCAAAAGAAATTCCTGCAAAATTTGCTTCCCATCCAAGAACCCTATCAAGTTCGGTGGGGTGTCCCACTGATTCATGAATTGTTAGTGAAAGATGTGAAGGCATTAATATTAAATCCTTTTTACCCGCAGGACTTTTTTTTGCCGTTAATTTTTTTACTGCATCTTCAGCTAATTCTTCCGCTTTTTCTTCAAGAGGCTGTTCTTCAATCCATTCATATCCCTTACTCTTTGGAAACATTTGATAATTTCTTGTTTCAAAACTACCATCGCCAACAGCAGTAATTTCATAGGATGAACCTGACATGTAAATATCATTTTCAAGCTGACTTCCTTCAGTATTTCCAAATTGCTGATGAATTCTGTGAAAATACATGTATCCATCAACTTTCTTTACCTTTTTAACTTTTTTAGCATTTTCATAAACATTAAAAAGAATATTGGCTTTATCTGAAAGCGATACATCAAAAGGATTTTTCTTAATTGGAGTTTTAAAAGTATCAATTACAGCTTTTTCCTTTGTTAATATTATTGGTTTCTGTTCAATTTTAGCTGCTGCTTTTGCAATATTCACTGCTCTTTTAACAGTTTTAGAAATATTATCCTCATCAAGATGTGGAGTAGCAGCAAATCCCCATCTTCCATTAATTAATACCCTTATACCTATACCGAGTTCATCATCATTTCTTACATTTTTTAATACATTATTATATGTTCGTATCATTTCAATATTTGTCTGTCTGAGACGAACATCAGCATAGTCAACATTATAATTACTTATAACATCGAGGGCAAACTTCACCTTCTGCTTCATAAATACCTCCTTTATTTCGTTATACTAAAGATATTATAAATTAATTTTTTTCTTAATCAAGTAATAATTTAAAACAATTGTAGAAATATAAACCTATTATATTTCCAGATTCAATAAAACAGTTATATATTTATTATCCTTTTTATAACCAAGAAAAGAACTTCTCTTTTTATCTTTTTCTTTTACTATTAGATTAAATTCATTATTTATAATACCCCCTATTGAAATAAAACTGTTTATATTATTTAATTTCTCATTTTTAATTGTGTATTTATATTTGTAAGAATTTCTATCAAAAACTAAAATATAAAAATCTTTACTTACCTCCCTGTTAGCCAATCCTCCATACGTAATATATATATTATTATTATGTAGATAAATTCCTCCAATAGCATTGTCTCCTGTAGGAAAATTCCTTTCTCCAAAATGCAACTCTTCGTATTCTTCACTAAGATTATATTCAAATTCATCTACTTTATTCAAATCATAATCATATATTTCAACTCTTATTGGCTTAGAGTTTTTTCCTAATAATATTTTTTTGTTTTTTTCATCTAAT
>Ga0209925_1001692_pt1 | contig 10980 bp, 7 predicted proteins | sample SalPonR2_A_D1_MG_FD_185702 | JGI IMG/M metagenome (GOLD analysis project Ga0209925, IMG submission 185702) | Salt pond soil microbial communities from South San Francisco under conditions of wetland restoration - Salt Pond MetaG R2_A_D1_MG... ...
TTATGACAATACGGGAAATACAATTCAGATAAAAGCAAAGTTTGAGAAGAACAAGATTGAGGGTAAGTATCTTGAATATTATGATAATGGCAGGCTGAAAGCAAAGATTAATTATGAATCAGGAATCCCAAATGGTGAAGGCAGGTTTTATTATCCTGATGGTCGTTTAATGAAGGAAGGAAAATACAAAGAGGGAATTAAAAAGGGATTATGGGAATATTATAGCCGAAGCGGTGAATTATCAAGAAAGAAAAAATATTAAACCCTTTATTTTGTTATAAAAATGCTAATTTTGGATTTGTTTTTAAAAGGAAAGTAATTTATTGATAGTATTTTAATAAAGTTACTTTCAATTTTTCATCCTTCAAAAAGTATTTTTTAACATGACATTAATAAAATCAATTTCAGGTATTAGAGGAACCATAGGTGATATCCCAGGTGAGAACCTTACTCCACTGGATATAGTTAAATTTACGACAGCTTATGGTTTGTGGATTAAAAAAGAAAATAGCAAATCAGATATTTCTGTAATTGTTGGAAGAGATGCACGACCATCAGGTAAAATGGTTAATCAGTTGGTAACAGCAACCCTGGTAGGGTTAGGAATAAATGTTACCGACCTTGGACTGGCGACAACCCCAACTGTTGAAATGGCAGTTATTAATGAAAAAGCCGATGGAGGTATTATCCTTACAGCCAGTCATAATCCTGTTGAGTGGAATGCCTTGAAATTATTGAACAATAAGGGAGAATTTCTTACTGCCGACCAGGGAAATGAAGTGTTAACCATGATAGAAGATGCCTCTTTCAAATACGAAAAAGTTAACAGACTAGGGAAGATTTACACAGATAATAAATATCTTTCAAAACATATAGCTGATATAAAGAAGTTAGATTTTGTGGATACCAAAGCCATAAAAAAGGCGGATTTTAAAATTGCTGTCGATGCCGTTAATTCCGTAGGTGGTATTGCAGTTCCGGAATTACTTAAGGAACTGGGGGTGGTAAAAATTGTTGAAATAAATTGTCAACCCAACGGAGTTTTTGCACATAATCCGGAACCACTGCCAGAAAATCTGAAAGAAATTTCTTCTCTAATGACCAAAGAAAAGGCAGATGTGGGTTTTGTTGTGGATCCGGATGTGGACCGCCTGGCTATAATTAATGAAGACGGTACTATGTTTGGCGAGGAATATACACTAATAGCCATTGCAGATTATGTGCTTCAGCAAAGAAAAGGGAATACTGTATCTAATCTTTCTTCCACTAAATCCTTAAAAGAATTATCTGAAAAATACGGGGTTACATACACTCCTTCAGCAGTAGGAGAGGTCAATGTAGTAGAGAAAATGAAAGAAACTAAGGCAGTTATAGGCGGAGAAGGCAATGGTGGTGTTATTTTACCTGATCTTCATTATGGGCGTGATGCATTGGTTGGTATAGCTCTTTTTCTTACTTTCCTGGCAAAAACCAATAAACGCTGCTCTGAATTGCGTGCGCAATATCCGCAATATTACATCAGCAAAAATAAGATTAAATTAACCCCAGAAATAAATGTTGATAGTATTTTGAAAGAAATCCCCAAAATTTATAATGATTATCCAATAAATATCGTTGATGGTGTTAAAATTGAATTTGAAGAAGGCTGGGTGCATCTTCGAAAATCTAATACAGAACCGATTATCAGGGTTTATTCGGAAGGGAATAACAAAAAAGTAGCTGAGAACCTTGCTGATAAAGTTATCCGTTCGGTGCAAGATATGATAAAAAAATAAGAGACTATGAAAAGAAAGTACATAATTATAATTTCACTCATCATTTTAGCCTTTGTTTTGATATTAATTTTTACTGGCAAGGGTAAAAAAAGTGATTCTGTTCTTGTTGCCGAAGTTGAGAAAGGAAGGTTCGAAGTATTGGTAACCACCACCGGAGAGTTGCAGGCGAAAGAATCTGTTGAAATAAGAGGTCCGCAAGGCCTTAGAAACAGGAGGCTGGGAATACGTGAAGTAAAAATAATTGATCTGGTGCCAGAAGGAACAGTTGTAGATTCAGGAGATTATGTAGCCAGACTGGATAAAACAGAAACACTTACCAAGTTAAAAGATGCCGAAGACGAACTGGAAAAAAGAAAGTCTGAATACATTAAAACCAAGCTGGATACAGCGATGAAGTTAAAGCAGGCAAGAAATGAGCTGATTGACCTGGAGTTTGCAGTGGAAGAAAAGAAAATAGCTATGAAAGAATCTAAATATGAACCCCCGACAACACAACGTCAGGCAAAATATGACTTTCAGAAAGCAAAACGCCAATTAAAACAAGCAAAAGAGAATTACCAGCTTCAGGTTGAACAGGCTGAAGCTGAAATGAAAGAGGCCACTATTAATCTGGATAAACAACAAAGAACCCGTGATAAAATGGCCGAATTGGTTCAGCAGTTTACAATTTACGCTCCACAGCCAGGTATGGTTATTTATGAAAGAAACTGGAATGGGGAGAAACAAAAAGAAGGATCAACGATAAGTCCATGGAATCTTACTGTAGCCACCCTTCCCGATCTTTCAACTTATATTTCAAAGACTTATGTAAATGAGATTGATATCAGTAAAGTAAACAGAGGACAAAATGTAAGAATTAAAGTAGATGCATTCCCTAATCGAAAATATACCGGCAAGGTAACCGAAGTTGCAAATGTCGGGCAGGAGCTGAAAAGCACAGGTGCTAAGGTTTTTGAGGTGATTATTACAATGAATGAATCGGACTCAATTATCAGGCCAGCTATGACAACCACCAATAAAATTGTAACTTCTCGTTTTAATGATGTTAAATATCTTCCACTGGAAACTATTTTTCAGAAAGATACGATGAGTGTTGTTTATACTGTAGGTAGAGAAATCAAACAGGTGGAGCTGGGTATTGCCAATGAAAATCATATTATTGTGGAAGAAGGACTGAAAGAGGGAGAAGAAGTTTATTTAACAGTACCTGAGGATAAGGATAATTTTAAGTTTGTTTCTCTTGACAGTTAATAAAGTTAATAATTAGATGCTTAAAAGATATTTTCACGATATACAGATAGCTTTTGAAACTCTGCTGGCTAATAAACTTAAAAGTGGTTTAACTGCCCTTGGAATCCTTTTTGGTGTGGCCGCGGTAATAAGTATGCTTGCTATTGGTTCCGGAGCACAAAAGGAAATAATTAAGCAAATAGAGCTAATTGGCGGAAACAACATAATTATTGAAGCACAGAAACAGTCGAATGTAACAGGTGAAAATGGCGATGAGGATTCAGGGGATAAGAACAAGAGTAAAAAATTTTCTTTTGGACTGAACCAGTCTGATTATAATGCTATTTTAGAAGTTGTGCCAACGGTAGAAAAAATTTCTGCTGAGATCATTTTGGATTCAGAAGTCCTTTTTGCTGACCGAAAAATGAAAGCTCAAAATATTGGTATTTCAAATGATTATTTTGATATATATAATTTAAAACTTCAAAAGGGAAATTATTTTAATCAATCACAGCAGGAGGAAGGAGAACCTGTATGCATAATTGGTTCTTCGGTTAAGTCAAGGCTTTTTAGCAAAGAAGACCCTATTGGTAAGACCATTAAGAGTGGCACGATCAATCTTAAAGTTGTAGGAGTTCTGAAAAATGAGTCTTTGGGAGGGAAATCTCTTGATCAGTATGGATTTAATAAAGTTAATCAGGCCGTTTTTATGCCTCAGAAAACAATGATTTTACGGGTTAGAAATCGTGAAGCACTTTATTATAAACCATCAAGTGGACAGTCTTACAGGATAGTTATTGGCGGAAGTGTTCTGAATTCTTCTTCCGGGGATGAGTCACAAAATTATAATCAATTCGACCGTCTGATTGTTAAAGTTAATAAAACAGAACAATTAACGCAATCTGCTGCTTTGATAGAACGCATTTTGCTTCGAAAGCATAATGGAAAAAGAGATTTTGAGATCATCGTTCCAGAGAAGCTCCTTGAGCAAAAACAAAGAACCAATGATATATTTAATTTTGTACTAGCTGCTATAGCTGGAATTTCATTGCTTGTGGGTGGAATTGGCATAATGAATATTATGTTTGCAACTGTTATGGAGAGAATTAAAGAAATAGGTATCAGAATGGCTATCGGAGCAAAAAAGAAAGATATTTTGGTGCAATTTTTGACAGAGGCTGTTTTTATTGGTGTTTTTGGAGGTATTCTGGGAATTATCCTTGGATTTATATTGTCAGGATTAATTGAAAGGTTAGCAGAAATTGAAACTATTATAACATTTGGCTCTGTTTTTATTGCTTTTGTTGTTAGTGTAAGTGTAGGTATTATTTTTGGATATACTCCGGCAAAAAACGCGGCTAATAAAGATCCTATAGAATCATTGCGACACGAATAGCTCTCTGCTTTTATTCCGAAAGTTAAAATAAGAATCCCTGTTTTTTTAATTGATTTGAACAAAATGCTGAATATTGATGTATACCAATATTAATTAAATTCAGATATGAATTGGAATAACAATCCTCAGCATTTGAATTCTCACCAGTATTGTATCCTGATGAAAAAGTATTTAATTTTTGTTAGAGTTTATTTCCTGACGTTTTTTTTATAACTTGATATTTAATGAAAAAAAATAAAATATGAATATAGTTATTTAATTAACAACATTATAACATTTAAAACCAAACAATATGAACGACATTGAAATTGCCAAAAAAGCTCAAAAGAAACCCATCAAAGAAATCGGAAAAAAACTTGGGATTCGTGAAGAAGATCTTGAATTATACGGGAATTATAAAGCAAAGATTCCTTTAAATTATATTGATAATAAAAAGGTAGAGAAGAGCAACCTGATTCTGGTTTCAGCCATCTCTCCAACTCCTGCAGGGGAAGGTAAAACAACGATGTCAATCGGCTTATCTCAGGGGCTGAATAAAGTGGGTGTTGATTCAACTGTTGTATTGAGAGAACCTTCTCTCGGACCAGTTTTTGGTATTAAAGGTGGTGCCACAGGAGGAGGATATTCACAGGTTTTACCAATGGAAGATATTAATTTGCACTTTACGGGTGATTTCAGTGCAATTGAAAAAGCACATAATCTTCTTTCAGCCCTAATTGACAATGCAATACAACATAGAAAATTAAATATTGATCCCCGTACAGTGCTTTGGAAGCGTGTAATGGACATGAACGACAGGGCTTTACGTAAAACAATTGTTGGGTTAGGTGGTAGAACTTTTGGGATACCCAGGGAAACAGGCTTTGATATTACGGCAGCCTCTGAACTAATGGCTATTTTATGCCTGGCAGAGGATTTTGAAGAATTGAAAGAAAAACTGGGTAATATTTTTGTTGGATATACTTTTGAAAAGGAACCGGTTTATGCCAGGGATTTGAATGCAAACGGGGCTATGGCTGCCCTGCTTCGTGATGCTATTAAACCGAACCTTGTACAAACACTGGAAGGAACCCCGGCTATTATACACGGCGGTCCATTTGCAAATATAGCCCAGGGAACCAACTCTGTAATTGCTACAAAAACAGGTATGTCTCTTTCAGATTATGTAGTAACAGAGGCAGGTTTTGGTTTTGATTTGGGCGCTGAAAAATTCTTTGATATAAAATGTGGATATTCAGGATTGTCTCCTAAAGCTGTAGTATTAGTAGCTACAGCAAGAGCGCTTAAATATCATGGAGGTGCTCCACTGGATAAAATTAATGAACCGAACCTTGAAGCTCTTGAAAAAGGACTGGAAAATCTTGAAAAACATGTTGAAAATATTCAAACTTTTGATATCTGTGCAGTGGTCGCTATTAATAAGTTTGCCTCGGATACTGACGAAGAGATTAAAATGATCCAGGATCGATGCGAGACAAAAGGCATTGATTCTGTTGTTGCAGATGTCTGGGGTAAAGGCGGAGATGGAGCCGTGGATTTGGCCAAGAAAGTTAAGTTTGTAGCAGACAATTGTAAGAACAAATACAAACCAATGTATGAATGGGACTGGGATATACCCAAAAAAGTAGAAACTGTAGCCAAAAAAATATACGGAGCTGCAGCTATTGATTATACAGCTTCTGCCAAATCAGACCTGAAGAAGATTGGAGAACTGGGTCTGGATAAACTTCCGGTTTGTATTGCTAAAACCCAAAAATCCTTGTCCGATAATCCAAAACTTCTTGGACGACCGAAAGACTTTGTGGTAACTGTAAGACAAATTGAGATAGCTTCGGGGGCAGGATTTGTTGTTCCTATTACAGGTAAAATTATGCGTATGCCCGGATTACCAAGTAAGCCTGCTGCCGAAAATATTGATGTGGACAACGAAGGAAATATATCAGGTCTTTTCTAAAAAGCCTGGATAAGTTTATTTGAAAAAGGGCTGGTGGTTTATTGCCAGCCCTTTTAATATTTTTAAAAATAGAAATTTAAACCTCCACCAATAATATGGTAAGCTTCATCGGTAATTCCTATTTCAGTCTCAAAAAGCAAGCTCATATTGCTTGAAAGACCAATATCCAGCCCTATTGGAAACCACAAAGGAGTCATGATTTCTGTTTTTTTATTTCCTTCCTGGTTAGTTGTCTCAACAAAATTGAAATCAGCATCAAAACCGGTAAAAATTCTAATATCGTTTTTTATCGGAATTACAAAATTTAAAGTCCCGTCAAGTCCAAAATTATTATAATTATGAACACCTGTTGACAGCGACAGCCTTTTTCCCAATGCAAATTCCAGGTCAGCTCCAAAATAATTCGGGTTGGCTAAACCGAATTTCAAACCAATGTCTAAACCGGGCTTAATACCGTAACCGGCATGTGCAAAAAAGATGAAACCATCTGCTCCACCGTCAATGTGGAGTGTAGGTTCAAGTCCTAATGAGAAGGTTCCTTTTTTTAAGGTTTGACCAGTATTGAAAATTTGACCAGATGATTGCAGTGAAAGAAAAGCTGCAAATAATAACAAAAGAGAAATCTTTTTCATAATTGATTATTTTTTAAATAAAAACCGGGTGATTACCACCCGGCTAAAATACAAAAAACTAAAAAAGCAACTCTAGAAGATTATTAAATATTTTTTTAAAGGAAGGGGCAAAATTCCTGAGAATCTTAACCCCTGTACCTATGAGAAAACCAACTAATTGAATTTTAATTCTTTCCCGAGATAAAAATCCAGGATTTTTAATCTGAAGATATAATTGTATTTTGCATATACGAGGTCCGATTTTGCCCTCGATAGGTCATTTTTCGCAATCCTGTATTCAACCAGGTCCACCAGGCCCAGGTTATATCTTTCTTCTGTATAAGTAAATGTTTCTTCACTTGATTTTACTGCTTCCTGATTCGATAAATAATTTTTATAAGCTGCTGTCGCTTCATTTCTGGCTCTCTGAATATTTTTATGCAGATTTTGTTTGCTCTCTTCAAGCAGATACCTGGTATCTTTAATATCAATTTTTGCATTGTTAATACTTGTCTTTTTTCTAAACTTATCGAAAATCGGAATGTTTAGCCTTAATGTCAGTGCGAGATTTGCATTCTCTTTTAATTGTGTTTCATATGGGAATAATGTATTGGAGAGTTCGTTGTAATAAGTCCCATAATAAGCACTGAATGTTATATTTGGTAATAACCTTGATTTTTGAATTTTTAAATTTTGTTTGTTACTCTCGAGCTGGTACCTTGCATTTTGTATTGAAGGATACTCTTTTACTGCCTGGCTGAAGATGTTATCTGCAGTCCTGATATCAGAAGTATCTTTCATTTTTAAATGATCTGGAATTTGAATATTAAAGTTTGCTGCTGTGTCCAGGTTCATTAGCTGCATAAGATCCAGGTAAGCTATTTTTAAATCATTTTTGGCATTAGTTAGGTTCACTCTTTCTGTTGCAGCCTGGCTTTTTATTTTTAATAATTCACCTTTTGCAACATTTCCTAGTTCAACCTGTTGGCGTGTTTGTTCTATTTGCTCTAATGTTACTTTCAGCTGTTCTTCCCTGATTCTTTTTTGTTCAATACTTGAAAGAACATTCAGGTAATTTGTCATTACATTCAAAGTAACATTGTACTTAGCTTCTTTTATACTTTCCAACTGCGCAAGCAGATCATATTTGCTTCTTTTAATCGCATTCAGGTTTTCCAGTCCGTTAAACAGTGTTATATCTCCGCTAACACTCATTTGCTCGTAGTTATAATCCTGGTTTACATATGAGTAAGTGTCATAGTTAATCGTTTTTCCTGATTGAAAGCTATGTCTGCCAGATGCCTCAATTGAGGGTAATATATTAAATTTTTTCTGTTTTTTATTGTTTCTTTGTTGCTCGGCTAATAACATTTGCCTTTTTACATTAATGTTATTGTCAAGTGCATAATTAATACAATCCTCTAATGTCCATTTTTTTGTTTGTCCGTTTCCTGATAATGACAGACTTATAAAGAATAAGGTAAAAAGCAGAGTTGTATAAGATTTTATTTTTTGCATAATTTATTTTTTAAGAGAGTTAATCAGAAATTATGCCAATAATTGTAAGTTTCAAGTTATCAGCACAATGATGAATATTTGTGTTGAATAAAACGCTTTCAAAGTGAACGAAATTGAAACAGGCTTGTTCGAATGCGAACAATACAATAAAATTGCGATAATTACATTTTTTGATACGTTTATTTAGAAATAGGAAACGTTAAAAAAATGGATTTTTTGATTTCTATTTCAACAGCTACTTTTGATGCTAATATTAATAGAAACAATTTTATCTAACATGTATCAAAAAATCTGGCAGAAAACTCACCAATCAGTAGCCCTTTTTAGATTTTACAGCAAAACTAATATTAAAATAAAAAGCCTGACTGGATTTAAAGTTGGAGAATATCTTATTACTGATGAGTATGTCAGAAAAATTTCCGGTTACGAGTTTGTAGAAATATCTTTTGTTGGAGAAAATGGTTATTCTATCGAAGCAAGTATTACATTATCGTCTGATGAGTTTAAAAAATGCCTGGTAATGGGTATCAATGATGAGAATGAGCCATTTGTAGTAGTTAATATTAAGCATAAAACACTGGAATCAATTCCATCTTTGACATTGCATGAGGGAAATAACATTCATATTGGGAAACAAATTGCCTCATTAGGATATCAATTATCACAGGATAATCTTTCAATAAAAACGGGTATTATATCTTCTTTTTATAAAAAAGATGGAGTTGAGTATATACAATTTGACGGTTCAGTAAAACAGGGTAATGCAGGCAGTCCTTTAATAGATTATGAAACAGGAAAGGTAGTAGGAATACTAGGGTACCGGCTTACGGAACTTACACAGTCACACAAACGCTTAAAGGATATAATAAATAACAATATTCATCTCCTGAAAAAATACCAGGGAAAATATAATTTAGACGACATTGATATAATTCAGGTATTAATCGCAGGAGAAAATCAGATTAAATATATCGCGAGCGAGATATATAGTACAGCAAACATGCGAGTGGGTTTTGCTTATCCTTCAACCAGATTAATCAAATTTTTCAAGAACAACCTTATTCTTGAAGAGCTAAACCATTCTATTAACACACTGGTCAATTTTTAGGTTCTCTAATTTAAATGGTTTAGGTTGGTTAGGGAGGATGCAGCGATGCATCCTCCTTTTTTTGAATCTTGAATTTTATTATCTTAAATTTGTAATTTTAAAACACGTGAATTCGACGTAATCTATAAAAAATAGAGGTCTGGTATTCAGGTTTTATTACATCGAACTTAGGTTAAAACAGATTATTATGAAAAGAGAAAAGTTGTTATCATTTATAAGAGATATTGAATTGTTTTCAGGTTTAACGGATCAGGAACTTGAAAATTTGGTTGATTCAATAGAAGAGAAACATTATGAAAGGGGTAGTTTGCTTTTTGAAGAGAATGGTCCGCGTACGGATATATTTATTATTTATCAGGGAGAAGTTGAACTTTTTAAAACCCCGCGCCTTGGTTCGGAAACCAAACTGGCTTATTTTAAAACAGGAGATTTCCTTGGCGAGGGATCATGGGCAAGCAATACGCCTCATTCTACCTCAGCCAGAGCTTTACAAAAAACAACAGTCTTAAGTATAAAAAAGGATTTTTTTGATAACAACGGACCTACAGCAGTTAAAATATTTTCAAATATAGCGAGGGTCATATCGCGCAGAATGCGGCATGCTAATAACCGTATGTTGAATGTGGCTGCGCAATATGAATCCGGACAAACCCGGAAAGAGCATGATTTATTAGGATACAGAGATGTACCTAATGAATATCTTTATGGTGTACAAACCCTCCGGGCTTCTGAAAATTTTGAAATAAGCGGAGTAACTTTAAATTTTTATCCGGATATTATAAGGGCGCTGGCAATGGTTAAGATGGCTGCGGCCAAAGCTAATCATGATTTAGGTCTTTTGGACAAAACTGTGGCGGATGCCATTGTTCGGGCATGTAACGAAATAATGAATGGCAAATATCATCTGCACTTTATTGTTGATATGATACAGGGAGGGGCAGGAACCTCAACCAATATGAATGCCAATGAAGTTATTGCAAACCGGGCTCTTGAGATTATGGGCCATAAAAGGGGAGAATACAAATATTGTCATCCTAACAACCATGTGAATTTATCTCAATCTACGAATGATGCTTATCCAACCGCTGTAAAGATTGCACTGGTAAACAGCAATAAGAAATTGCTGGAAATACTTGAAAGATTGGTAAAATCATTCTATAATAAGAGTGAAGAGTTTAGTGAAATAATAAAGATGGGAAGAACACAGTTGCAGGATGCTGTGCCAATGACTCTAGGACAGGAATTTGAAGCTTATGCAGTTACCCTGGAGGAGGAGATAGAGCGTCTTAAGCAAAATGTTGAGTTGTTCCTTGAAATAAATATGGGAGCAACTGCAATTGGTACAGGAATAAATACAGATCCTGAATATTCAGAAAGGGTTGTAAAAC
>Ga0209925_1001693_pt1 | contig 10976 bp, 11 predicted proteins | sample SalPonR2_A_D1_MG_FD_185702 | JGI IMG/M metagenome (GOLD analysis project Ga0209925, IMG submission 185702) | Salt pond soil microbial communities from South San Francisco under conditions of wetland restoration - Salt Pond MetaG R2_A_D1_MG... ...
CGTCTTGCGGCTCTTCGTGCGGAAACGCTGGCTCTTCCCCTCGGGGTCAGGCATGCGTGTCGAGGACGTCGGTCGCATCCTCGCACCGGTGTCGGCCCTCATCCCAGTCATGCACCGCGTCGGGGGAAAGACAGGGGAGCCGCTCGACGAGGTGCCGCCTGCCGAGGGCCCTTTCGCAGGTATTTGCAACCTTCTTTCAACACTGCTCAAACTGCATCCTCGGCTTGTGAGCCAGAGTGCTCCTCCTTTCTTCCTGGTCGCACGCGCTCTGTTTCGTCTGCTCGTCGTCAAAAAGACGTCTGGAAATGGTCCATATGGAGAGCTAGGGGCCGTCAAAGCATGGGTGCGGCTCATTGAGCACATAGCAGGCCAAGCTACGCTTTTGCGGAAGCATCTGATGATGTTGCTGGTGGATTATTTGTCGGTCTACCCTTACCTAGGGGTGGAGGACAAGGAAGTTTTGCAGACCGGGGCATTCGCCCTGATTGATGCGCTCAACTCGTCTGAGGTGCAGCACATGAATGCCGCTCTTTTGGACCCAGTAGGACAGGCCTTGCTGAAAAAGCTGTACAGTGAGTACCAACAGCAGTATAAGTTCCGGGGGAAGGTATAGCTATAGTCGTGTACAAGACAGGATGAAAGCAAGTGTTGCGTCTTTTCTTTTCTTGCGGCTTTTATTCGACGATTCTTTTAAAATGCGAGTTTCGAGTCATATTTTCTATAATCGTAGCAAAACAGCTTACTCTGAAAAAGAATATTTAGCGTTGATATTACATGCCTGTTTTCCACTCGTGCCTGAGTGGCATCTACTCTTCTACACTTCTTGGAACGCGACGTACTATACTTGTACCTCGCAATTCTTGTTACGCATGGGATTGAGCGTTTAGCATTAGTATGAAGTGGAAATGCCTCTTTATAGAGACATCAATAAGGCACAAGCCCATAGCCTGCTCAAATGGAAATAGATATAGGCCTGCAGGGACTACGCAGTTGCCTTTCTTGTCGACAATATAGGAGGCAAGATTGGACCCCGATAAATGTCCCTGCAACGTTTTAATGGTTTTTATTTTCTTTATGACTTTTGTGTATGTCGAAATACGTATTGTTTTCGTTTCGAGAGGCACAAGTATAATAAAACTTGTAAAAGACAAATTGCTTTGTCGCGTGACGTTACGACGGAGAAATCGGATCTTACGCCTTCGCTCCTCGGGCGCCTTTAAAATGAACATGGAACGCACAAATCACCACGATGGGGACAAAAATACATGCAAAAGCTGCCATTTTATATGTCGATAATACCATAGAGCGATATCTTGGATCTGTGGTAATACGTTTGGGGCCCAAGGACCAAAAAAAGGGGGGAAAAGCTGGCTTCAAGAAGACTGCACCGTGCTGACGCGGGAAAGGGGTTTTAGAGCTTTGAAGTAAGCTTTGGCGGCCACGCCACCTTTTTCCATTTTCGTGCGTGCGTCCTCATTTTCCCGTGCGCGTGTTTTTTGGGGGGGATAGGTTATCCTCGTGGTAAAGTCTACTGGCCATGTGTTGAGCATGGGATTGATGGTGTTTCCCCTCTCGAAAACGCTGACGTGGCCCTTTCCCGGGCTTAAAGCAATCCATCATTACGCACTCGGAGCTGGAACACACGACCGACACGCACTGAAAGAACATCACCCACGTTGCTTCTTGATCCATTTGGGGGCCTGCGTAGGCACATGCAGGCTTGTCGTTTCAACAAGGGCGCTTTTCACAGATAGTGATTCTATTGGTTGCATCAATGCGTTCATCACTCATGTTGTGTTCCCTCATGTCCTCAGGCCACATTTTGACAGCCCGTGCAAATTCAGAGTTTGTTCCTGCTCGAAGATCGCCGTTGCTCCAAGGCCCCACGTACTCACGACCACACTGTGACCCTCGGCAATCTGCAAAATTTGCATGTCTACGACCACCATGCAACCGCAGGCGCCAACCATGGCAGCAATACAACAGCCGACAAGCTGGGGTATTCTGTCGCGTAACAATAGCAGCACGGACTTGGCAGGAGAGGCGGGAGGGTTAGAAGCACCAGATCAAATCAAGCAAGAGGCTGCTGCACCGCTTTGGACCGCCCCTTTGTATGCTTCAGCCAACAATTCCAATCCCATGGCCGATACGGTGGATTTGGACGAAATTTTTGCCGGTACGTGGTTAGAGTGAGCCAGCATCACACCCTTGCGATGCGTCAAGCCGTTTCCGTCCTTCCTGCGTGTTTTCCCCTCCTTCCATAGAAAGTATTCGTGCTAGAAATAGGAAGTGTTTCAAAGTCATGTGGAACGGTGCCTTACTAAGGTCTCGATCCTCGAATTCTTCCTCAGACGACTTCCTCCTACCCGGCATGGGCATGGTGCCCTTTGGAACCGAGGGAGACATGGGGCCGGAGGACATGTTTCCCGGCGGTCTGAGCTGCGATACCTCCGTTGCTACCAACGATAACGATGACTCGGCTGTGGCGTCGGGCATGCACGGCAAAGGTAAAGGCGCTCAATTTGCGAATGCCGCGCCCCAGGGGAAAACCGAAGACAAAACCAACGTGCGGGCGGCGGCGGTGGTCCGGTCCGCCGCTTCTCGGACACGGAGTGGGATTACCACTCGGCTGGGTTTAAACAAGGGACAGGGGCGAGCAGTGACCGGAGCATCTTCCATGCTTCCCTCCGCGGTTCCGTCCCGGGCGCGGGTTCCCACTCGAAAAGGGTCGTTGCCCGTGGAGGAAGAGGAAGACGTGGAGGAAGAGGAGGAGGAATACGAGACAGGGAGCGAAGAGGAAGGGGAAGGTGGGGACGGGCGCGGGGCCCGGCGGCGGAAGAAGGCAAAGTTGACACTGAAGCCTTTGACGGAAGCGCAACGGGTGGAACGCCGGGAACGCAACCGGGAGCATGCCAAGCGCTCTCGGATGCGCAAGAAGTTCATGCTCGAGTCCCTTCAGGCGCAAATGCTTGCCCTGCGCAAGGAGAATTTGAGGCTCCGGCAGCTAGTCGCCACTAAACTCCCTGACAAGGCGGATACAATCCTACGGGGTTGCTCCTCGATAAAGACCCAAAACCTCCTCTCCTCTGTCGAACTGGGGCACCACCGGGCGCTGGCCGACCACGATGGCAGGCTCGTCTCCGCCCTCCAGTTTGCCCAGCAGAATTTCACTGTCTCGGATCCCTCCCTCCCCGATAATCGTACGTGTCCCGTGGCTAGTCCCTCATTCCCCTCTTGGTCGCTCCCTCCTCTTCTCTCTCCCTTGGTCCCACACGCGTGCCACCCCGAACCCTGTTGGTGCGATCCACGCCGACTTTGTCTCACTCACCGATTTATTCCTTGTATTCCCACACCACAGCGATCATATATGCCTCGCAAGGATTTCTGGACCTGACGGGCTACACCTCCGATCAGATCGTGGGACGTAACTGTCGGTTTCTGCAGGGCCCGGGGACGGATCCTGCGGCCGTGGACATTATTCGGCGTGGCGTGGCATTGGGGGAGGACACTAGCGTATGTTTGTTGAATTATAGGGCGGATGGAACCCCTTTCTGGAATCAATTTTTTGTGGCAGCACTGAGGGACATGGAGGGGAACATTGTGAACTACGTGGGCGTGCAATGTAAGGTAGAAGAGGCGCCAATGGAAGAGGAATTGAAAGAGCGAGTCAAAACTATCAACTTTGACGAAGAAGAATAAGAGGACAGGGGATGACGGCATAGAGTGGTGGAAATCGTCATGTGTAAAAGGAGATACGAAAGCCACGAAATGTGCACGATCTACGTGTGTCCGCCCGGAAAGAATGAAACCTGTATGCGATGAAAATACAGCAGAGGGTGGAAAGCTGGGCAATTGCATGAGACTACGCCACAGTATGAGAAATACGGAACACGGTGGCAAGAAAGAGGCCATCGGAACGCCGCAAGAGGGATGGGTGGATTTTCATGTCGCTGCGGACGTACATGATATGATACCGCGCGAGTGGTGTGATCCACGAGAAAGAAAGCTTGGATGAGAAGAATATTTGAGTCAGGTCTGCTTCTAGAAAAGAAGATTTACGCTCTTGGAGATAAACAATGGCATTGAGACTTGAAATACTCCGAATTACCGGTTTCGGCATGTCGCATAAGGACCCGATCTATTCAGGATAAAGACGGGAATATGAAGGAAAAATGACAAGAGATCCTCTAAAGCAGGCGTTTACACATTTCTGCAACCGCAGAGCCACACAGTAAATAATTTCTTTCGGGCATCGGACCATACACAGCTCGGGAATCGGGGGGGGGTAGGAGGTTAAAACCTTGATCCTCTTCGGAGGATTAAATCCGTGATACATATATAAATTTTAAGCTTTCTGGCACCTCTACAATCGCCTCCAAACCCATTTCAGATAGGTACACCGCCTATGCCTTCGCCCATGCTTCTGGTGTCCATTTCACGGACTCAATTTCCAGAATGAAAATCTCTTCACCCCCAACCTGTAAAATGGCCAACCCCTCGAACGCCGACACCGCAGGCATTCGGCTTATTTTATTAGCTGTGATATTTGTATTTCTCTCCAAGTTCTTTCTCACTAGTAAGTTTAGGCTTCCATGGCAGTGCCATTACCCACAGAAGGATGGAGACCTCCCAAAGCAACCGCAGCGGCCATTTTATCGCGACGAGGGGTCTCTATTGCCCATGCCCCCTCTATTTTACACGTCAGGAATCACGGTAGAGACACAGAAAGCGGCCCATTCTACTTTAAAAAGTGTTGCGGAAAATTATCGGGTGGAATTGGGCATTCGCATGAAAGCACTACACGATATGGTGTACAAACACTTGCCGGGGTGGGAGGATGACAACCAAGAGGAAAAAGAGGGTGCGCATGGCACGTGCATGAACAAAGATCGCCCACCAAAAAGGCTCGCAGATGTGACAGAGGACTTGCAAGCGCGGATGTGGGAACACTTTCTTAAAATTCCTCCATGTTGGCAAGATAACGAAGATTTACTGGAAGATCTGCTTCGTCTTCCCACTCCAGTATATGCCTTGCCCTCCCACGAGCAAGTCCCGCGCTCGTACCGTACACCCTGCTCAAGCATTAATCTCAACACATCTTTCTCAAGCTCTCCTCCGCTTTATTCTGCACGTGCCAACGAAACACACTCCCGGTCCCCGTCCGGTGCTTACACGGATGCCATGCAGATTTTCACACATCTCTATCGCGATTGGACCCAGGACGGGCAGGATGTGCGTCGCAAAACGTATTTTCCCATCCTTGAAACGGTCAACCGCCTTTTCTCCGCGGATCAAAGGCTCAGAGACCCGTCTCAGGGAGAAATCCACATACTAGTTCCGGGGGCGGGGCTGGGGCGGTTGGCATTTGACCTTGCCTATGGGGAGCATGAGCAGAAAAATCAAGCCAGGCATGTGACAGCGATGGACATGAGCCCGGCAATGGTGGCGGCGACCTGGGCTGTTCTTGGAGTGGTGCTGGATGCCGCCGTGGGTGAGCAAATGGGCACGAGCGACACCAGACGGGGCGAGTCAGAGAGGCGAGAGAAGGACGAGGTAGGGGGGCGTGTCTTCCATCCTTTCCTGCACGACCCGCTCTTGAACCAAAGGACGCATGTCCATCGGTTTTATGCCGCCTCTTTTCCCGACAAGGAGGCCATACAGCTACTCGTTTGCTGCCTTAGGCGTCGCTCTCCCCCCCTGGAAAGGATGCCCGGATCCACCCTTTTCCATCCATGTTCCTCCTTAGCCTTGGAGCTCGGAGATTTCCTCCAGCTTGCCCATGTCCCCGCCTGGCGAACCAGTCAGGACGCCGTCGTCACCTGCTTCTTCCTCGACACGGCGCCCAACCCGCTGGCCTACCTCCGGGTAGTCGATCGTCTACTTCGACCGGGCGGGTACTGGATCAACCTGGGACCTCTTAACTACCATCACACGCTGCCACAGGGGGCTTTGCAGTTGACGTTGGAGGAGCTGGAAAGCGTAGCGGAGGCCTTGGGTCTGCGTAAACAGGCGTCGACAAGCGGGCCGTTGGAGCGCTGTGCCTACCGCCCTCATCCCCCTCTGACTCCTGAGGGGTTTGCCTGCGCGGAGCAGGAGGCGTTCTTGCGTGTGGACATGTACCAACCAGAATTGAGCGTATTTCAAAAGGTGTCAGCCCGAGATGAAGAAAATGGATGAAAGCATTGTCCATCCCCCAGGCCCTTTGGCCACAGCAACTCGTGCATGCTTCTGCCTTCAGTTCTTTTGGACTCACGTTCTCTTTTGGAAAAAAAGTATCTATGTATAGACGCAGCGGGAAAGCAAACTACTTTCTCTTCTTCCCCCCACTCGTCTCTCTCTCCAACTCCCTCGTCTTTTCCCACATATTCTCAATAAGCCCGAGCGAAAAGGGCGATGTGGGTGGCCGGTTCGCCGCTGTAAAAGCATTTCCGTGCCTGGACCCTGTCAGGGTCCGCGTTCAAGTCCAAGGGGTAGCAGCGAATCGTAGCTCGGCAATCTTCTTTGATGGCTGCCTCGTTCACAGCGTCATCTTTCCATGGGGCCAGGAAGAACCCAATGTCCTCCCGCCCTCCCCCTGCAAGCCGTTCTTTCATTTCCACGTACGCGTCTACCCGGTACGTGTGCGAGGCCACCCGTTTCTCAGCTTCTTCCAACAGGTAGGACTGGCAAGCTTCCAGCTCGTTTTGAATCACGTGCCCAAAGGTGTTCCCCGCCGGGATGGTCTCTTTGGCCCCCCCCGTCCGACGCGCCAAGGTCACGACCCCTGCCGCCGCGTCCCTAGGGCCTATTTCCAAGCGTATCGGCACCCCCTTCCGTTCCCACTCGAAATATTTGGCACCGGGCCGCATATTTGCGCGGTTGTCGACATGCACCCGTACGTTCTGGGTCCGCAGGGCCGATGCGACCGTGTTCATGAAAGCCGTGGTCCGGTCATCCTCCTCGCTCCCCGCCCCCTTTAAAATCGGGACGACCACCACCTGCACTGGCGCGACCGAGGGGGGCAGGACCAGGCCCTTGTCGTCGGAATGCGTCATCACCAAAGCACCGATCAGGCGCGTACTCACCCCCCAGGAGGTGGCCCATACCAACTCCCGGGTCCCCTCCGCCGTCTGGAAATCCACGTCGAAGGCTCGGGCAAAGTTTTGCCCCAAGAAATGACTGGTACCGCTTTGCAACGCCCATCCGTTTTGCATCAAGGCTTCAATCGTGAAGGTCTCCTCCGCGCCCGCGAAACGCTCGCTGGCGCTTTTCACCCCCTTCACGACGGGCAGGGCCAGCATGTCCCTACACACGTTCCCATATAAATCCAACTGATCGCGGGCGTACCCCACGGCCTCCTCCCGCGACGCGTGCGCGGTGTGTCCTTCCTGCCATAAGAACTCGGAGGACCGGAGGAAGGGCCGTGTCCGCATCTCCCACCGGACTACATTGGCCCATTGGTTGATCTTGAGGGGCAGATCCCGATGGGATGTAATCCACTTGCCAAACATGTTCCAAATCATCGTCTCCGACGTCGGTCGCACGATCAGGGGTTCCTCGAGCTGGGCACTTGGGTCTGGGACAAGGCCAGGGCCGCCCGCTGGGTCCACACAAAGACGGTGGTGAGTGACGACCGCGCATTCTTTGGCAAAGCCTTCCACGTGCTCGGCTTCCTTGCTCAAGAAGGAGCGTGGGATAAAGAGGGGAAAGTAGGCGTTTTGAGCGCCGTTCGCTTTGATTCGTTTGTCAAGCTCGTCGCGCAAGGCGTCCCAGAGGGCCATGCCGTACGGCTTGATGACCATGCACCCTTTCACCGGACTTTGGTCCACCAAATCCGCCGCGGCGATCACGTCCAGGTACCACTGCGAATAATTCTCGTCGCGCGGAGTAATGGCCAGGGAGCTTCGATCCGCATGCTGCTTCATCACACCTTCCTCCTCGTCGGCGTCGCCTGCTGCGAGCTTTGTCTTCTGCTTGCCTCCATTCTTTGCGCCTTGTTTTTTCCCCCCGCCACCCTTGGGTGGGTCGTAGGGCACGCCCGCTACGTCTTCAAACTGGGCTTTCAGGTCCAACAACTCGCTTATTAAGGGCTGAAGAGCTGCTTTGTCGGCTCCACCAACTTTCAAGCCTCGAATCTCGTCCCCTTTGCGCCCAATAGCTTCCCGGAGGGTTTCCAAGGCTGGGCTAGAGACCCTCGGAGTACTGCTGCTGAAGAGTCGGCTTCGGGCATGGCCTTTGGTTCTTCTTCTGTCAAGGCGTGTAGAGGCAGAGAAAGGTCCAAGCGAGTACGAGGAGAGGGAAGCAAAGGCTTGTGGAAGATAGTTCCGTGGGGCAGGAGAAGGACGCGGGGCGACCCAAGCCGCGAGGGGGGCCAGACGTCCTGTGAACAAAAGAATCATGCCAGCACTGCCAAAGAGGAGACGGCGGCCACGCAGCAATGGCTGAGGCAGCATGCGTGGGTGGATGCACGCGGAAAAAGTAGTCCCTGTGAGAAGGAACAGATTGTCACCCCAAGATGAGCAAGGACGGATCGGGGCGTGAGCGCTAGGAAAACTCGGTCATGCACGAGGGCTAGCATGACTGACGGAGGCGAAGTAGCCCCTATGAGAGACAATGTCAAATCAGCTGGTATAACAATATGCTTTTTCTATCTTTTAGTGCATTCATCCCTGCGATTTCTCCTGCATTGTATTTCGTGGTGGAAGAATCGACTGAAGGGCTCTGACAGGGAGATATCTCAGTGCTATCAGGAGGAAATTCCATTTTATAGCTCGATTTTCCGCGGGCCGCACAATTACGCCATTTTTACCCAATGCCGTGTAAAAATTTATAGCATGTCATCCATTGAAGTTGGTCATAAAGCCCATCAGCATGCCCAGCTAGTTTGTAGTTGGGAGGTTAGGAGAGTCATGAAGCTCACGCTTTCCCGCGACACTTATCCTTCATTCAGCATCTGATTCGCCTATTGCACGATAGAACTAAGGCATGCTTATTCAAAATGGATGCGAAACGACGCCTAAGGCACTGGAAAGCCGGTATGTCTTGCTAAAGGTGTCGTTCATTTCCCCCCCTCCCGTGAACGCTGACGCCACGGTTCCAGTGCTCGTTCGCGCCGGAATTCACTGACTGAACTTACGCCTTGTTGAGACTAATCTGTATTTAATATCGCGAAATCTTTTGCTTTTAAACTTCACATGCTACTTTTTAAAAACATTCCGCATCATGCTGGATTTTTCCGAAGCTGTTGGAAGGTCTGTGCGCGTAAATGGTGTCCAACGTGTCTTCATGGCTCTGAGTCGGATGGGCCGTCCGTGACCTGGGTCCTGACGGCTGTGGTGATTGGAATAAAGAGTTCAGCTTATGACAAAATGCTTAAACACTTTCTACAGCCTATCTCGAAGCCATTGGCCTTTCCGCACTCTTCTCCAGTGTGTGTTCCAGCAAGTGGAAACTTTGCTCGCAAACAATGGGCCACTTCCTTTCTTTTTTTTTGTTTTGATGTCTACCCTCTCGTCCTTCCGGTTCTATGTGGGTGGATGCCACCACTCTCCATTAGAAAGGTTGCCAAAATGGTTTGCGACTGCAAAAATGATGATGTTGCAAGCACTGGGGGTAGGTCATGCGTCGAGTAACACCCCCCACATGTGGGGTGCCTCGGTTCCGCCGCATTTCGAACCCAGGATGTGAGACACAATTGAGCTTAAGTCAATCCCCTTAACCACTCGGGCATGCTTGCAGCTTCAACTTGCCCAATTGGACCTATGCATTTATCAAACCGTCTATCGATTAGTACGACGTTTTGTGCCAGAAGCTGTCTTTTGAGCCACTTCTGCACTTGGTAAGACAGGTCGGAGAGGTTGATGATGCGCGAGGCGCACAAACAGTATAGGTATCTCTCGTACAGCGTACGAAATCGGGCTTTCCACATTTTTTGCTGGTTTAGAGCTTATGCTTGCTTCATTTAAACATTTCCTATCCATCTCCCTCGACGAATCCCCCTCTTCACTTTTCTCAGGGCTACTAAGTCTCATTAAATTACATTTTAGGGGTTGGAATCATTTTATTAAAAAAGATAAATAACAATCGTGATAGTATGCTTAGCGAAGTCCCGCGCATAGAAGATACTTGATTACAATAGGCTATGGATGCTCAGGTCGTGATTTTGAAATAAGCGTCCAAAAACAATTTCATCCACCTTCCTGGTCCATAAGTATACTGAAATCCGATTTAATATCTGTCCCAGAAAATGCAACAGTTTGAAATCTTCGAGAAAACGTGGATAACAGTTGTTGCTTTTCTTTGGAAAATTGTACATTCTACTTTTTTCTATGAAATGAAGCGAGGAAGGAAGGTTTGGCTTCTGCTGTGTTTACATCAACATCGAAGGAGAGGAAGCCACTCGACCGACTTCTGCGCCGTAGCCAACAACACGATATACGGCAGTAAAGTATTAGTGGACAATTTACCAACAAGAGAAAGCGGTCGAAGATAAGACAGAAAGTTTCAGAGAAACAAGCTTAGATTTCTTACTTCGTCCTCAGCCTGTTCGTGCGTCAGCACTCTACCCCTCAGCTTGCTTTATTGTAAAAATATTTTCGAGAAAAGAGGAACATTTTGTCTTATGAATGGACATGTTCTTTACTTTGTAACCTCGTACAACTTTTCCACGGGTAGCTCTTAACTCTTTCCATCCTATCGGACCGTAGACTCGACAGGACACAGGAGCACCCATGACTGTCCATCACAAGTAGCACATCCGTCCCAAAAAATATAAAAAGCACGCGCACACACAACACTCAAACATCTCCATTGACAGATTGCCTCCTTTTATCTGGAAAAGGGGGGAAAAGCAGCTGCCGGTTCCCCCCAAAAAGGCGAGGGCCTTTTTTTTTGTTCTTGCTTGCGGTGCGTCCACGTCATTCTTTCTCCAAAGCACCTGCTGCCACGTTTTAAGATCTTGCCGGGATCGAGACCATTTCGGCCGTGCACCTCCTTTT
>Ga0209925_1001694_pt1 | contig 10974 bp, 10 predicted proteins | sample SalPonR2_A_D1_MG_FD_185702 | JGI IMG/M metagenome (GOLD analysis project Ga0209925, IMG submission 185702) | Salt pond soil microbial communities from South San Francisco under conditions of wetland restoration - Salt Pond MetaG R2_A_D1_MG... ...
TCCACATACCAAACTGTGAAACAGAAAGAATACTAAGAGCTACACAGAACCGGTTACTGCAATAGAAGGACTTAAATAATAGAGTTCGGATTCCGTATTATACAAACTCATCTTATGCAGATGGGAACTGCCCGCAATATACAGAGTAATGCTCTCTTCGGCAACTTCCTTGTGAAAAAGTATCTCATCGACTAATATAAGGACTTTATATTTCAGATAAGAAATAACTACCCCAAGGCCTTGAGAAGGATACGTATCGGTATAGAAAAGCTGCCCCTCCGGGTTAAATACCGGAAATTCATTCCAGAATAACTCTCCATTTTTACCGGAGGAAAACGTGCCGCTTTTCAATTCTATCCGTGAATCCACATACTTAGCCGGTATTGCTACTAGTTTATTTTCGTATCGAACCACCAACAGGGAAAGTATTGAAAATCCCGCCGGCAAGGTCATTATAAAACTGGACCCAAGCCCGGGGTGGGAAGCAAACTCCAGCGTCCCCCCCTCAAACTCTTGCAATTTTTGGTAGACTAAATCCAAACCATAACCGCGACCGGCGCGGGAGTCCGCCTCCGAGAGTGTTGAAAGCCCCGGATACACTAAATATGGGAGCAGATCATCGCTGTCGGATTCTATGCCCGCTTTACGAGCCTGCTGTTTCAGTCCTTCCTCGTCGATACCAGAACCGTCATCGGCAACTGTTATGCGGATCTGTTCATCCACTTTTTCGGCGGCAATAGTGATTCTTCCCAAAGAGCTTTTGCCCTTCTGCGCCCGTTCTACCGGCTTTTCAATGCCATGACTCACCGCATTCCGCACCAGGTGGACGAGAATTTCAGATATCAGCTCTGCTGCCCGACGGTCAAGAGTAATATTGCAGTGTTCAAGATGCAGTTCAACCTCCTTATCCAGAGAGCTGGCCAGGTCACGAACTAACCTGTAGTGGGGCTGCAGGGCATCATCAAGCTGCACCAGGCTGATTCTATGGGTAAATGCTTCAAGATCATCAACTAGCCGAGTGAACAAGGAAAGTTGATCGCTTTCTTTACCGAAGTGAGTAGATAATTCACGCTTCATGCGATGGGCTCTGATTTTAAGTTCATCCACATAACCATTGAGCTCGTCAAGGTCACCGCCGTTTATGTGCACCTGCAGTTCATTCGTAAACTCAAGGCTGCCTTTTTTCTGGACCTGTTCACCCAACACACTTTTGTAATCCAGCGGCGAGATGCTAATTTTCTTTATTTGGTCAATATTAACCGCCCGGTACAATTCACTTTCAGGGAGATCGCCCGTACAGAAAAACATAAGCTGCAGAAAACGCTTTGGCTCCTCATTCTCCGCCGCAGCACCAAACTGGGGCTCACTGTGAACCACTTGAACCAGCTGTTCCAGGTTACTCAATATAAGATAGGCTTTGGCATACGGAAGTTCAGCTTGATCCGAAAGCTCTACATAAATCCGGAAAAAGCGCTCATCTCTCTTTCTTGACTCCCGCAGGAGAGATTTCTCAAAGTCACTGAGGATCGGCATCAATGGTTCCTGGGAGCCCTTCAGGCCGTTCCCTGAAGCCGGAACAGCTTTATCGTGTGGTTCATTCCGTCCAGCTTCCTGAGCCGTATCCTTGCTTTGCCCTTTGCTTTGCATACGATGCTGTCGCAGCTGGCCAAGCATCTCCTGGACCTTATCGACACTGGAAAAAAAAGCATCAAATTGACGACGATTCGGCACTTCAGAATGATCTCGAATATTCTGTATGGCATTTTCTATCTGATGGGCTTCAGCTGCAATTTCCCGCTGATTGAGATAATCAGCCTCAGATTTCAAAGAGTGGGCATATCGAAACAGCTCATCAATGTGGGTATGTTCTCTTGGATTCTGTTCCAACGCCAGCAGGCTGCGGTTGAGCCCTTTAATGAAGCCCTCACTGTCTCGCAGAAAGGAGTGAAACAGAGTGTCTTGATTATCTTTTTCCATTAAGAGGCTCCTTTCAAATTTGTGAAAACAGGGAAAGAGATTTGCTGCGAACTTTTCGGTCCAAAGACTGCATGCCTTTGACCAGTATTCCGACAAATACATTTTTTGTACCACACATTTCGACAGTCTGAAGTATTGCCAGTTTTATTGCCCGAGAACTACCATCAAACAATGAATCAAGATCTTCAGCGGAGATACTTACCCGTAGACGGCCGATTGCCTCTATTGCAGCAAGGACCACCGCTTCGGAGGGGTCCTGTAAAGACTTGCGTAGATATACATAGGCCCCTTTCTGTTGAGAAAACCCCAGTCTTTTCGCCGCGAAGGCGCGCATACTCGCCGTTTTTCCCCTCAAAAGGAGCTGACCAATCTCGTAAATTGAAGTTTTTGCATCCCCAGCAGGAGACTGCGGGGTCTGCCGCATTGGAGAACTTCGATACGTACGCCGAACCGTTGAATCAAGGTAACTTCGTTTCTCCTCGCGGGCAAGGAGAGTTTTATAAGCAGCAGCCACTCTTCTAAACTGTTCACCCGTTGCTGGATCTTTGCTCATATCGGGATGGTACTTTTTTGCCAGAATCCGGTAGGCGGACTTTATTTGTCCGGCATCCGCCCCTGCGGGAAGCCCCAATGCACGGTAATACCTAAGCTCTTCCACATTGGACCTCCTGCTCCTTTAAAAGTTCGTGGACTTCAGCCAAAACAGCCTCTAGTGCAACTTGATACTGGCGCAGTACTTCAACCGGAGATTCTGAACTAGCCTTACGCGCAGAAGAAAGAATTGTATCTACCTCTTTGATGAAGGCAGGAGCGGTGTCAGCCGGCACCATTTCGATTAAAGTATCAGTCCGGCGTATTAAATTCTTGAGTTTTTCGAAGTGTTCATCTTCGGATGCCGTATTTGAGGCATCACTTTCACGGTCAATCGTGACATTTTTTTCCAGACCTGTATCTATATCCCGGGCAACTACCTTTAATAATCCATCAAGATCAATCTTAAACACTACCTCGATCTTCGCTGCTCCCCTCTCCATTTTCTTGATTCCCGAAAGAAGGAAACGACCTAGAGATACATTTTCCACAGCAGATCGGCTCTCTCCCTGAAGAATATGCACCGCAACACTCTGCTGACCATCGGCAACTGTGGTGAACAACTGTTTCCTTTCTGCCGGCAGGGGAGCATTCTTCTCGACTACCGGCAAAAACCTTGCACCTTCGATTTCTACCCCTAATGACAAGGGAGTAACATCTTTCAGAGAATGAAGACGGTTCCGCTGCGCAGTAGAATTAGTGGTCAGCATGGAGGCGTACACTGCTGTTCCGAGGGCCACGACTTCATCGGGGTTCACCTTTGCCTGGGGACGTACCTGGAGGAGTTCATTCATTAAATGGGAGATGAGCGGGATCCTGCTGGAGCCGCCGCTAAAAATGAGTGAATCTATTGCAACTTTTGAATCGTGAACCGCTTCACGACTCAGGGCGATAGTCTTTTCAATTAACGGATAAATGAGTTTGTTGAACTCTTCTCGCTGCACAGTGTAGTGCAGATGTATCGGCGTACGATTTACATCGATAAACGGCAGAGCGACTGCGGCAGTATCCCTTTCGGATAGTTCAATTTTAGCCCTTTCAACCTGATCGAGCAGCTGCTGCCGCAAAAAGGCATCTTCAGTCACACTAAAACCTGCCTTCTGATTGAAGGGTTCGGAGATTTGCTGAAACAGCAATTTATCAAAATCAATTCCACCTAACTGGTTATTACCGTTACTCGCCAGGACTTCAAAATTGCTCCCGTCACTGGTAAGTACGGTTGCGTCAAATGTTCCACCGCCAATATCATACACTAAAATATTCTTACGAGTATTTATCTGAGATGCGTAGGCCAGGGAAGCGGCGGTGGGTTCATTGATTATGCGATGAACTCTTAATCCTGCTAAACGCCCAGCTTCCTGTGTGGCCTTTCGCTGAGGCTCATTAAAATATGCGGGCACTGAAATAACAACATCCCGTAATTCCTCACCCATATACGCTTCACAATCACGCCGCACCTTTTTGAGTATTTCCGCACTTATTTCTTGCGGTGAAAATGACCTATTCCGCAGCTTTACTTCCGTCTTTTTTCCAATTAGGCGCTTGATAGAGCTTACTGTACCCTCGGCATTCACCATCGCCTGGTTCTTCGCAGCTTCCCCAACCAGAAGCTCTCCCGATTCAGTTAAAGCTACAACTGAGGGGGTAAGCGTTTTACCGCGATCATTAGGAATTATACGAGGAGTATCTTCATCCATAAATGCGGCGGCAGTATTTGTGGTGCCTAAATCTATTCCTATTATTCGACTCATTGCCGGCCCTCTGTCATTGATATAATCAGCTCTATCTCAGCTACAGTAGAATCTACCCTGGAAGCGATAATATCAAGTGAAATTCCCTGTCGATAGAGGTTGATAACACGCTCCCGTTTTGAGGGGGTTACAGCATCCTGTGTATCTTCACTCTCCGAAATGGAGGTACTGGACTTTTTATTCTCAGAAATATCCACAGTATGAGCATTCGGACGGGAGACTTCACTGGACTGTTGAGCTGTTGGTTCTTTCGGTTCTGTTGGTGCTTTCTGTTCTGGTGGTTCTTTCGGTTTCATTATCTGCGCAGGACGAATTTGATTATAAGTATCAGTGCTTCTGTTCAGCTTTTCCGAATGTTTTTGAAGTAGAGAAATCCTATGATCAGACTCCTGAATCATCTCCGTTAATAATTTGAGTTGCTGTTCGACCAATCCAATATTTCTATCAGCGGTTTGATTTAAATCTACAACCATACGATCTATCTCGTTTCTTACCTGTTCAGTTATTGCAGTGCTCGATTTTTCTCTGTTTATTCTTTTTACCAGCAGTATATATACTATCCCTGCTAAAATTATGCTTATTCCGGTGCTCACCATGATTGAAGTAATATACATATGTTATCCCGATATATCGATGTTTTTTCCTAAGGCAGGATCCTCGAAATAGTGTTTCTTCCGCTTTTCTTCCGGCTGTTCAGACTCTTCTCCTTCGGCCTCTTCATGCGTGAGTCCACCTCCTTCAGATTGTTTTTCCCGTATCTGTGTACTTTCCTCCGGCACTTCCTCAGTTTGCCTCACTGATTCAGCATTCTGTCGCGTCTGTTTGGCAAGCTCCGCCCCGCGGAGCCCCTGCTGCACCACTGAAGCTTCCTTCAGCACTGCCTGCTGCTTTCCCACTTGATTAATATGAGCAAATAGTACCTGTAAATCAATCGGTTGAAGCGGCATTGGTTGGCCTCGAATAGTCCTCCTCAGGTTGAATGTATTTCGTTACTTTTATATCGTCCTTCTCGTTCACAAAAGTAACTGATTTATATTCATTTCTTACCTCTAATGAGGCTTCTTTGATACTGAGCTTGACTCCACTGAACACCCTTTCAGAAGCTGATATCCGCCCCTTTACCTTCAAAGTCGAGAGGTAGTGCTGCAGTTCATCAATCTCTTCCTGCTTTTCTTGCTTCTCCTGCTCAATGGCGGACTTCTTCTCGGTAATCTCCTTAAGGTACGCAAGCTTTTCCTTCGACAGTTTCTTACCGCTCTTCTCTTTCAGCTTTTTAATAGTAGCCATGTCCTGCAGAATCTTATCAAGCTGCTCTTCAATTTCCTCGTTTCGAGTGTTGAGTTCATATAAACGCTGTTTGCTGTTTGGATCAAAACCTACTTCCAATATCGTTTCCGAGCCCGCAACCGAACCCAAAGTTTTTGCATGAATTTCTTCAGCTGCTCGCAAGTGCCCACCTACAATAGTTGCGCGTTTTCCCTGACAGATAATTCTATGATTAGCGCTCACCCTAGAGTTAATGATTCCGTCGGAGGCAACCACCAGATCACCAGATTCAATCCGAGCGTTTTCAATGAACTTTGACCACACTCCTCGTCCGGCTCGTACGAAGCCCTCACCTTTACCAGTTATTCCTTGATGTACAATCACATCGCCCTCGGCATCCAGCTCGCTTTTCCCAACATTTCCCATAATCTCGATATTTCCAGCAGCTTGTACCTTGAACCCGTCCTCGACATTACCTTTAACAATAACTGTGCCGAGGAAAATAACATTACCACCGGTTTTCAAGTTTACATCTCCTGGAACTACTAAAATCGGTTCCACACTGATGTTGTTGTTTGCCAACATCACCTGGCCGTTGATAGAAGCCACTGCAGTCATTCCGTCGTCCGACAGATGAACATTCTTGCCAATTTCAAACTTCACATCATTGCCGTCTTTCGCAGGCAGCAGCTTTCCGGTTACTGTACGGCCGGGTTGGCCTTCACCGGGAGGAATTTTCTTTGCTAAGGCCTGACCTTCAACCACATTCTGGATTACATTTGATTCCTTAAAATCTACTCGCCCGTTCTTTTCCTTCAGCTTTATTTTTGAACGATCTGTCTCAAAATTATATGTAATCCGGGCATCATTCCCATTAACCGGGGCGGTTCCCTCTGCTACTAAAACTGTTTCATTATACTTGGGAAAGTCAACAAACTTTCGTAGAGGCTCTTCCTTTATTCCAAATACCACACCGTTTGTTTTAAGGAAACCAAGCAGCCCATCAAAATTAGGATCAGCTCCGTTTTTACTAGGCGGCTTGCAGATGATAAACGCCTTCATGTCAAAATCGGTAATATCGACGGTAGTAATTGAATCGTTAGCAGGATTGTAATCAAAGTCGCCAATTTTGATATAACGGTTATCAGCGGCCTTTACAGTCTTCTGGATCATCTGTTTATCGTAGCGTTCAATGTCCCGTTCTTTTACCTTTGCATAGACCTGCCTTTCAGTGACTGGAGCTCCGTTACCAACCGGTGGTATCACCTTTAGGAACACCCCTTCGGGGAAAAGCCGTACAATAGACTCTCCGTCCTTATCTTGATCTTCATCCTGTTCCATACCCGACCCCATTTCAAGAGATTCTTCAGTCAATTGAAGTTGGGCAGGATCAATTGCCGGGTAAGCTACTATCACACAGTTTGTCCGGCCGATACCAAAAGTTCCTTTTTTACCGGGATCGCGAATTTCGTATTCTATTTTTTTTATTGGAAGGGAAAGCTCAATCGCAGCCTGACGCAAGGCTTCATCGAGGTCCTCACCTTCGACCTGCACCCAGCGACTCTTGCGGTCTTCTTCTGCCTGAGTCCGCATAAACTCTCTCAGTTTGGCAATTTCAACCACTTCGGCCTCCCACGATGACTAGAAAATCCCCTTTTTAATATTGGTCAGTTTTGAACGCAGACGAATAATCGCCTTTGTATGCAGCTGACTGATCCGCGATTCAGTGACTTCCAGCACCTTACCGATTTCCTTAAGAGTAAGATCCTCGTAGTAATAAAGAACCAGCACTTTTTTCTCTTTCTCAGGAAGCTCATCGATAGCCTGTACAATCACCCTCTTTATTTCTTCTTTCTCTACAATTGTATCAGGATTCAAACTTTGGGGCGATTCTATACTGTCGACTATAGAAATACTATCGTTTTCTTCGCTGGAGTACCATACATCGTTCAGAGAAAGAATAGAAGTACCGCTGATCTTCATCATAGTCTTCTGGAAATCGCTCTCCGACATCCCCAGTTCTGCAGCTATCTCTTTGTCAGTTGCCGCACGTCCCAAGGATGCCTCAAGACGATGAACTGTATCTTCAACTTCACGTGATTTTTGTCTTACCGATCGTGGCACCCAGTCTATAGACCGTAGTTCATCAAAGATAGCTCCACGGATACGTGTGACAGCATAGGTTTTGAACTTCACGTGTTTATCAGGATCGTATTTATTGATGGCATCGATCAAACCAAAGACTCCGAACCCTACTAGATCGTCAAAGTCAACGTTATGCGGCATACCTACTGCCACCTTGCCGGCAACATACTTCACCAAGGGTGCGTACTGCTTGACAAACATATCGCGAATTTTGGGATCTTGATTTTTTCTGTACAATTCCCAGAGTTCTTCTTCTGTCTTCTCCTCTAACAGTTTCTCCCCCATACTTTATCCTTCCTGGTCTCTTCCTATAATAGTACGAACCGCCTTGGCAACTGTGGCCGGATCCTGTTCATCCCCCATTATATCTACCGAATCCGTAGAGGAGTACCCCCCTCCTCCATTAGATTCATTTTCTGCGTCCTGAGCTGCAGCAACACTTTGAAATGAGTCGGAAAACTCATCTAAGTCAGGTAATGTATCCACATCACCTAGGTTTTCGAAATTCTGGTAGTTCGCAGAATCCTCAGATGGTTTCTCCACAGCGCTTCTCTCAGGGCTGAGAGGGGCTTCTGAGCTATTTGCTGTGTCGGCTTCCGCTTGCTCCCCTAATGCGCTTTGATCATCCGTATTCGAAACTTCCTCTACAAACTGCTCTTCATCTTCCCCAAACTGCCCGGACTCTGCTTCGCTCCCAGTCGTCGACTCTGCGGTGTCTCCATAACTGTATTCATCCCCATCGAGAACAATATTAAGATTATTTCCCTGCTGTGCCGGATTTTCTTTTTCTTCAGCCTCACTTGTTGCAACCGTAAAACCGTCCTCTTCCGACTCCTGCTGCTCAAACAGTTCTGGAACAAAGCGCATTAGCAGTAGGCTTATCCCTGCGCCGAACAGACCAAATGCCGCTCCGCCAAGAAATACCCGAAGAAGAAGATCAAAAAATGCGACTCTACCGAACAGTCCTGCAACCAAGGCAATTACAGCTGCACTGCCGGCACTCCAAAGAATAACTTTTATATTAGGCATATAAGCCCCAGTCCCCCTACGTAAAGAGTATGAGAATATTCCACGACCGTCAAGTTTTAAGTCTTTCCTAACAGTCGTTTCAAAAAGCTGCCTACCCCGCTGCCTTCCTTGTACTCAACGTTTTCCAACCGACTTACAATATGACGCACGCAAATTGCGGCTTTACCGTTTGGCTCGGATGCCATAAAAGGTTTCTGGTGAATTACCGCCGAACCGACTCCCTGATCTTCATATACGTAGCCCAGATAATCAAGTTTCAGGTTCAAGAACTGTCCGGCAATATTGATCACCCTTTCTGCTATTTTACGCCCTTCCGTCACACTTTTCACTCTATTTACTATCAATTTTAAGCCTAAGTCCATATTTTCTATTTCTGTTGCTATAATCTTTATTATACCATATGCATCAGTGATAGCGGTAGGCTCTGGAGTGGTGACAATTATCGCATCATCCGCCGCCGCAATAAACCCCAACACATTGCTCGAAACCCCTGCACTGGTATCAATAATGATGATATCTGCATCAGACAGAGCTGACAGCTCTTCGATAAAATGGCCCCGTTCCTCATCGGTGAGATTGGCAATTTTTGAAAAACCGGAGGCACCCGCAACTATCCGTATACCATACTCAGTATCCATCAGGATTTCTCTCATCCGCTTTTGCTTGCGGATAAGATGGTACAGGTTGTATTTCGGAATAATCCCAAGTATCACATTTACATTGGCCAGCCCGAGATCTGCATCCATAACTATTACTTTTTTTCCCAGTTGAGCATAAGCCATTGCCAGGTTGATCGATATATTTGTTTTCCCGACCCCGCCTTTTCCGCTGGCAATTGCAATGATTCTGGTTTTATTCTCGGAACCACCCTCTTCCGATGTGCGGTTTTTCATGAGCTCCCGCAACTGTTCTGCCTGATCCGTCATCTTTCACCCCACTTTGTTTTTGTAATCTCTTTTCCAACCCTGTAAAGCTGCTCCTGTTCGGCCGGTGTAACCGCATCATTTCCATCTGTGCCGGCATCTTCAGAGTGATCTACCTCACCGAATTTCTGTTTTAGTCGACTCATATGAACCGGAAAGCCTTCTAAGGTCTTTAGTACGCGTATACGGGTTGCCCGCTGGATATCTTCCGGAACCCGCTGTCCGTCGGCAACATACGAGAGCTGTTTGCCCCTTTCATTCAACACGCTGATTAAATTTCCAATCCGCATAGTCTCATCAAGTTTGGTCAGCACGACCGCCTCATAATTAAAGGGTTCAAACTGCTGCATGATCTCTTTCAGGTCCGAAACCTTAGTGGTAGCACTCACAGCTAGATGGACTTCCGCTTTACCCCCGCAGCCGTCCAGAATCTCACGCATTTTTGCCAGATTCATATAATCCTTCGGACTTTTGCCGATCGTATCTATAAGCACTAAATCGGCATCCTGATCAAGAGCTATCTGATTCTGTAAATCCTGGAAAGACTCTACGCTTGTAAAAGGTACCTGCAGAATTTCCGCATAGGTGCGAATCTGCTGCTTTGCGCCGATTCTATAATTATCTATAGTAATAATGCGCACATCCTTCGATCTCTCGCCCTTGCTTCCAAGGCTGTGTATAGCTGCCAGCTTTGCAATGGTAGTTGTTTTTCCAACTCCAGTTGGTCCTACCAGAATAAGTATACGGGGTTTTCCTTCACGGTAGGTTTCCTTTACGGGTACACTCTCGCCAATCCATTCCAGTACCTGGGATAATACATAATCCGTATTATTCAGTTGTTCATAACTGAGTTCTTGCCGCACCCGCTCCAGCAAATCCTGAATAAAGTGAAAGGAAAATTCATTCTGTGACAGCACATCGGTCACCTCAGAAAAAACAGGATGATCCTCCTGCACTTTAGGAGGCGTGTAGGATTCAAACTGCTGCTTCAGAGACTGAACTTCCTCAAGAACCTTCTCCAAGGTTTTATCCCCTTTCACGCTATCGAGAATTTTCTGTTTCTCTTCCTGTACCCGTGCTTTCTGCTTACTGGGAGCCTCTTGAGCAATGTAACCGGTCATCTCAACTCCCTCTTTTGAAAACATTCCCATAAATCCTCCCAGCCGTACTGTTCTGTGGGTCAGAATCTTCGCCCGCTCTCCGTACTTCCGGCGAATTTTCTCCAATACTTCATGGTGACTGGGCGCTTGTTCAGTAAAATACTGCATATCTTATCCTCTTCATGACTGCTG
>Ga0209925_1001695_pt1 | contig 10964 bp, 9 predicted proteins | sample SalPonR2_A_D1_MG_FD_185702 | JGI IMG/M metagenome (GOLD analysis project Ga0209925, IMG submission 185702) | Salt pond soil microbial communities from South San Francisco under conditions of wetland restoration - Salt Pond MetaG R2_A_D1_MG... ...
CCCACCGAGGGCCCCGCGGATCCACCTCATTGACCACGATGGCGGCGGCCACCTTCACACTGTCTTCGTAACCCTGGGCCGTCACGTTGGCTTCTAGGGCCGCCTGAGAGGGAAGGAGAACAATCGCTTCTTCATGTGGACCCACCCACGTCAAAGTGGCAAGCAAGTGTGTGTAGAGAGACTGAGTAGCCGCCACCAGGGAAGGCGAGGACGCGGTGGCGGGGCACACAACGAGGACAGCCTTGGAGCGGAAGTACGCCTGAGTGACCTCGTCCAGCGTGGGGGAAGGGTTGTTTGCGAGGGCAGAAATATTCTGCAAAGCTAACAAAGAGTTGACTTGCTCGTACAGCTGGCTGTCATCGCCGACGGTCAGGGCGTAAAAGGGATAGCCCTTGCCCGAGGGGGTGTACCCGTACTCCATGTAAAAGGGTGGCAGGCGGGGATCAAGCTCCGTTAGCTCACCTCGGTAGTACCCTGGCTCTACACACGTGTCGGGTGGTTGTAGGCACTGCAGAAGAGGGACGCCGGTGAGGTTCGCGGACAGACTGGGCGCGTAAAAATCGAAGCCTTTCGTTTGGCCACAGGCGTAGGCCACGTTCGGCGCGTCACGTTTTGTGCAAATAGTTTTGATCCAGACCAACAGACCGATGAACAAAACAGGGATGGCAACCTGCCATTAGATTTATACGAAAATGATGGGCGATGAATGTAAGCAGCGTGCCCCAATGGAGGTATACGTTAGCGCATATTTCAAAGGAGAAGGAGGTCAAGAGCTAGTGCTGCAACCTATGCACATGCAAAGAAGCCAGTCCCATGCAGAGCGAGATGGCATTTCCCAAAACGCATTCCAAATCAAGAAACATACCTCACAAAATGTAGAAATCCAGTGCCGGCGCTTCAGCAGGATATTTTTCCATAGGATGGCTCGAAGTTGATGTGCCGTGGAGACCATGACTGTATCGTAGTTTTTGACGACGAAGCAAAAACGGATCCCCCAACAACCTCAGCCCACCCTTGTGAATGGATGAACTTTCCTGCTAACGAGAAAAGAAGATCGGACGAGTGTTTCATACGAAATGGAACGTCACTCACAGAGGTGGCGGGGAGCAGCCTCCTCGGGCCTGTCTCCTCGCTGGCATCGCTAGCACGGCTTCACTTGCACGCGGCTTTTCGCACCTCAGACCCTACCACCCGCACTCCCCTCCCGCCCTCGTCACGACACAGCCTTTCAGAGGGATGCCCCGTCGATCGAGCAGCGTTGCTTTGCTTGTCACTTTGGTTCTTCATTCCACGGTCCTATGCTTCGCCTACACAGCCCATTACCCTGCCGCTCCCCGCGTCGCAACTTCGACAAGGCCGTCGTCGAAAAGAAGAGACACATTGCAATGTGTCGTAACCACACCACACGAAAGGTTGGCTTCCAAGCTGACCGAGAGCCTCATCCAGGAGCCATCAAAATTTGTCCGCTTCAAACTCACTAATTACCCGGCTCCCTCCGAGGACAGCGCCTATCCTGTGATACAAAAGCTGCAGGCACGTTTTGTGTCCAATGCTAACACTGACAACGTACCAACTCGACTTCAAGTAGTCTACACTCATCCCACGTCAACTACCACCAAGAATTACGATCTCACGGAGGCGGCACACATCCTTACGAAGCACTTGTCCCCGACGGGGCCTCTCAAGGCAGCGCGACTCTTCACGACCACTGAGGACTGGGTTTTGGAGGCTGGGAGACGCATGGATAAAGCACGCTTCTACAAGAATAAACCAACTTTTACGACGCTTAAAATTGCGGAGCATGATCGCAAGAAAAAACGGCGGCTGACATTGACGCCCTTCCATGAGGTCTCGGGCGAAGGTCAGCGTCTCGTTGACCGAGAAAAGCCGTTGTCGTCACCTTCGAAGAGAAAAGACAGCTTTCTTGACGTGTATGGCATTCTTGGCGCGGATGGAAGGCCAAAGGCTGGAATGAAGGAAAAATTCCGGCAGATTGAGAAATTTGTGGAAATTTTGGCGTCCCTGCTTGAGAGAGAGACAGACGAGTCTTTGAGCGTGACTGATTTTGGTCCGTCTGTCGTGAAAGCTTTGTCCGTGCTCGATGCGGGTTGTGGTAAAGGCTATCTCACGTTCGCCGCCTACGAGTACTTGACGTCCAAAGGGTGGAAGGCGCAAGTCCGAGGGGTGGAGATGCGGCGAGACCTGGTGGACCAGGCCAATGCGGTTGCGTCTCAGCTGGGATATGCCCCTGGACTGACCTTCATACGGGGTACGATCGCGGATTTAACAGCTGCTGCGGAAGTAGAGGGAGAGCGGTACGACGTAGTGATTGCGTTGCATGCATGCGACACGGCCACGGACGATTGTCTTTACCTGGGGGTGCAGACTGGCGCGCCAGTCATAATAGCCTCGCCTTGCTGTCATAAGGAGATCCGGCGGCAAATGAGAAAAGGTCAGCCCGGCGATTTAACAGTCTCGTTGCAACCGATTGTCAAGCATGGCATCTTGCTAGAGCGGCAGGCAGAAATCGTAACGGACAGGTTGGAGCAGAGGGCACTGGGCTGGGGGAAGGAGTGCTAGAATAGGGTAGAATTAGTCTGGGTATTCGTCTAGACTCATCTCTCTTCAATCGTACCGCATCAATATTTTCTGATTTTCTTATCTCTACACGAACAGTCTTCGCGTACTTGGCTTGCAGCTTGCTGGTTATCAGGCCCAAATTTTCGAGTGGATCAATGACGAAGAAACCAGCAAAAATCTAATGCTTACGGCTTCAAAACGGAGACGGCCTTTAAGCGCGAAGAAAGTAATTGAGTTGCGGAGGCAACTTGGGGAAATGATAGGCATGTTTGGTGTAAAATCTCAACATTTATTGACTTTGCTAAAGATAGATACGGCACAGAAACTGAATGAATCAGCAGAAGACATGAACAAGGATATAGAGGGTGATTTAGACGCCAATCGAAGAAAACTGTAGGCTGCACTGTGACCAAGGGCGCGATTTGGTTTCCGATGCCTTACTTCATTGTTAAACCACTTATTTTTACCTTCATCTTCAAGGTAAATGTGATGTATCATCATTAAGCACAGCTTGATTCGAGTGCCTCACAGCATGTGACCGGTAACCCGTATGGCCTGCTGCCTAGTAGCCCACGTTCCGGAGCGAAAATTGAGGTGGTGGGGAGGTACGAAGGACAAATAAAGCCACCACTCCGCCTGCGCCCGCGGTGCTCTTGCCGAAATGCGCAGTGCCTGTAAGACGCAAAGAGCTTTATTTGCCACCCCGGCGTCACCAGCTCACGCGGTGTCGATGGACCTCGGGTCTCCCAGGGGGAGGACGGAGCCTCCAAGGACGTGTGATAGAACAGCGTTTGCCCGCGTCAGCTGCCGTTCTCGGCTGCGGCCGGGGATTCAGGTCCGAGATTGGACGCGTTTACGGCGCAGTATTACTGATGCACAAACTTGTCCACATAAACCCTTAGACAAGCCTTGTGCGACATCATCAGCGTCACGGGAGAAGGAAACGTGACCGCGCGGGGGCAGTGATAAGCAGCGTCCTGCTAAGGGAACGGAAAGCTCGTGTCGGATCCCGCCGGGGCTCACTAAGTCGCGGACCTCATGGCTACTCCCGCGACCGCCATCTCTGCACCGCCACCATCATTGCCCGCTCTCCCACCTCCCTTTCTGCAAACGCTTGTCAAGAATCCGAACGTGTCGGCTGCATGCGTGGCAGGTGGGGTAAATGAAGAATCCACATGTCGTGTCATGAAATACCGCTGTCCCCCTTAGTTCCGTCCCCCTAGAACACGTTCATGTGGAGGGATTGAGGGATTATGAAGGCGCAAGCTTTTCCCGTATCTCTTGTCAGGCTATTTCTCCCTGTATTTCTATAAACGTAACACGATGTGCTCACTCCTCTCGTGGACGCTCCTACATACTTCTCCACAGGTGCAAATCGTGTTTTGCAGGATTCCGTCCTGGCCCGACAAGCCGAGTATTTCTCCGGGCGCGTATCTGAGGGTTTGAGCCTCCTGCTCCCTCCAGTACTGAAACATGTCGTTTTCGCGAAGGACAAGCGTTTGGGCCTGGGAGAATTCATTTATCAACCACCACTCTGGTCTCTCGGCGTACCGGACTCTTGTGGATACATCGGTTTGGAATACTGCCAAATTGATGTGATCCCTGTGTTCACAAAGTGGGGAGTCTGCGTCCCTCCCGAGTGCTCTGCGGATGATATCAAGACTGCCATCTTCCCACCCATTACTCAGGAACTGGCGGAACGGGTCAAAGCACGCTGTGGCCCCATGAACGCAGACAAGGCGCTTTTCCTGACCGTCGAGCCGCTCAGTGCGGGAGCATGGGCTGCATTGATCCTCATTGCGCTGCTCATTATATTTGCATCCGCAGCGACGATACTGGACGTGTACGATGACAAATGGAACATGCCCTATCTCCAGAAGGGCAGGATGCGGAGCGTGGTCGATTCCTTTTCGATGTCCAGGAACTACGAACGTCTGATGGCACCGCCGCGGGCTGGACCATTCGCATCGTTTGATGCGGTCCGAACCTTGGCGATGGGAATGATCCTGCTTGGACACACGTTGTAAGTGCAAATGTGCGGGATTGTTTGAATCCCCTCAACCCGTCCTGACGGTCGCTTTGACATTCAATAGACCGTTTCATCCATGCTTTGTCGCGATTGTTCCATTCTGAGTTGTCGCGACCCCTCCCGGGCTTTTTGGAAACCTAACGCAACTCACTAAATTTATTTCGCACGTACGAATAGATACTTCAACCTGACCGTGGTGGGCATCACGAATCCCCGCGAGTCCCTCGGGTTCTACGGCCGCGGCTTCCTCGCCACCGGCCCCGGGCTCATTGCCAACGGCAGTCTCTTAGGAGTCGACACCTTTCTGGGTCTGGCGGGATTCTTGGCGTTCTACATTTTCCTAAAAGAGCTGGAGAAGCGGCTGGACCCGTCCCCGCGGGCCCGCAAGCCTCAGAGCGCGGTATCCTCACAGCAAGGGCCTCAAGACCGGGCAGGGACGTGCGGCAGGGGCGCATGGAAAGTCACTCAGATGGCATTGGTGGCCTACCTCCGTCGCTACCTCCGCCTCACTCCCGCTTATGCTGTGATCCTTCTCATCTTCACCTTTTTGGCCCCTCTCATGAGCAGCGCCCCTCCCTCCCCGACGGGCGTGATGCAAGAGTCCCAGGTCTGCCAGGAGAAGTGGTGGCAGAACCTCCTGTATATTAATAATATCCTTAGCAACCCCTATACCATGTGCTACCAGGCCTCGTGGTTTCTCGCCGTCGTCCAACAGCTCTTCCTGTTGGTCCCGTGGCTGAGTGCCTTGGCCTTCCTGAGGCCCTGGCTCGGCCTGATGGTGGGCGTGGCGCTATGTGTAGGGAGCTACGTGTACACCTTCCAGCATTCCCAAGCTCAGGGGTGGCGGATCAATAGTATCGACCGACCGGGGTTTCCACGATTCTTCGCGGACTTCTACGCCGGGACCTTCACGCGCATGCCGACCTTCCTGATCGGGGGCATGGCGGCGATACTTTACTTCAAGTACGGGGATCGCTGTCGGGAGTACTGGCTGCGTAAAAGCTTGCAAACGCCTGGAACAGTGCGCGTGCAAGTCTGGGCCGCCATTGGGCTGGCACTGGCGCTCTTAGCTGCCGCCATCTTCGGCCCCTATCGGGAGCTTGCCTTTGCACCCGGCAAGTGGAGTCAGACCACCAGCAGCTCCTACATCACTTTGACCTTCTCAGCATGGGTGATGGGCTTGTGTTTCCTGTGTGGTGTGCTGGCCATGGGCAGAGGCGGCTTGCTAAAGAAGTTCCTTGAGCTTCCATTCTGGGCGGTTACCTCGCGGTTAACGTACAGCACATACCTGGTGCATCCGATGGTTGGTAGAACGGGGGGTTTCTTTCTCTTCTTTCCCTTGCGTTGCATGGTCATGCTTATACAAAACTTTTTCTAGTAGCTCCTCCATATTCACCGCCCACGATACTCGCTCTGTCCGCACCACACCTTGCAGGTTATCTTAAGCGTTATTAGTTCAGACGGCGGCCAACCTTTTCACTTTTCCATGCTTCATATTTTTAATGCTTTCCTGGGTTATTCAGTGCTTTCGGGCATCTCGGCCATCATATTCTTCTTCCTGGTTGAAGCACCTTTTGGAGAGCTAGAACGCCTGCTCTTTTCCAGGTTACCGCCTCCTTCCTCATCTTCTACTTTGAAGGAGAAGTGCACCACGGAAGGAAAGGAATGTGGGGGAAAGAATGAAGGTGGAAAGGAAAGAGAAGTGCTTGTCATTCTCTCTGAGGCATCGGAAGCGGTGGAGCAGAGAGAGGCTAGAGGTAATGGAAACTCAGACGGTACTCAATAAGTCGAAGCGGATGTGGACTCCAGTTAATGATCTGAAAGCCGTTGTATAAAATGTGGGTTTTGAAGACGCCTGTTTATATGACCTGAAAAAGAAAAAGAAGATAGAAAGTGAGATTTTTTTTTTTTTGGATGTTATGTTCTGTGGGTACCGTCATTCCTTAAGGACTGATACTTGTGTAGCTAGTGGACGGGTGGCACAAGAGGGTGGAAATCCTGCCAACAGGTCTGTGTGGCCTGGATCTGTTTGCGAAACGCGCGCACCAAAGAAGGAAACGCTCACGGAGAGACATTCTGCACATTCTCGCCTTTTTGTCTCTGAGCTCATAATGTGAGCTCACCTGGGAATGTCACATTACTTCCCCGAGGTCGTTCCCCTCACCCTCATAGAGCTCGCTGCTAACTTGCCTGGGCCGGGTCCATTTTCCTCGTGAACGAAAGGGTGTCCTTCTTGCGGGTTCTATATAGTTCCGAGAGAGTGTTCTCTCGAGTCGCTGCATGCATTTCTGCCTCCGAGGGCGTCCCTCCTATAGGGGTTAGGCGTTTTTAGTTCCCCCGTGGTACCGCGTGTATCCTCTTCTTTCTGCGTTGGTTACTGTCTATGCGAAGTCTGTCCGGACCTCACCGACAGCCGCAGCTTCCAACTCTCGTTGGCTGATTGTAGCGCAATGTCTGATGACTGAGGGATGTATGGAGATTATGTGGAGGGGTTTACCACTCCCCTGCGTGGAGGTCTATTCGCACACTACCTCAGTCGGATCGTTTGCATGCGGCACATATTCTGCACTTGCACGCGATAGCACTTTCATACCCGCTGCTACCACTGTGAAAATGGTCGGGTCGCCCCTCAGAGCAAGTTAGCAGCGAGCTCTACGAGGGTGAAGGGAACGACCTCGGGAAAATAATGTAACATCATGTTTTAACTATTCATTGCGTAAGACTTGTTTAGACAAGACGTCTCGAATGATATATTTATACATATGTATATAAGTTTGCATCAACAAGCTGCGCACGGCCGTCAACTAAGGCAAGCGACACCTGGACGTGTATGAGGCTTTATGCAGTCGCAAGGCGTCAGGGGCGTGACGTCACAGGAGGGAGAAATATGCAATTAGGCAAGAAGAGGAGGGACAGCATGCTAGAAAAGCTGTATTTTCATTGTGAGGACGTGCTTCCCTCAAGCAGCATCGTGAAGCGGGTGGTAGTTCTCGGGGGGCTTCTCAAATTGTGTAAGTGTTTGCGGTCGCCACTTTGGCGGGCTGCAGGTCGGGATCGTTCGGCGAGCGCGGGCGAGAACGACTGTCACTCTGCCAAGTATCACACAATAATGATGCGGACCTCCCCTCACACACCCGAGTTGCGAAGCTGTCTTTCGAAGCTTGTTACCTGCTGACGGCTTGAACATTGTCGCCTTAATTCGTGTTACAGCCCCGCAACCTCATCGTCAGCGCGTCCTCTTTATCGTGAACGAATCAGCCTTCCCATGTCTTCGCTCTTAGCATTTACAATTGGTGCGGGCATGGCCTCGGCTCTTCTCTATGAGGCAAGTATCGCACTCGATGATTACGCCACCGCATCAAATCCACGACGTTACACAAGTAAGGGAATTGCGCCCGCCCGGGGACCTGCAAGCTTGAACCTCAGTGTAAGTCGGTAGGAAGCAGGAACAGCAAAAGGACAAGCTGAAGTCAGAATTGCTATGAATTTTTGTGCTGAGGGTCGTCAAATAGCTACAAGTGTGGTACGATATGATAAAAGCTCTAAGTTATTCGACTGGTCAACCGTCACTACACGTTAGCTACAAGTGTGGTATGAGAAGCTCAAAGGCACTCGACTGGTCAACCGTTACTCTTACATGAAGCAAAATGTGACTTTCATTCTCTTCGTCTATGCCCCCTCAGACATACAGAGACCATGCATGGAGTAAGGGGGAACATCCAAAATTCACGGACTTCAGGACCCATTGGAACAATGCCGTCTGGCGGGCTCGCTCGAGCATAGTGGCCTTCGTGGAGGACATCAGGAAATGAATGTGGATGGAAAAAACCCCGTTGTCATAGAACGTATGTTGAGGCCCGGCGTATCTCGGATCTTATTTTACTTGTCTTTGTTATATGCATGTTTTTGAAAAAACTTTGAATGTGGTGGTGATAATATGAACTGTTTGATTGCTTTCCAAGGCCCCATCATAACGGGGCTACACAGCCTGTCGCGACTGCGCTTCTCGCGAAGGAGCTTCGAAGGTGATTGTTGACGCCTGTGACTCGTTGGCTGCTTCGGCAGCCCTTGCAGCGCTGGCACTCTCACGCTCCTGGATCAGGCGTGTAAGTGTCTGTATGATGGGGTCCTCGGGCCCGTAGTTCCCGGTGGACAACAACAAGTCCCGCTCGGAGCGAAGCCGGTGCGTCTCTTCGAGCAGGAGCCGACTCTGAGCGGGCGTGACCTCCGCGTGCGGTCTGGGCAAACTGGTCTCTCCCTCCTCGTCCTCGCTCATCATCATCCGCATCAGCTTGTTGTGCTCCATGCGAGCGCGACTCAGAGGGGGATTCACGCCCCTCCCCCTGGCGGCCCCCTCCAAGTCTGCCAGCCCTTCTATCTCCAAGAAAGAGCGCCCCGATTTGGACTCTGAGGAGGAAGAAATCAGGTCCCACCGAGTGGAGGAGGCGCCCAGGTTCTCCTTGTCGCCCGGCGAGGAGGAGGCAGGAGAGGGAGGGGGTCGTGACACAGCCTTTACGGGAGCGGGCCTGACTCTCCTTCCGCGAGCTTCCAAGGGGCCTCCACCAGTCCCCTCCGATCCCACCCCCAGCGCGTCTTGTGGCGGCTGCTGCTGAGCCTCAGGCGGCTTCTTGTTGTACATGGCCACTGCGGGGGGCTTCGACGACTGCCGCACTGCGTCGAGGGTCCGCTTGATGTCGAGGAGCTCCTCCATGCGCCCGTCCACACGGTACTGCCCCTCTCGCGACAGATACTCCAGGCGCACGTCTCCGGCCTGTCGCCGGAGTGCCATCTCGAATTTCCGCGTGTCCCGCCTCCATGCCCGTGCCGTCCGCTGCAGGGCTGTCCGGTACTGCTCCTTCTCCAGCAGCGCCTGCATCTTCTCCGCCCTCTCCCGCTCCCACCGCGCCGCAAGCTCCGCTTTCTCCCCTTTCAGCGCTGCCACCTCCGCCTGCAGCGCCGCCGGGACGTTTTTTCGGGTCTCGCGTCGGAAGCGCGCATACTCCTCCTGCACCTCCTTCGTCCTGGTCTCTGCCTCCTGTCTCGCCTCCTTGAGTCGATCGAGTTGCCCCTCAAGCTCTCGCCTCCGTAATGCCTCCACTTCCTTCTGATATTTGGCCTCGGCTCGTAGCCGTCGCTGGAGACTTTGACACTCCTCCACCTGCTGCGCCGCCCTCGCTTTCATCTCCTCCTCCTTCGCCGCCTGCTGCCGCTCCGTCCCCTCCACATCCCCCAGTCTGCGTCGCAACTCCCTCTCTAAGCGGGCCAAGGCGGCTTGTCCTCGCTTCAAAATCGCTTTCTGCTCGCTTTCTCTCTTCTCGTGGAGCTGGTCTAGGAGCGCCAGTCTCTCCGCTTCCCTAGCCCGCAGCCGCTCCGACCACTCCACCTCGGTGCGATGCCGCCAGTCCTCGAACTCAAGCTTTTCTCGCCTCACCTCCAGTAGGGAGAGGGCTGCGGACAGGTCGGGTTGGGCGGAAGAGGGAGAAGCCGCTGGCGGGACCGGCGTATCTGTTGATGGCGCAGGCAGGGTTGCTGAGGGACGGCTCTCTTGGTCGCTCTGATACGGCTGTGGCGCCGGCGACGTCGCAGACAGCGACGTTCCCCGGGGTCGCTGCCGGTAATGAGTGCTCGCGTCCTGGGCCGGGGGCTCGCCTGCCGGTCCCAGATCCTCAAGAACCAGCACCGCTCGTAAAGAGGCCCTCAGGTCGCCTCCGCTCACCGGCAGGTATGTGTCAATGACACGCATGGCGATGGGCGGAGGGGCGGCCTTCAAGGGCGAGCGGCGCTCCACGAAGCGCCTGCAGGCAGCATAGGTCTTGAACACCCGCGGGTGGACTGCACTCCGGTAGGTCACGGCCTGTTTCAGCAGGGCCCTGAGAGGAAGCTGGACCTGTCCGACCTCGATATCTGCCCCCTTTCGCCCCGCCTGCCTCTCCATTACCGAGACTATCAATGGGTGCCGAGCCGCCATGTCCTCAAGCGCGTCATACCGGCCAGGGAGCTCGTACGTCCAACAGCTCCTATCCATGGCCATCTCCGAGCCCGCAGGTACCAGCACAGGATCCGAAGCGACAGCCTGATCCAGCGCTTTTTTGTCGCTCCCATCGCTACCTTCGGGGTCGATGGAATTGAGGAAGGGATAATGGTAGGCCAGGTACAGGAGACGAGCCTCGGAAAGATCCCGAATGGCCCGCAAGTCCAAAGACAACCGGAACCGCCTCCGTCCTACTGGTCTATCGCGAGTCCATGACGATTCGTGCTCGTGTCGATCGCCTGCAGAGGCCATGGAGATTCTCTCTTTCACATCCTCCTCCTCCTCCTCCTCCTCCTCCTCCGCGTCTTGCCCTCCTTCGTCCTC